>Ga0307515_10002456_pt1 | contig 40338 bp, 40 predicted proteins | sample 17_EM_MG_FD_194513 | JGI IMG/M metagenome (GOLD analysis project Ga0307515, IMG submission 194513) | Populus trichocarpa ectomycorrhiza microbial communities from riparian zone in the Pacific Northwest, United States - 17_EM | ecosystem: Host-associated > Plants > Roots > Unclassified | place... | reverse complement strand
TGATAACTGAATCAGTGCCCGATCGGGCATCGGGGCGGGTGGGAGGGACGGAATGTGTTCGTGCGTCTGCGGTTTCCACGAATCTAGCCTCATATGAGTACTCCCTGGTGGAGAAGTCACTTGTGGCATTTGCAATTCTCCGCGGATGCTATCAAGAGTCTCCATAGGCTCACCAAATGTCGTGGGCATGGATAACGCTACATCATCTGCCGTGTGACATTGAACGACCGCCGGAACATTCAATTCTGTCGTCCCGTACTTCCCATCCCTCACACGGATGTAGTCGGCCGCGTCTCCCCAGCCTGGTTGTGTCAATTCGTCAAGCTTCATCTGCATCTGGCGACAACGCTCCATGCCATACTGTACCATTTTAGAGATTGTGACCATCACCCAGCCGGGTTCGTCATCTTTGCTAAGCTCGCTCCCCACAGAATCTTCTTCATCATCATCCTCGTCTTCCCCATTCTCCCCATCGTCGGAACTTGCAAGATCGCTCATACTATCTGTGCTGGCATTCAATATCTGCTCAAATGTTGTTTCAGGCTTGGTGGTTGTCAATCCCGCCTTTTCAGCATTTCTCATAGAATCCTGCGCCAGTTTCATTGCTGTCTCTGCGTCTTCAACTCGCATTCTTGCCACAGCGGTCTCTCTCTCCACATAATCCTCGATGCATATCTCCACCTGTTCATTGCTTCAGAAGTGAGTATCTCGTTGTTTCCCCACCGCAAGTTTCTTTTTGGGTTGCATGCTACGCCACTATCCAAGGGCTTGGACCCATTCTGCTTGAAAGCCACTTTTCCTCTTATTCACTTGATGATGTCGTCTTGTGAAGCGCTTTGTCAATTTGCCCTATTTGCCTGCCAGTAGTGGTAAAGGTTCTGTTTCAAATCATTGACCACAGTATTTTGTGTTAACTTTGTTGAAGGACGAGATGTTGGATGTTGCAAGATATGGACCACATAGAGGCTAGCTGCATCATTTATGTCGAGGTTGGTACGCTTAATCGACTTGAACAAAGCAAAATCTGCATTTTGACTGTGACTACATTGGGAATAGCAATGCTAACCATACATCATGACATGATGTTTAGCGTCTGTTTCATGTAAAATCACAGGGATTTTTTGAGACAATCATCAGGAGACATCCGTTCCAACGAAGAATGTACGATTTTTATCTCACAAGCAAGGGATATCTGCGGTCGTTCACTGTGAATTATTCGTGTAAACAAACACACAATATTGGACTGACTTGGTGCACATCGCAGGACAGTTGGCAACCCGTGCAACTGGCAGCTATGCACAACAGAATTCATCTTGTGTAGAACCTGCATGTTGGCTGTTATGCATGCCATTTTGACTTGAAGCCGACAATATATTCCTCAGGACCTCCCACTTCTTTTCGTTATCTTCTTCCTCAGGACTTCCCACTTTGTTTTGTTATCATCATCTCTTCACTTCCACAGCAGCAAATCATGGCTCCGCAAACACCTCAGCAAGGTGAGAGTGGAACAGAATTGACCAGAACAATGGGCGCTTCATCCAATACTCCTCCCGCTGAGACCCATCCGCAACGTAGATACAACTTGGTTCACCGCGACGCTGCAAATGCAGCCACCAAGAAGATGACCCTGGACGCACAGTTATAAATTGTCCCTAAATCCGGAAGCAGTAAGAATAGCAAGCTGCATGCAATCGGATGTAAGTGTCATCAGATCCAGGTACATGGCCGTCAGTTACCGATATAACATACAGTTGGAGTACGTAGAGAGCTGCGAGACCAATGTATAGCCGCCTGTCATGGGAAACCTCAATGGTCGACCAAGGCATTTTTCCGCAAAGTCCGCGAAATCAAACATCAAGATGTAGTCAGTGCTACGATTTCCGCGCAAGAATGCAGTGAAAAGAATCCCCGAGATTGGACCAAACAGGCTTTAACTATGATAGAGGATGCTATAGAAGCATATATGGTTGAGGTGATAGCCAAATCTAATATGTAGATGCAGCAACTAATTTCTTGTCGGTTTTAAACATGTCTGCAACTATGGCAAGGCAAGGTGGTCGGGTATAGCTAGAACAGTCTGACACATGCCTGGCCTTGAATATGGCCAAAATGGGCAAAGGGGGGTTTTCGCGCGCCACAATAGAGGAAACGAAATTCCTAATCAAGAAACCTTGGGCTGAAGTCAGGCAAGAAAAGAAGTGGGGAGTTGATTTTCCTGGGGATAAAAATGTGAAGGCTGCAATGGAAAGACACCCAGCTATGCTTTGGGAAAATTAGCCAGATGGCTGCCTTGCTTGCCAAAATGGCACAGCACAGAATCCCCAGACACGCTGGAGATGCAATGGCACGGGTACACCTCCACCAGAGCGACCCAGAGACCCGACACCAGAACAGTCGCCTCATCCACCCGAAACGCCACTTCTTCCACCCAGTAGCAATGAGGCAGCTCACGTATCCGAAATCGAAGGTGTGCCACCCGGATATGTGTATATACATACTTCTCTTCCCAGTGCTCAATGTTTCAATCTTGATGAATGTGCCAATAATTGCAAGCGTGATAAAGATTTTAATCCAGATTAGCTGACTGATGAAGGAACATCCACTGGTTAGTACACTATCTGCTGCATGGTAATGCAGCTGACATCCATTTTGCAGCTGACAGCAGCCAATTGAGCGAACCTGACAGTGAAGTTGAGCATTGATAGAATGAAATGGGATTTTCGAGTGTATTATTATCTACAATTAGCGGACACAATCAAGTATATTTTAAAGGATATATTTATATGTATTATTAAAGAACAATGTATTGATGAAGGAGAAAGTACATGGAGATGGTACAAAGGCTGCCAAAACACCATTAATGATATATTAGGCCAAATTAAATGATAACATATTGTGGATACGCCCATGGCAAAATAAATGTCAACGGAGGGTCAACAATTTTTGGTCTTGCATCATTGGTAATCTGCATGGCAATCAGCTAAGACCATTCATCAATGCGGTATTGGCTGACTTTATTGGCAAAAGAGCGAACCTCACGCTCCCTGCCCCATTCTGAAATTAAGTGTCAACAGAGGGTCCACAATTTTTAATCTTGTAAGTCGGGTAATTCAAAAGCGATATGGTTGTTTCTATATATAATCAGAGTATTGGCCGCGTTTATAGGGAAACAAGATAGCGACACGCTCCGGGCCTCTTCATGAAAATGGGCGTTACCGGAGCGTCAACGATTTTTGGCCTTTCATCATTGGTAATCAATGCGCAATGCATGGGTTATTGTGTATATACAATGTTCTGACAGTTTTTGTAGGCTACAACAGTGATGAACTCTTTGTTGCAACATTGTAAATGAAATTAGTTGTTACTGTCCAGAAGGCTGTCCCGGGAATGTTGCTTGCTTATCTGCCAAGAGAGGCTGCCAATTCCTCCTTAATTGAGGTTTGAAAACATGTGACACGTATATTACCCAAGATGCGAGACCTCAAATCGTTGACGCTTATTTGACGCTCATTTTCAAGATGGAGCAGGGAGCATGTCACTTCTGCTTTTGCCTATAAAGGAGGCCAATACCTCAGTTATGACTATCTGCAACCAATGCCCGCTCTGATTACCCTGGATGCAAGACCTGAAATCGTTGATGCTCCATTGACGCTCATTTCCAGGATGGGGCAGGAAGCGTTTGTTTACATATTTTGATCACAAAGGCAGCCAGTATATCCAAAAAGAACATCGACGTACTATGGTTAATATTTTACAATTACCAGTAGGATATCCGAATGCGACCATATATGGAACAACCCGAAATTCAAAACCGGAGATTGGACCTGACGGGTCTAACTAAACCCGGTGAAACCTGCGGGTTGATGGGTACAGGGCCGCCTGTGGACCGCCAAGAAGCAGCAGGTCGGGTTGTTAGACATTTCTGGAAACGAATCAAACCGTTTTTCAGGTACAAACCCCGACTGCTCGCGAGTTACCCGTACCCATTGCTAACACTACGTGATACTCTGGAGTTGGTGACCCACTCTGGAGTGGCCAGCGTGGTGAGAGCACAAGCAGTGAGTCAGGGGGGATTGCAGTCTGCAACTGAAGCATGATCTGCTATAGGAGTAGCTTTCTTCATTCTCCACCACTTCTTTATATGTTTGTAGATAACACTAAAAACTTGAACATGGCCTGGGACCAGGTACTGGAAGCACATGTACTCATTGTGTCCTCTGGCAGTTTCTTTGCTGTGTTCTCCCTCCTGAGTGTATCTCTGTGTTCTGCATGCATTTGTTGTAAGGCTGTCATTTTGGCAATTGGTGCACTTGATCTGTTGCCCATTTCTGTGGCTATCTCTGCTTTTACTGCTTTATCCACAGCATCCACAGCATCCACCATAATCACCTCCTCCATAGTGTCAACCACATCTACTGAGTCCACTGCATCCACTGCATCCACTGCATCCACTAGGTCTACTAGGTCCACCTTGTCTGTAGCATCCACTGGGTCCATCTTGTCCACTGCATCCACTGCATCCACCTTGTCCACTGCATCTACTACATCCACTGCATCCACCACATCAACTGCATCCATGCCATTTATCTCGGCCATGACAGCTGCTACATTAGGAGAGAAGAACTGCCCCTGTCGATGCATATCAGAGTTCTTTGGTGTAGCTGGCATAGTTTCATCTTCTAGGAGGTCATGTGTGGCTGCTTTAGATTTAGGTAAGAGCCTGCTCTGCTGTGGGAAGATAAATGTCATCATATACTGTAAAGATAGAGATATGAATATTTGTGTGCAAACATAATGATCAGTGATTGCATTGTATATATTGTCCTGATGTGTGCAGTAGTTGCCAAGGTTGATGAAGTATGCTATGAGTGGTTTATCCTCCTTAGGTTAGCAGGCATGGAACTTGGGAAAAATATCCTGCCTGCAGATATAAAATCCAGTGGTAACCAGGCTGTTTTCTAGAATTTTTCACATCTTGTGAGGATTTGTTATACCTTTGATGATGTGCTGTACATTGGGGGAACAGGAAAGTCTGATTATCAATACAGTCTCAGCTTCCTTATTCTTCCAATTATTATAGTTGTCATCTTCATCTTCATCAAAAGGCTGCAGTTCAGCATTATCTTCAGTGATAATTGCATATTCTCTTAAGGCTGATAGAACCAGTATCTTATCATCTTTCCAATTGTTGTAGTTGGCATGAGCAAGCTTTGGGATGTCACCCCATGTGGTCTTGACAAAGACAGATTCAGAGAAAGTTGTTAAGAATACTGTAATGAAACTGTTGTAATGGAATTTAGTTTTAGTGCTGTTTATGTGGCTATTGCTATGGTGATGGGATTTAAGATTCTGGAGGCTGTTTTGGATATTGGAAAAAGATTGTGGGAAAGATCATGAAAATTTAGGTAGTAGAAATAACCAGAATCATAATGTATTAAAATGTACCAATTGCTGATATTCTAAAGTACAGGTACATTTGCGATCTTATATACAGCATGCCTTGTATGCATGCATGTGCACTCAGCTGGCATCTCCAGCTGAGTCTGGAACAACTATCAACATCAGAAATTATGGTTCCTTTCAGCCCAGCTGAAGTCCATTTGCTGTAAGCTAGAGAAGTAGTCCATATATACAATATACAATCTTCCTTGCCCCCACTGCCTACCAGGCTGGTTATGAAGCATACCTCCCTTCCCCTCTGCTGAAAGGTGCCAGGAATGCATTCCCCACTTTGGATGGAGAATAGAGTAGATTTTTTCCTTTGCTGGTGGAAAAGAAGGCAAGGTGGTAGTGGAGAAAGCATGAAACCCACCATAAAGTGTGAGGACTGCAATGAGGCTTTGTGTTTCACACCTGAATGAAATTGTTTTTATGAATTTCACCATATGTAGAGTATTTTTATTTATTCTAGGGGTATTTGGCTGGATTGTGGTTGTGTGATGTGTATTGTAAAAGCGGGCCCGTCTACGGCCCGAACCCGGTTACCGGCAAAGGGATACCGTGTCTCTACTCAGATGCTTCTGGATGCTCCCGGTGACTAAAATACATTTTACCGATATGACTTTTACTGTACTATCTTATTACTTCACCCTACCTTCTAATTCCCCTCCAATAATACAAATTATTTTGTATACTGCCACATTTTCTTAAATCTGCTTGCCTTACTTAGTCAACTGTCCTATATTGGATGTTCCTTACTATTCCCCTCCAGAGTGTCATAATGTTCTCACATTGGAATATCGCAACTCTCATAAGATAGGATTTTTAGGTCCGAAACTGACAACACCCTAGATCATTCACAACGACCTGACTATCAATAGCTGTGGCATATTGGGTGGGCAGATGATTGGTTACTAGACCACACTTGTACCGGTGCTCGCTATGCGTGAGAAGTCAGTCTTGTTCATCGTAGCTGTTCAAAGTGGTTGGGTAGGGTGTGATGTCCTCTGAGACTCTATTCATTGAAATCGCTACGGTTTCATAACCAGAAACATATCCTCTTTAGCATGTTGAAAAGCTTCGATAACTGGCTTAAAACATCCGAAAATGGCAAGTTCCACTCTAGAAGGGGGACTACTAGCGGTGCTGATGCTGAGTGATGTCGAAGGGTTAATCAATAAGATACACTTGCCTCTGGAGGGAGACAAGCGGATACACCGGGAAGGTCGGTGATGAAGCCAAAGTAAAACTGCAATCGCACCCAAAGAGGGAAAGTCTTGGCAAAACCAAGAGGAGAGGTGTATGTATTTGAATCGGGTTGCACAAATGTATATCATGAAGAGCGGCAGTTTATAACAGAGTGGGTACCGATTCGATTTCTACAATTACTCAGCGTCCTTCAACCATTTATAAACTACCGAAAAGTCCTTGGACCCTTCCTTCTTCAAGACCTCATCATAAACTTCTTGCGCCTTCTGTGCCATTTTCAGCTTTGCCCCACACTCCTCAGCTGCCTTGACAGCCAACCCAAGGTCCTTTTTCATCAACGCCACTCCAAAACCTCCCTCGAAATCCCGCAGCTCATTGTCAACAGGATTATTAACTTCAGAGCTCCAACATTTGCCGGAGCTTGAATTGATCACACTCTTGAGAACATTCTTGTCTAACCCAAGCTTCAAACCCATTTGCATAGCTTCAGCCACTGCAATGTTCGAAATGGCGAGGAGGTAATTGTTGGCCAGCTTCGCAGCAAGACCAGAGCCAGGTCCCCCGCAATTCAAGATCCGGGAACCCATGAGCGATAGTACAGAGTTGACCCGTGGAATCATATCCTTGTGACATCCGAGCATGAAAGTGAGAGTCCCAGCAGACGCTCCTACCACACCACCGGAGACGGGTGCATCGATGAGGATCCCATTGAGAGCAGAGCTACTTGAAACAATGCGAGAGGTAGCAAGTGAGGTGGTAACATCAATAGTGGATGAATCAATGAAGAGGCGTTGAACACCAGAAGACAGTGAAGGTGGTGAGGACGATGTAATAGCTGAAAAGACTGACGAGACATGGGCTGGTTCGGGAAGCATCGTAATAATTGTTTCCTATTTTCGACAAGCGTCAGTCACAACAGCTCCAGAGTATTTGTAGTGATTTCAACGAGTGTTATAAAGAGGAGGAAATAGTTGGTATCAGAGGATTGGCTTAATTGAAATCCTAATCATCAAAAGAGAATCGTCCGAAGACGACCAATTTAGAACTGTTCATAGGTATTTTTGGGAAAATTTCACATTCATCATTGTGAACTCCCTCTTGATCAATAACAAATCAACTTTAAAAAACTTACACTATGCTCAACCACTTCTTCAACATTAGCAGCAACCTCAACGCCAGTGCTAAACTTCTGGCGGAATTCCTTGGTAGCAGACTCGTTGATATCGTAGACGTACAACATATCACCCTCAGGCAACTTCGTTCGTAAATTAGACGCCATGGGACCTCCCATCTTCCCTAACCCAATAAATCCATACTTCACATCTCTAGGCGTCGTTGTGGAGAACAGTCGACGGCAGCGCGGAATGCATCTATAATGGAGGAGCGCAATAATGGTGAAGTGCTTCATCGTCACGAATTGAAGCCGTGAATAGGTTAGACGGTGTTCAGCCAATGGATAGGTAAGTAGATAAGTGTGTTCAGAGGTGGTGCAAGCCGTTGAAGGCCGAGCAGAGCCGACGTAGTGTTACATAGTAGTCAGTGAGATAGACTTCCCCGGAAAGATGGGAGCGCGTATCCAGCGGATGAAAGGCAAGACGTTGAGAAGTAGTAGTGTAGATGTTGAAAACCCGAGGGAAGCCGTCCTCTTTTGTAGTCTCAAATGTTGATAAGTCCTCTTTTGTAGCATGGGTACTGCGAAAATAATTTCGCCGACACTTGCGGCCCAGAGCAGTCACATCTGTCGGTACAATACGAAGTGAGCAACGTCGGCAGAGGGCTTCATATAGTCTGTCAGACGGCTTGGATACGGCGTGGCTACGCACTAACGAGAAAAAGCCGTATGACAGACTAGGCTGTATACCTAAAATCCTCAACTTTATAAGATGTTGCTCCCAACGAGAATAGTGTGTAACTCCATTTAAAAAAAAACGAGAAATAAGAACCGAGAGCAGAGTGCATGACAGTCGTTTTACAGACTGAGCCAGAGACCGAAAGTCGAGGAATAAGATAAAAGATACTACTCCTCCCATATACTTGGAATGTATGGGAAAGCGAGAAACAATAATCAAGAAAGCAAACACATAACACCCCGACAATGGACGGACCCCCCCATCCCAGAACCTGGACCAGATGTCTTCCATCAAAAAGAAACCAAAACAGAGTGTAAACAAGTTAAAAGGAATAAAAACGTTAGAAACAATACAATCAGCCATGAGAACAGCACAAGAAACGGAAAAATTAACATCATGAAACAACAATTTGCCTACAAATAGTACCCACCCATACAGCTAGATAGCCCAATTCCAAAACCACACCGAGAAGGATGTGTCTAACGCATCGCATACCCATGAAACTCCACTTGACATATTTTGAATCCCAGCCATTTGTACCGTTGTTACAGTACATACGGAAGTAGAGCCCTGCATGCACTCCGTTAGTGCAGTCTGAGGTTAAGAAGGGTGCTCGTTTACCCTATGGCCAAAGTAGCCGAAAGTCCAAGCAACGCCCTGTTCTTGACTTTTTCTTTTCGCAGCTGGGCCTCGAGAACTTTTGCTCGCTTGGCTTTCCTTGTCTCCGCCTCCGTTCTATCGCCTTCCAACTCTTCATCTTGCTCTTCTGCATCATCGACTTCATCCACCTTCCGCTTCCCAGACGGTGTAGATTCACTATCAAGTTTCCGTGCCTCAACAACCATCTCACGAGCCTTCATAAGCATCTCCTCAGTACTCTCTGCAGATGGAGGCCCTCCTACAGTTGGTAATTCAACCTTGACATGAGTGGTCTTAATTTCCATATCCCCATTTGTCTCAACCGCCTCATCAACTTCCACCTTTACCATATGTTCTCTTTTGACGGGGGTTGTTGCGTTGGGAACGTTCATCAGCCCACCATTCGTGAGAGCCGTTGATGCGAGAACCGTTGACTCGGTAGTGGTGATGGTGGAAGTTTCTTCTCTTTCGAAGATTGGTGTGACTTCTTTCTTTAAAGGGCTGTCCTTCGCAGCTGTCGCCTTGGATGCACGAGACTTTCGGGGAGTCATCACTCGCTTTCCTGGAGACATAGAACGGGTAGATCGCCTGCGGGTTCCAGTAGATGGCGGTGCAGATGACGTAACTGAGCCAGCGTCTGATTCAGCAGGACGAAAGAATGGCGGGGGAGGAGTAATGCCACGCTTGCGATGATCTGAGGGAACAGGTGGCTCGTTGTCAAGAAGTGCTTCAATCCAAGGTTTTATACCGTAGCTGTGAGATGTCAGTGATTCGCTCGCTGCAAGAATTGTTGGGTGAGGTGGATGCGTACTCTTCGGCCAGAGTCAGAGCTGTTGGCGTATTAGCACAGAGCTTATTCCAAAGTCATGTCGTCATTAAGCATAAGGACGAACTCACCATCCATGGGTGTGACCCATATATTCCCCTGGGCGTCAGCATAATGGTCAGTCCACAGTCCATTGGGCGATTTGCGATATACGCTTACAGCTGTTTCTTCTTTGGACGTATTCTTGAAGTTAGACTTCACGTACTGCTTTTCCGCTTCTTCGTCTATCTTTCTTGCGTAGGGGAAAGACGCCTTGAACCTAAGCGCTCCCCAACACATGACGTCAATTCTCCTCCTTCTGCTTAAAACTGGCTCACTCCTCCAGACATCAAGGAGTCCCGACAAACATCTGAACGGGAACAGAAAGATGCTGGAGACGAACACGCAACGTCAGGACTGAAGATTACTGACATTCCAGTTGCGCTTATGAATCCGTCTTTACTTCTGCGCATCAGAAAATACGACTCAGGCGCGCCGCTTCCGAAAAGCTCTTGATCCTCAAGGTTTGGTGGAAGCGATATACGCAAGTGCACATAACTAAAGGGACCGTGACCGGCGATTTTCTCCCCGAGGTTTGTTTGTCCCAACCGGCGAATTTCAACCAGCTCTTGGACTGCCGCGAGTTGTCAGCTAATGATGCATGCATGACGAAGGCGCCGATTGCGCATAAGGGGTATCTGGAGTATGTACAAGGTGGTGGGTTTTTGAGGACCGGGTTGATACGCGCAGGGAGAGCGCGCTGTTCTCCGGTAAGACGCATAGTATCTATCAATCCGACAAATCGAGAACAAAAGATACGCGATGAAAACACGTATAGGTTGGACTGATGGGCGGATCCGAAGTGAGTAACAGAGTGATATAAGGACTAAGTAGCTAAGAGAAGCAGGCAGGTGTCTCTCTCGGGAACGTTTATCAGTTGTTTCGAGAACGGAAGAGGGGTGACAGAAATAAAAGGACGGGGTCAGTCTCGGTCTTTGCTGCCTAAGAGGAAGATATGTGGAGACAAGAACAAGAACAGCTGGCAGGGTCCATGGTGGTAGAGATCTGTGGGCTGGGGGCTGGTTCTACGACAAAATACTGGACGTCAGCGCGTCCAATGGACTAATTAGGGGACATAGGGGGTACTAAATTGGAGCAAATTACCGTCTACGGCTAGCGCTGCCGTTGGACTTCAGGTTCCCCACCAACTCACCAGAGCAGCCACTAGATTCTAGTTCTTCACTTGACTAGGCTTTCACCACAAGCGCCAGCCAGCTAGTTGGGTTCCTGAAGCATTGAGTGATGTTTTGGGGCGAGAGACGGGGGAAAGAGTCCTGCGAGTTACTGATGCCGATATGATGCAGACACCACTTCCTTCGTAGTGCTGGTTGTGCGGGAACAGTAGATTCATTGCTGTTGCGGGGCCTGACTACCGGAATGCTCAATCAATGCAAAATAGTATGCCTGGCAGATCGATGCAGATAGCGCAAGGGACTAAACTGAACCACTCCTCCTCTTGGCGTCGAATCAGGCTCTCAATTGCACTAAGATGAAAACGTAATTGACAAAAAGGGAATAGCGTTGTGAGGGAATGGAATTGTGAGAGCCTGGAGACATTGCTTCACACAAAGTTCACAGGTCAACCCGGTGAAAATTTCAACACAATGGGTTTGGACTGGATTTGCATGGAAAGAAGAGTTTAGGGTAAAGAAAATACAGTTTATATGGGGTGCTAAGTAAGTCAGGCAAAATTTGTGGTGTAAAGTGAACAAGAGTGATTGGGTCAAGCTGACGATGACCCAGATCAAGCTGGCAACAACTCGGATCAAGTTGGATCAGCTTTGTTTTAAGGCTGCAGTGAGTGCCAATGTGGTGAAATTTTTTAAAAAAAACTCAGCATTGACTCAGGTAGATGTAAACTAATACCCCCCAAAAGCTCAGCTCTCTGGAGGTAATTTGAATTTTTGGTGGGGTAGGCCCTTTCACCTCACTTTTCTTCATGATCTCAATTTGGATCACTCACCATTTCGGTTAGTATGAAATCACGTGAGATCAAGGGCCGGTGTACGAGGCCAGCACCCTCTTGCCTTGGGCAATAACAGCAACATAACACGACAAAGAGCAGACTGCTCCCTTCAACCTCAACCTCAACTCCACTCCCTCTCCCATAATCTCTCCAGCTCAATTCATCTGAATCTCTACATCTTGACTTTGTAAACATGTCTGGACACGCTGATGACGAACTCAAGCCCTCTACCACTGAAGGGTAAGCCATGCTGTCTATGCTTTTTAGCACGATCAGCTTTACGGACTTCATCCGTCCCATGTCCGCGTTCCTTATGGTACTGACTAACATCTCTACATCTTTCAGGTACAAGGTTAGTGAAAAGAAGTCTGTTGCTGAATACGCAAAGCTAGGTCAGTTTCCATGCCAACACGTATCGGCAAAAGCCCCACTAACCAGTGTACCACTCAAATAACAGACGCAGAAGACGAGTCGCTCGCTCGTTGGAAGGCCTCTCTCGGAATCGGTGCTGCAACTACCAGTTCTATCAGTGAGCCAGGCGACAACCGTACCGTATGTCTCCGCTCAGTAGCCATGCGGTGGTGAACACTGACCTAACCCACTTAAGGTTGTTATCCTTGAGCTTGCTCTCCTTATCGAGGGTCGACCTGACGTTGTCATCGACCTTGACCAACCGGATGCCGTTAAGAACCTCGAAAAGACTCCGTTCACCATCAAGGAGGGTGCTGAATACCGGATGAGAGTCAAGTTCAGAGTGCAGCACGAAGTTATCTCCGGGCTAAGATACCTTCAACTAGTCAAGAGAAAGAAAATCACCGTCGATAAGTCTGACCAAATGATGGTGAGCTTCCGCGACAGAACAAACACGGGCAATACTAGATATTAACAGTTAGACAGGGAAGCTACCCTCCCAACACTAAGGAAAATCCGTTCTATGAGAAAACCTGTATGGATTCTCCCCTCTAGCTTCTGCTCCTTTCCCCGATGTTTTCATTACATCTTAATCCGAAGCCAAGTTAATCTTACAATCACTAGTCGCCGAAGAGGATGCCCCGTCTGGTATACTATATCGTGGTACCTACGACGCACTCAGCAAGTTCATGGACGATGACCAGAAAGAACACTTGTCATTTAAGTGGACTTTCGAGATCAAGAAATCTTGGGAATAAGCGGAGAATTTTCTTTGGGGTTACATCTCGTTCTCTTGTTTTATGCATTCTCATACCTTCTTGTTGAAAGTAATGATTCTAAGTGCACCCCGTATTGAGGCTTTTCGTTGCGTTTGATATATCATTTTGTTACCTTTTGGATATGGTAAATCCCCGTCTGGATGTCCCGCTAACGGGCTGGTGCGTTTCAAGTCGATGGTGATACGTTATGATGCTCAGTACCGTTGTGGCTTCTTTCCTTGGCGTATGGGTATCTAATAGGAACTCATCCCTAAGTTTCGAGGCTACGCGCCCTAAGATCTGATTTAGACGTCATATCCCCCTAGATGGCCTCCAACAGTGCTGGGGATATGTTTTGTTCCCAATCCCTTGACAGATCCTGCGGATGACTTCAAGAGCTGTAATTTTACCAATCTCTTGCCCACAGGCTGAGGCTCAGACTGAAGCGGGGAGGAAACGAAGCTGGAAAGCTGCTAGATGTGCAACCATCAGTTAAGGTGAACTTTGTGGTATTTCGCCTCAGCACCTCCCCCCCCCCACCGTCCTCTGTCCTGCTCATTGGCACTCCACTATCAGTCTCAGGCTTGCTGTCAAGATGTAAGTCCCACCCGTCTGACACCCTCGAAGGGTATTTCATCCACAAGTGCCAAACACTTAGGCCTGTCTCTGGAGTAAACTATTTGAATTTGAAGATAGAATACTCAATGCACATCTCTTTTTGCTGTATTGTGGGTTGCACGGAGACAAGGACTCTCGGGAGGCTTCTTGAAAACTATTCGTCTTAAGGTACCTGGAAGGCATGGTCCCAAATTAGTCAGAAAGCGAGTGATAGGCAATGCTGAACAAATTTGAGCCGCAACAAAGAGAAGAAATTTCCAGTCACATGATTTTTGTCATGTGGTAAACACCTACTATCCAATTTCCAAGCATTGTGGTCATGTGATTATGGAGCCTCATTGCTTTCAGAGTCAGTTATTAGGATTTCTGATTTTAATTTCAAAATTTCTTAAATTTATATAAAGCAAATAAATTAGTATTTCTGACTTTGTATGGATATCTAGGAATTAGATAACTGAGTAACTGCCAACAAAAGTAGGTGGGAGATAAAGCAAAAGTAGCTGGAGATAAGAGAAGTTTGTATAATAAAAACTTACACAATTACTTGTATCATATTAACATGAATTTAACATAAGGAGTAACTCAATATTAACTATATTTAGGTGTAAATATTGCATCTGCAAAGTCACTTAGAGTGTAAACACATTAACATGTTGATTCAATAGGAATTATGTACACATAATTTTACTATATAGCTATATTATTTGTTTGTAAATTATGTAATTCAGTTCCCTACTTTTATATTATTTTGTTATTATAATCAACTATTCTTCTACTGCAATAGTTACTGTTTCTACTGTCAAAAGAATTATCTATCATACATCATTGATACAGATATCATTTTATAGTCAGCTACAAAAGAATTTCTTATAATATAATCTTCAAGTGTCTTCTAATTATACTGAATTTATCTAATTGGAGACATAATTAGCATATTTATCTGCAAAATCAATTCTAATTGCTACCAGTATCGAGGAGTATATAATAGAAAGTAGAGAGTAAATATATCATTATCTAATTAGTAAAAGAATTATACTCTAGAATGAATTTCTAACAAGCCTCAGAGGAATTTGACAAATTCATAACCTATGGAGGAGTACTATAACCCTGGATGTAATAAGATTGAAAGTATATTAAAGTACTAGAGGGAAGTTTGGCAGTACCTGAAATTGTTAATCCACAAAGGCAAAATTTACAAATATTGTCTCAAGGTTATTTGTATTTGGAACTATCTTTGTTTCAAGAACTATAGACATTACTTAAAACTTTCCAAATACATACCAGCCTTCTATTACTATCTGTAATGAATATAAGTCATTGATTATTATTTATTCTCGCTTTCTACATTATATTCTAATTGATAACATAACCTTCAATATTTTATTAATGTTGTATTGCTATTTTAAGAAACTAAAGAAATAGAGAATATAATTTACAAATAAATTGCAGCTCCAGTAATACAATATCTCTATGAAGTAGTCAAATATTATATGTTTATCCCCAGGATGTACATATGCAATGATTGGAATAACTACTACCTACTGGTGAAAGTGCTCTAGTGCAAAATACCTATTATTAGACACTTGTGGTATAATTATATTTTGACTCTATGTGAGATTGCTCTGTGTATATTCAGGAATAATATCCTTGTTATAATAATGTGAAGCTAAAATATATGCTAATTGTTGCAACTTTATAAAGCAAACACATTACTATATTTACACTGTCAGCTAGAGATAATATATTTCAAATCTGGAGTATTAAACTTATCTATAGAAATTTCATAGCAAGAGGCTATACTTTGATTAACAAGCAGACTTTACAAAGTATAGTAAGTGGTAGGCTACATCAGCCTAATTGGGAATAAGGAATAGAAGACATGTTAGATAAGACTGCCCAAAGTGTAAATAGTTAGAATCTGAAGATGGTATTTCTAAACATGTATGATAATGCCAGCTACCACTACTAGATACATAGCAAGTTACCTTGTGTATTGGTTGATTTTATGTATACATTGTGATACTATGAAATATTATTTATTTGATAGTTGTTGGCAACTATGTACATAATAAAACCATTGCAGAAATTGCCTAACTACTAAATATACAACAAGTGGAATATATCAGTTGACCTTTTGCCTAATGTAGTATACTTGTAGATAACTATGTAAGTTGGCAAATAATCCGATATACAGATAATCAAAGGAATATTTTAAAATACTTGCAATTGGTATACAATTAATACAAGAATACAACTGGCAAAGAGGAAAATTATAGAGAACTGTGGGATGGATGTTTGATCACACAAAATAAAGATTTTACTAGGACCACTGTAATCTGATTAAACTGCTCTAGTAATAGAAAGTACAAGCTCAGATTTCAATTTGCATTTAGAAATACCAATGAATACCAATTTTCCATATTATGTACTTTATCATTTAGCTAATACCTTGTATGTTTTCAATTTAAGCTGAAGTAAAATGTATGCTCCATATTTGTATTTCTTGCATTTTTAACAATGACAAAATGTGTTCAACAATGATCAAGTTTGAACTTTAGCAAGGTAAGGTATACAAAAAACAGATTGAATTTACTACCATTATTTCAAAGTTTCACAACATAAGTCTGTGGCCCAACTTACAAGATAAGGCAGTTGATTTGAACTGATTGATCATACCAGTACGTGTATACTGATGCAACATATCACCATAACTGTATACTATATTCAAAGGAAACACTCTCATTATGATCTGTATGTAGTACAATAACAATCACTATTGACAGGAGTTAAACATTATTAACATCTATATTACATTAAGATATCCTGGTGTGAGATATTGCTTGTAAAGTTCCAACTGTGTGGCATATTACGACTTTTGAATTCATGAGAATCTTGAATCCGGTATATTACAAAGTTCAACAACAGTAGTACCCTCTACTGAATGATTCCAGAAAGAATCAACACAATATTACGTTGGCAGACTGTTTACAATATCTGATATATAGACTGTTGATAATTGAATAAAGTAATTTCTAAGTCGAGAAATCAACTAAGCAGGAGTTATCCCGTTACCTGGTATTGCAATAATATTTCAATACTATGTAGAAGGAGTTGAAGTAACTAAAGCTACATTGGGAAACTCCTAAGTTGTTAGAGATAGTGGCAATTAAAGTTAGTAATTTAATCTAAGTGGCTTATATAGACATTATCGCTTAATGACTACTCTGACATATATCCAAAATTGACATGCTACTCAAAGTATATAATATTAAGAATAATATCATCAGTGAGGAATTTGACAATACTAAATAGAAATGCTACATTGTTTGCCTTCGGATATACATTGAAAAGGTAGAGTCAATGGGTGTTATCGTAATATGACAAGTATAAATAGATATAATCCGGGCTGTAGTATGGAGATACATATAGCTGTTAACCTTTAGTATAAACAGGATGAAATAGTCATTAGACAAGTCAGATCAAAGCTTGACATTATTCAATACAACTAACAATCTATGTGAGTATTCAAGTTCATCAGATCAAGCAATTTAGATCAAAATAACACTGGGCTTTGAAGATACCTAGAAAGGAAAGTAAGGATGATGAATACAACATTCAGTTATATATTATTGACTCTATTAGAGAAGAGCAATATCAACTAAATATCAATACTTATTAAGAAGAAATAATGGGTTGGATCTTGAAGGATTAAATATATCAGATGTGGATTCAGACCCACAACATCAACCACAAATGCAATTACCTATGCAATTTACAGTAAAATTACAACTTGCACTACTATTTCAATCACATTAATTATGGTTACCTTGGAACCATGTTTCAAGTAATTAATTCAAAGAAAGATTACAATGAGTATCAAGATGTAGTACTATGAGATATTATATGAATAATGGATTAGTCTTTCACAGAACTATAAAAATTCAGAAGTATGCCAAATTCAATGGCAAAGAAATTTTATTTTTAACTATTTGGTCAATTGTAGCACAGATATATATTGCAGATCAACTATATTGATTTGATTCATCAGGAGTGGAATAATAGTAAATCTGGGGGTTGATGAAAGATGGAGTACTGACATGGTAATTATAATGGAAAATTGTAGCAAATATGTCAGGCATCCTTGATTTTGATCTGGATATGTTATTGCTGTGGAATGTAGATTGCATGATAACATTTATCAACAAGCAACATATGAAACAATAGGTAGGTATATATATATATATGGGATCCAAGAATAATCTCTAAGTAGAAATTAAAAACTTATAATATCTGGGTCAATGTTAGTACACTCAATATAACTACAGTTGCATTGGATTTTATACTGATTACCATTTTGACACAATTTCACCTTAGAAATATGTACAACTTGACTGTAAAGCAATCATATAATACTAAATTTAGTATAGAATAATTAATTAGATAATGGGCAGTTAACATTACAAATTTCAAAACATTTGTAAACAGAAAACACTGGAATATGCATGATATTGAAGAATAAAGATCATCTGAATCAGGTGTAAATACTGAATGGAAGCCAATAAGTGTAAATCATGATTAGCATAGTGTGAAATACAGAAGTAAGTCATATAACAAAATCCTGGAATGACTGAGAAGAGTTCTACAAAAGAAGTCAAAGGACATTCAAATAAAAAATAACATTGACAACCAGCGTTGCACCAATACCAATCATGGAATTGGCTAGTAGACAGAAATGGGAAATACAATACCCAACAGTGTTACCAACAGGTAAAATATAAAATGAGGACAGCTGAATATCCAAATGTATAGAATGATCAACAATGAAAATTATAGTTTCTGAGAAGGGAAAGTCCTATGAGAAAGAAGAAAATAAGTACTTGGATGATTATCACCAGCAGCAGAAGGATTCTGTCTAATATAAAGAAAATGATAAATATTACAATTCGCAAGGTTCAGGAGGTTATAGTGTGACATATTCACACAATTCATTAGGGAACTGGTGGTAAGAATTGGAGCCAAGTTGATGATAAGTTATTACTTTCATTTTGTTCAGCTATTTCTCTCTCTCAGAATGATCTAAAGATTAAAACGGCTGTACCACATGTCTCTTCGATAAATGCTATACTATGGACAATACTACTACACCTCATATGTAATGTATGATTGTAGTCTGACTTGTAATGAAAGATTAGTTATTACATGGTACAAAGTGACCTCAGAGCTAGAGACTACTCTCAAAAACTCCAAAAATTTTCCAGATAATATATTCTGAATATCTTTAAACATATGTAAATGCAAAAAATAGTTGCCAAATGACATTGGAAAGTAACCAATGTACGAATTATAATATATTGGATAGATGGCAAAGAATAAAAGAAACAACTTCTGATAAGAGTACTATTCAATCTAGTAAGTTCATTGATAGTTCTATTCCCAGAAATAGTACTAGCTTGTCAAATGCCATTGGTTAAATATATTACATTACTTAACAATGGTAGGTAGAAGTGATGGATTTGAAAAGATTATCCAGAAGGAAGACATATTTACTGTACTATTAATAGTACCTTTTGGAAACCACTGAAGAATAAAGAAGGAAACATGCTTTGGAAGTTTTTAAAATATCAAAAGACAACAATACTTTGCTTTTAGCACTTGATCTGACATAAGATTGTGCTGAAGAAGTTGTGAATGGATATTGTTCCTTTCCTTCTTGGAAGAAGATATATTCTGAGAGTAGTATTAGCAACGGGGCCGGGTAACCCACCAGCGGTTCAGGTTTGGACCGGAAATACAGTTCGGTTCGGTTCTAGAACCGTCCAAAAACCCGACCTGCAGCTTCTTGGCAGGCCAAACCCGGACCCGTACCCGTCAACCCGCGGGTTTTGCCGGGTTTGGCTAGACCCATCAGTTCCAATCTCTGGTTCTAGTTATCGGGTTTTTCTATTTATGGTCGCATTCAGATATCCCACTCTCTTGTGCAAAATATTGACTTTGGTACATCATTGTCTTTGTTTGTTTTATTGGCTGCCTTTATAATCAAAACAAGCAGAGACATGCTCGCTGCTACATCATGAAGTTGAGTGTGAAGCATTTTCCGTCTTGCATCATTAGTACGATTTGAGGTACCGAACAGCCATATTGACAGTTAAGGCAATCATTAACCTCCAAATGGATCAGTGTGCACCTGCTACTGCACAGACAACATTTGGTGAGCGAATGGAGATACAAGATAGTGAAAGCAGAAAATCACAATGCTGTATAGAACTTCACAAACAGAAAGAAGCCATCTGAGATTGGCATCCGGGGAACCATGGTCTGTCATATGCATACTGGCTCTCAAGCCTGACGAGGTATTCAATTCAGCACCGATAATCAAATCGAAGCCTGTGAAACCCGTAAGCTTTTATACCTGCACATAACCTCCCTAGCTAATTACCATACAGGAATTCGATTCAGATGAACAAATTGCAATGGCTCATCCATCATCAGTACACTACCAGCACGATTTGTGATTACTGACAGCATATCTCAGCCAAAAGTAATTGGTGTACCTATTGTTCTACGTTCCAATATTTTTTTGATTTCGGTGACCAAATTGTGAGAGATGATAATTCGTCTGTGCATGTGCAGGGGTCATACGGGCCATACGAAAGTTCTAGACTCCAAACCAAGTTGATTCACGATTGATCAACCTGATATTGTCCTGCCTCTTACAGATAAGTGAGAATGCGCAATCTAAATTGGAGACAACATTTACTAACAAAATTTGAGTCAGTGATGGCGTACCAGTCAGAGGAGGAGCGGTCAATGTGCAACGCAAATCTGTATGAATGCCCACCATCATGTTGCATTCATCCATACATCCAACTACGTCACTCTGCGTTCAGACCTGGTGCACATAGTGAACATTTTGAAAATTGCATATGGTAGGTCTAGGAAATTGAGGAGAAGGAACTGCATAAGGCAAAGTGAGGAAAGTTGGCTATATTAATGAAGAATGAGTGTATGGATCTACATGCGGTAAATTGCCAGCTGAAAGCGCTGGAATGTGACAGCACTACATTATCCATCGCTCAGAGATCATGTGCATCTGTGCATCAGACATTGAGATGCCACAAAGCTTTTGGATGCAACTGAGTATTCCTACAAACTATAAATTGGCTGTCAATAGTGACAATATGATTATTTGTACAAAATTATTGACCATACAACAACTTTTAGGACATATTTATGGTAAGCTTCACGAGAGAGTCAACGATGTTTGGACTGGTAAGCGACTTAATTGGGAAGCGATTTGCTCGCTGTTATCCATGATTAATGTATTGCCAGCCTTTATAGGCAAACCAGACAGCGACATGGTATCAGCCTCATTCTGAAAATGAGTGTCAATAGACCGTCAACGATTTTTGGTCTTGTTAGTGAGTTAATTGGGAAGCAATTTGCTTGCTGTTGTCCACAACAAACGTATCGGCTGTCTTTATAGGCAAAAGAGAAAGCAACACGGTAACAGCCCATTCTGAAAATGAGCATCAACGAAGTGTGAACGATTTTTGGTCATGTAAGTAAGTGGTTTGGGAAGCGATTTGCTCGCTGTTATCCATGATCAACGTATTGGCAGCCTTTATGGGCAAAAGCGACAGCGACATGGTACCTGCCACATTCTTAAAATGAGCGTCAATGGAGCGTCAATGATTTCGGCTGTTGCATGTTGTATAATCCAAGGGGTATATTATGGCTTTTACCCATAATCGAAGTATTGGCCGCCTTTATCGGCAAAATCGTTAATCTCGATGTCACTTCACCTAAACATGAGCGTCATCAGAGCGTCAACAGAGCGTCGACAGAGCGTCAACGAATTCAGGTGTGGTATCATGTATAATCCAAGGGCAGTGATATGGCATTTACCCATAATCGAAGAATTGGCCGTGTGTATTAGGCAATATCGTGAATGTCGATGTCGCTGCAACTGAAAATGAGCGTCAACAGAGCGTCAACGGAGCGTCAACAGAGCATCAACAGAGCGTCAACAGGGCGTCAACAATTTTGAGTGTTGCATCTTGTATAATCCAAGAACTATACTACAGCATTTAGCCATAATCAACGTATCGGCAGCCTTTATGATCAAAAGAGAAAACGACATGATCACATCCCGATTGTGAAAATGAGCGTCAACAGAGCGTCAACGATGTCAGGTGTTGCATCTTGTATAATCCAAGGGCTATGCTACGGCTTTTACCCGTATTCAAAGTTTCGGCAGCCTTTGTAGGCAATATCGTTACTGTCGATGTCGCATCACCTGAAAATGAGCGTCAACAGAGAGTCAACAGAGTGTCAACAGAGCGTCAACAGAGCGTCAACAGAGCATCAACAGAGCATCAATAGAGCGTCGACAATCTTGGGTGTTGCATCCTGTATAATCCAAGAACTATGCTACAGCATTCACCCATAATCAATGTATCGGCAGCCTTTATGCTCAAAAGCGATAGCGACATGGTCACAACCCCATTTTGTAAATGAGCGTCAACTGAGCGTCAACGATTTCAGGTGTTGCATCTTGTATAATCCAAGGGCTATGCTACGGCTTTTACCCATAATCAATGTTTTGGCAGCCTTTATAGGCAATATTGTTAATGTCGATGTCGCATCACCTGAAAATGATGGTCAACAGAGCGTCAACAGAGTGTCAACAATCTTGGGTGCTGCATCTTGTATAATCCAAGGACTATGCTACGGCATTTACCCATAATCGACGTATCGGCAGCCTTTATGGGCAAAAGAGAAAGCGACATGGTCACAGCCCCAGTGGGAAAATGAGCGTCAACAGAGCGTCAACAATTTCGGCTGTTGCATCTTGTATAATCCAAGGGCTATGCTGCGGCTTTTACCCATAATCGAAGTTTTGGCCGCCTTTATAGGCAATACAGTATATGTCAATGTCACTTCACCTGAAAATGAGCGTCAACAGAGCGTCAACAGAGCGTCAACACAGCGTCAACAGAGTGTCAAAAGAGTGTCAACGATTTTGGGTGTTGCATCTTGTGTAATCCAAGGGCTGTGCTATGACATTTATCCATAATCGAAGTATTGGCCATCTTTTTGGGAAATATCTTCAAAGTTGATATTGCTACACCTAAAAATACGCGTCAACAGAGCCACAACAGAGCATTGACAATTTTGGGCATTGCATCTTGTATAATCCAAGGGTTGTGCCACGGCATTTACCCATAATCAAAGTTTGGCCCCCTTTATATGTAATATGGTTAGTGTTAATTTCGCTATCATCTTAACCTGATCGTCAACAGAGTGTCAATGCTTTTTGGTAATGTAAATATGGTAATTGGAAAGGGATATGCTTGCTGTTATGCGTAACCAACATATTGGCAGCCTTTATCAGCATAACAGCAAGCGACAAGTTCAGTTCCCCATTCTCAAAATGAGCGTTAATGGAGCCTCAAAGATTTTTGGTCTTATAAATATGGTAATTGGTAAGTGATTTGCTCACTGTTATCCGTAACCAATGTATAGGCAGCCATTATAGGCAATGGAGAAAGTGACACGGTCACAGCGCCATTCTGAAAATGACAGTCAACCTAGCTTTAACTGAGGGTCATCAATTTCCGGTGAAGCATATTGGGTAATGAAGGCGTCGCATGGATATTTGAGCTTATAATTGCACTATTGACCTCCTGCAAGGTCAAAAATACAAAATATGAAAAGAAAAACATGAATTCAAATATTGTCGATATCGCAACCGGCAAAACATGGAAAATGTGATTCCAGAATGTCAAATAATCAATTTTGATTGAGAACTATTTTCAAACAGCAAATGCAAGCACATTATATGTATTTACAGATGGACCTGCTGGACAACCCGCTGAGTACCCGCCGAAGTCAAACAGGTAGGGAGTGTTGTATTGAACCGTACCCGAATGGATTGTTCAGGTTGGTTGACAACCCGGACCGCCAATTTGGCACTGGTTCAGTTCCGACCCGGACCCAGACCCGAAGTGACGGTCCAGAAACATTTCTAACAGTATCTGTGAGTAAGGAACCACATCTACATCATTCTATTGATTATGATGAATATATTGCTTCAAATCCACAAGCAATACAAATTAGTACAATTGCTGTTAATGATACTAATATAGCTGAAAAGTCACCACAATATTATCATATGTGGCTATTGCATTTTGAGCTAAACAAAGTGTCAGATTTATCAGTTAATAAAAAATATAATAAAAGAATCCAGTTGGAGATCTCAGAAGGATGATTATATATGGGTATATCTGACCAATTATTAGTAGATGAGGAAGAAATAATTCAGCAATCATTTGATATCATAATTTGGAATGGAATAATATCACCATCAGATAGTAATATTCAAAATACAACACAGTTTGCATTGAAACCAAGTGGAGAGTGACTGCAACCATACAGATATCAGAAACAACCCAAGTGTCCGTCAGAAACACCCGGGTGTTACGGATGGCTCTGATGGCTCTGACTGAACAACGGACCCTGGAATGGAGAATTTCACGCTTTCCGTCACCCAGGCACCTGGTCACGTTGCATACTCACGTTCTTTACTTTGCGCCTGGAATGTGGTGATGTATACACTCCATCAGAATGACACATGTGTTTCACTCTTCGCAGGGGCCGCAGTTATGCTTTAGCCTTTTACACAATGCCCGCCCATGGTTATGCCGTTCTCCGGCCAAGTGCCACATGCAACCTCTCCACTATCGCTATATATTGAATGCTGCACTCTCCCCATATATGTTTAGCTTTGAGATGTTGTCACTTATTACAATACAGTCTTCGCTTCAGAATCATTGCTTGCCATTGCATTTGCTTCGCCATTATCAGACTTTACAGGTCTGAAATATACTGTTGAATCTTCACAATCTCTAGTACTTTGCCCTCAGTCCTCCACATTGTGGGTTGAGACATCATCAGCTTGCGATGATTCTTCATCCGCATTGGTATTCAAATCGTTGCCATGGCCGCCCTCATGCACATCGACATCGCTGGTTCCCAGGTCAAACCTCTTGAGTACAGTCACGACACATTGTCGCTGGCGTGTGGTGGGGATGGCATCCTGCTTGTCACTTTCGCCTCCTTCATCTTCATAATCCCTGCTGCCCCATGGCATCCCGAAATGCAGATCATCATCCATGCAATTGTTGTCCATTGGGATATGTGAGTCAGCGCTTCCCATCTCATGCTCGTCAAGCGGCACGTCAGAGGTCAAATAGTCAAGAAGAATCGCATTGTCTAAAAGCACAGCTTCCACACTGATGGCCACGGCAGGGGTTGGGTTCTCCGCCTGTTGAATCTGACGCGTCACTGTAGCAAGAGTGGTCTTATACACCCTCTGTTGGTAGCTCCCCGGTAGTGAGTTCGAGGAATTCATCAAGATTGTATATTTGTCGCCAACACGAGGCGGGGTTAACGACTTGCGACCTGTTGAAGCGCAGCAGGATGTGCTCGCATGACCGTCATTCATGGAGTTGAAGTAGTTTGAGCAATCAGGTCTGTCCTCTTTCAGCTTTGACTTGGAAGCTTTTGGATAAACACTGTTGCTCTTTTGACACTCCAGGAGAGCATGTCGCAACGCATTGCAGGTAAACATGAGCAGTGGCGAGGGTATATGAATGTCCTTGTCGTCACTCATGGAATTGTGAAATGCATCAGCATACTTACTGCAATTATTCGCCGGAGGATACAATTTGATGTAGATAAACTCCGGGATTCCTTCCACGAGGAAGTGAAGTGGATTCTGGCCATTTGTCATCAGCTTTCGACTGTCTCTGCATTGGATTTGGACCGTGTACACCATCTTCTACACCCTCTGCTCCAGGAAAATGGTACTTATTGTCTGCCAGAAGGGAATGGACCAATTCCAAACACTTTGTGTCAGATTCAGAGCGGTGGAGATCATACAGCTCTGCTGTGATGTCACTGGCAGATGTAACGAAATGGGATTTAACCATATCGACATGTGCTCAGATTTCGTACCGGTTTAAGCTTGTAATATGCAATGTGGGCTGTTGCTTCAGCATACCTCCATCAGGATTTCCTTTGTGTGTGGCTCAAATGCTATGGACCAAATGTTGTTTTGCTGCATAGTGGTGTTCCAGAACTTCTCAATTATCTGCCAGTGTGGGGCATCAGCTAATGCTTTCGCAACACGTCGCGTTGCACAACTTACCATCTCCAAGTCGCTTGCACTGATTAACAGCCGGCTGTTCTACATTTAGAGCTCGAGGTGTCTGCCCATTGAAAATATAGGACGTGTCATGTCTGAGTGACGAGATCAATAGATGCTGCGACTGCCGGAGACCACTGATTGAAGTGTAGACACCCCCTGTGGTTGCAATTGCCACTGCCTCAGTCTCTGATTTTTTTCTGTGGCCTGCGCTCATAGTGGATTTGTAATCATCTTGCGGGCTTCTGGCTTAGGGATGCAGGTTGGCAGGTTTTCAACGCCGCTGAGAGGAGTGGGAGTGCTAGCAATGCTGGATGCGGGGCTGGATATAACTAGGGTTAGCAACGGGTCCGGGTAACCCGCCAGCGGTCCCTAGTGTTAGCAACGGTTCCGTTTTCGGACCGTTTCTACTATAGAGGTTCCAAGAAAACCCGAACGAAGCTGGTTTGGTCCGGGTGTGTGCGAAACGGTTCCTTCAATTAAATCCTTGAATATCAATCTGATAATGTAGTGTTTGGTACATGAAATATGGAGCTTCAGATTGCGCATCTTTTGGCGGTCTCCGATTTTTGATATCTTCAAAACTCAGCAAGCGGCTTTGCAATTATTGTCATTTTGGGCCGAAAAACGAGGTTTTTGGGCTACCACTTGCAGAGATTTGAAGATATCGAAAATCGGAGACGGCCAAAAGATGCGCCGTGCTGAGCTGCATATTTCACATACCAAACACTAAACTCTCTGATCAATATTTGTGGCCTTAAAGTGATGGTTCGCTTAAAAAATCGTCGATTTTTGATGGGGTAAGGCCGTTGCCACGCAGACCTATAAAACCGGCCGGGTCCAAAACTGGAACCGTTGCTAACACTAGTGGTCCCGGTTTGGACCGGATAAACGGTTCGGTCCAGTTCCAGAACCGTCCAAAGACCCGACCTGCTGTGTCTTGTTGGGGTTGTTACCCGGGCCGGACATAAACCTGCGGTTTTTTGGCCCGGGTTTTGCATACCGCAGAGCTTCATCTTGGTGAACTGAACACTTTGGCTCCAATTAGGTATTTGAGTTCCGATCGTATTACAATATGATATATTTGTAAAAGATGCAATTTTGGATGCTCTCTCAACCCGCATTGTCAAATTTGAGATCCGATCAAAATTCGTTCAGTCACCGTGAAAAACGCTCGGCTTTTGCCGTGATTTCAAAACGAGTAAACGAATACTGATCGGATCGCAATTTTGAGAATGGGAGGTGAAAGAGCATCCAAAACTGCATCTTGGACGTATATATCACATTGTGATATGATTAGAACTCAAATACTTAATTGGAGCCAAAGTGCTGAGTTCACGAACATGTGGAACTGCCCAAAAAACCACTGGATCGATGTGGGTCGGTTGTTGGATCAGGTAAAACCTGTTGCAACGGTTCCAGTTTGGTGCCAACCTTGACCCGGAACCGAACCGCGGATTTGGAACTGTTGCTAACACTTGATATAACCCAACACGTAGAGTCTGTCTGGGAGGTTCCTCTGGGGGCTGTTGTGCAAGGACTGCTTGTACCCGGCGAGGCGGTTGGAGTATTTCTTGAACATCACTGCGTAGTGGATGGGGTGGAAGACACGTGCTGAGCGAAATCTGCAACATACGACATCAGTAGAATGTAAATCGGTCCGGAAGTAACATGCAAACCTCCCAGACACTCTGGGCGACCTCAGCAGTGCTTCCAAGTACTTCTAGATGCTCCCAAACCGCCCTGGAGCTATGTAACGTGCTCTCAGACTCTTCAAGAGCATTCTCAGGTGCTACTGACAGCAACTGCATATATGGAGGCGCATTCAGGATGCTACAAGATTTGACATATAGAACAGTTAAATTTTGGAGCTCCTGAGACCACTGCACAGATCTGTGGGAGACTTAAAGAGCAGCAGAGACTTCGAGAGCAGCCAACACCGCTGCACAGGAATGTGGGAGACTTGGTGCCGTATTTTCACAGCAGTGGTTCTTACACAACCACAGAGATTTTGACTTGTCATATTCGTCTTTGTTACAGTCACAAGATTCACTACATCATAATATGGCTTGTGTGATTTAAGTCTCTGTATATATGTATATCCGGTCAATCTAGCCACAGATGGTTGTTGAGCATAATCGGAGGAGCACCTGGACACACCCAGTGAAAGAACTTAGAGATACACCACTTCGAGGGCATTGTAGTGAAACGATAGAGCTAGAAGGCAGAGAGCCCACCATCAGCACTCTGCCACACCTCTCGTGACATCCAAATGGAATTCAGGAAAAAAAGCGGTTCTGGTTCGAGGAGCGTAGGAATCAGGCGATGAGATCTAATACTTCCCGGCATTGAGGATCCACAACTTCTCCCACAGAGCAGGCGAGACCAAAAGTTGGGAAAGAAAGCGTGTGTATTTTCATTGAATGATAAGATGAGATGGAAATGAGATGATGTCTATCGACTCCGGGGTGGGCCGAATATACTCCCCGTCACTCTATCCACCTCCGTTACCTATGTATTTCTGTACACCCGCCGTCGCTCCTTAAGGATGTATTTGGAGGGTGTGATCGAGCGAGTCTGGAGATGCACTTGGAGGCAGTGCTCGAGAGAGTTTGGAGATGCACTTTGAGGCCGTCATCGTGGGAACTTGAAGGCAGCGATCGTGCCAACTTGGAGGCTGTAATCGAGCGTATTTAGAGATACACTCGGAGGCCGTGATCGAGTAAACTTACAGATGCACTCTGAGATTGTAATCAAGCAGGTTTGGAGATACACTGGGCGGCAATGATCGTGCAAACTTGGAGGGCGTGATTGAATGCGTTTGGAAGCTGTAATCGAACGAGTTTAGAGATACACTTGGAGGCTGTGATAAAGCCAGTTTGGAGATGCACTTGGAGGCCGTGATCAAGCGAGTTTGGAGGCCGTAATCGTGCGAGAGTAGAGAGACACTTGGACGCTGTGCTCGAGCCAGTTTGCAGATGCACTTGGAGGCCGTGATCAAGAGAGATTGGAGGAGTCCTAGGAGGCGGTCAATCTGCAGGCGGTAGTTCGGGAGGGAGGCGCGATGGGAGCTGAGACTGTATTCTTTGGTTAACTCGTAATTGTGGGGATGTATTGAATTGAGTATAACATGGTCTGGTGAGCGATGAGAGACTGGTTGGGAGACAGTCAATACTGGGATGATGCAGTATGCAGTGTATGCTGTAGTAGGTGTTAACTCTTGATCACAGCATGGAGAGACAGAGAGCAATGACTCAACTTCGTGTTCTTAGGCGATGGTAGAGTTGAGGACGAGAAAGAGAGAGATGAGAGGAGATTGGGGAAATCATCATGAGAAATTGGGACTTCGGAGAATTTCATGTGCAACTCAATTTACCATCCACGAGACAGCAGGTACGAGTCCCGATCTGAGGTTTTCCCAACCGAATAAGGCAAGTAGTATCCGTGATTTTTCATACCCGCTTGTATCCTCCACATCGTTCTCATCTTCATCCCCCATCTCTTACTTTCTCGTCCACAACTCTACCATCGTTGCAGAACACAAAGATATGTCATCTCTCTCTATCTCTCCATGTCATGATTATCAATTGACACCAAGTACAGCATACACCAAGTATAGCATCCAAAGAAGATTGTTTGTCTTCCCTTCATTCTCATGATTACGAGTTGACTGCTGAATGTAGCTTCAGCTTCTGGCGTGCCCCCCTACACCAGCGACCGCCATCAGCCAGCTCTCCATGAGAGCTCAAAGGTAAAGTGACCTTGTCACAGTCTCACTGTTGCAAGTTAACAAACCGATGAATAGCGTCTCAGCACCCGGCGCGCCGTCCATCGACCGCCGCTAAGTACTAGTCCAAGCTCGCTCAATTACCGCATCCAAGTTTGCACGATCACAGCCTCCAAGCGCATCTCCAAATTCGCTCGATTAGTGCCTCCCAGTGCATGTCCAAACTTGCTCGATCGCGGCCTCCAGGTTTATCTCCAACCTCGCTCGATCACAGCCTCCAAGTGTCTCTCTGAACTCGCATGATTACGGCCTCCAAACTCAGTCGATCACGGCCTCCATGTGTATCTCCAAACTCACTCGATCACGATCTCGGAGTGCATCTCTATGTTCACTCAATCACGGCCTCCAAGTGTATCTCGAAATACCCTTGATGACTGCCTCCAAGTGCATCACCAAACTCGCTCGATCATGGCCTCGGTGTGTATCTCTGAGATCAGTCGACCTTCATTTTCAGGAACACCTCAAATTGCTTTCAGAGCAACACCTGCAGTCAGTCCAGATATACCGTGTGAAGATGGGTAGCTATATAGATACATGGATGAGAATACAAACTGCATACATGACTTTGAATAATTGTTGAATGATGAGTAGTAGCTATGATTTCCACACACACCTGCAGCGTTCTGAAAGAAGATGATTTTCCCAAACTGCTCCACTCTGATCCGAGGTGTTCCCAGGCTTGTTGCCAGCGCTCCCAGATGCCCCCAGGTGCGCCCAAAGTTCTCTCCGGTGCCCAGAGGTGTTCCCAAACCTCTCACAATCACTGCCATGGTACTTCTGTACCAGTTATCGGAAATCCCAGTTCCTCTGATGGCCGGCAGGAATGCCCTCCTAGGGTCTGAGACTCCCCTGAAATTGACGCATCTAAGTTTGCACTCCACATCCTCTCAGACAGTCGTGGAGGCTTCCAGTGACAAAATTACATTTTGCTGATGGACTTGTTCAGCGAAGATGAGGGGGTGGAGTTCTGACCATGGATTGTAGAGGCTACGGAAATCCTTCCTTGGGAGAAATCCCTCACACCAGCCGGTACCGAAATACGTCACTTAGCAGGTGGACGTTGATAGTTCCCCCAAGACCCGCGTTCTTGTTAACTCTGACAACTAGCATGACTTCGAACATTTCTTACGATCGGAGTCCTGTCAGGTTGGCGGCATTGGGAAGGCATAGTCCAATATGGATGTTCCACGTTAGAGATGTAGGAATAATAACCTCTGCATGCATATGCAACGGTAGGTGAGGTAGACTCCATTGTGAGTGACCAGGGTGGTTTTGGACAAGAAAGCGAGGTGCATTGTAGACAGCGCGAGACCCTAAACTGCAACAATACTCGGGGACAAGATCCCTTGAAATGCATTCAATTATGGGGTTAACTGCCATCTGTTTGAACTAAGATCAAACTCAGCATTGATATTCACTGTTACAGCAATATCTGAAGGTGAATTTGCACCGCTTGAAGGATGTTGATCCCTTCTCCGAGCGGTCATCATAGTCTTGTACTCATTCTTGGCACAATACTCCGCACCATCAATTGTGTATATCTTTAGCTTCCCGGTGGAAGTACTCCTTTGGCAGAGCTGAAAGCATTGCAATGTGAACAATGACATATTCTCTATCCTATGACATAAGTTGCAGATGCTTTTTCCACCACTAGGCATGTTGGTAGCCGTGCTGGATGGTTGCACAGTTGGGGCAACCCATGAACTGCTCAGTTAGCTCCGAGATGCATGAGGTCAGAGTGGTACAGGTAGTGTTAGCAACGGTTCCGGGTTACCCGGCTGCGGTCCGGGTTCAGAACCGGACCGGAAGGTCCAGTCCGGATTGTTACCGGGAAAACAGGGGTACCCACCGGGCTCGGGGATGGGTTAGAACCGGACCGCGGTTCAATTTTACTGTTCCTACAACTGTGGCTCTAATTAAGTATTTGAGTTCTGATCGTATCATGACATGATCCGTACGTAAAGTGTGCAGCATCAGTCGCTCTTTCACCTCCCGCATCCCGATTTGCGATCCGACTGATATTCGTTGAGTGGCTGTGAAATAAAGGCTGTATTTAACCGAACTTGGCGGGTTTTCCATCGCGACTCAACGAATACTTGTCGGATCGCAAATCTAAAAGCGGGAGGTGAGGGAGCGAATAAAACTGCACAATCTACGTATTGTTCATGTTGTGATACGATCAGAACTCAAATACTTAATTGCAGCAAGAAATGTTGACTTTTGAGGAATGGGTTTTGTGCGAAAACCCGTTGCAATGGTTCGGTTCCGGGTTGGAACCGGACCTGGAACCGACCCGGGAATTTGGACCCGTTGCTAACACTAGGTACAAGCGGTGTACCATGCAAAAGCAACATTCGGCGTCGTAAACTTTCCTCACCGCGAGTACTAAATCCCATCTCGAGGCTTCCCATTCACTAGGTGTGAGCCGATTGTGAGAGATGAATGCTGGGCCATTTTGTATTCCTTAACCAACACAATACAGCATATGAATCACAATGATCATCTCTTACAAGTTGAATAAAGAAATTGTGGGAAATTGAGTATATATATACCATCTTCCCGCCTACACCTCCAGTCTCATTTCCTCCCGAATTGAACACACCCCCAGCACGCTGAACTCTCTCAACATCACGAGACTTGCACAGCTCAACTAGTCCCTTTCCAAAACACACCTAATGACCTACACAACTTTGTATGTTCCCTCTGCGCTTCCTTCCACTACATGCAACTCTCTCATAATGCTAACTTCTCAGATGCAGATTCATTTTGAACTCACAGTGATGTCACCAATCAGCTGTCACAACAGAAAGGGGAAGGCAAGTGCAATGGCAAAAATGCTGACATCGGTTATTAATCGATGCCTGGTGTTGGATCGGGACCGTATATAAGGATTCCTCTTGGAACTCATCTGTGGACTCATACGGATATACAATGATTGTGGTGTCAAGGATGAGAGGGCATTGGACCTTTTATGTGATATAATCTTTCTTGAACCAGTCACGACTCATGACTTTTCACAATTCCAACCGATGTGGCCGCAGTTCAGGAGTAGGAGTTCGCCTTTTCGGGAGTGGTGGGTAGCCTTCCACCCATGTATGGGGCAAAGGATGGACAAACTCGGGACCAAATGAACAATCGGAGATGGGACAACCCCCAGGCCTTCAGGGATCAAGTCGATCGCTCCGATCCGCAGACGACGAGTTCTGGGATGGTCAAATGGATCAGTGAATGTACCACTTGGTATGGTAGTGATGATCTCAGGGCCAAGATTGAGCCGCCAAGCTACCGGCAGTACAAGCCAGGTGACATGCTGCCAGTTAGACCGCTGAATTGGGAAGAGATAATCGACGAGGATGATGATGATGAGACCTGGGTGTATCCCGGAGCACGGAGTGTATCAGCAAAATGTAAATCAGTCCGGAAGTCATATGCCAACCTCCCAGACACTCCGGTCAACCTCATCATTGCTTCCAAGTACTCCCAGATGCTCCCAGGCCCCCCTGGAGCTAAGCAAAATGCTCTCACACTCTTCAAGAGCATACTCAGGTTCTCCGATATGTGACTGATGAATATTAAAATTTTAGAACAGCTGTGACCTCTCCGCAGCTCTGCAGGAAACATGGTGCCGTATTCTCACAGTAGTGCATCTTAGGGTTCCATAACCACGAGGAATTTAATCTATCATTTTCGTCTTTGTTACTGTCCTAAGATTTGCTGCATCATAATATAGTGTCTATTATCTATCTAAGTCATTCTATATATATACATACGGTCAATCTGGCGGCAGGGAGTACTCAAGCATAATTGGAGGAGCACCTGGATATGCCAATTGAGAGAACTGAGGGATGTACTTTGAGGCTATTGTGGCTGGAAAATCTGTTTCTCGGCACCACCACTGTTCTGCTTGGCTGGGGGAAGCCGGCGGGGGGCATATGTAGATAGTGGGATAACGGAGATGGACTGAGCAACAGGGAATATATATTGGGGAGATGCCAGGCTAGATAGACATCGTCTTATTATACGAAATACACAGTCTATCTTTCTCAGCCCTTGATCGCATGCACCCTTGCCGAGCCTTCATGGATCCCCGCAATTTGTGTGGTTCCTCACAGCTGGGTACCCCTTCATATCCTTGCACCATTGTCCTATGCTCCTCGGGTCAGAACCACTCATGCCGACGAATTCCATTCGGATGCCGTGAGAGCTGCGCCGTTTGTCCACACCGGGATCCTGTGCACTTAGAGATGTACTTGGAGGCCGTGACTGAGCGAGTTTGGTGAAGCCCTTGGAGGCGGAGATTGAGTGAACTTAGAGATGCACTTCGAGGCTGTAACCAAGCGACATTGGGGGCCATCATTGTGCGAACATGAAGATCGTCATCAAGCGAGTGTGGAGATGCACTTGGAGGCTACATTCGAGTGAACTCAGAGATGCATTTGGAGGCCGTCAGTGGGATAGTTTGGACATGCACTTGAAGGCTGAGTTGAGTGATCTCACAGATGCATTTGGAGGCCGTGATCGAGTGAGTGTGGAGATGCACTTGAAGGCCGTGATCGAGCGAGTTTGGAGATCCACTTAGCAGCCATGATCGATGGAGATTGGAGGAGTAATTGGAGGCAGACGATCTGCAGGCGGTTGATCGGGAAGGAGGCGCGATGGAACCTGACCCTCTATTCACTGGTTGACTCATAATTGTGTGAATGTAGAGAATTGAGTACACCAAGGTCCGCCAAGAGATGAGAGATCAGAGACTGGCTGGGGGTGGGTGAGAGTCATTCATGGGATGATACAGTGCTTGGTGTATACAGTACTCGGTGTATGCTGTACTCGGTGTTATCTCATGATCATGACATGCAGAGATTGAGAGGGATGGCTTAACTACGTGTTCTTAGGTGATGGTAGAGTTCAGAATGACAAAGAGAGTGATGAGGGGTGATGGGAGATCATTATGAGAAACTGGAACTTAGGAGAATTTCGTGTTCGAGTCAATTTATGATTGCTGATACGGCATGTAAGAGTTCTGATCCAGCAGGCACTTTCACCGATACGAGGTCTTCCAAACTCAATCAGGCAAGTCGTACCCCTGATTTCTCATATCTGCTCGTATCCTCCATATTGTTCTCATCTTTGTCCCCCATCTGTCTTTCTCATCCACAACTCTACCATCATCACAGTACACATAGTTCAGTCATCTGTGTCTATCTCTCCATGCCATGATCATGAATTGACACTCAGTACAGTATACATCTAGTACAGCATCCACTGAAGATTGTCTGCCTTCCGTTGTTTCTCGCAATTACAAGTTGACCCCTGAATGTAGCTTCAGCTTGCGGAGTGCCTCCCTACAAGATCGACCGCCACCACCCAGCTCTCCATGAGGGCTCAAAGGTATAGTCACCTCGTCACATTCCCATGGTTACAAGTTAACCAACTGATGAATAGAGTCTACCCGGCGCGCCTTCAATCGACCGCCTCCAAGTTCTCCTCCAATCCTCCTCGATCATGGACTCCAGGTGCAACTCCACCCTCGCATGATCCCCGCCTCAGAGTTCATTCCTAAGTTCAGTCGATCAAGGCGTCCAAGTTTATCTCTAAACTGGCTCGATTCCCGCCTCCAAGTGCAACTCCAAACTGGCTCGATCCCGGCCTCGGAGTGCATATCCGGGTTCAGTTGATCCTGACCTCCAGGTGTACCACCAAAGCTGCTCGCTTACGGCCTCCAAGTGCATCTCCAAACTCGCTCGATCACGGCCCCGGAGTGCATCGCTAAGTTCAATTGATCACGGCCCCCAAGTTCACACCATGATGGCCTCCAATGCATCTCCAAACTAGCTCGATCATGCCCTCCAAGTGCATCTCTGAGTTCACTCAATCATCATCTTCAGGTGCACCTCGAAATGCTCTGAAGCACCGCCTGCAGCCAGTTCAGATATACCGTGTGTAGATGGGTAGCTATATAGATACATAGATACATAGATCAGAATACAAACTGAATACATGAGTTTTAAAGATCATTGAACGATAAGTAGTAGCTATGATCCCCAGGCGCACCAGTAGCATTCCCAAAGAAGATGTTGTGTTTCCCAGACTGCTCTTCTGTGATTTGAGGTGCTACCAGGTTTGTTGCCGGGGCTCCCAGGCTGGTCGTAGGCACTCCCACGTGCTCCCAGGCTTGTCATTGGCGCTCCTAGGTGCTCCCAGGTGCACCAGATGGCCACTGAATCGGTCTAGTAAACTCAGGGATTTGACCACCCTGGGATTCTGGTCCAACAATTCCCGGACACTCCCAGAGGCTCCCAGTGCCAAAAATACATTTTGCTGATGCGGTGGAAGGAGTTGTCCTGGTGAGGGCAATGACAATGACAATGGCGAGGGTGAGGAGGACACGCAGGGACATGAGAATGGGACCGGGAAAGGGAATGGAAAATGGATGGGAAGGGGAAAGGCAAGGTGACTGAGGACAGAAAGTGGAAACGGAAGAGCAAGGAGAAGGCAATGGAAGAAGGGAAGCGGAAGCGGAAGGGAAACAATGAAGGGAAAGGTATTGTAAAACAAACCCCAGGGGGAGGAGATATGTCTCATTCCGTTGCTTAGCTGTTGCAGAAGGGAATTTATGAAGCAGACTCGGACACGAGGGCTAACTAGAGTTGCTATATTTGGAGCCGGACGCATTGCCTGCTGTGTCAACTTGCTCAGATGATGAAACTGACTCTAACGAGCTGTCGGACAGTGAATATGACTCAGAACCTGATTCTGATGTAGATGTGCACATGGAGGATGATGTGGATGCACCGTGTGGTGTTGATCTAGACGGCAATGAGGATATGGAAATGGATGGTGATGATGAAGAGGAAGAACATGAAGGGGAGGAACATGAAGGGGAGGAACATGAAGAGGAGGAACATGGAGAGGAGGATGATGAGGAGGAGAAGGATGAGGATGATGGCAAACAACCTCGGACAATGGGCCAGGGTGGGATGGTTAATTAATCCGCTGATGATGTAGATGCAATAGTCGACTATCAGCCAATTATGCTACCTGACCAAGGCCAGGAGATGCACAAGTTTACCCTATGGCCACAACCTCCGATGCCTGCCCCACGGCCACAAACACTCGAGCCCTGCTCATGACCACGAACTCCATAGACTGATCCACTCGGTGGGCGGGAGTTTCTGGGAGTTTCGACGCCACAAAAACCTCGCCCAGTGGTGCCAACTCTGTGAGAGGCTGAGGCAGACAGATAAACCTCGGATCTGGATGTCAATCAGCAGCTGCTTGGCGCATTGGTAGGTTGCGAGAGACTTCCTGATGTCCCTCTCCCTGAGGTGCGCCTGGATAGCGTGGTAGGTGAGGAGTGAACCTGTCTTCGTGTTGCAGCTGAGACGATGGTTCTTGTGTTTGGGTTAGGGTCTGGTTTTTGTCTTGTTTGTTTTCATTGTTCTAATTGATTTATATCAGGCATTGATTATTACATGCGTTATGAGGTTTTTAAATTCCTCAGGGTTGATTTTATTTATTGGTTTTGTATTGGTTCTATTTATTCTTATCAACAGTTCCGGACCGTCATTTCAGGTCCGGGTCCTGGTCCGGGTCCAACCCGAACCGTTGCCAAATTGGCTGTTCTTGTTGTCAATTAACCCGAACTGTCAACTCGGGTACGGTTCGATGGTAAACTCCCAACCAGTCTGAATTGGGCGGGTTATCAGCAGGTCACCCAGTGGGTCCATCCATAGATTCACTTAAGACTCTTGCTTTTGGAGTATGTGAATAGTATCATAGCAAAATCGTGTTTTCAACAACCAAGGATATGTTTTTGCATGCTTTGCAGCTTGCAATATCAATTAATTTGGAATCGGTAATTTACCTTTGATATAGTGTATTTTTGCCTATCACTGCGGGCAATAATTCCGTTACGAATGCGGAGATCAGCGCGATTCATTGATTAACAAATATGCAACAACAGAAACTGTTGACGCTCCGTTGACGCTCATTTTCAGGATGTTGCAGGGAGCATGTCGCTGTTGTTTTCGACAGTGAAGGCTGCCAATATTTGATAAATGGATGCCTGCAACCAATCGGAAGATAAATTACCCAAGATTCGAAGCTGAACATCGCTGATGCTCTGGTGATGCTGATTCGCAGCATGTGGCAGCAATCATGTCACCGTAGTTTTTCCCAGTAAAGGCAGCCACTATCTTATAAATGGAGGTCTACAACCAATCGGAACATAAATTACCCAAGATGCGAAGCTAAAAATTGTTGACGCTCTGTTGACGCACATTCTCAGGATGCGGCAGGGAGCGTGTCGCTGTAGTACTTGCCAGTAAAGGCAGCCAATATTTGATGAATGGATGTCTGCAACCAATCGGAACATGAATTACTCAAGATGTGAAGCTAAAAATCGTTGACACTCTGTTGACGCTCATTCTCAGGATGTGGGAGGGAGCATGTCGCTGTCCCTTGTGCCTATAAAGGCTGGCAACATATCGGCTATGCATCACAGTGGCCAAATTATTGTATAATTACCATACATACAAAACCACACATCGTTGCCCTTCTGTTGACGTTTATTTTGATGTACTGTCCTTTCAACATCTGCTGCCACCGATCATAGTTTTCATCATGGTTCCAATATAGTGGTAGGCTTTCTACCAGATTGAGACGTGGCCTTGTGACAAAGCCGAGCGCAGTAACATTCTTGCACTGTTTGCTCTCACACGACTGAAATTTATGGATCTTGCCAAAAACTTCATTGTGCCTGCTATACATCTGTTTATCAACCAATGGTGACAAGCTACTGCTGACCATTCGCCCATAATATCTCACTAACTACAACTCTAGTTCAAGATACATACAGAAGCTGGTGAAACATGGACGCATTCTGTCCTACTGGAGTTTCACTCCATTATTCCTCCTGGTTTCGATTGCATTTACCGTCATGATAACCTTTTTAGCCTGTCTCTTTGACTTCCGTGTTGGCCGAATCAATCGGGGATCATTTGGAGCGACGCTCATATCCCGCTGCTCTGGGCTGTCCGGATGCTTGATGCGATCATCTTCCTGTATATCCGATTCAACATCCGCCCCGCAATCTTCTTCGCTGTCATTCCGAATATCTAAGTCCCCATTCCCGTTATGCCAATCGTCAGTGTCCGACATACTTCCAGGTGTGCTATCCTCAACACATTCGACTGGATGACAGTTGATTCCGCGGATTCGGCGGACATTCAATATTTGAGTTTGTCCGAGCGGGAGGTCCTTCGCAGACAATGGTGGTGGCAATGGAGATCTTTCTGACAATTTATATGGAGCCGCTCCATCATGTTGAAAGAGTGACCAGAATACATTTACGATCTCTTCCGGGTCCGAAATGTATCCCACAGCGGTCTTCCATCAGCAACAACTCTGGTTTCCGTCTGAAACACCCGGGTGTTCCGGACGGCTCTGACGGCTCTGGTGGAACCTCGTACCCTCTGACGGAGAATCAGACGCGACCCGTTGCCCAAGCGACGGGTCGCGTTGCATACCTCCCTTGCGGCGGCAATGATATCATGCCTCGTATTCTTGCGACGTGTCGCGTTGTATATTACGCTCCCCGCTCCGGCGTCAGGCTTCCTTTAATTTGCGTCCGGAATGTGGTGACGTATACGCACCATCAGAACGACACGTATGTTACACTCTTCGCAGGGGTTGCAGTGATGCAGTGGCCGTTTACACCACGCCTGGCGATGTTTATGCCTTTCTTTGGCCGATAGCCACATGCCGCACTCTCATTTGTTTAGCATTGAGATTTGTCACTTATTGCAATACAGTCTTCGCTTCGGATACATCGCTTGCCGTTGCATTTGCTTCGCTATTATCGTATTTTACATGTCTGAAATATACTGTCCAATCTTCACACTCTCTAGTACTATGCCCTCAGTCCTCCACATTCTGCATTGATCCGTCATCGGCTTGCGATGCTTCTTCCTCCTCATCCGCATCGTTGCCATCCTCGCCCTCATACCCGTCAACATCTCTGGTTCCCAGGTAAAACCTACTATGCCCTCAGTCCTCTACATTCTGCATTGATCCATCCTCGGCTTGCGATGGTTCTTCCTCCTCATCCGCATGCGCATCATCGCCATCCTCGCCCTCATACCGGTCGACATTACTGGTTCCTAGGTCAAACCTCTCGAGTCCAGTAGCGGCCCGTCGGCGCCGGCTGGCGGTGGGGATGGCATCGCTTTCGTCACCTTCATCTTCGAAATCCCCGCTGCCCCCTGGCATCCCGAAATGCAGTTCGTTATCTGTGCAATTGTTGTCTGTCGGGATGTTTTAGTCAGTGCTTCCAATCTCAGGTTCCTCAAGCGCCACTTCGGAGTTCAAATAGTCAAGAACAATAGCATTGTCAACACGCGCTGCTTCCACGCTGATCACCACGGCAGGCGTTGGGTTCTCCGCCTGTTGGATCTGACGCTTGACTGTGGCAAGAGTGTTGTTAGACACCCTCTGCTGGTAGCTCTCCGGTAGTGTGTTCCAGGTATTCATCAAGAATGTATACGTGTCTGCAACGCCAGGCGAGGTTAACAACTTGCGACCCGTTACA
>Ga0307515_10002455_pt1 | contig 40338 bp, 34 predicted proteins | sample 17_EM_MG_FD_194513 | JGI IMG/M metagenome (GOLD analysis project Ga0307515, IMG submission 194513) | Populus trichocarpa ectomycorrhiza microbial communities from riparian zone in the Pacific Northwest, United States - 17_EM | ecosystem: Host-associated > Plants > Roots > Unclassified | place... | reverse complement strand
AGCTTTATTAAAATCAGGTAAAGATAGTAAAGGTGCCGAAATCAACTTTGATTTTAACAAGCTAAAAGCATTTTCTTGTTCTTCTCCCCACTTGAAACCCACGGCTTTCTTAACAATTTCAGTCAATAGAGAGGCTATCGTACTAAAGTCTTTAACAAATCTCCTATAAAAACTAGTCAAACCATGAAAACTCCTAACTTCTGTTATGGATTTTGGTGTAGGCTATTCTTGAATAGCCTTAACCTTAGCCTCATCCATTTCTATACCTTTTGCACTAACCACATATCCAAGAAAAACAATCATATCTATGCAAAAGTCACACTTTTTCAAATTAGCATATAAGGACTCTTTTCTAAGCACATCAAGAACTTGTCTCAAATGACTTATATGCTCATCAATCTCCTTACTATAAATCAAGATATCATCAAAGTAAACGACTACAAACTTACCAATAAAAACACGCAACACATGATTCATCAATCTCATAAAAGTACTAGGTGCATTAGTAAGTCCAAAAGGCATAACCAACCACTCATACAAACCATATTTAGTTTTAAAAGCAGTTTTCATTCATTCCCTTCTTTCATCCTAATTTGATGATAACCACTTTTCAAATCAATTTTTGAAAACAATTTAGAACCATGTAATTCATCCAACATATCATCTAATCTAGGAATGGGATGTCGATACTTTACAGTGATGTTATTGATATCTTGACAATCCACACATAAGCAGACCAACTGGAACCTCCAATGGATCCTTTGATGGTTGGATCGCATCATGTTGATTTAAAAATGAAAATATAAAAAATGGTTGAAACAAAATATAAAAACATGAATAAAAATTAAATGGAAGTGATGTATGAGGAAATAAAGGTAGTGGAATATAATTCAATGAAATTTGAAATAACCCAACTTAAATTTGATATAAATAGGTGATGGAATCTAGAAATATTACTTGGTGAACATAAAACGTATAATGTAAACCTCTAATTAAGAAATTGATAAACTAGTTCTAAATATGTAAAATGTATGGTTTTATGCGTGAATGACCTTGACTATTGGTATAAGCCCTGCGTACAATCGCGTAATTTTTAACTCGAAAGGGGAAATAGTTGAGGAGAATTTGTAGTATAGATAGGAATGAAAGTTTTTGATGAATTATTTGGAACTATTGCTGATTTAAGTAGATAAAACAATACAAAAATTTTGTATTTTTGGCGTAAAAATAACATACTGACCAGTTTTACATTACCAAGCATAACTCTTAATCTAACCATTGGATTGAGCTGAAATTTACAAGGAGTATCCTGACACATAGTCCTACCTAGGGTTAAAATTTCAGGACAATCGGAATTTGGGAAGGCCTCGCGAGAATAACAACATATTGGACAAATTCATGGGTTCATTAAGGGCAAAATGGTCATTTGGCCTCAAAACCTAGCTCTCCTTTCCTTTTAACTGATAAGAAGCTATTGGGAAAAAACTAAAGAAAAGAAGAGAGCAAGGCTTAGTGAACACCAAAATCCAAGGAGAAATCATAGGAATTGAGAGATTAAAGTGAGAGTAGGCAAATCCAATAAGAGGAGCATTATTTGGAGGGTTTGGGAGAGGAAGATAAGAGAGAGAAAGTGATGGCAAGAGAGAGAAAGAAGAAGAAGAAGAGTGAAGAAAAGTCAATAAGCTAACGTTTGAAGTTCATTTTATCATTTGGTAAGGCGTTTCAAACCTATTTATACAAGTTTTAATGAAAATAAATGATGTTAATGCATGATTCTTTGATTTTTGGTTAGGGTTATTAGAAGTAAAATTGAAGAAAATAAGATTTTATTGTTAATTAATGAAGTTAGGATGTATTAGGTTATTGGTAATATATAATAATGGTTAGATTGGATCAATTGTTGGAAGAATTGAAAAACCCACCATTCTTTAACCTTAGGGTTCTTGGGATAATTAAAGAAAATGCCTCGAGATATAATTTTTTTTGTGTTTAATGATTATAAGGAAGATTTAAAGTTAGTTATAAATATTGTGATGCAAATTACCCAAATTATACTATTGATGTTACTTGTGGGAATGTGGAAATTATTAAAAAAAAATGGATGAAATTATATTAGTTTTGTTACAAATGTGATGATGGAATTGTGTTCAATCATGGTTGTGATTTTGATTATTGAATATTGAATTATGTTTGTTAATTATATGTGAAAGATAAGTATAGAAAGAGTGGCACTGTATAAACTTTAATGTTTTTATTTGATATTGCATGCTTGGAAAGCGATCTAGGAGCTTGTAATTTGATGTTTATGTATATTAAGTGTTGGGTTGACAAGTTAGTATAATGAGAGAAAAAAAATGTTGGATGTATATATGGAAAGTAAGGAACGTGAAATGGTATATTAAATGCAAGTTAGAACTTGGAGCAAATTCTAAACCTTAGAGACTTTTTTTAATATGGATATTTTGGTTATGATGTTAGTGATTGATAAATTAAGTTGATTGTGATAGTTTTAAATGAGTTGTTGTGTGTTTGAGTTACTATTGATATGGATTGATAAGGATAGGTATGTTCAAATTTCAAGTATTAGAGGGTTGGAATCCAATGCCTACCATATGTTTCATATAATAATAGGACTTTTTGAAATTGAGAAATCAATGATGAAAAGTGATGTCTCTAAACATTGAAAATTCAATGACAAAAAGTATGTCATGGGGTATTGAAATTCATCGATGAAAAATACATACACTTAGACATTAAGTATTAGTTGACGGAATTTGTGGATATTAAAAATCAGACTAAGTAAGGGATTGATGAAAGTATTAAATGTCAAAATACATGAAGTTTCAATACTGGATGAATAGTGATTTTTACTATTGGATGAATATAAATTTTTTTTGCTATATAAATAGTGCTTACTTTATGTTTTTTATTATCTTGAATTTTATGACCATTTTTGGTTTGTGCAGACCTATATGCAATTGCATTGTGTTTATATCATGGTAATTAAGCAAAGTAGTAAACATAAAAGGATATTACAAAAATGGATAACAATATGTTTGGACAATGAATGCATTATGAAAATGGGTGCTCATGTAAATGTGTTGATGTTAATAAAATGACTAAAGGAAAATACCAATCATGAGATAGGATCCTACGTTTAATGGATGGTTTGATAATTATCTGTCTTCTATTGTTGTAGCAGAAGCACGGGGAGTTAAAACGCTAACTGGAGGTGCAGGATCCTCAACAGGAACGGGTAGGCGCTGGACACCCTAACATAGCTAATTATGTGTTTAAATTAAGTAGTCAATTGCAACTTTTTTATTTAGGTTGTGTTAATAATAATAAGTGTGAGCTAATTTCCCTGGATTAGAGACTAGTGCCCGATTTAGGCAATGTGAGCTAATTGCCCTAGTTTAGGGACTAGCGCCAAGTTTGGGTAATGTGAGTTAGTTGCCCTAGTTTAGGCACTAGGGCTCGATTTGGGCAATGTGACCTAGTTTTCCTAGTTAAGGGACTAGCGCTCGGTATAGACAACATAATTTGTGTACCACGGTTGAGGGTTTGGGCCTATTTTTGGGCAAAGAGAGAAATTTTACTATAGATATGAGATGGATGTCCGAGGAAGGATTCAAGTTAACTTTGTCAAGTTAAATCAAAGAAATGTATTTAATAAATTTATAAATATTGTGATTGAAGTGTATGGTTAATTTTTATGTTGAATTTAATTTTCAAGTACTTCGCAGTAGTGTGTTGACCCATAGAGAATTAAATAACTAATTTAGTTTTGTTGATAAGGATATTAAGCGAGTTGTCGAGTATGGATTCCATGGAAAGTGGTGTGTTGAAGATGTTTGTTAATTATAGATATGTAAATTGGAATGGAGCATTAAGAAGTTTATGATAAAAATAAAATTATCTTTCACTCGATGAGAAATGAAATAACTAGCATCAGATTATTGTTGTAACGAATTCAGGAAAACAAATTTATGATAGTTGTTGATCAAGAGAGAAATTGCATAAAGTGTATGACTAATTAAAGAAGGATAAAATAACTCATTCAATAATATAATGCACTAAAGGTTAAGGTATTAGATCTTAGATATTTAAGGATATCATCTATTTGAAATTTGTTATGAATAAATGACATTAAGATAGGTACTATTAAGGAGGGGGAGATAATGGATGAGAGACTATAAATATATTTTTTACGGCTAATTGAATAAACAACAATAAGAAGAATTAGCAATAGAATTCTCATTAGTGACTTGTAAGAGATCCTAATAATGGTTGAACTCACGGGATTACAAATAAATGAGATTATAATCATCTTTGATTATTAATAAGATTTTGTGTAGTAGATAATCTAAAGGAACTATAGAAAAATATTAGCATCAAGGTTAAGGGGAAAATGCTCAAATGGTTATGTGATAAACCAAGGAGTTTGATCTGCAAAAGTAAAAGTACATAGTGTATTGCTTATCAATTTAAAATAAGCACATGAATCATGATTAAACTATGTACTTATATATATAATATATGTTATGTAATTAATTGAATTGTTGAATTCTTATATGATGAATTGATTTAACTTTTAGGTTCTTTTTATATCAGAGCATACCAATAGACTTCTATAGAGGTATCTTTTGATATAGATATAAATATTATAATTTGTAGATGTTAATTTGATAAGTATTATAATTTTGGTTTTTAATTTTGGGCTTGTATTTATGTTTATAGAATTATGGATATCATTATTATGTATTTTTTGTTAATTAGGTGAATCAATACAATAATATATATTACTTTAGGATTAAACCCTAAAGGATGTTCATATTCTAAGTTCTAATATTTCTTAGAATTGTTTAATTATGCAAGTTATGCAAATCTTAAATTATTTATTTATTTTGTTTTTATTGATTGCTTTATTATTATTGTCAATACATGCATATCATTTTGAGATGTCTTCATGAGGGAAAAACGTCCAAGATGATTAGATCATGATTAGATATTGAATTGTGATAGAAATGAAGATGTCGATAACTTGATATGGTCTCATTATAGGGGAAATTCTACCAAATTTTTGTTAGAATTGAAAAAAAAAATTTACCCAAATTTTTATGTACTATATCGTTGGAAATTAACTATAAATGCATATGAAAGTGTAAGGCATTACAATAGATGCTCAAGTTTTGTTTATAGCTTTGTTTTGATGTGTTAAAATATGATTATGGAATAACATATGTTAATATAGAATATTGTTTTTTCATGCTTTGATTTTAAGCTAATCTTGTTTAAAGTTATACAATATGTTTTAGGTTTAGATTTTTGTCATGGTTTAGTTTTGTCTACTGGTGTTGCTGAATTTATAATCATGTTGTTTAAGATTCAAGACATTGTTTATGATCAATGGAACAATGTTTATACATAGGGAGGGGTTTCTTTTGCTTACTGTCATTATAGTTTTTTCTTGTTGTTTTTTCCTTTAATCTTTTGTTTCTTATTGTTTTGATGATTCCAACAATTTGTAAAAAACATGTTTAAGCTTGGGTTACTAGATTTAACTTTCTTTTCTGAGTTTTATTGCTTTTTTATAGGTTTAGACCTTTCATTGGGTTTCTAGGTTTGCTGACTTTTCTGTGTTGACATTCACATGTTAAACTTGCCTTAAGTTGTTATTTTTTGAGTCATTTTGATCGATTGATAGTTTTAATGTGTGCATGCATGTCTATTGATCTTTAATCTAATATTTTTATAGCTTCAAAACACCAACTAAGAGTTTTTTATCTTCTTTTCTTTTGTTTTATTTTTTATATAAAATCAAATAGTTATGACATTACTCGATTATCATGATGATTCAGCCTTAAATTCTTATTTGAATAATGTGTTTACATGTCTTTGGGTCTTCATTTTGATTTGATTTGGTCTATTTTTGAATCTTTGTTTCTGGTTTTCTTTTTATATTCTTGGTGTTATTAAGCAAATTCAAATGTTTTTTCCCCTTTGATCTTCTTTTTTTTTTTCTCTTTGGTTTTGGGTCGTGTTTTGGCAAACACGCCCTACTGATTTTTCAATATTGTTTATATTCTCATTTTTTATGCTTTTGTCAAACAAACCCACAAATAATTTCCAAAAATTCTAAAACAATTCAGAGACTATTTTAAAATTATTTGTAGGTCCCTTACATATTTTTCCAATCTTTTAACCTAAAATTGAGGCTGTGGGCTTATATTATAAAATACTAACCCGGTATTAAAAATACTTACTTTTCTCTAAAACTTCAAAAAAAAATCTAAAAAGTTCTCATTTCAAAAATACAAAAATATATTTTGTGCATATGGCCAAAATTATTTATAAAAAATTCATGTATATTTTCTAATAAAAAAACAAAAAAAAAATATCATGTTTTAAAAATATAAAATAAATATCATAATCGGTTTATAATTATCCATTAGAATTTAATCAAAATTTCAAAAATATCACAAAAATTAATTTGTTTAATTAATATTCGGGGTATGAATTTTACAACGTAATGCATACTTCTAGTATTAAATTAAATGAATTAATAGCAAAAACATTAGGATTTAGCTGTAGACTTTAATATTTGGGGGTTTAAATTACATTGTAAAGTATACCCTCAGGTATTAAAGATATATAATAGAAAATAAATGTGATGTTAAAATTAGGGCTTTAGAATGGTTAGGATTTAACCTAATAAGATAGAGATTTCCTCACGAAAAGAGATATGTCTTGAACTTTAGATGAGACCAATGGATATAAATATGACTTAGATTAACAATCAATCAACAATGCAACTTATCATAGATAGGGTGCACTGGGAGTGATAAGTATTTTTCTTGCACAACCAGACCCCTTACCCAGCAGACTATAGGTTTTTTAGTAACCATGATACTAGGTGGCGACTCTTTCAAATCATAAATTTATGATTAAACTCAAAACCCCCTTTATTCCAAGAGGCAGACCCATCATTTGACGTAGTGCATGTCATGACAAAAATAAAGAGTACTCTTTTGACATCAAAAAAGTTGATTTTTTTTAACTAATTAATATATGAGAGGAAAATCAAACTCCTTGACAACCATATAATCTCTGTTGTAGATCAAAACAAGGGAAAAATTACTACAAGTGGTATGACTCATAAAGACATGATACTAACATTATTTTTCAAGAACCATATTCAAAAGGCATTAGAGTCTGGTCACATTCATTTTCTAGAAAATAATATGAAAATGGATAGCAACTCATTCCTCAAAGTGGAACAATAATGACTAAACATAAGTTAAAAGGACTCGTAATAAAAGGAAATTATAAAAAGTAAGGCTTGGTCAACCATGATAAATGCTTGAATTTTTCACGAACACTACTACTATAAAAAGGTACACTGATCATGGTAAGGCTAAAGAGTTGGCACTAGAACTTTAGGAAATACAAATGTTTTACATATCATACCATTCTTCATAAGAATGAAAACTTAAGGGGAAAACTAAACAAGTCACAACTTAGCGATAGGTTAAGACTCTTAGACCATAAAAAACAGCTAACACTAAGTGACATAAACAACATTCACAATAGAAATCACCTAAACCTAGTCATGAAGATGACAATTTGATTAAAAACCACCAATATCTTCTGGACCTATAAAGTGTTGGGATTGGAATGATTAAGTAAAAAACAATAAAAAAAAATAGAAATTAAGTGCATGCAACACCTAATTTACATGGTTCAACGAATATGCCTATATTTATAGGGTTGTGGAGATTTCGCTATTATAAAGAATATTTATAACAACTTTTATGGCAACACATTAACTCTTTTTTGTTTGACACACACACACAAACTAACTAACGTTCATGTCATAAGGATATAAATATATCAATCTTTGGGTCAAACAGTATGCCTTGATTAATAAAAGAGTCCAAGCTTAACAATTCTCCCACTTGAAGATTGGTTTAACCACTAGCAAAAACCCATATGTCTCCAACACAATACCTATCTTTAAAACTCATGATGTAAAAGTCTTCAAGTTAGTTCAACTAATATGTTTGCTAGATTCTTAATTCCATAAATCTTTTCTAGCATCAATTACTCATCATTAAATATATATTAGATAAAGTGATATATGATTTGAATATGTTTAGTTTTGGAATGAAATGTTAGATTTTTAGCAAGAATGCACTCTAACTATCAAGCTATAAAGTACCCTTATTGTTAGCAATGATGTTTTGTAAAATTGAACTCTAGGAGATAATAGTACCACCTAAAGTGATACAAGCCCTATAATACTCTCTTTGCTTATAACTCATTTTATTGTCTCTCATTGTTGCATTTTTGGGTTGGATACTTATATGATCATAACTCCAACTTTCTTAACATGAAAGATTTGCCACTCTTTTTGAAGTTGAGTTTTTTTAGATTTTCTAAAAATACAACTCTCACACATGTTAGATAAATTGAGTTAAGCTCTAATAGCTCTCTTTTTTACAAAAGTAGCTTCATACTTTTTTGACATATATGATCGAGTCTGCAGTGGTATAGTTCTGCATAATTTTTAGCTTTGGTAAAAACAATGGTATCTTTTGGTCCTAAGGTCATATACAAAATACTAATTTTCTTACCATGATTAAAGATATTTTTTCTTTTTGTGACAATCATGTGCCTCTAAAAAATTTTATTGAATGGCCACAATTAACAAGTTGTCTTGAAAAAATCAGATTCTTCTACGATTCAGTATCATGTATCACACATTACAAATTCCATATAAAACTAGTTGGCAACTTAATTTGCTAATCTTCTACACCTACGACATTCAATGGTTCTCCATAAACCAAGCACATCATTTTGTATCACTGGTAACATAATTTTGTATGATTTCTTAATGTTTAGTATGAAATAAAGCACCTAACTTGAGAACTCAATCATCAATTGGAATATAAATAACAAGAATCATAATGTCATGTACCACTTTAGTAGAAACATTTGCAGAATCAATCTTAGCTTTTTCTTGGAGGGTAAAAACCCTTGAATTCACACATAAAAAAAACTTATACTGAGGCACCAAAGTTATTAGATAAAAAAGACCAAAACCCTATGATTATAATGAATCACAAATTGGAAGTATAGGATGAACACCACAGAGATAGTTGATCTTTGATAAGCCCAAGAAAAGTTCAGCGAAAAACCTAAAGTTTGAGCAACCTTTTACACATAAAATATTATTTTAAAATCAAAGTCTATAAAAAAATCCAAATATGAGCTCAATAACCCTATTTATACTATGTAAAAACATCCTAAAGATGGCACAAAAAATAACCAGAGAGTTCTAAAAAAATAGAGAAAAACAAATCCTACATCAAATAGGAAACTAAACATAGTAACTTCTTGATTTTATCACAAGGCCTTATCGATGTTTGATTGTTATAAAATTTTAATCATATATAAAAAAAGGCATCTAGCATCTTCTGCAAATATTTTAGCCCAATCCAGTGGTCGAATTAAAATTTATGTTTGTTAGCATAAAATTGTCAATAGAAAAAATAAATCCAAAACCATCTCTAATGTCATTGAATAATAAGGAAAACCTTGTCAAGAGAGAATCCACAAAAAAAAAAAAAAAAAAACACAAGTTGTTGCCTAATTGATCTTCTTAGAAAGTAAGGAATCCTTTCAAAATAAGGATTCCACGTATAATTAAATCCTTGCCTTGTAGGAATCCACAAATCATATGGAAAATAGTCTTTGACCGATTTTCTTTGTTTATTGGCATATTTCAAGTCTGACTTGAAACACATCATTCTCTCTCGCTTGAATGAGTTATCTGACTTGAAACACATCATTCTCTCTCACCTGAATGAGTTATTTGTCCTACCATATATGAATAGAAAGTTTATCTTTTCAAAAAAGTGGTTATCATCAAATTAGGATGAAAGAAGGGGATGAATGTAAAACTACTTTTAAAACTAAATATGGTTTGTATGAGTGGTTGGTTATGTCTTTTGAACTTACTAATGCACCTGGTACTTTTATGAGATTGATGAATCATGTTTTGCGTGCTTTCATTAGTAAGTTAGTAGTTGTCTACTTTGATGATATTTTGATTTATAGTAAGGAGTTTGATGAGCATATGGGTCATTTGAGACAAGTTCTTGATGTGCTTAGAAAAGATTCCGTATATGCTAATTTGAAAAAGTGTGACTTTTGCATGGATATAATTTTTTTTTTTTTTGAATATGTTGTTAGTGCAAAAGGTATATAGATAGATGAGACTAAGGTTAAGGCTATTTAAGAATGGCCTAAACCAAAATCAATAACAGAAGTTAGAAGTTTTCATGGTTTGACTAGTTTCTATAGGAGGTTTGTTAAAGACTTTAGTATGATAACCTCTCTATTGACTGAAATCATTAAGAAATTCATAGGGTTCAAGTGGGGTGAAGAACAAGAAAATGCATTTAGCTTGTTAAAATCAAAGTTAATTTCGGCACCATTACTATCTTCACCTGATTTTAATAAAGATTTTGAGATTGAATATGATGCTTCAGGAATAGGTATTGGAGCTGTTCTAATGCAAGAGAAACGACCCATCGCTTATTTTAGTGAGAAACTCAATGGTGGATCTCTTAACTATCCCATTTATCACAAAGAGTTGCATGCATTAGTGAGAGCATTTAAAATTTGGCAACATTATCTATGACCCCGAGAGTTTGTTATACATACCGATCACCAGTCATTAAAACATTTGAAGGGTCAAGGTAAGATAAGTAAACGACATGCCAAGTGGATTGAGTTTATTAAAACTTTCCCATATGTGATTAAGTACAAGCAAGGTCAGGAAAATCTGGTTGCATATGCTTTGTCACGAAAGTATGTTCTTCTTAATACTCTGAATTCTAAATTATTAGGATTTGAGTATATTAAAGAATTGTATCTTGACGATAATGATTTTGGTTCTATATATGATGAGTGCAAAGTTTCGGCCAAGGATAAGTTTTTTAGGCATGATGGATTTTTGTTTAAGGAAAATAAATTACGTATGCCTAATTATTTTTACGTGAATTGCTTGTAAGGGAAGTTCATGGGGGTGGTTTAATGGGGCATTTTGGAATTGCTAAGACTTTGGATGTTTTACATGAACACTTTTATTGGTCTAACATAAAAAGAGATGTGCAAATAATTTGTGATAGGTGTATAACATGTAGACAAGCTAAGTCTAGAGTAATGCCTCATGGGTTATACACACCTTTACCTGTTCCTAAGGAACCTTGGGTTGATGTTTCTATGAATTTTATTTTGGGTCTAAAAAAGCACAGGTGGTGAAGGATTTACATGCAAAGATTTAGCAACAAATAGAGAAAACAAGTGAACAATATGCACACAATGCTAATAGAGGATAGAAATTGGTGAGGTTTGAACTAGGTGATTGGGTTTGGGTACATATAAGGAAGGAAAGGTTCCCTGAACAAAGGAGATCGAAGTTGATGCCTCAAGGAGATGGTCCTTTTCAAATCATAGAAAGGATTAATGATAAAGCCTACAAAGTGGATCTACCAGGTGAGTATGGTGTTAGTGCTCAATTCAATGTTGCTAATCTTTCTTTGTTTGATGTAGGTGAAGATTTGAGTCGAATTCTTTTAAGGAGAGAGGGGATGATGCGATCCAAGCACCAAAGGATCCATTGGAGGTTCCGGTTGGTCTAGTTATAAGGCTTAGAGCTAAGAGGTTCAAAGAGGTTTTCAATGGACTTCTTCAAGATACGTGGGCTAAGGTGGACTTCAAAAGGATATTAAATAATGGGAGCAAGCCGTGATTAATCTTATTCATGTTCAAGAGGGGCTTGTTGGTGGAGCCAAAACCATTACACAAGGATTGGGAGAAGAAGACTAGATTCGGACAGTTTGCCCTTTGGCTATGTTTGTTTATCATAACTGGAGCTACAGTTCGAATTTTGAGGTGATTCTAGTTGTGCTGGAAACTAGACTTCCATACCTTTCCAACAATATATGGCACACCTTCTAATTCTTTAAGACGAGAGAGAACCATCCGTTTGAAGTTGGGCTTCGCTGCTGTCAGACAAAATACGAAAATAACTGAATTTGTCTTATTAAATTAGTTGGGCTATTAAACTTTTTTTATTTTATAAGAAAACACTTGTTTGGGTTTTAGACTTATTTATTTTAATTATTTTGGGCTAGTTTTAGCTTAGGTTGATTATTATTTAAATTGAGTTTATATGTGACCCATTAGGGAAACTAGGGTTTATGGCTTGGGGTATAAATACTCTTGAGAATAATTTTCAGCATACTTTTTTTTTGCTAATAATATTCTGATTTTGCTGACATTTGGTTGTCAATCTTGATTCTTGATTGAACTTTCAATTCTTCAAAGAATTGACCAATCTTTGTTGTGAATTTATACTCCTTTAACTCGTCTCCAAGTGTAAGTGTTGTGATTGGGTTGGTTTATAGTCTTGCTGCCTTGAAGCAAGTCTTCCATTGTAATAAGCTCATCCTATTTTCAGCAAACTTGGATTAGATAGATCTTGGGCTCGTGAATTCTATTCAATTCCACTAGGGTTCACATCAAAATCCATCTTCACCTCTAATGAAACCAACCACCAACATTGACCTAAAATTTCCTAATTAGTTGTGCCTACCCTTCTCCCCTTTACCACATTTATTTCCATCTTTTCCAAACCAAGAAACCATATCTCTTCACATTCATCACTATCACCATAACACCCACTAGCAATAAAGGAATTTCCATCCTTTTTTTCTCATTTACCGTCATCAAACCATCAACTCTCTATCCCCATGGTGGTTAAGACACAATAGTAGCTTCTTCCTCCTCTCGGTTTCCACCATCCACAACAACACCATTGCCAACAACCCCTATCTTGGCTGTGAGCCCTCACTAGCCATAAAATTTAGCTTGTGTAACCCAAAACCAATAACCACCATCAACTCACCCTTTAACAGTGACAACCCATCTCTTCCCTTTAATAAGAAGGATATCAACCTCTCATCCACCCTTTTCATGGCCAATTCCAGTCCCAACAGACCCATGATTTTTTGGTTTTCCACCATGCCATCTTCTCCTGCTTTGATTGTTAGGAACAATGGTGACACCACAATAGCCATTAATCCACAATAGAAAGGAAGAAACATTAGGAAAAAATATAGGGAGAAGAGGAGATACACAAATTGATTGTGTTTGTGTGATTTTGTTTTCTTTTATGGGTAGCAGTGACACTCATCGCTGGTACATTGAGAAAAAAAAGGGATAGACGCTTCAAATCCACTAAGTGTTGGCTTCCCATTAGTGATAATGCATGAGTTCACACAACAACAATAACAATGTTGTATAGGACCCAACAACTCCTCTGACTATTCTGACCTTGTCTAGAAGGTGTTTTGCGAATTTAATATATCTTAATTCCATGTGATAATTGTAAATGTAATTGTTTGGTATGTGTAAATTAGTGAAAGAGATGGGTGTGTCTGTGATGCATGATTTTAATTCCTAGCACATGTTAGAACAAATAACATAAACAACAAAAAATGTATTTTTATTAAACATTTGTTATCTTAAAAAAATGCATCATGGACAAGTTTTAAATAATTTATAAAAAAAATGTGTTTGCATCAACTTGTGATTTCTTAGCTTAAAAAGAAAAAAAGAAAAAGAAACTCAAAAAACATTTTTTTTGCATGTTTAGCATTTTACATTTTTAGTAAAACAAATAATTTGCATGCTTGTGGGCTTTATAACAAGTTTATAAAGTCCATTAGAACTTAACCCAAATAAAATGACTCATTGAGCCTATATACAAAAAAATAAATAAATCAAAACCCATTAATTTTTTATTTATTTATGAAAATAAACAATAACAAGAGTTTTAAATAAAAGGTTCAAACCTATTTTTAACATTCATATGGATCCAAAGTCCATTTTTATTCTTTTTTGTTTTTTGGGTCAAAGATTATTTTCATCATCCATATAGGTCAAATGTTTGTCTTGACCTATTAGGTAAACATATTTTTGGTTTTTCAAAATTTTCAATAAGCCTATTGTTAGCATGATGATTCAACTCACTAATATGACTTGATTGATAATAACTTAAAGGTTGTGATCAAATAGTTCAACTTATTGACATGATTTGATAAAAAATTGTCACAAGTTGTGATCAGAAGCGACCAAATCGTTTAGTTTACTAATATGATTGGATCCACAAATAATCATAAGTTGTGATCAGGAGTGAGCAAAGAATTTTCAATTCACCAGTATCATCTAAAGATAGTAACTATGAATAATAAAAATAAATCAAACCATAGAATGGTTAGGTTCAACCTTCAACCTAGGGTTTAACATTCAGAGATAACTCATTGTTACTTTGTAAATAAACAATTAGTACACCAAAATTTTAGAAATAAAAGACATCCAGCAATGCAGTTTACCTCAGGTAGAATGCTTTAAGGTAATATTATCTTTCCTATAGCATAACTAATCTCTTACGCAAAATATCTAAAAGACCACTTAGGGTTTCTAGTTACGATAAAACTAAGTGGCGACTTCTTTTTCATATTTTTACCCTTTTCACATGATCTTAAGCTTGCCATGACGTCCATCAAGGTACAACAACTACTTCAAATGGAATCATATTAAAGTTATTAAAGTCAATCTTCTTGATTAGAATCATTAGCATAATGTTGAGTTTTGCAGTGTTATCGACCAAAACTCGCTATACTTGTACACTATTGAATTTTGTTGTGATGTCTAGAAGTTTAAGGTGACAACTCGTAGCCGTTGTTGGCTTAGAAAAATCAAGACTTTATTGTTGGTAATCTAAATGTTGTAATTGATTGATTTTGATAATTTTTGTCTTTTTTCTATCCTATTTCTAGAATCACAATTGAGATTATGAAATTAGCCAGGTTTGGCCTCAAAAGAATATGGGAAAGCAAAAATGGTCACTCATCTTAGTGTCAAAAAGAACTTGTAATCTATCATCATATTTGAATATGTTTTGTTCATCTAGTTGTTGAATCAAGATTCAAGATTCATTAACTTTTTTCTCCTTAGTACATAAATTTCATCCCTTCTTCTAATATACCCTCATCTAGAAAATCATTAGCCTTGACAATCATATAATCTATTTCTTTAAGTTGATCTTCTTTGCTTGTGAAGATATTTATGGTAGCCAATTTAGACTTATGAAAACAATTTGTATTAGTTTTGGATAATAATGTTGTCCTCAAGTTCTTTAATTGTCATTTAATGAGCAATATGTTGTGGTTGTTTGTTTATTAGGATTTTTTCGTAGTTTCATTGAAAGCAATGTCTTTTTTATTCTTTAAAAATAATTGAAGCTATCTTTTTTTTTTCTTTTTTTTTTTAGTTATCACTTCTTTGAGCCAATACTAAAATACTCATTTCATTTATTTATGTTCCTGAGCTATTGGCTTAACACATTGAACTGTTTTATCTTATTGGTGTTATTGGTCAATTTCTAACCCATTCTTGACTTTAGATTTAACTTTCACTTTTTTAACTTGTGGTTAGAGGCCTTTTCCAAATTTCTATACTATCTTAATGATAGACATGTCCACTTTCCTAGAGATTTCTTTGAAGATATGTCTTTTAAGTTGCTTAGTGTCTAAATCTATCTCTTGAGTGGATAACGATAATGTTTGGTTCCTTCGTTATTATTTCAACCAAGGTCTTTGATTATAATATTATCCTATTTTAGTAAAAATCAATCGCCATATATCATTACTAGATTCTATAGGATTTAGGTCAATCTTATCTAGCACTGATAAAGGATGATCTTAGGTGCCTTATAATAGTAGTTTGAAAGGTGCATAAGGTTGTTTATTATTGACCATATGACTGGTCTAGTTTATGTCTAAAACGTGTTTCTTTGGTAAGGTTTATGGTTTTTTTTAAGCTTTCCTTACCAAAATGTTTAGGCACTATATTCTTTCAAATTCTATTTTGGATAAATGTCTTCGTTTCCATTATTTTATGTTGGACTTGGTTTATAGAACCTACGTTCTTTTGTTTATGTTTTTTTTTTTGTTAATGAAGGCCTACTATCCATCCCAAGGGTTGATATATTTATATCATCATAACACTAAGGTTAGTTGGGGTGTATATGTTAGAAAAAAAGGAGTTTGTGTGCTATCATAAAAAGTTCTTGTAAAATATTCTATAGAATAGTGAAATATTTTCAACCTTGTGGATATAGGAAGATTTGTCAAACCATGTAATTTTGTGTTTGGTATGCTTGATTTTTATTTTCTTATTATCTCATGCTTAATCATTCCAATCTTAATAAGTGGTATTAAAGCTAGGTTTGGGTTTTAATGGGAGTAATAGTTGGAAAAGAAGTAAGGGTGTCGAAAATTGATAAATTTGATCATAGATTTTGAGTATTGAAGGATGCAGATAAAAAATTACCTTTATAAAAAGAGACTTCATTTTCCTTTATTACAGAAGTCAAATAAGATGGAGGAGATGAAATGAAACCTTCTTACCGGACAAGTTTTCAATGTTATCCACTTAACCTTATCAATATCAGTTGCACGTAATATTATAAAGGAAAGGACCATAATAGAGATGATGGTAGCCTTGTCCATCATATATGAAAAGTCATAAAAAAAAACAAAGTGCATCTGATAAAGAAGTTGTTCAACCTAAAGATGAAATGAGGTATGTTTGTTGCACACACCTAAATAAATTCAATACCATTACAAATCAATTATCATATGTTGAAAATGAGTTTGATGATAAGATTAATGAATTGATTGTTTCCTTTACTTCTAAATAATAGGAAGGTTATGAGAATGGTTGTAAGAAACTCTACTATAAAGTTTAAATTGAAATATGATGATATATGTGGCTTGATTATGGCTTAAAAGTGCATAAAAAAAGATTGATATAAAGGTTCGGTTTTAATTCAACCTTTAATATTGATATTTAAGAAATATGATGATATAAAAACTTAAATAAGGACATATTGGAACCCAAATTTTGGAGTAAAAGCAAGTCAAAGTCTTGGAAGCAATATTTATGTTATAATTATGGTAAATCTAGTCACTTCATAAGGAATTGCTTATACAAATCAATGAGCATCACCAAAGGATCCATTAGAGATATTAATTGGGTTTATTACAAGGTTTAAAACTAAAATGATCCAAGAAAAAATCATTGGGTTGATTCTGGATGTTAAGGTTAACAAGTTGCAAATATGTTAGACTAGATCTTTATGTACTTTCTATTCATATATGCTCCTATATGCCAGCCTATTTGGTATAGATGCTCCTGGAACAATGTCGATTTGATGTTCAATTTCCCTAATTGGTGGCAAGCCACTAGGAATCTCTTCTTGAAAGACATCTTTAAATTCCTGTAAAAGAACTTTAACAATACTAGGAACATAGGAATCCAAATTATCAAAGCTAAAGTTTGTCTCCTTATACACAAGTAAAATCATAGGCAATTCAGAAAGATAAGCATGTTTAAAATCACTAGATTTTGCAAACAAATTAAGGTTTTTCCCCACTTTTTCTACACTCTTCTTTTCTCACCCTTTCTTTCTTCTCTCCATTCTCAGCCTTCCTTCTATCTTTCTTTTTTTTTTTCGTGACCCTTCCCTAATTTTCTAAGGGCCAAAACTTTGTCCCCTTTTATTTTTAACTCATGGCTCACTTTATTTTCACTATTCCTTACATTCTCACCATGTTGTTTGACTTGTTCTTCCACTTTGGCCGAATCTGAATGCTCCTCCTCATAGCTTTTCTTCAACTGAATTTGATCTCCATACACTTGTTTTGGTGTTCATGGGGCAAATGTATAAATTCAACCATCTTTCTCCAATGAATACTTGTTCTTAAACCCATCATGCTTGGCTTTTCTATCAAATTGCCAAGGCCTCCCTAGTAACAGATAAGTAGCATGCATAGGCACAACATCATATAACACTTCATCCTTATACTTGCCTACTAAAAAAGAAATCATCACCTGTCAATTCACCCTAACAACACCACATCCATTCAACAATTGAAGTTGATAAGGCCTCTCATGCTTTATGGTATTCAACCCCAACTTTCTAACCAAAGTTACACTAGCAACATTAGTACAACTACTACTATCAATTATCATACTACATACCTTATCATTGATTAGGCATCTAGTATGGAAGATGTTCTTCTTTTGTTGCTCCACATCATCCTTCTTAGTCTGAACACTGAGCAACCTTCTAATCACCAAAACTTTATCACCAACAGTATACTCTAAATCACTAGCATCCTCAAGTGGTGGCATCTCATCACAATCAAACTCCTCATTATTGGACACAATCTCTCCATCATCCCTTGGAATCATAACTCGGCGATTTGCACACTCTGATGCATAGTGTCCCAATCTCTGACACTTGAAACCCTTTATATCACGATTACGCTTCAGTTGGACTTCTCCCTTAAGTTTTTAATCACTGGCCAAAACCTGTTTTTTCATGGAGGTAGGTTCGGCAACTTTAGAAGACACCAAGGGCTTCGATGGCACACTACCCTCTCTCCTATAATTCATCTTCCAACCCGAAGAAGACCCCGAATAAGCTCCAGATCGTGTATTACACTTCCTTTTCAGTTGTCCTTCAACCTTAATGGCTAAATGCACTAACTCTTCCAATTCAACATAAGATTGCAACTCCACAACATTAGTTATGTCTCTATTCAAGCCATTCAAAAACCTAGACATAGTAACTTCCTTATCTTCATTAACATTAGCTCTAATCATACCCACCTTTAATTCTTTCTGATACTCCTCCACACTCTTAATACCATGTGTAATCATTTGTAAACAATTAAACAACTCCCTATAATAGTGTTTAGGAACATACCTCTTCTTCATTATTGTCTTCAACTCCTCTCACGTGCTAATTGGTCTTTCTCTATTCCTTCTTCTTTCTACCACCAATCTCTCTCACCAAACAATGCATAATCAGTAAACTCCATTACAGCTAACTTAACCTTCTTTTCTTCATAGTACCTATGGATGTCAAAAATCATCTCTACCTTCTTCTTCTTTTTCAATCTAAGTAAGCTTTTGGATCAGTTTTTCCTTTAAAGGCTAGGATTTTTAACTTGATACTACCTAAATTTCGGTCTATATCACCCAAAACATCAAAATCCCTTTTATACTCAAAATCCCTAAGTGGTCAAATATGTCCCCTCCTTGGTCGATTCTCATACCTCTCTCCCCTATGTGTACGAAACCCACTACCATGGTTAAAATCATCCTTGGCTTTATCTATAGAGTTTCCAGTAACACTCTCCTCCTTCCTAGCTTCTTTACCCTTTTTACTACGTCCCCCATCAGACATAGTCTCTAATTTTTCAATCCTAGTCATCAGCTCACCAAACATAAATTTCATCTGTTGTTGTATTCTTAAAAGCCTATCTTTTGGGATTTCACCCTTCTTCTATGGCACACTATTAGAAGATATTTTTTTTAAACCTGCACGAAAATCGTTAGCAATAAAAATAACACCTCACACACTTGTGTTTCACACAAATTTATAGGGTTTTCACTCTAATATGCTCCCTACGCCTTTTTCCACTCAAATTGTCTTTCTTTAGTTCTTGAAATCACTTAAAAACAATTCAAAAAAGCAAACAACTACGCAGTGAATTTATAAATTTCATATAGACTCAAGAAGCAAGAAATTTACGAAATTAACAAAAACAAAACTAAGATGACAAATTCACGAGTAGCAATGCAAATTTGTACGAGTAATATGACGATTCGAAGATGCGAAATAAACTAAATGGAAGCAATAATACTAAAGAGATTTACTATCCAAACTGAAAATTAAATCAAACAATGATAAAACCTAAAAAAAGGATAAAGAGCAACACAAATTCTCAATGACCAATTTTCTTTCCCTAACTCTCGGCCAAACTCTAAAATGTTGATTTTCTTCTTCTTCTTCTTTTTGGTGGCAACAATCAAAATTTTGAAGATCAAGCCCCTCTTTTTTCTTTTCTTTTTTGTATACCAATTCAGCAATTAAGAAAAAAAAATCAACACTTTTTTAATGTAAATATTGTGGCAAGATCAAGATTCAACAAGAACACTACCTTATGATTTTGGTGTTCAACAATTCAAGAGAATGCAAGAACCCTAATTTTATTTTATTTTTAGTATATGTGGCCGAAACTAATCAAGAAAAATCAAGTAACAAAAGACACAAATTGAAGGATATAACCTGTGATTAGATCTGCTCCGATACCAACTGATGCGTACCTTAGCAAAATTGAATGGAATTCGCAAACCCAAGATCTATCTAAAGTTTGCTAAAAATAGGATGAGTTTATCACAATGAAAGACCTGCTCCAAGGCAACAAGACTATAAACCAACCAAATCACAACGCCTACACCTGGAGACGAGCAAAAGGAATATAAATTCATAATAAAGATTGGTCAATTCTTTGAAGAGTTGAAAGTTCAATCAAGAACCAAGATTGACAACCAAATATCAGCAAAATCAGAATATTATTAGCCAAAACAAAGTATATTGAAAATTATTCTCAAGAGTATTTATACCCCAAGCCAAAAACCATAATTTTCCTAATGGGTCACATATAAACCCAATTTAAATAATAATCAACCCAAGCTAAAACTAGCCCAAACTAATTAAAATAAATAAAATAAACAAGTGTTTCCTCATAAAATAAAGAAAGCATAATAGCCCAACTAATTTAATAAGACAAGTTCGGTTATTTCAGCATTTTATCTGGCAGCAACAAAGCGCAACTTCAAACGGATGGTTCTCTCTCGTCTTAAAGAATTAGAAGGTGTGCTATTTACTGTTGGAAAGGTTTGGAAGTCTAGTTTCCATCACAACTAGAATCACCTCAAAATTCGACTTGTAGCTCCAGTTATGATAAAAAAAAAAAGTTTTGAAAGGTCAAACTATCCGAATCTAGTGTTCTTCTCTCAATCCTTGTGTAATGGTTTTGGTTCCACCAACAAGCCCCTCTTGAACATGAATAAGATTAATCATGGCTTACTCCTCATTATTTAATATCCTCTTGAAGTCCACCTTAGCCCACGTATCTTGAAGAAGTTCATTGAAAGCCTCTTTGAACCTCTTAGCTCTAATCCTTGTAACTAGACCAACCGGAACCTCCAATGGATCCTGTAGTGCTTGGATCGCATCAAATTTTTTATGGGTTTTTCCTCTAGTTCTTGAATGATTCCCTCCACTTAGAGATGAGCTGAATTTGGGTTTTTACAAGGAAAAAAATGATTGTGGCAGACCATGCATGATGAGAGAGGCTAAATGTTTTATTTTTATTTTTATTTTGGTCTTTATGTGGTGTGTGTTTGTGAGTGGACGAGAGAATTAGGGAGTGAGTGCATGTGAGAGGTATGGAGAATGAGTGACTGTGCTAGTGAGTGAAAAAATATAGGGTCCAATTTTTACTTTTCAATTCCTTCCTCTTCTCCACACACCACTCACTCTTCTTTTCTTCTTTTTTTTAATTCTTAGCACCTTATACAAACATTCTCCCACTTCCTTTTTTTTATTCCTTTTTATCCATCTACTCTAGTCTTTTTCTTTAATCTTCACTGTAGTCCTTCTCCATCTCCAATTGCATTATGCTCTCCGAACTTTTTTCAAATACAATTTTTTATATTTTTATTTTTTTGATTTTTCACAATGATTTGTAAACACAAAAATAATAGGTAAAAGGGTTGAAATTATGAAATAGCCAAAATTGGTTAAATAGTGTTGAAAATACATTGTTTGGGATTTTTGTATTTTAAAAAAAAATTAAAAATAAAGGGTCAAAATTAGAGTATGATAGTAAACATGTCAAATTTTATAAAGGACATAGAGACATTATAGGAGTGTTATAGATGGATTAATGGTTGGGTCTAAGACCTCCAACACGTCTTTCTTTATGGTTGAAACAAAAACAAGCTATAACATCTTACTTGCACGAGATTGGATACATGCTAACATGTGTGTGCAATTATCCTTACATCAAACTTTGATGTTTGGTTATTACATTACATGGTCAATTGAGAAAGTTAAAGCATATGACAAGTCATTTGTAATTAACTCAAGAATGGTAAATGCATGGCTATATAGCAATGATGTTGGCCTAGTCCAATTTATGAGCATAAATAATATGGGTTGCCTAATCAACTTTTTAGTAAATAAGAAATTAGTATGAATTGGTTGAATAACAACAATTTATTTCTAGGCCAAGTGACTTGTATCTAGAAAGTAATGGTTAGGAATTCTAAACACATGAATAAATGAGTCACTGTGACTTATTTGCATGTTTTAAGGCTTTTAATGAAGCCTATGAATGTATTAAGTACAAGATGCGGTGCATTTTTCCAATATTAGACTCATAGAAACCATCATTATTTGACCAAGGATGAGTATTCACTAGGAAAAATGTAAGGCAATTCACTCAAGAGTATAGACTTAAAATAATTTATTCTACTTTTTATTATGCCAACACAATGGACAAGCAGAATCAACCAAAAAAACTTTAATATTCAACATTCAAAAATTAGTTAAAAACAATCATAAAGCTCGACATGATTCAGTGATATGAGCATACAATATTTCATAGAAGATTGCTTTAAGAACCTTACCATTCATTGTAACTTACTTAGAAAGATTGCACAATGTGTTATGAATAATAGATATTATCAATCTATTATGCTAGTTAAGTTAGAAAATTTGTATAAACAATTATCAAGAATAGAAAAACAATTTATATAAAGGTTACTAAGTTAAAGAGTTGCTTTATCTTCCTTTTAAAATAAATCATTTTTTTAAGTTTAAATACTATAAATGAAGGATTTGAATTCAAATTCTTTTTACAAATGTAAAACACTTAGTGTCACCTAACTCAGAGTTAGTGTCAAATTCTCTTTTCAAATTCAAGTTAGTGTTGTGTTGACCTTCCCAACCTGTGACATAAACCTTACCTTGATCAACCTTCATTTTAAATTTTAAAACTACGATAATAACAATTTTTATCCTTACATTGACCAGGATCAACTAAGGTTGATCATCCTAATCTATAACCTAGACCTTGACCTGGATTGACCTCCGAATTAAGTTTGAAAACTATTATAATAAATACTTTTATTTTATATTAACCCAGGTAAACCCAAGTTGACCCTCCAAACATATAATTTGAGCTTTACTTAGCATCAACCCCCGAGTCAGATTTTAAAACTAGGATATTAATCACTTTTATCCTTACGTTGACCTAGGTCAACAGTCAACCTCACTCGTGACCCAAGTCTTGCCCCAAGTCAACTCTCAAATCAAGTTTTAAAACTATAATAGTAATCACTTTTATTCTTTAACTCGGGTTAACCCATGTCAACACGACTCGCGACCCAAGCCTTGATTGGTGAAATAGACTTTTTCCCAAATAAACCTTTGAATTGAGTTTTAAAACTATCATAATAATTATTTTTATTCTTCCATGTCTTAGACAATTTTAAAACTATAAGTTTTTACAATAATATTTTAAAAATAACAAATAATAAATATTATTTCTGAAGACATGTTCCCTATGTACCTCTTATTTTAAAAATACAAAAATTCACTCTAAAATTATTTGTTTCTCTTCAACAAAAAAATATTTACATCTTCAATGTCTCCATCTATTCTCCCCCAAAACAGTAACTAAACGCTGCATTACTGTTTGTGATGACCAACGTCTGTCAACGTAAACAGACTTCATGGCAGTGAGGTCCCTAATAAGTCGCTTAAAAAAATAATCAGGATCGCTATCTGAATATTACATGGACGCCACTTGAGCCATGAACCGCACAGCATAACATTTACCAAAATCCACAATCAGCACAAGACCACCCCAGTATCAATGCCATGAGTGACGTGATCATATAGGAACAATTACACCAAGCCCTATTTTATCATTATTATGCACTTGTCCTCGTTCTTGCATACAAGGATACAAGAAGGATTTCCGGAACAAATTAAGCAGGGTTTAAAGTCAAAACTGTGTAGAGAATAGAGACAAAAAAAAAAAACAAAAAAACATTGGGAGCAGGAAATATACGCTTCCGGTGCATTTTCTTGTATACTCTCATGCCACAAAAAAAACGAAAAACATGAGGAATACAATAAGTACAAGAAATATTTTCATCATCAGCCATCGGTTGGATGAAATACTGTTAAGATACCTGACCAGTTGGCCCTGCGCGCCCTCTACATTTGACAGTGACTCATCCATGTTCTCGTCAATCCTGTGTCAGCAATGCCCTTAGGTGAGTTGTAAATGATTGCTAAATAAACAGTAATAGATTAAAGCAATTTCTTTTGCTTTTGCTTTCAGTAAGGATTTTTAGTATGTTTTACATTTGTTCCTTTATACTGGTGAATTTTTACTCCTCTCAAACTGCCAATCCCCAATCATAAGATGCATTGGCAGATAGCAGCAGCCAACATACCAGTCATCTTTAAGAAAGACGCAGCCGTGTCTAGGACTTGGAGACACAGAAACTGTTTCCAGTACGAGGAGCTGAAGAGTTCAACTGTCCAGATGATCCTCATGCATCTATTTATGCACAAATACTGAAATACTTGTGCTTAATCAAAGCATCATTTGTAGCAATGGAAACCATAACAAAGAACAAACCTGATTGCCAGCTCTCCTTGCTGAGAAACCATTGTTGCTAGTTGAGTAAAGATGTTGCTCAGCTCATGGATTGTTGACTCCACGTTATGAAGGGCTTCAGCTCTGCTATGCATGTAACTGTCTTGTAGTGGAACCATTTGCTGTTGCTGCTGTTGCAAAAGCGGCTGGGACTCAACATCTGTCGATTTGCTGCAAAGGAGAAGGGACAATTTTCAGTGGGAAAATAAAGACTCTCTTGTCTATAGACATCAATCAACCCATCCTCACCCAAAAAAAATTCCACATCAAGAATAGAAGGAAATTTCATGAATTGGTACATAAGAAAGAAGAAAAGAAAAAAAAGTAAAGAAAATACGAGGCCATTCCTACTACAACTTCCTAATAGCACAACAAATGCTGTAACTTGTACCTGGGAACTAGCTGGGATGAGGATACAGAAGCATTGGCCCATGGAGGGGGAGGAGCCTGTGTTGCACTAGCAGCTGTCCTGGAAGTGAGTGGACGCTGACGAACAAAGGGATTTGAAGAGTCTTTTGAAGCAGTGGAAGAAAACAACTGCCTTCGGTTCTCATGAACCTTTAGATTCTGTACATTTACATAAAATTCAAGACATCAACAATACATTACAATACCAAAAATCCTGATTATGGAATCTTGAGCTGCTTCATGTGTTAGATGCAACTTTCAATTTACCTCTGTCCGCGTTGTGAGGACTTCTTTAAACTCCTTTGTAGCAGTCATCAAGCGATTCTTTAGGTTATCTACAACTGTGGTTGAATGAGTTGTAGTATCACTTGAGATGTTTCCGCTTTCATTCTGGGAGTTGCAAAGGAGTTGGAGGTCTACTACAGCTGCATTAAGTGCAGTAATATCTTGTTTTATAACTGCTGTCAACTCTTGGATCTCCAGAGTTGGATCATCAAACACCGATGTTCTTTTCGCCACTGATCAAAATGCAAGAAATATTAATGCTAAACATTTTTTTGGCTTCATTAGATTATTACAAGTCAATTCCAACCTCAAAATAGCTATACTGTTTTCAAACTCAGTCTGTAAACATTGAATGTAAAGTAATTCATTGTTTTAGATCCAAGCAATGGAATGACCGATTGCTAAAATAGACTGTGAAAAACACAGAAAAGGCAAGAGAGATCTAGCACAACAAAAACTCATCATATAATCACAAATTTCCATAAAACTGACATAATAAAGGGCTGCATTTGTAGAATTCCTGGTGTAAGAAGATATCAATCAATGAACGGAAAAATGAAAAGACTTACAAATCAACATCCATTTCAATGGTTTCAATTCCTAAAATTTTGTTGCAGCTACCATCAAGGTGATGAGGTCTGATTATCATATTCAATCGGTAGTTTTAGATACCTTCTGACAATTTTCCACATGCAACACTCTATATTTCCAGGAGGTGTACTGCTCTCCCAGGAGAGCTGAGACCCCATGGCTCTCCCAGTCAGAATAATGATTTGTTTAATTCAAAACTTAAGAACAACTTAACTTCTCTTATTTATGGAAATTTACAAAGTTATATGAGAAACAGAGGAACTACCAATAAGATGTGAAACTCTAATAGTTGCAACCATACCCGTGCACTAATTATTTCCAGGTTCTGTTTTTGCTGAGAAGAGAATTCATCGATAAGGATTGAGGAAATAAGTAAAACAAAATTACAAAGTAAATACAACAGAGAAATTCAATATCATTGACAATCCACCAGACACTTCTGGAAAAGCCCTCAAGAAAGAGCACCATAAGGATGGCAAGAAAACTGTCTTCTCACAATAAATGCTTCCAGAGAGTAGTTCTTGAAGATTCTCAAATTCAATTCTATCCACATACTCCCAAAATCTCCAAAAAAACTCAATTTCCAAGCACTAGTAATCATTGATACAAAGTCACCTCCATAAATTTCATTGGAACAAAAACAAAAGAAGAGACTAATAAAAGATGGGGATCAAGATGACAATACTTACATAATGAGCCTAAATTAGATAAGATTGAAACTCATGTAAGTAAAATATGAGGAATATGATAATTCTCACTAAGAATCAGTATAACAAAGTTGCCTTCTCATTATATTCACCTTCGTCAACTTCTTCCCACTCCTATGAACTGAAAACCTTCAAAATATGCCAGGTTAAGTAATTTGAACCTTAAAATTATGTAAATGTTCTCCTAGGAAGCATAAACCATGCATCAAACTAACACCTGAAGAAAGTGGAAAGAGCAACTGATCAGCTGATGCACTTTGGTTTGGTCTGAGTTGCCACAATATCCTTGTACCACTCCTATATTTTTATTCGGAAGATTCTTTCCAGAATGCGGAACATTTTCAATAAAGAACATTAAATTTATTGATTACACTTTCCAAATTAACAAACAATAATCTTAGTCTAAGACTATGAATAATAAAGGAAAAATATTTGTAAAGGACCAACTATGATTACACTTTCCAAAAATATTTTAATTATGTATTTTCTAAATCACATTTGGCAAAACACATTTCTTTTCTTGTCATACAAACATTTTTTCTTTTGTAAAGGACCAAGAATTGAAAAATAACAAAGACGATAGCATTCAAAGATAGATAGAAAGAATGAAAAAACAACCACCATGCGAGAAACAGTTACCAATTTTTCTGAACATGTGCTAACTCCCTTCCAAAAAGAAATAATAATAATAATAATAATAATAATAGCAGCGACAAAAACTTATCCTTAAGAAATCTCTATGGATAAACACAAGATATTCGGATCCTCACACTTCGAAGAACATAGCTCCAGCCCTCGTACTTGCTCTAGGAATGAATAGAATTATTGTTTTACACCAACGATGAAGTGAATTTTACTAATCTTGTGTTTTAAGAATGTACCAAATTCTTTCTTCAATCATTACCATTACATCACCATTACCATTGCCACAACACGATATTACTCGCATCAATTATCAATCATCAAAATCATATAAATTGAGGACAAAAAGAGAAGGAAGTAGCTCACGTTTTGCCAGCTTCGCCAGCTTCTGAGATGTCTGGTGGATCCCATACCCGATCATGGATGCTCTTTTACTAAATTCGGATTGAATCGCCACAGCAGATCGCGTAGCATCCGGCTTCGTGCTGCTACCGGTACTGGATGATGCCGCATTGCTCGCCGATGAGAACGATTTCTTTAGCCTCTCTGCTACACTCAGAAACTCTTGTGTCCGGTCCCGATAGGATGTTTTTACCGGCGGCATCATCTAATTTTTACAAAAGAAAAATAATAATTCTAGTTTATTATAATCTCGAAACCCTAAATTGAGGATTGATTGGGTTGTCTGTGAAACAGCAAGAGATGCTGCGTTGGGGAAGATAAAGCAGGACAAATTGTAAATAGGGGTAGAATTGAGGAAGATTATAAAACGTAAAAGGAAAGAGTGACTGACCGCTTCCTCAAAGCGAGAGGAGATCTAGATCTACCTCATCAAATTCTTTTCTTTCTTTCTTTCTTTCTTTTGTCCAGTTTGGGTGCAGCTGCAAAATTAAAACGCACAGTTTTAAGCTCCGACTGGTTTTACGACATCGTTCAGAAGTATAGCGTTAGCTAAAATCTTAAAAAGTGGGACATGCTGCGTCCAATTTTGAATACTTGTTTTGATAACCATTAATCATTATTTTTTTCTCAAAAAAATAATAATTAAAATTATATATATTGAGAATCAATAATTTTAATAACCAGTCCATCACTGGACTTGATTACTGCGCTTTGATGCAGGCAATTGATCGTGTTGTTGTTACCAGCGATTGTTGCCGAAAAAAGCACAAATTATTTTTGGAAAGTTACTATTATCAAAATATAAATCAAAAGAAGGAGAGTATGCTGGAAAATTTTGCAGCAGCAGTTGATACTAGGATCGCCATCAGTTTTCAACCTTTGTACATGTGTATGCAATTCTATTTACAGGAGAAGTCTTACCCTATAAATTTTAACCTAATAGGCTTTGGATCCTAAGCTAGTGTTACATTAGGTGACCCGCGTTACTTAAATTTTATTTTGGTATAAAATATATCAAAAAAATATAAATATTTTTTAAAATATATATATATAATATTCATGTAATTGGTTCGAGTAAATTTAATAAATTTTATTAATTTAATAATATCATTAGAAAATAAGATATCAACAATGATACGTCATGGTTTCCTTAAGACTCCCCTGTTTAAAGGTCATCGCACAAAAATCATAACCCAAAATGCAGCTATGTCTTTTTTAGTGCCCAACCCTAAGTTGGGCCGTGGCATTCTCGCGCCCAACTCCAAGTTGGGTAAGGGTACGTCCGCGCCCAACCCCACATTAGGCAACGGACGCACCCGCACCCAACTCCACGTTGGGCTATGGGGGTCAACACCCAATCCCCTATTGGGTCAGGGACACGATCGCGCCCAACTCCACGTTGGGCTATGGCATGTTTGTCCCTAACCATTCTTGGGTGCAGTCACAAGCTGAACTCAACTCCTTTTGGGCTCAGTGTGTGAGTAGAACCCAACACCCTCAGGTTGATTGCATAGCAGAAAGGTAACTCCACACTAAGTCTCTCATACTCTGGGTCTGGGTTAGTAATTATGATACTCATCGCATTCTATTAAATACGAACAAGCAGTTAATTAGACTTGATGGTACGAGCAGTAAAATAATATTATCTTACTAGTATAAGATTACATTTCTACCCCTCCTACGTTACATGAAACAGGTCACGTCAGATAATATAAAAGAGAGCAGTAATATACGAAAAGGGATTCGAAACCTTATACTTTGATACATAAACACACTTCTTCTTCTTCTACCTGAATTCTATATCTTCTTCCCTTTCCTCTTCTTTATCTTCATAAAAGCTGATTAATATCTTCATTAATGTCATTTTAACACATGAAAATACCTCGTACTAACTTAATCTTTGGAGGGTCCCCCATCAACACCCCCAGGGGTCTCTAAGGAATTTTGTGCATGTATTTATTCCAGAAGAATTTCACACCCTCTGAGGAGATCCATTAAAGAAGAAGCCGAAAGTGAAGGTCGTAAAACACGTTGTGAATGACATACAAGGATCTCTAGGAGCAATTCATTCCAGAATATCCCTTGTGATTTTTGTATCCTCATCATTTGGCGCCGTCTGTGGGAACCTTTACAAAAAGCTAATTACTTCTCCAGCAAAAAACTAAGCTTTGACGTACGGTTCCATCTATTACACCAACACGACAGATCCAGGGCATATCACAGATACCAACATTGTTGTTGGTACGTCCGCCCAACCTCAGATTGAGATGATGGTTGAGCAGATATGTTTGCTCTCTAAAGAGGTCGTCAGATTGAGAGAACAGCTTACGGTTCATCCTCAACTAGCTCACGGTTCATCCTCAACTAGCTCACGATGTCCCAGCACACATCTTACCACCTCAGCCACAAAGAACCCTTGTAGCCCGAAGACGCCTCAATTATGTAGAGGGATATGGGTAGAATGAAGAGGAACCACTTAGAGATCGTTCTCGTAGTCCAACTCGAGAACGTTCACATCGTCTCACGTTACTAGTGAGAAGTGAACATTCTCGTAGAGTTCAAACTAGCCACCGTGGGAAAGAAAGAGTTCATCACTCCCACCATTCCATGCTAGATTCCTTCAGTTCATCTGGTTCACACCGAGAACGACCTAGAAGAAGGGCTGAGGAGAACTTACGGCATCACCAACCTGCCCACTAGTACCAAGTGGAAGGCTCTCCATTATCCAAGAGAGTTTTGGAAGTCAAGGTACCCAAAGAGTATTTATCCGCGAAGATGAACCTAGACAAATATGATGGACTTACAGACCCTCGGGAACATATCTAGAATGTGAGGGGGAGCCTTGAGCTGGTCATCCATGATAATGACGTCATGTGTAAGATATTGCTTACCACCTTCAGAGGGGACGCGAGGACATGGTATAACAACTTGAAGTCAAGATCGATCCTGAGCTTCCAGGATCTATGTGCTAAGCTGGTAGCACGTTTTAGCACCAGCATCCTCATGAAAAAAAGCTCCACAGAGCTATTTGGAATTATCCAAAGCGAGAAGGAGTTTACTCGGGCATATCTGAGGAGATTTAATGAAGAAATGCTTTGATCAAGGGGGTTAGGAGTGAAGATTTGTGGAAACAGCTCTACCCGCTACAAGACAGAACTCTCCTAAGGGTCAAATAGATGATCGAGAGCCATATCAGAGTGGAGAAAGCCTTGGCTGCTCGTAGAAACTCCTCCTAAATTCATAGAAAGGGGGTTAGAGTTGAACCTCCCAACCGGAACCGTTCCCCTATCAAACGGCAAGATGTTAAGAAGAAATGGTCTTCTAGGGAACATCCTACTAGGTTTGAAAGGGTCTACACCTCTGTGAACACCAGTTATACATAAATCTACACGGCTTTGAGGGGTCAGAACTTGCTTTAATATCCTCCTCCTTTAAAGCCTAATCCCAATCTCAAGTTCTCTAAGAAGTACTACCAGTTTCATATGGAGAAAGGACATGATACCAAGGATTGTTATGCTCTAAAAAAAGAGGTGGAGAGACTTCTAGCACAAGGATACCTCATACAGTTCTTAAAAAAGGATTCATCTCTAGACGGGAGAGAGGTGAAGTGAGACAACAAAGACCAGCACTCCTAGAGGTTCTTATCATACTAGGGGGCTCATCAACCAATGTAGGCGTCACCAGTAATAAAAGAACAAGGCTGGGAGATCAAGTTCTAGTTACAATGGGTTAAGAAAGTTCTTGGCATAAACCCATCACCTTCACTATTGCTGATGGACAAGGGATTAAACACCCACATGAAGATGCCTTGGTGATTTCCACGGTCATGGAGGGTCACAGGGTCCACAAGATCCTAGTGGATAGTGGTAGCTTAGTGAACATCCTATTAGCAGAGGTCATGACAAAGATGGGCATAGACGCCTCCAGAATGACTCTTGTGCTAACACCTCTCATCGGGATAGAAGGGTCAGCAGTGCTTGTGAAAGGGGCAATAGGGTTTACCGTCACTATGGGAACTGCACCTCATTGTGTAACTCTCCAGCGGACATTTATGGTCATTGACACCCATCTCTCATATAATGCCATCATCTGGAGGTCACTGCTTCACCAAATCAGTGCAGTAGTCCGTACTAAATATTTGACCCTGAAGTTCCCAACTGTTAAAGGGGTAGTTGTGGTGAAGGGGAACCAAGAAGCCTCAAGAGAGTACGCAAACACATGTCTGAAGGGCAAGAATGCCCTATTGATTAATCGTCTTCAAGCCTACGAAGAGAAGCCCGAAGTCATAATAGAGGCAGTTGAAGAACTAGTTGAAGTTCGTTTGGGCTCCACCAATAAAGAGGTCACGAGAGTGGGTTGCACCCTGAACAGTCAACAGAAACACGACCTCACGGAGTTGCTGGTATCGCAGAAAAGCAACTTTGCTTTCCATCCAGAGGACTTGCCAGGGATCAACCCTGAAATAGCTTCACATCGGCTGAATATAGACCCTAGCTTTCCTCCTATACGATAGAAAAAGAGAAGTGTAAGGAGGGACAAACAGAAGGCCATCTCTAAGGAGGTAGATAAGCTCATGTCAGCAGGATTCATGTAGGAGGTAACATACCTTGAGTGGCTCGCCAACGTTGTGATGGTAAAGAAGGCTAATAACAAATGGCAAATGTGTGTGGACTTCATCGACTTGAACAAGGCATGCTCGAAGGATAACTATCCCCTTCCCAAAATAGATAAATTAGTGGATTCAACAGCGAGGTATGAGTTCCTCAACTCATTGGATGCATATTCTAGGTATCATCAAATTCTCATGCATCTAGCTGATGAAGAGAAAACATCCTTCATAACCAAAAGAGGGACCTACTGCTACAGGGTTATGCCTTTCGGTTTGAAGAATGTAGGGGCAACATACCAGAAGATGGTGGACAAGGTGTTCAAACATCAGTTAGGTAGGATCATGGAAGGATATGTGGATACATGTTGGTAAAATTTATGACTTTTGAATAGCATCTACAAGACCTTAAAGAAGTCTTCCAAGTACTGGAGAGCCATAGTATGAAGTTGAACCCCTTCAAGTGCGTGTTCGCCATCCGGGGGGGTTCTTGGGTTTTCTGGTCAACCATAGAGGGATTGAGCCCAATCCAAAAAAAATTCAAGTACTGTTGGGCATGAACCCCCCCTAGACAGTGAGGGAGGTGCAACACCTTATATGAAGGTTAGCAGCTTTGAGCAGATTCATAACTAGAATAGTGGAACGAGGTTTGCTATTTTTCAAAGCTCTAAAGAATACCCCCAACTTCCAGTGGACACCTGAGTGTCACAAATCCTTTGAAGAGCTGAAGGTTTACCTTTCCTCCCTAAATGTTCTCTTTCAGCCCAAAGAGGGGAGACTCTGTTCTTGTATTTGGGGGTGGCAGACCGGGTTGTCAATGCAGTGTTGGTCAGGGAGGAAGAATGAGTACAACGTCTGGTCTATTATGCGGCCAAGACACTTTTAGATGCCGAAACCCGCTATTTGAGGATAGAAAAATAGCCTTAGCATTGGTGACAGCTTCTAGGAAGCTGAGGGCCTACTTCCAAGCACACCAAGTGGTGGTATTGATGAACTAGGCTTTGAGATAGATCCTTCACAAACTAGACATGTCAGGACAACTAGTGAAATACGCAATAGAATTGGAAGAGTATGGGTTGTAGTATAAACCAAGGCCCGTAATCAAGAGGCAAGCTATGGCCGACTTCATAGTGGAATGTAGATGTAAGAGTATTTAATTATAAATACCAACTATATGAAAAACGAGTGAATGTTTTTGGGTCAGACGAGTTGGCCGTGGTACACACCTTACTCATCAAAATTTGAACTCGAGTTGGAGCCTGTCCTATGCCTTTGGATAGGTACTAGACCCATCAACATCTAATTTTATCATATTAATGTTTAAGAGTCTGTTTGATATTATGGTAATGTAAAATATTTTTTATTTAAAAATATATTAAAATAATATATATTTTTTATTTTTTTTATATTAGTTCATCAAAAAATTTAAAAATATTAAAAAATCATTTTGAGAAAAAAAAAACCATTTTTTTTTAAATATTTTTCAACCGTGAAACAAATTGGGCATTCGTACATTTATGTCCACGTGATTTACAGACCCACACGTGAGATAATTTAGTTTTTCCAAAAGTGATACCGATGAAAAAGAAAAATTGGACGGAAGTGTTAGATTTGTGCACTAAAGTCGGACTTGCTATATTACAGATTGACCGCCAAGGACGCTCCAAGAGAAAATTCCAAGAAATCCAAATTCTTTCGCTCTCTTTTTGTTTGGTGGGAAATAGAAGCGAAGCCACCAATAAAGGAAAGGAAAAGAAAGTCATAAAATGAACACAGAAACAATGCAGCGGAATCGTCAGGGTCAAGGGTCGAGAATTTCCAAGCCTGCCACCATTCATAGCTGTGCTCAATCGGGAGATCTTCTTGGGTTCCAAAGGTTACTCAGTGGAAACCCTTATCTCCTCAATGAAAGAAACCCTGTTGTAAGATCCCATTAGTTTCCTTTCTTTAATTCTCATCATGTTCATGATTCTGTTTTGTTACCGGGTGGGTTTTTCTAGGTTCTGTGAAAATGGTGTTCTTTAACGGGTATATTGTGAAAATGAAAGATCTTGCTTCATTTTATCTGCTGGGTTGGTTCGTGTATTTTTGCTCGTTTTGTTCTTGTGATTGGTTGGTGGATCTGTTATGGACACAATTGAATGGAAACTGGTGAATTTGTTGTCACTTGTATTGTTGACTATGGTATCTGTGACTGAGTTAAAGAAAGAAGAAAAGTTCATGCATCTTTTTATCTGACTGTATTTTTTTTTCTTTAAATTTTAACTTGATTTGCTTAATTGCAGATGGCGCAGACTCCACTTCATGTTTCTGCTGGTTACAACAGGGCTGAGATAATTAAATTTCTTCTTGATTGGCAAGGAGCTGAGAAGGTTGAACTGGAGCCTAGGAATATGGTAAGCGGAGAGTACATGCTTATGTGTCAGTTTCCTGGTCAAATTTTATACCAATTGCTTAGATCTTTCTATAAATTTATGCAAGCTTCTCTTGATTAACACATCTGATTTCGTTGTGGTTGTTATCATCCTGAAATTTGCAGTATGGAGAAACTCCTTTACACATGGCAGCAAAGAATGGTTGCAGCGAAGCTGCACGGTTGCTTCTTGCTCATGGTGCTATTATTGAAGCCAAAGCGAATGTCTGCTTTCTTGGCGCCATGTTATCCATTTTTTGTTTTGTTTCAAATTAAAACTGGGAACTTTTTAAGACAATTTCTAATATGAACTGCTTTTTTCCTACTTGTCTTATTCTTGCAGAATGGAATGACACCGTTACACCTTGCAGTTTGGTACTCAATCAGAGTGGAAGATCACTCAACTGTTAAGACATTGCTGGAGTATAATGCTGACTGCAGTGCAGAGGACAATGTATTGTAGATGCCAGTGCCCAATTTTTTCCATTTTAAATTAATTTTCTTTATTATAAAACACTGGTAATTTGTGTAACCTTAAATTTGCAGGAAGGCATGACTCCTTTGAATCATCTCTCACCAGGTCCAAGGAGTGAGGAGTTGTGTAAACTATTGCAGTGGCATCTTGAAGAGCAGAGAAAGAGAAAAGCACTTGAAGCATGCTCTAAAACAAAAGCTAAGATGGATGAACTTGAAGATGCTTTATCAAATGTTGTGGGGTTGCATGACCTCAAGATACAACTGAGAAAATGGGCAAAGGGTATGCTTTTGGATGAGAGGCGCAGGGCCCTTGGTATGAAAGTTGGTCTGAGAAGACCGCCTCATATGGCTTTCTTGGGAAGCCCTGGAACAGGTATTGGGCTGTTTGATTGTTTCTGTATCATTATGCTATTTCATCATATTCCATAAATCATTCTTCAGTCCTGAAATCCAAAAAAAGAAAATCTTGATCTAATATTTTAGTTTTACTATGCTATTTTGCCTTCTCTTCTGGTGAATAACTTATGATCTTCCTTTTTGCAAGTGTTTCAGAATTCTCAAATCCCATTGCTATTTAACAATAATTTAATGATTGCATTCTCATGTGTATTGTCAAACTTGTGTCATTAGCTTGGATTAACTCTTAACACTCTTGTGTTGTGGAGACAGACAATGGAGTTCTGAGCTAAATTTAATAAGGCCTTGTTGCCAAAAAATTGGCTCGATGCCCCCTTTTGTATTCCACTATTTACTGAACCACAGTTTTCATTAAATTATAGACCAAAATCTCTTTTTCCAGATAAGTCAATCCATCCCATTTTGTTTCTGAGATTGTTCTTCTCAAACATTTGCAAGTTTTCCCAGTTAATGCTACCTGTACCTTATAGTTTATGTTGCCAGTTGGCTTCCCCTATTAGATGTGAGAAGGAAAGACTAAGCTGCTCATGATGTTCTTGGGGTGACAAAAAAGATTATCATTCATTTCTTCAGTTTATCAATATGTATGCCTGTTGCTCTCTTGTTTAAACCCTTATTTCTCTTTAGGAGTCTGGATCTCATTTTTTGCTGAAAAGTGGTAGAGAAGTACAAGAATAGTCAACTGATTGATTTTAAATTATCTTGTGATTGAACTCAAATTTTTCTGTATATCTTTGATTAAGTCATAAAGTGAGATGATAATTATCATATTCTATAGGTAAGACCATGGTAGCTCGAATACTTGGAAGATTACTGCATATGGTAGGAGTTCTACCTACTGACAAGGTAACAGAAGTACAACGTACAGATTTGGTTGGTGAATTTGTTGGTCACACTGGACCCAAGACTAGAAGAAAGGTTTGTTGCTGGGGTTTCTGAAATCAAATGTCAGCTTTCTTGGCAGATAATGTAATGCTTTCTTCTGCCAAACTAATTTACAACACCTGTTGCAGATTGCAGAAGCAGAGGGAGGAATTCTTTTTGTGGATGAAGCATATCGGCTTATACCATCGCAGAAAGAGGATGAGAAGGACTATGGGATTGAAGCCTTAGAAGAAATTATGTCTGTTATGGACAGTGGAAAAGTCGTAGTCATATTTGCTGGCTATAGTGAACCTATGAAGCGTGTGATATCTTCAAATGAGGGTTTCTGTAGAAGGGTTACCAAGTTTTTCCATTTTAATGACTTCTCTTCTGAAGATTTAGCAAATATTTGCCACATCAAGATGAATAATCAGGATGAAGGTAGTTCGCTGTATGGTTTTAAATTACATTCTTCATGCAGTGGAGATGCCATTGCCGCCCTGATCGAGAGAGAAACAACAGAAAAGCAGCGTAGGGAAATGAATGGAGGTTTAGTAAATGTCATGTTAGCTAATGCTAGAGAGATTTTGGATCTCAGGCTTGATTTCAACTGTATCGATACCGATGAACTGCAGACCATCACCTTAGAGGATTTGGAAGCTGGCTGTCAACTGTTATAGTCATGATAAGGAAAGAATGTTGAGTAATATATTTTTGGTAGTCTGGTAGGATTCCATTGTTTTCTAATGTTTATATCCTCGTTCCTCCAACTGTCTTGGGGTCTAAGTTTGTCAAAGATTTTGCATATCCTGTCCATGATCAGGAAAGAATGTCCTGTTTGTTGTTGTTTTAGTTTATGAAACGAGGGAAATGTCCTCATGATAGGTATTCCCTCAATCTCTTATTAATTCATTCATATGGCCATTCATTATGCCTGTGCCTTCTTGTAGTTAATCTTTTTCAACTTATGCTTACAAATTTCTTTGTATTCTGTAATTGTAAAACCTTTGGCATTAGTAATTCTATTATGAATCCCTTCTTCATCTTTCCTATTCTCTCTCTCTCCCTCTCTCTCCATTGTGGGGCGTGGAGAGAAGCAATTATGGTCTCAAGTTCCCTCTCGATTATACTCACACTGCCCACCTCTTCAATTCCTTCAATTTCAACCTCTGATTTATCTTCTACATCCACTTCTCTAAGGCCTATACTAATGTTTAAAAACAACTCAAAGCCAGTCAAAATTTCACCTTTTCTTTGCTTTTCTTTTCAACAATCTTCAAAAGTGTTTGCTTTTTCTTCCAATAATCAAGATGGGTCAGCAGAACAGTTCTTAGAAAACAATTCTATTGTGGATTTCATGAAGTTCAAGAGAGGGTCTGATAGAAGCAGTGGTGAGTTGCAGACTGCTGCTGTTGTTTATAGAAAGAGATTCCCTTGGTCCATTTTCTACCCTTTTTTTCAGGTACTTCTTTCTCAATCTTGGCTTGTTTCAATTGGGTTTGATGTTTTAGTCAGCTTACTAAATTATTTATTGTTTGCTTTTGTTCATATACAATTTTGCCTGTGCAGGTTGATTTGGTTTCTACAATTCACATTGCAGATAAAGAGCATGTCCTACTTTGTTTGAATATGGTTTTTTCATTTCTCTGGTGTTGTTTAAGATTGATTACAGACGGTGTGTATATCTGATCTTATATGAAGGCTACATTTATTTTTAAATTATTTGGTACTTCTGGTTATACTGACGTTATTACAAATTGTATTTAGCTCAATCTACTTGATTAGATATTGTGATTTTTCTAGCTTTCTTCATTGCACTTTTTTTTTTTGGTTCTTATACATATCTTGCCTGACAATCAATTCTGGCTAACAACTTTACCTGATGTCTGTTTCATAGCTGTATGGATCAAAATTTGAGCTTTGAAAGTACTTAAGCAGCCATTTGTATTTGTAACTCAAAGAATCATTTTTGTTTATGCTGTTGGGATTCCCCTGAATCTTTATCCACTCATTTTAGGAGCTTCTTGAAAGGGCAAGGATTAAGTTTTGGCTTGAGCCACCTATAAAATTATTATTGGTGATGTCTGCAACCACTGTTAGCTGTAATAAGTTGGTTTTTTATTCTCCCATTTCCTGAATTACTCTGCAGATACTTTGCGACCCTCCAGAAGGATCTTGAACAATATGATTGTGTCCTTTATGAGATGGTGGCTAGCAGGGAGAGTTTAGAAAGTAGAAGGAATCCTGCTGCTAAAAAGAGAATGAAAGGTTCACGCTCAAGAGGATTTGACATTTTAGGGTGCATTCAGCGACAAAGGGCATGGATCCTTACGCTTGATTTCCAATTAGACTGTTTTGATTACCAGGTAGAGAATTGGTATCATGCTGATCTTGGCTATGGGACTTTCAAGTTACTTCAGGTATAAATATCCGTTTTGCTGTTCAAATGAATTTACGTTCCCCCCCCCCCTTTTTGACTAGTTCTCCTGCTACCTAGTATTGGTACTGATATTTCCATCTGGTGCTCTTTTCAAATAGTGTTATGCAGTTGTATTGTTTGTTATAAAGCAATGTAGGAAGTACTTGATATTGCCATAGAGATGTAGTAAATGTCAGTTAAAATTTGATAGGATTTATAATTTCTTTTCTTTCAGTTTTTATCATGTTATAATTGGTGCATTGCTTCCATTCTGCACTCTCACCAAACTCATTCGTGATCCGATACTTTAACTTACACACACACACACACACACATATATACACACTCTTTGGTATGTGGATGTGTTGCATGCTTACTTCCCTCGTAATGAGAAAGTTTATCTTATATGAATGAAACTCTAGTAATGAGAATTTTATTCGAATCCGATTGAGACCAATCTAAACCGATTTAAATGAATAGAATTTTTTTTATTCGGGTTTTGGTCAAATTCAGGTATTACTTAAAATCAAAATGTTAGGTCTAAATAAAATATGGATATTGGCTTATCCGGCTCGAAACTCCACTTGGACCTGATTTGAACTACAAAAATAACCTTAAAATTTAAAAAATATATGTTTATACCAAGCATAAAGTATAGGGTTTTTTCACTCTCTCTTACCTTCCATATTGCTCTCTCGTCACTGCCATCTTGCTCTCTCATCTCTGGTTGCTTCTGTCATTGCGATTGTGCTCTCTCCTCTTTGACGACGATCTAATGGTTATGTTTTCCTCTGCTTCAATTGTAGGTAATTTCCTTCTCCTCCTTTAATTTCCATTAGTAATGAAATTCTCTCTCTCTCTTTTTTTTTAATGTTACAGCTTCTTGGAGTCTGGGATTAGTGATGAAAAGTCTGATTTGAGGAGTGTGTGAATTGAGATATGAACAGTTGGAGGAGAAAGTAAAAGATTAAGTTAGAAAATCATGTAAAATAACAAGAAGTAGACTTTAAAAAATGAGAAGTAGTGTCATCTTCACAGTTCAACAACATAAATTGATATGGGCCGCTGCTTTTCGAATCATATATATAATTCCATGGGTGCCAATAGGGATTTGGGGAGGAGATTGTGTTTCTATTAGTTTCTGGAACATTGAAATGAGATATATGTTGTTAATATATCATTGAAATGTGTTGCAACCATATCCCTGTTGAGAATATAATGCATTATTTGCATAGCAGGTTGTTTTCTCTCTCTAAAGAGGTATCTTGAAGGCTGTAGCATGGCTCTTGCTTGTAGTTCCCATGTCATCTCATGTCTCAGTTTTGTTTTGTTTTTTTTTCTGCTTTTAATTATTATGAACTACTAGTTTG
>Ga0307515_10002454_pt1 | contig 40397 bp, 29 predicted proteins | sample 17_EM_MG_FD_194513 | JGI IMG/M metagenome (GOLD analysis project Ga0307515, IMG submission 194513) | Populus trichocarpa ectomycorrhiza microbial communities from riparian zone in the Pacific Northwest, United States - 17_EM | ecosystem: Host-associated > Plants > Roots > Unclassified | place... | reverse complement strand
TTAGGGAGTTAGGGAGTTAGGGAGTTAGGGAGTTAGGGAGTTAGGGAGTTAGGGAGTTAGGGAGTTAGGGAGTTAGGGAGTTAGGGAGTTAGGGAGTTAGGGAGTTAGGGAGTTTTCTCCAGAGGAACGATGGCCGGTCAGTTTGCGGATCTGAGTATCGCATTTGACCCTCCCTGTTCTAGGCGGCAATGCCTGGGGGCCGAAGAGGTCCTAATGTTTGAGTTCTTGAGCCCTAGCCCCTGGGGCTTACCGAGGACGTTACGCCTGGGAGAGCCCCGGGGGCTAAGATTTCCAATTGCTAAGACTTCACACAGGGCGACCCCCAGGGCATTGATACACCAAGAAGAGATTCAACCCAAGGAGCCAGCCGACTACGCCACGGCCAGATCGTCCGCGGGGGGCGTCGGAGCGACTACCCGCTTCTTTGAGAGCGCCATCATGCCCACGCCGATGAGGATGAGTAAGGCGGCCAATCCCTGGGCCTGGGTGATCGGGATTGGCTTCGTAAACCAATACGTCGAACTGGCCAGACCCTGGCGGACCTGCTCGTCCGTTCCTGCTCGCCAATACTCGTAGATAAACCGGGCCAAACCGTGAAGGGCGATGACGAGTCCGGTGACCTGACCAGGACGGAAGCGGACTCTCGTCTCGGCAAACAGGACCGCCCCCAAAGCGATCAGGTTCATCAACGAGTCATACAATTGCGCGGGCGTGTGGAGAAGATTGTCTCCGTCGACATGGACGCCAAAACTACCAGGAGGGCAGACTCCGCCAAAGCAGCAGCCGTTCATCAGACAGCCAACGCGCCCGATCATGTGGCCCAGGAGAAATGCCGGGGCCGTCGCATCCAGAAGATTGCGCACGGGGATGCCCTTCCGCTTGGCCCAGATGAGGGCGGCGCCGAAGCCGAAGATCAGACCGCCAAAGCTGGTCAACCCCCGGAACTGGATGCTGAACAGCTCTTTCGGGTGGGCGGAGAAGTAACCCCACTCCTGAACGATGAACAGGATGCGGGCACCAAGCACCCCTGACAGGATTGCCCAGAACGCCATATCGCCGATCTGCTCTTTGGAAATCCCGAATTTCGGGGCTCGTTTCTGCGCCAAGGCGACGGAAAGGAGGAACGCGACCACCATTGCCACCCCGAACGAGGGAACGGAAAAGGTGCCGATTTTGAAGAGGACGGGATGCATCGGCGTGACTTGCAGATTACCTGCCGCTCATGTTTACGCCTGGGCAGCCTATTTCGATCCCGAATCCCAGCACGATTACCGGCTTCTGCATTCAACAGCACACGGAATCTAGAAGGAGTGGGCAGCAGTGTCCCACAAAAGGCCCGGCCAAGAGGGTCAGGCCTCCACCACTCAGGGAAACAGAGAACAATATGGGTTTCAGCATTAACACCAACGTCAACGCCGTCATGGCCATGAACAAGCTCAACTCGACCAGAACGGCGATGAGCGCGTCCATGACGAGACTTTCGACGGGCCTCCGCATCAACGGTGCAGCCGACGATCCTGCCGGTCTCATCGCCGCCAAGAAGATGTCCGCTCAGATCTCCTCGCTCGGCCAGGCGCAGTCCAACACCCAGGACGCGATCAACTATGCGAAGACCGCCGACGGCGCGCTCGACGAAGTCAACACGCTGTTGCAAGACGCTCGAACCCTCGCGGTTGCCAGCGGTAACAGCGCGACTCTCACCTCCGACCAGCTCGCCGCTAACCAGCAGCAGCTCACGTCCATCATCTCGTCCATCACTCGCATTTCGAGCACCACGCAGTACGGCACCAAGAAGCTTCTCGATGGCTCCTCTGGCGTCCAGAGCGCGGTGACGGCGGGTACGAAGCTTTCGTCCCTCTCCATCGGCGGTTCCTTCGGCGGCGGCGCTCTCACGGCCAACGCTACGGTCTCGCTGACGGTCTCGACCGCGGCCACTCAGGCTTCGATCACCTCGACCACGTTCGCTACCTCGGCCACCGCGGTTACGAACACCGGCTCGTTCACGATCAACGGCACGACGTTCAACGCCGATGCCAACAGCACGGCCGCCGACTTGATCGACAAGATCAACCAGTCGTCCAACAACACCGGCGTCACCGCCGCTTACTCGGGTACGGCGATCGTCCTCAAGTCGAACCAGTATGGTTCGAACGGCGCGATCAACCTCGTGGACTCCGCTGGCGTCATCGCCTCCGGCGGTGCCGGCGCCTCCTCGGCGACGGGTACCGATGCGGTCGCTACGGTCACCATCGGCTCCGCTACGGCTCTCTTCACCGGCAGCCAGAACGGTTCCGACGGTCTGACGCTCACCGATGCAGACGGCAACTCGCTCAACCTGACGGGTGCCGGCAACGCCACCGCTTCGATCGCTTCGGTCGGACAGGTTGTGGTTGGAACCTCCCAGTTCCAGATCGGCGCCAACTCGGGCCAGACGGCTCAGCTCTCGATCGGTAACTTCGCCGCCAGCCAGCTCGGCCAGGGTGTGGTCAGCGGCCAGTCGCTCAACTCGATGAGCTTGATGACCTCTTCCGGTACTTCGGATGCCATGAAGATCATCGACAAGGCGATCGCCGACGTGACCAGCGCTCGTGGCAAGATCGGCAACTTCCAGAAGAACGTTCTGGAAAGCAACTCCCGAGCCCTCGGCGTCGCTAAGGAAAACCTGACCGCGACTCAGAGCTCGATCCAGGACGTCGACGTCGCCTCCGAAATGACCAACTACACGAAGCTGCAGATCCTGCAGTCGACGGGTATGTCGATCCTTTCTCAGGCCAAGAGCGCTCCCCAGGCCGTTCTTCAGCTCCTCCAGGGCTAAGAAGGGAATCGGGAACAAGAGAGAGGGAGAAGGGGCTTTAGCCCCTTCTCCCTTTTTTCGCGATTAGGCTTCCCTTTCTTGGTGGCAATGCCCTGGGGCCGCGGAGGGCGAACCTTTGTGTCCACGAAACTCTAAGCCCCCGGGGCTTACCAGAGCGTGACATGTATGAGACGCCCCGGGGGCAAAGGCAGAACAAATGCGGTGCGGGGACCTCCTCGGCCCCCAGGGCATTGCCATCACGAAGGGAACAGAAGGCGTATCTACGAGGCTGGAGTCTTCGAACTTGACTTCGCAGAAGTCGCGGGCACGATCCCCGCCCAGGCCTCGATCTCGCGGCGGAGTTTGCCGGACAATCGCAGGTTCCCCAGCATCGTCCGCCGCTCCCGCGGCTCGATGAACATTCTCACCGGCTTGCCTTGAACGATGCCCTCCACGCAGACCCAGCGCCCCAGACCGACCACCGTATGGACGCTCGCGCGGAAGCGAACCTGGACCACCGCGTCTTTCGGCATCTCGACACGCAACGTATCACCTGCGAAAAGCAGGACGTCCTTGCCGAAAATGAGGAATCCGACGTCCTCGTGGGCATCAAGAACTCCCGAGAACTTTGGCGTCGCAAAGCCGACAAACCACCGTTCGCCCTTGTCTTTGATCCGCGCCTCGAGCAAGCGGCGCATCGTGGCGTTGCCCCAGAACCCGAAAAGCGAAATCCCGATCCAACCGCACACCGTGGCGGCGACCAGAAGTTCGACTCCGAGCGTCGTCACCGCACGATCGCGGGCCATGACGTAAATGCCCACACCGGCCAAAGGCAGCCAGCAGAGGAAAGGCATCAAGTTGCCCGCCCACTTCCGGCCCGTCGTCCAGACCTTCGTTGCTCCGCCCCCCATCGCCACCCGCCGATGATACACTGAATCGATGGGGGAGGGACGAATCCGGCTTTTCCGCGCCGTCCCCGGTCCCACCGGGCTCGGCCCCATCGTCAAGCGTTTTTGCGATGGCGGCGACGGAGTGTTGACCGCCTTCGACGACGCCGCGCTGACCTCACTGGCCGCTCTTCGGCCCGACGAAGACTGGGAAGTCATAACCTTTTCCAGGCTCGTAACCAAGACTTTGGCTGCCTCTGGCGAACCCCATAGTCCGGTTGCCGCCACCGGCCATCAACTCGCGGCGATCGGGCGGGCGCTCTCCGATCTGCCGCGCGAGTCGATCCTGGGCCGAGGCCACCACCACCCAGGACTGCACCGGGCGCTCCTGCGCACTCTTCACGAACTTCACGCCTTTGAAATCGACGTCGATGAGATGACCGCCCTTGCCGGCGAACTTCCCGCCGGGCGTCTGGCGGCCAAGTTGCGGGAGATGGCTGAGCTCGATCGGTCGCTGACCGATACCCTATCCAAGCTAGGCAGGGAGACCCATTCCAAACATCTTTCCGCCTGCAGGGACACCCTCACCGATGCCGACGGCGCGGACTGCCGCGCACTCGTCCTGGTGGGTGGCGAACGATCCCCCGCCCGCCTCAACTGGCTCAACTGGGCCGCCGAAGCCGGTTGGGATCTGACCGTGATTGTCGAGCGGCACGCCACAGACGGTCGCCTTTTCGCCGGCGCGGGCGAGGCGGAGACGATCCTGAAGGCGGAAGCGGTAAACGTGGGCAGCGGCCATCGGCTGTTGAACGACCTCTTCGCTCGCGGCGAACACGGCGGACCTTCCATCGATCTCACGATTCGATCCGCGCCTGATCCCTTGGCCGAATGCGAGTGGGCTCTCCGCGGCTGTCTGGAGGCCGGAGTGGAGCGCTGCGGACTTTACGTTCGCGACCTCGCCACCTACGCTCCCCTTCTTCAAGCCGCCGCCCGGCGGCTTGACATCCCCGTTTGCGCCTCCCAACGGGTGCCGCTGCTCACCAACGCCTTCGCCCGGCTCACCCTGACCGTCATCGAGTTCGCCGCCGGGCATGACGTACGCGCCCTGCGGCCCGTGCTCTCCAGCAGCTATCTCGCCCTTGAAAGCCAGAGCCGACGAGCCGCGGAGAGTGCTTTGCGCGAGGCTCATCGATTCGAAGCAACTTCCTGCGAGTCCCTCTTGGCCTGGGCGGACGAGAACGCCGAACGGTTCGGATGGATTGGCGATGTCTTACGGTGGCGGGAAGCGGCGCGGATGTCCGGCGAGGATCTTGGCGGCTGGCGCGACCGATTGGTTGAACTCGTGCACCGGTTGCCCTGGCACGGCGCATTCGGCGGCGTCTCGTATGACTCGCGACGAGACACCCACGCCTTCTCTGCAATGCAGACGGTCTTGGCGAACGAGGCATCGGTTGAACGGGCGCTCGGCGCTCCTACTCTGGATCTGCCCGGCTTCGCCAAACGCTGCCGCAAGCTTTGGGAAGCCGCCGACGTGAGCCTGCCGACCCCTGCTTTCGGCGTACCCGTAGCCACCCACGCGTCTTCGCTCACCGGCGTCCACACCCTTTTCGTCCTCGGCATGCTGGAGGGCTCATTCCCCCGCCGCACCGCCCAAGATCCCATTCTCAACGACGACGATCGCCGCGCGATCTCCCGCCTGCGGCCTCTCGCCCCTCCGCTTCCCCTCTCGACCGATCACGCGGCGGAAGAGCGCGACGAGTTCTACCGAGTCTGCGCCGCCGCCACCCATAAGCTGGTGCTGAGCTATCCGCAGGCGGACGACACCCGGGATAATGTGCCCGCCTTCTACCTCGAAGCTGCCGCCCAGGCCGCGGGCGGGGCGGAACGGGCCGACCTCCCCCGAACCCTGCTCGCCCCCGCGTTCGATGATTGCCTCGCCTTGGCCGACATGAACATGCGCCAGGCCCTCGACGCCCCTAGGGAGCGACCTGCCCCCGCGATATTGGAAGATCCGGATTCCCGCGCCCTCGTCGCCGCCCCCGAAGGCGAACGAACGGCCGCCGAACTGCGCGACGCGCTCCGCTGCCCGTTTCTGTACGGCGCCCGTCATCGCCTCCACCTCCGACCGAATCGTCGTGAGCAGCGTTGGCACCGGCTTCGCAGCCTGCCCCAATCCGCCCGTCTCGCGACGGCCATAGACGCGGAGGCGGCACGAAAGGCGTTGGAAGAGGCTCTGGAAGCCGAACTCGATCTCTTGTCCAACGACGTGCCGGAATGGGAACTCCCGCTCCTCCGCGCGGGCGGCATGCGCCTCGTGGGCGACTGGCTAAGGCGCGAGTTTGCCGCCCGCCGACTCTGGCCGATGGACGAAGGGTCGTTGCGTCTTAACGTCCCGTTCGGAGGTGAAGGCGTCCGCTCCGCCATGCCTTTGGGGGTGACTTTGTCTGGAATGGCGCCCGCCCTTTCCAGCTACGGATCGACGAAGACGATGCATCTCTACGCCGGAACGCTGGGACCGGCGAAAGACTTTTCCGAAGCCGATCGGCTCTTCTACGGCCTTCACCTGCTCTCCCTCTACGAGAAGGATCAGAAGGTCCAGCTTGAGGTGGAGTCGACCAACGGCCGCCGCACCCGCCTCCGGCTGGATCGGGGCGATGTGCGTCGCCTTCCCGCCGAAGGGCTCGATATGGAGTGGCTGGTCGAGGAAGACGATCGCGATCTGGCCCGCCGGATCTTCTTCGAAGGGGTCAAGGATTCGCTTCGCCATGCCCTTCGGACGATCCAAAAGGCGGACATGCAGCCGACCCCGGGCGACCCATGCGACGGTTGCGATTTCGGCGAACTCTGCCGCCGGTCCCGCGCTTTTGGCGAAGAGGACTCGCCCTTCGGCGCGGACCTTCGAAGCCTGAGGAGCGCGGATGTCTGAGGGCAGATTTGTCTCGGAAATCGAGTTGACCGACGAGCAGCGCGCGGTCGTAGAGTCAGACAACCCCCGCCTCAACGTCGTTGCCGCCGCCGGCGCGGGAAAGACCCGCGTCCTCGTCGAGCGATATCTGCGCCATGTGGTTGAGCAAGGCATCGGCCCGGAATCGATCTTGACGATCACCTTCACGAAGAAGGCGGCGGCGGAGATGAAGGGCCGAATCGTGGGCGCCTTGCGCCGCCGGAAACTGTTCGACGAAGCCCAGGCGGCGGAGACGGGACCGATTCAAACGATCCACTCGTTTTGCGAGCGTCTCCTGCGCGAGAACGCCCTCGACGCGGGCCTCGATCCGGCGTTTGAGGTTTTGGACGACGCCGATTCTCGGCGTTTGATCTTGGCCTGCGTTCGGGACGCCCTCGCCTCGGATTTGGAGGAGGAACCGTTCGCGGAGCGGCTCGTCGCCCACCTTACGGGCCGCCCTACTTTGGGGGGGGATCGAAACCGCTCGCCCTATGCCCGGTTGGAGGAAGAGGTCGCGAGCGTGCTGAACGACATTCGCTCCACCGGGGTTTTGCCGCTTCAGCTTCGTCAGTGGTACGCCGACCCGGACGCGCTGGCCGCGTTTTGGGAGGAGACGATCGTCGGTTCGATCCCTCCGGAGACGGCGGCCGCGTTGGTGGACATCGATGCGCCTTCTCTTCAGGAGCGGCTTTACCAAGCGCACCGAATCACCAATCAGAAAGCCCCCTGGTGCTCCGGCAAGCCCGATCCGGCGACGGAGGCGGAGGCGTTAGAACAAGCGTGCGGACTGGTTCAACTCGCCTGCGCCGCCTGGTGGCGGCTGGAGAGCGAGATGTCGCTCCAACAGACGCTCGACTTCACGAAGCTGGAGTCCGAAGCGGTGAAACTGCTGACCAAGCATCCGGAGGTTCGCGCGCGGCTGGCAAAGCAGTACCGGGTCGCGATGGTGGACGAGGCGCAGGACATCAATCCTCAGCAGGATCGGCTCATCAAAGCGTTGGATGTGAACAACCTGATGGTGGTTGGCGACGACCAGCAGTCAATCTACGCATTCCGGCTTGCCGACGTCGACCTCTTCCGCTCGCGTGCGGCGCTGGGGTTCTTGCCGCTCAGCCTCAACTGGCGGTCGGAACCCGGGATTCTTCGGTTTGTCGATCACATCTTTGCGAACCAATGGCCGACCTACCGTCCGATGGCACCCGTGCCGACCGGTTTTAGCTTGGATGAGGTTTCGAAGCCTGAGGGGCTTGAGGGAGTCGAGGTCTGGCGTCACGCCGCGCCCGATCCCAGCGCCACTGCCGCGTATGTGCGAGAGTTGCTTGACGAAGGCGTTCGTCCGGGAGAGATCGCGATCTTGGTTCGCGCGGCGACGTCTGCGCAGCGGTTGAAGAATGGCTTGGACGGCGAAGGGATTCCTTCCCGCATCGCGGGTGGCTCGGAGCGGTTTTATACGCGGCTCGAGGTTCGCGACCTCTCGAACAGCCTGCGCGCCGCCGCCGACCCGTTGGACGATTTCTCGCTCCTGGCCGCGCTGCATTCCCCAGTGGCCGGACTTTCGCTCGATGCGGTGGTTCAACTTTCTGCGGAGGGCTCGGGTGTGGTAGCGCGGTTGGAACCGGAACGGCTCTCGAACGACACCGACCGTGCCCGACTGGCCGAATTTGTGAAGTGGTTCACGCCGCTCCAACGGGTCGCCGACCGCCTTCCGGCGGGAGAGGTTTTGGCCGAGATCTTTGCCCAGTCCCCTTTCCTCGCCAACATGGCCCGCCGCGAAGACGGCGCCCAGGCCATCGCCAACGCTCGAAAACTCCTCGCGCTAGCCCTCTCGGAGCCCCAACTTGGGCCCGGCGAATACGCCGAGCGGATCTGGGAGACGCAGGAGGTTCGCCACAAAGAGGGGGATGCGCCGGCCGACGCGGCGGAGGATGTCGTGACCCTCATGACGATCCACAAAGCCAAGGGTCTGGAATTCCCGGTCGTCGTCCTACCCGACACCCTGGCCGGATTCAAAAGCAGCCCCCGCGAGATCCTCGTTGATCCGCGGCTGCACATGGTTACGATCAAACCCGGCAAGATCCCGCCTTTGGCTCACCGATTCGTGGAGGAGCAAAGGGCGCGCAGGGACCACGACGAAGGGCTACGGCTTCTTTACGTTGCGTTGACGCGGGCGCAGAAGCGGCTCTGCGTCTGTCTCTATCCGACGAATGCTCGGACGTCGATGAACAGCGTGCTGACGCAAAGCTTGCGGGAAGGCTTACCGCCCGGGATCTTGGTCCGGGATGCGCTCTCCAAGCCAGTTGCGGCCTAGAGGTTTCCTTCATTCTTCTTGGTGGCAATACCCTGGGGCCGAAGAGGCCCTTATTTCGTTTCTTCCTCCAATAGCCCCCGGGGCTCCCCGAGGACGTTACGCCTGGGAAGCCCCCGGGGGCTAGGGTGTTCAGCGCCAGAAGCTAAAGACTAGGCAGCCCTAGGCATTGCCGCCAAGAAGGAGAACTTCACCCAATGACCCTATGCCTAATGCCCACCGACCGCTACTGCGCGAGTCCAAGATTCCGCATGAAGAACTCCAGCATCCAGGTGTTATTCATGCCGCTATGGCCCCGGTCGGTGCCGACCTGCATCTCGTAGCGCCGATTCGCACGCTCCAGGGCTTCCACGAACTGGTAGGTGTTCGATGGGTGGACGTTGTCGTCCGACGAGCCAAAGTAGATCTTCAGCTTGCCCTTTAGATTCCCCGCCAGTTTGACTGCCGAGCCCGCATCGTAGCCGGTCTTGTTCTCGCTGTCCCAAGGCAGTCCCATGAACCGCTCGGTGTAGACCGAGTCGTAGTTGCGCCAGTCGGTCACCGCGCTGCTGGCGGCGCCGCAGGCAAAGGTTTCGGGGTGGCGGAGAAGCAGCATGATCGTGCTGTAACCGCCATAGGACGTGCCGTTAACGCCGACCCGCGCGCCATCGACATACGGCCGCTTCGCCAGCGCTTGGATACCCGCCGCCTGATCGTCCATCTCGACAATGCCTAGCTTGCCGTACACGGCGTCGCGGAACGCCTTGCCCCGGCCCATCGTGCCGCGGCCCGCGAGGTTGACGCAGAGGAAGCCCAGTTCCGTGAGACGGTTTGGGGCCGAGAATCCGGCGCTAATCCCGCCGGACTCCGGTCCCGCGTAGACGCTGAGGAGGACCGGATACTTCTTCGACGGATCGAAGTCGCTGGGGAACTGAACGGTGCCGTAGAGGGTGGTCTTGCCGTCCTCCGCAAGGTACGTGAAGACCTCCGTCGGCTTCAGTTTCATTGCCTCGAACTTCGATAGATCGCTCTTCGCGAGCGTCGCGACGCTCTTGCCGGTGGAGACCTCTACCAGGCGGCTCTCCGGCGCGACAATGGATGACTGAACCACATCGACGAACGTCTTCTCGTCCGGCGAAAGCGAGACATCGTGGCTCAGTGCCGGATCGGTGAGAAGCCGGTCGTTCTTGCCGTCCAGTCCGACCACGTGGAGCTGCTGGTGGTACGGGTTGTTCGGGCCGGAGGCCATGTAGAAGATCTTTTTGGCCTTCTCGTCGAGCCGCAGGATCGTCCGCGACGCGTCGACGGTGTTCTGAGTGATCGTATTGATCAGCTTCCCGTCCAGGTTGCGCAGTTCGTAGTTCAGATAGCCGTTTTTCTCCGTCGACCAGATGAACCGCTTACCGTCCGACAAGAACTGTACCGTCGGGTGGTTTTCCGCCCAGCTTTGAAGCTGCTTCTCTTCGGCCACGACCCGACAGCCGCCCGTAATGGGCTCCGCGGCCATCATCTGCATCACGTTCTGCTTACGGTTGGTCCGGTTGAACAGAAGCTCTTTCCCATCCGGCGACCAGCGAACGTCGTAGAGGTATTCCGCCAGCGAGGCGTCTCCTGTCGTGCTGTTGATCGTGGTGATCCGGCCCGTCTTCGAGTCCCAGATCTGAAGCTCGACCTTCGGATTCTTCGCCCCCGCCTTCGGATAAGCCTCGGGATAGAGGGTGTCCTGATAGGCGTTCTGATCGACCGCCAGGTAGTAGTCCTTCACCTCCTTCTCGTCGAATTTATAGAAGGCCAGCTTGCTGGAATCGGGCGACCACCACATGGCGTCGCGAACCTCAAGCTCCTCGCCGTAGACCCAGCAGGCGACGCCATACTTCGTGCGATTCGCCTCGCTGCCATCCGTGGTGACCGGGATCGTCTTGCCATCGATCGTGACCGTGATGTTCCGGTTCCGACTCATCGCGACCCGCTTGCCGTCGGCGCTCTCGACGGTATCGTTCTGGCGTCCCCGCGCCGGGCCGTTCCGCGTTCTACCGCGTGGGGGAGTTACCGCGGGCGTTTCGATCTCGCTCGATTTCTTCGTCCCAACGTCAAATCGGTACCACTTCCCCATCCGGGAATAGGTGAACGACTTGCCGTCTTCCGCCCACGTCGCGCGGATCGCGCCGGAAGTCCAAGACGTGGCGATATCGCGGCCGACGTTCTGGTAACGGTCGTACCGCGGCATCTCGGGAAGGGTCTGCTGAGCGACAGCGGACACGGATGCGGCGATGAAGGCGAGGAGGGCGGCGCGACGCATCGTACAGCATAGACCATCGTCCAAAAGACCCGGTGACCCGGGCGTCTGTTGTATCCTGCTAAGCACGAGACGACGCATTGCCGCGTCGATACACCTTTTATGCCGCGCCCAGAAGACATCATTGGCCTTGCATCTGTTGTGCTTATCTTCGGCATACCCATCATCGCGATCTTGACCGGACACCAGCGGAAGATGGCGGAGCTTATGAGGCAGCCGGTCCAAGGGGCTTTCAATCCGGAGACTCAAGCTTTGCGAGAGGAGATCCGGGAGTTGAAGCAACTGGTTTACCAGCAGTCGATCGCCATCGATAACCTTGCCCGCCCTCTTCCGAAAGAGGCAGAGATCCAGTCGAGGATCGGATGATCGTTATCTACTTAGTCTTCATCCTCGGCGTCATCGCCCTGGCCATGGGCGCCATGGAACTCATGTTTAAGCATCAGCGCGAACTCGCCACCATCCGGCGTAGCGCCTCCGACAACCGAATGGAAGCCCTGGAGCAGAAAATCGACGAGTTGACCCAGCTTGTGTACCAGCAGACGATCGCCCTCGACGGCGCCCATCACCCTTCCACCCCCGACCGCCTCAGCGAAAGGATCGGAGTCTAACAAAGTCATGCCCCCCGGAGCCGCTATCATTCCGATCATCGCAATCCTCGCGATCTTTGGCATCCCGGTCATCCGGATGCTTCTGCAGCATCAACAGAAAATGACCGAACTGATGCACTCGAACGCTGGCATCGATCCTCGACTCAACGCGCTCTCCGCCGACTTGGCCGCGCTCAAAGACCTCGTCCACCAGCAGACGATCGCGATCGACCGCCTCAGTTCGCTCCCTCCCCGCCCAGATTCCGTCGAGCAGCGGGTCAGCGGCAGCAATTAGCGCCGGAACCGGTACTTAAAGAGCGTCCAGAACGCTTCCGGCGCATCGGTCCACCGAATCTTTTTCCCCGCCTCTTTTGAGCGGGGAACGTAGGAGATCGGTACCTCGACGATCTTCTCACCCTGCCGAAGCGCCTTCGCCGTCACTTCCGGGCAGAACTCGAACCGCCGGCATTCCAACCGCATCCCTCGAAGGACGTCGGTCCTCACCGCCTTATAACAGGTCGCCTCGTCGGTCACCCGCTTGCCAAAAAGAAGACGGACACTCCAGGCCAGCAGCACGTTGACGATCTTGTTCGGCAAAGCCATCCCCCGCGGCATCCCGTTCGAGAACCGCGTCCCGAAGACGACATTCGTCGAGCCGTCGAGAATCGGCGCCACCAGCGCCGGAAGCTCTTCTGGAACGTACTCCAGATCGGCGTCCTGAATGACCGTTACTTTGCCTCGCGCATGCGGCAACGCCTTCCGAATCGCGTTCCCCTTCCCAGAGCGCACCTCGTTTCGCAACACATCGATCTGCTCGCCGTACGCCATCAGCGCGGCGTAAGTCCCGTCCGTCGACCCGTCGTCGACGACGATCACCTGGATCGAAACGGGCAAAGCGAGGAGCCTCTCCACGACCTCCGCAATCGTGGCCTCTTCATTCAGGGCGGGCACGATTGCGGTGACGTCGGGCTGATTGGATTCCATCGGGGGAATAGGACCTAAGACTTAATAAGTCCTATTCGGTAGCGCGCGGTTCCACGGTGGCTTTCTCGATGATCGCCGGGTTCTCTTCAAGCGGGTTATCGTTGCGGTCCTTCTTGAGGGCCACGATTTTATCGACCACGTCCATTCCTTCGATCACCCGTCCGAACGCCGAATACTGGCGGTCGAGGTGCGGAGCGCGCGCGACCATCAGGAAGAACTGGCTGCCTGCGGAATTCGGGTCGGAGCTGCGCGCGGCGGAGAGGATGCCCCGATCATGCAGGACGTCGTTGAACTCGGCCGGGACCTTATAGCCCGGACCGCCCGTGCCGTGGGTGGCGCGATTATCGGACTTCGAGTTTGGATCGCCGCCCTGGATCATGAAGCCGGGAATCACCCGGTGGAAGCGCGTCCCGTCGTAAAAACCGGTCGAGGCCAGCTTCTTAAAGCTCTCCACATGCTTCGGAGCCTTGTCCTCAAGAAGCTCGACGACGATATCGCCGAGATTGGTCTGGAGACGAACCACTTCGGTGTTGCTCATTCCCTAAAGCGTACCGGAGTGGTGAAAAAATCGATTTTCAGGAAGCTTAAAAATTTCCCAACAATGTTAAAAAACTATCTTATAATGCCTTGTCCCCAGTGCTGTGGATTTACCCAGGAAAATCCCCATGGAGCCTATTTCGTGTCGAAACTGAAGCTCGCGGGCTGTACCGCGATTACCCTTCTCACCACCCTTGCCTTTGCGCAAGATGCTCCCGCAGCCCCGGTCGTGGATAAAGGAGACAGTGTCTGGCTCCTCGTTGCGACGAGTCTGGTTCTCCTGATGACGCCGGCGTTGGCGCTCTTCTACGGCGGCATGGTCCACAAGAAGAACGTGCTCAACACAATGCTCATGAGCTTTGTGATGATGGGCATCGTCAGCCTCGTGTGGGTCCTGATCGGATACTCGCTGGCTTTCGGAAAGTCGTCCAACGGCTTTATCGGTTCGCTTGAGTACGCGCTCGGACAGAACATCTCGCTGACAACCCCCTACGGAACCCAAACGATTCCGGCCGCGCTCTTCATGCTGTTCCAGATGAAGTTCGCGATCATCACCCCGGCGCTGATCTCGGGCGCCATCGCGGAGCGGATGAAGTTCCGCGGCTACGTCATTTTCATGACACTCTGGTCGCTCGTGGTCTACTGCCCGGCTGCCTGCTGGGTCTGGAATCCGGACGGCTGGCTCTGCAAACTCGGTGCCCTCGATTTCGCCGGTGGTACCGTCGTTCACTTGGCCAGCGGCGTTTCGGCCCTCGCTCTCTGCATTGTCATCGGCAAGCGCAAAAACGTCGCCCCCCCGCCCAACAACATCACGCTCACCCTACTTGGCGCGGGCATGCTGTGGTTCGGCTGGTTCGGGTTCAACGCGGGCTCTGCCCTCGCGATGAACGACGTGGCGATCAATGCCTTCCTTACCACCCACCTCGCGGCGGCGGCGGCGATGCTTTCTTGGCTGATCGCGGAGAAGCTGAAGTCCGGCAAGATGACCGCTATCGGCGGCGCCAGCGGTCTCGTGGCCGGTCTGGTGGCTATCACCCCGGCTTGCGGCTTCGTCGACATCACGGGCGGCATCTTCATCGGTCTCCTCAGCGGCGTGATCTGCTACTTCGCGATCCAGCTGAAGCATAAGCTTGGCTACGACGACGCGCTCGACGTGGTCGGCGTGCACGGCGTAGGTGGCTGCTTCGGCGCCATCGCGACGGGCATCTTCGCGACGACGGCGGTTAACACCGCGGTTACCGAGGTTGCCCTGAAGGATGGTCGAATGGGTCTGATCGTCAAGCAGCTCATCGCGATCGGCGCGGTCGGTGCACTGGCACTCATCGGCACGTTCGTTCTCGCGAAGATCGTCCAGACGACGGTCGGACTTCGCGCCGACGACAACGCCGAAGAACTCGGTATGGACGAAGTCGTCCACGGCGAATCAGGCTACGGCCTCAACCCGCTCGGCGTCTAAACGCCGAGCGACCTAAATCGCAAAGGCCGGCCAGTCGTAAAGACTCGCCGGCCTTCGATTTTCACAAAGGCGCGAGTTCTCGAAAGCGAACAGCGCGCTCTGCGCCGGAGCCGAGGCCAAAGCATAGGAGAGATCTCGCGGATCGCTTAGCTGCCCCGCCCCCAAAGCCCGCAAAGCGCGAACCGCCGCCGAATCGTCGGGCCGAACCACGATGTGCCCCAGTCGCCGCCGAAGCGCCTCCGTGGCGCCATGCCAGGTGCCGCCCGCCCGCAAACGGGCGTGGCCAACGACCGTAACCTGCGCCCCGCCATAAATTAAAGCGTTGCGCTCCATCGCCAATGCGCGCGAAAACGGCTCGTCGGGCGCCGCCAAGGAAAGCTGAACCGCCCCGTCGTCCTCGCATCGAAAACGAAGACCGTGGGGCAAAAGCCGCAACACCGGCGTCCCGATGTGTAGGGCCGCCCGCTCCGCTGCGGAATCACAGCCCACCGCGCCCCCCGAAAGGATGCCGTGCCCCAGCCGCCCGGCCTGAGCGGCTACCTCCGCGAGATAATCCTCAACGCTCGAAGAGACCTCCCGAGAGCCCACCGCCCCAACCCAAGAGCCGCCGTCTTCCAGTACGCCCGACGGAGATCGCCAAAACGCCGGGGCCGCCGACTCGCCCATTCCTTCGAGCCAACGCCGCGGATAACCCGGGGAGACCGCGGTCAAAACGTAGCCCTCCTCGACCGCTTCTTCCGCCCAGGCCAACAACCCGCCAGAATCCAACAAAGTCGCGGGAAGCGTCGCCCCGGCTTTTCTCAGTACGGACGCTGCCTCGCCCAAACTCGGTCTTTCGCGCCGCAGGGCCGCCACCACGCCGGGCCACCCCCGCTTCGGAGGATCGGCCGCCCGAGGCGCGCCGCGCAGATAAAGCGCCGCCAAAACCACCTCGGCCACCCTTTCCCTCATAACTCCATTTTGTCTCATTTCCCTCCGCAACCCAACCCCCTCGGACAGGTGAAGGGATGCCGTGCCACAATTCCTAGTCCCCCGCCATGCTCAAGCACACCGACCTCACGCGCAGCCGGATCGTCTCGTTCCTTAAGACCGAGCTCCAGCCCCGAATCTTTGGAGAACGATCACCCCTAAAGATCGAGATCAACGAGAACCCTTGCGCCACCCAGAGCGAAGCCGAGAAAGGTCCTTGGCGGGAAGTCGAGAAAGGATTCGCCTACGGTCCGGCCTACACCACGTTCTGGTTCCGCCTAAGCGGCCGCATTCCTGAATCTTTCGCCGACAAGCTCGTCGCCGTCTTCGCCGAGGTCGGTGGAGAGCGCACCGCCTGGCGCGACAACAGCCCCTGGTGCGGCATCGACCACCAGCACTCCGACATGGGCTGGATGGAAGGCAGTTCGTTCGTCGAGCGCAACATCGCCCAGGGCGGCGAAGAGGTCGTGTACTACGTCCAGAGCTACACGCGCAACTCCGAGACACGGGTGCACGGCAAGGAGCCGCCACGCTCCAAGACCACAGAAACTGTCGACAGCGCCGAACTCGTCGTCGTCGAGCAGGAAATTAAGGATCTCGCCTTCGACGTCGAGTTTGCCCTCGGCCTTCTGGAATCCATCGATCAAGCCGACCCCGCGTATCAAACCATCCTTCGGGCCCTGAACGATGTCTGCAACACCTTCTCGGGTGGCGAGTCGATCGGTCGCTGCCGCAAGTTCGTCCGGGACGCCATGGGTGGCCTCAATGGCGAGCTTCACCACACCATCGTCCCGGTCGGCCACGCGCACCTTGATACGGCCTGGCTGTGGCCCCTCCACATTACGCGGAAGAAGATGGCCCATACCACCGCCACCCAGCTTGGTTTGCTGGAGCGGTACCCCGAATACACCTTTGTCCACTCTCAGGCCAGCCAATACGAATGGCTGGAGCAGGACTATCCAAAACTTTTCGAGCGCGTGAAGGCGGCCATCGCCAAGGGTAATTGGGAAGTCGTCGGCTCCATGTGGGTCGAGGCGGACTGTAACCTCACCGGCCCTGAATCGCTGGTTCGCCAGTTCCTCTACGGCCGCCGCTACTTCCGCCAGAAGTTGGGGGTCGAGACCCACGATATGTGGCTCCCGGACGTGTTCGGCTACTCCGCCGCCCTGCCGCAGATTCTCGCTAAGTTCAACATCTCCTACTTCCTGACCCAAAAGATCTCCTGGAACCAGTTCAACAAGTTCCCCCACCACACCTTCTGGTGGCAGGGCATCGACGGAACCAAGGTCTGGAGCCACTTTCCCCCCGCCGACACCTATAACGCCTCCTGCGAGCCAAAGGAAGTCGTCTACTCGGTTAAAAACTTCAAGGACCACGGCCGATCCGACAGTTCGCTGTATGTCTTCGGCTACGGCGACGGCGGTGGCGGCCCCACCGAAAAGCACCTCGAATTTCTGCGCCGCGGTCGCCTCGCCCCGAACTACCCGGAAGTCGCCTCCGGCAAACGGGCACTCGACTTCTTCCGCGAGAGCAAAGCTCGCAGCCGCGACCTCATCACCTGGACCGGCGAACTCTATCTCGAGCTTCACCGCGGTACTTACACCAGTCAGGCGGCCAACAAGAAATTCAACCGCGAGAGCGAATTCCTCCTCCGCGATGCCGAACTGCTTAGCTGCTTCGATCCGGCGTTCCCCGCTTCTTATCCCCAACAAGATCTGGAGGCAGCCTGGAAACTGGTTCTTCTGAACCAATTCCACGACATCATCCCCGGCTCTTCGGTCAAAGAGGTCTACGACGACTCCACCAAGGATTACCTAGCGGTTCGCGAGGCCGGAGACAAGATTGTCACCGAGAAGCTGAAAGCCATCGGTTCCCGTCTCGCTTCCGAGGCGGCGGCTCGTCCTTACGCCGTCTTCCAGAACGCCATTGTTCCCACCCAGGCTAACCTTCCCTGGACCGAAGAGGCGATCCCCAACTCGGTCGTATGTGGCGAGGAAAGCCTGCCCGTTCAACTCGTTGAAGAGTTCGGAGAGCGAAAGCTCATCTTCCCCACCCCGAGCGCCGCGCTCGGCGCCGTCGCCGTCGCCGACTTCTCCGACAACGCACCTGCCGCGCGCTCGCGTCTGAAGGCCAGCAACCGGCGCATCGAAAACGACTTTCTCAGCGTCAAGTTCGATCCGCACGGCAACATCACCTCCATCCAGATGGAAGATGGGACCGAGTTCATCGAGGCGGGCAAGGTCGGAAACCTGTTCCAGATCTTCGACGACAAACCAAACTTCTGGAGCGCTTGGGACATCGATGCTTTTGCCTTGGAAACCGGCACCGATCTGCTCCGCAGCGAAAGCTTCGAAATCGTCGAGCGAGGTCCCGTCCGCGTTGCGGCCGAGGTGGTCAAGCGGTTCGGTAAGAGCACGATCCGCCAGCGCATCTCTCTCGGCCCAACCCCTGGTGTCCGCTTCGACACCGAAATCGAATGGCACGAAGAGGATAAGATGCTCAAGGTTGCCTTCCCGGTGAACGTGAACGCGGCCCGGGCGACTTACGAGATCCAGTTCGGCCACGTCGAGCGGCCCACCCACCGCAACACGAGTTGGGACATGGCCCGGTTCGAGGTTTGCGCGCAGAAGTGGATCGACCTTAGCGAAGGTGGCCAAGGGGTTGCCCTTCTGAACGATGGGAAGTACGGCCACGACGTCTTCGGAAACGTCATGCGCATGACCCTTCTCCGCGCGCCGAAGGCACCGGACCCCACCTGCGATATGGGCCGACATCGATTCACTTACGTGGTGATGCCGCACTTCATGCCATTCGCCTTCGACAGCGTCGTGCCCGCCGCCTACGCCCTAAATGCACCGCTTCGTGCCACCGCTCTTGAACCCGCGGCTGGAGCGGCCGGCTCCGTCCCTCCCCTGGTCGGATGCGAAAATCGAAACATCGTGATCGAATCGGTCAAGAAGGCGGAGGACTCGGATGACGTCGTCGTTCGTCTTTACGAGTGTCATAACACTCGCGGACGGGCCGAACTTTCGCTGCTGCGCAAGCCTACCGCTGCCTGGTTGTGCGATCTTGAAGAGAATCCGATCGCCGAACTGGAACTAGCGGAGGGCCTGGTACCGTTTGACTTTAAACCGTTTGAAATTGTAACGATCAAGTTGCGGTGCTAGCACTTAAGGAAACAATGTTCCCATCTCTCCGGTAGAAAAGAATGAACATGGGGGTTGAAACGCGATGAGGTTGCCCGGCGTCCGTTTCATCCCCTGGGCGGTACTAGCTCTAGGGTCGCTAACCACGGCCACCCTTTTTGGCACTATTTCCCACACCTTAGAGAAGCGCCGACAAGAAAGTTTCATTACCGAAACGAAACGAATCCATGACAAGGTCGTGGACGACGCTCATCGGCAAATCTCGTTCCTCCACGCCACCGCCGGCCTGATCGCCGCAGATCCGACAGTTAGTCCGGAAGAGTTCTCCGTCTTCGAATCAAACATGGTTCAAGACATTCACACCCCAATTCCTTTCGAGGTCGGGCTTTCGATTTCGCGCCCATGGGGCCAAAGAGGGGAGATCGCCGCCGATGCCGCGCTCCGAGGAGTCAAGACCTTCCGCATCGATCCGGCAAGCCCTCGTCCCAAGGTGGACGCGGTAATCCTTTCTCACTCGTTCGGCACAGTCAAACCGCCGGTTCCTGGTTTTGACATGTCGGTGAACTCCATCCTCGCCAGGGCGATGGACGAAGCGAGAGACGGAAGCGACGCGTCCATGACGGCCTCGATCACGGTATCCAACGGCGGAGATAAGATTGTCCCGTCGCTTTTTCTATTTCTTCCCGTCTTGAACGGCCATACCGGCCAGCCAAAGAAGCTCGTCTACGCGGCTATCGGCGCAAACAAACTCTTTAGCGACCTTTTCAACGTCAGGACGGATTTGAAATCCGACAGGGACCCCTCAAGGTACGTCGGAGTCCAGCTCTGGGTAGGAGCCAAGAGCGATCGCAATAAGGTCTTCGATCGTCCACTCGAGGGAGAGCAGAGACGGTTCGAGGAAGACCATTTCCTCCTAGATAACTCCGGGATTGAGGTTTTTGCCGAGTATCGGACGTCCGAGGAGTTCGACACCCCGAGCGTCATCGGCCCTTATGTTCTACCGGTCGGGGCGGTTGTCTCCATCCTCCTATTTCTCCTGGCCACCTCGTTGAGGCGCTCCCAAGAGGTGACCCAACGGCGCGTCGATGAACAGCGTCTGGTGGCCGAAGTGGGGCGCCAAACGGCGCAAGGCGGAGAGAACGATGAGATCCTAGCGGAGGTCGCGCATAGCGTTGCCGAGGTCTTCAGCGTGATCTGCCGTTTCGACCTTCCGCAGCCGGATGGGTCTCTACGCTGGGTCAGCACAAGAAAGGAAAATGCCGAGGTCCTTGCCGAGATCGAGCGCGACCGGCCGCGGTTAGAGGGTGACCCGCACCTTCTTGCCGCATTGGAAACCGGTCTCACCCAGAGATTCGACGGCTACACCCCCATCGACGAGGAACACCGGCAACGTCACGAGAAGCTGAATATCGGCCCTGTCGCGATCGTGCCCATGCGGGCCCGCGGCCGGTCGGTGGGCGCGATGACCCTGACCCGCGCCCGCGGCGAGGATCCGCTCTCGAACAACGACGTCGCCCTACTGGAATCGATCGCCGGCCGCATGGCCCTCGCGATCGATAACGCCCGATTGTACGAAGCCGCCCAGAAAGAGATCGTCGTGCGGCGGGCCGCGGAGGGCGAAGTCCGGCGGCTCAATGAATCCCTCGAAGAGATCGTCGCAGAAAGGACAAGAGACCTTGAGGCAAGTAACCGCGAACTTGAGTCGTTTTGCTACAGCGTCTCCCACGATCTTCGGACTCCGTTAAGAAGCCTCGATGGATTTGGCCGTGCCCTCAAAGAAGACTACGGCGACCGGCTCGACGCCGAAGGTCTGGATTTCATCGACCGCATTCGAAGCTCGACGAGGCGAATGGATGAACTTATCACGGCCCTCCTCACCCTCTCCCGGCTAACCCGGCGGGAGATCATTCCCGTCGTCATCAACGCCACCGAAGCGATCAACGACTTGGCCCACGACCTCAACCGCGACGGAAAAATTCGGTTCGAAGTGGAGGCCGGGATGGAGGCCAAAGCAGACCCGAGAATGTTTACGATCGTCTTCGAAAACCTGTTGAGCAACGCGGCCAAGTTCTCCTCGCATACCGACAACCCAAAGATCGTCGTATCCCAAGCGGAAGACGGCACCATCTCCGTGAAAGACAACGGCGCCGGCTTCGATCCGCGCTACTCCAATAAGCTTTTCCAGCCCTTCGAGCGACTCCACTCCGCCCGAGAATTCCCCGGCCACGGCATCGGACTCGCCACCGTCGAACGCATCGTCCGACGCCACGGCGGCACCGTCCGCGCCGAAAGCACCCCCGGCGAAGGCGCCACCTTCTTCGTCCGCTTCCCGTAAGAAGCCTCAGGTCCCGCCGCCCGAAACTATGAGTGGGAACAACCCAGCCCTTTGGTAGGTCCGTAGGCTGGGCCGTCCTCCTTCGAGGCGGCTTAACGAGTCCAAAGTTGAGCACCACGTCCAAACCATATGGAATCGTCGTCTTCAGCCACCTCCGCTGGAATTTCGTCTGGCAACGGCCCCAGCAATTCCTCAGCCGCTTTGCGAAAGATCACCCCGTCCTGTTCGTCGAACTGGCCGATTTCGATCTTGCCGAAAGCGAGTCGCCTCGCGTCGAACTCAGCTCCGTAGCCCCAAATGTGACCGTGTTCGTCGGCCATTTCCCTCTTTCTTACCAAGCCACCGCGAAGGTAACGGAGTTCCTCCAGAGCGGAGTGCGCGAGGCGATGAATTCACTCGATATCGAGCGTCCGCTCCTCTGGTTCTATAACCCCATGGACTCCGGCTGGACCCTCGGCCACTTCGCCGAGCGCGGTGTGGTCTACGACTGCATGGACGAACTCTCGCAGTTCAAGGGAGCACCGCCCGAGCTGATTGAACGAGAAGCGGCTTTGATCAAAGCCGCGGACGTCGTCTTTACCGGCGGTTATGAGCTCTGGACGAAGAAGTCCAAGCAGCACCCCAACACCCACTTCTTCGGCTGCGCCGTCGAATACGACCACTTCGCCCAAGCCCAAGAAGAAGGCCCCATCCCGGAAGATCTAGCCGCCATTCCACGCCCCCGCGTCGGTTGGTTCGGCGTCGTAGATGAGCGCGTCGACTACGAACTCCTCCGCCAAGCCGCCGCCGCTCGTCCCGAGATCAGCTTCGTCGTCGTCGGCCCGGCCGTCAAAGTCGACCCCGCCGATTTCCCCCAGGCGCCCAATCTCCACTGGCTCGGCGGACGCGACTACGCCCAACTTCCCCACTACTGTCGCGGCTACGACGTCTGCATGATGTGCTTTGCCCTCAACGAGGCCACCGAGTTCATCAACCCCACGAAGGCCCTTGAGTATCTCGCCACCGGCAAACCCGTCATCGGCACCGCCGTCCGCGACGTTGTTCGGCAGTACCAGGACACGGTGAAGATCGCGAACTCCCCCGAAGAGTTCGTCACCCTGATCGACGACGCACTCGCCGGTAAACAGGCCGACATGGTTTCCGCCGGCATCGAGAAAGCCCGCGCCGCCTCCTGGGAGTCCACCGTAAGTGCGATGGAAGAGATCATCGACGAAGCTCTGTCAGCTTCCCCTAATCTAAAATCCAAAATCTAAATTCCTAAGCTGCCCGGCCCGGTATCCTCCATCTCATGCCTCGCCCGATTGGCAAGACGCTTTCGGCCGCCTTTCTTCTCTGCCTCGCGGCCATCGGCTCGGCCCAGTCCGTCCAATTCGAGAAGTACGTCTTGCCGAACGGCCTGACCGTGATCCTCCACGAAGATCACAGCCTGCCCGTCGCCGCCGTCAACCTCCGCTACCGCGTCGGTAGCAAAGACGAGCCAGCCCGACGTTCCGGATTTGCTCACCTCTTCGAGCACCTGATGTTTATGGGCACCAAGCGGGTGCCGAACGGCAAGTTCGACACCATCATGGAGGCCGCCGGCGGGCAGAACAACGCCGACACCGCCGAAGATCGGACCGACTACTACGAGAGCGGCCCCAGCAACCTTCTGCCCACCCTTTTATGGCTCGAGGCCGACCGCCTTGAATCGCTGGGCCGCGATATCGACCAGAAGAAGTTAGACCTCCAGCGCGACGTCGTAAAGAACGAGCGCCGCCAGAACACCGAGAACACCCCTTACGGCCAGGCGTACGAGGCGATCAACGCCCTCATGTTTCCGCCGACCCATCCGTACGGTCACAGCGTGATCGGCTCGATGACCGACCTCGACAACGCCTCCGTGGCCGACGTCCAAGACTTTTTCGCCACCTTCTACGTTCCCAACAACGGCATCTTGGCCGTCGTCGGCGACTTCAAAACCGCCGAAGTCAAAGCCCAGATCGCCAGCCTCTTCGGCACCCTCCCCCGCAAGAACGACCCCGCCCGCCCCACTCTTGCCACCTTCGACTTCAAGACGAAGCGGGTGACCATGGTCGACCAGGTCCCGCAGTCGAAGCTTGTCATGGTCTGGCACAGTCCAGCCCACTTCGCCCCGGGTGACTCCGAACTCGACCTCATCGCCGGTGCCCTGAGCAACGGTGTCTCTAGCCGCCTTTATAAGCGGCTCGTGGTCACCGATAAACTTGCGACGGACGTCAGCGCCTACCAAGACAGTAAGTTCCTCGGCTCCCTCTTCACCATTGACGTCACCGCCGCCGAAGGCGCCGACCTCGATAAGGTCGAAGCCGCCGTCGACGACGAACTCAAAAAACTCGAGAAGGATGGCCCGACTGCCGCCGAGTTGGAACGCGTTCGCGCCCAAGCGGAGGTTAGTGTCGCCTCCGCTGTCCAGTCCGTCTCCCGCCTCGCCTCCGACCTCACCGAGTTCGAGTTCTTCCTTAACTCTCCGGACGGCTACGCCCGCATCCTAGCCGACCTCCGCGCCGTCACTCCCGCGAAAGCCAAAGAGCAGGCGCGCCGCACCCTCGATCCCAACGCTCGCCTCATCATGCGGGTCGTCCCTCAATCGGAAGCCGAACAGGGCTCCAACCCGCGTGACACCCAACCCACAATCGGACAGGCTAGCTCGTTTACTGCCCCTGTTCCCGTTGACTTCACTCTGAAAAACGGACTCAAAGTCCACTATTTCGAGCGAAAAGGTGTGCCCTTGGTCTCCTTCGCCCTCCTCAGCCGCCATGGCGCGGCCGAAGACGCCGGCGCCAAGGCAGGGACGACCAGCCTGATGGCCGATCTCCTTTCGGCCGGCGCGGGAAGCCGCAACGCGGAAGCCTTCGAAAACGAACTCGATCGCTTCGGCGCCTCCTTCAACGCCGGCGCAGGTGCCCGATCCACCAGCGCCAGCCTCACCGTTCTCGAACGAAACCTCGGCCAAGCCCTTCCCCTCTTCCTCGACGCCCTCGCCCGCCCACGATTCGATACCGAAGAGATCGAGCGAGCCAAGCGCGTCCGCCTTGCTGAACTTGGCCAAGAAGCCAACGATCCCGCCAGCCTCGCCAACAAAGTGCTCAACGAGGCTTACTTCGGCGCGGACAGCCCCTTAGGTCGCCCGGTTAACGGAACCGAAACCAGTGTGCCCGCCATCGCCAAAGCAGACGTCGAAACCGCCTTCAAACGGTCCTTAGGCCCCGCCTCCTCCGAACTGTTCGTCGCGGGCGGGCTTTCCCTGGACGCCATCAAGGCCGAACTGGAGAAGAGCCTCGGAACTTGGACCGGCGGCGCTGCTGCTACCTCTCCCACAATTCTCACCGCTCCCGAACCCAAGCCGCTTAAGGTCTTGATCGTCGACCGGCCCGGCGCCGTTCAAACCAACGTCCGCTTCCTCTTCCCCGCCCCGCCCCTCGGCGACCCCAACCGCGCCGCCGTCCAATCCGCTGCCACCGTCCTGGGCGGATCGTTCACCAGCCGCCTGGTGCAGAACATTCGCGAAGACAAGGGATACGCCTATGGAGCCAGCGCCGGCTACGCCGCCCTCCCCGGCGTCGGCTACATGCGCGTCGCCTCCGACGTTCGCGCCGACGCCACCGGCCCCGCCCTCAAAGAGTTCCTGAAGGAGTTCACCCGGATGCGCGGCGGCGACCTCAGCCCCGCCGAAGTCACCAAGTCCGCCCAACTCCGTCGCGCCAGCGCCATCGAATCCCTCGGCACCCTCGGTGGCCTCCTCGGCCAAGCCACCAGCTACGCCACCAATAACCAAGCCCTAACCCAACTCGCCGAAGATCTCGACGCCCTCTCCGCTCTCGACGCTTCAAAGGTCAACGGCGCCACCAAACTAGCCCTCCAATCCGACCAAGGCACCCTCGTCCTCGTCGGCGACCGATCCATCATCGAGAAGGCGCTCGCCGAGGCCGGATTGCCGAAGGGAGAGGTTGTTAAGGGGTAGGGATGTGGTTTGTGGACTGTTGCTTGTGGTTTGATTTCAACCTTCCAAGCCTGGCCTCAGACCACACGCCACAATACACAAACCACATCCATGTACGTCCCCAACTATGTCCCCGAGCCGCTGGAAGTCCCGGCGAACGTAACCCTCGATCCCTATCCGGTTCGGCTCGCGTTCATTCGTAAGGTGACTCTTCTCCACGCGATCAGCCTCTGCCTCGTCGCTGCCGCCGCCTGGATTCCCGTGCCGTCCGTTCCCCTCTGGGCTGCCCTCGCGGTCCTGGCCGCACACCTTCTTCTCCTTGACGCCTTCCGCGTCGCGCTCAGAGGCAAACCGAGCGAAGCAACCGTCTCCCTTGTCGCCTCCTGCACGATGCTCGCCACCGTCGCCCTTGCCGCTCGGACGGCGGTGCTGGATGGGATCCCGGCCTGGGCAATCCTCGTCGGCCCAGCCTTCTCCCTCGTCTACACCCTTCTCTGCGGGCGCGACTACAGCTTTGTCGGCTGCGGACTTCTCTCCCTCATCGGCTCCTCCGTCCTCCTCGCCGCTCTCGTGGTCCAGACCGGAATGGACTCCCGCATTGGCGCCTGGGCGCTGGGGCTGAACGCCGTTTATCTGATCTACTACGTGTACGACCTCGCCTCCCTCATGTCCCGCCGCCGTCGCGGCGAAGAGGCCGCCGCGGTGGTCGATCTCTATCGAGACATCTTCAACATCTTCGGCTACATCCCCCGCGTGATCTCCCACTGGAGCCGCCACCGGATTTGGCAGGACGTCAAACTCAGATGATTCGCATCGTCGCCTACATCAAACCGCACCGCCTGGAAGGCGTCAAGTCCGCCGTCTCCGCCCTCGGCGTCACCGGCCTCACCGTCACCGACGTCCGCGGCACCGGCGTCTCCGAAGAACACACCGACCTCCTATCAGGGGCCGTCGTCGCCCTCCCCATCCGCTCCCGTCTCGAAGTCGTGGTCACCGACGATCTCCGCAAGGCCGTAGTGGACGCCATCATCGACTCGGCCCGCACCGGCGAGCCGAACGACGGCAAGATCTTCGTCGAACGAATCTCCGAAACCATCCGCATCCGTACCGGCGAACGCGGCGACATCGCCGTCTAGGTCGTTGGGTCTTAGGGTCATCGGGCTAAGGGCGCCGGATCCCGTACCTAAAGCCCAAAGACCCAATGACCCTACACCCAGGGAATTTTCCGCCTTCGCGAAGCGTCTATAATGACGCTAAGCGCGACGAATGTTTCCCATTCTTCCGATCCTGATCCTTCTGCTCATGGGCCCGGCCAACGCCGAGCGCCTGGCGGTTGAAGGTCGCCTGCCCGCCGCTCTCCTGGCCGTCCACCGCTCCATGGTGGTTCCGGTTCGGGTTAGCGTCGAAGCGCCGGTAACGGAAGAGCCCCCCACGTCGCCCACTCCCCAAATCGGAACCCCACCGCGCGTCACGCGCACGGTTCCGATTCTGCCGCTCCCCATTGCGTTGGGCGGCTTCGCGCCGGGTTGGCCCACGCGCGCGGGTCCCTCGGTCGCCTAACTCTTTAGGTTCGACCCACCTGCGCGACAGCCACCGTCGCGCCAGTTCGCCGGCGATCCGGCGCACCCCAAACCCGCATTCATGCTCCAACTCCTCAGAAAGCTTCTCGACACCAGCAAGAAGGACATCGTCAACCTTCAACCGATTCTTGAAAAGATCAACAACCTCGAATCGTCCGTCACCGGCCTCACCGACGAAGAGCTGGCCGCCCGTGCCGCCGACTTCCGCAAGCGCGCCCAAGACGGCGAAGAGCTCGACAAGATGCTCCCCGAAGTCTTCGCCACCGTGCGCGAAGTCTCCAAGCGCACCACCGGCATGCGCCAGTTCGACGTGCAGCTCCTGGGCGGCATGGTGCTTCACCAGGGCCGCATCGGGGAGATGAAGACCGGCGAAGGCAAGACCCTCGTTGCCGTCGCCCCCATCGTCCTGAACGCCCTCGCCGGTCGAGGCGCGCACCTCGTTACCGTCAACGACTACCTCGCCCGCCGCGACGCCGTCTGGATGGGCGCGATCTACCATGCCATGGGCCTCAGCGTCGGCGTCATCCAGGGCCAAAGCCAGGAGAGCGACGAACTTGGCGGCTCCTACATCTATTCGCCCGGCGCGGACATGGTCGGCGACCCGCGCTACCTCAATCTAATCCCCTGTGAGCGGCGAGACGCCTACGGCTGTGACATCACGTACGGCACGAACCACGAGTTCGGCTTCGACTACCTGCGTGACAACATGGCCTTCAGCGAGCAAGAGCTCGTGATGCGCGAGCTGAACTACGCGATGATCGACGAGGTCGACTCGATCCTCATCGACGAAGCCCGAACCCCTCACATCATCTCCGGCCCCAGCGCCGAAGACGTGTCGGTCTACGTCCAGGTCAACGAAGTCGTCAAGCAGCTTCAGCCCGAGATCCACTTCACCGCCGACAAGAAAAACCACTCGGCCAGCATGACCGAGGAAGGCATGGACTTCGTCGAGCAGCTGATGGGCATCGACAACATCGCCGCCGACCCGCGCCTCTTCCACCACGTCAACGCATCCGTGAAAGCCTACGCGCTATTCACCCGCGACATCGACTACGTCGTCCAGAAGGGCGAGGTCGTGATCGTCGACGAAAACACCGGTCGTATGATGTTCGGCCGCCGCTTCTCCGACGGCCTCCACCAGGCCCTGGAAGCGAAGGAGAAGGTGCCGGTCCAGCGCGAGTCGCAAACCGTCGCCACGATCACCTTCCAAAATCTGTTCCGCCTCTACAACAAGCTGGCCGGCATGACCGGTACCGCCAAGACGGAAGAGGACGAGTTCCGCAAGATTTATGGCCTGGACGTCGTGTCCGTCCCGACCCACCGCCCGACCCAGCGTGTGGACCAGCCGGACGTCATCTACAAGACCCTGGACGCCAAGTTCCGCGGCATCGGCTGGGAACTGCTCCGCCTCTACTCGAAGCAGCAGCCCTGCCTCGTCGGCACCCGCTCCATCGAAATGACGGAAAAGGTTTCGGAGCGGCTCACCAGCGACATGCTCCGCAAGCTGGTCATCTCCCAGCGCCTGAAGGATCGCCTGGAAGTCAAGAAGGACCTCAAGGGCGACGAGCAGAAAGAGGCGCGCCGGCTTTACGAAGTTGAACTCCCAGAAGTCAACATGCAGTCGCTGAACACCTTCCTCGGCCAGATCGGTCTTTCGACCGACCTGATGAAGGGCGACTGGATCGACTGGTGCCTGGAGCAGTGGAGCCTCTCCGGCGAAGCGCGCGACCACCTGGTGGAAGCCCTCGACCACGGCATCCCGCACAACGTCCTCAACGCGAAATACCACGAGCGCGAAGCGCTCATCATCGCCGAAGCCGGCCGTAAGGGCCAGGTCACGATCGCCACGAACATGGCGGGCCGTGGCGTCGACATCCTCCTCGGCGGCCGCATCGAAGACGACCTCGTCAAGATGTCCCGCGACCAGGTGGAAGGGCCGGAAGGCGAGGACGAGTACGGCGAGATGAACGCCAGCTACCGCCGCGGCGGCTCACTGCGCGCCGCTCCGCCCCTCCCCCTCAGCGACCAAGAGCGCAAGACCTACGCCGAAGAAGTCCGCGCCCTCGGCGGTCTGTACATCCTCGGTACCGAGCGACACGAGTCGCGCCGTATCGACAACCAGCTCCGCGGCCGCGCCGGTCGCCAGGGCGACCCAGGCGAATCGAAGTTCTTCGTCGCGCTAGAAGACCATCTCTGGAAGATCTTCAACGCGAACATGATGGAGAACCCGGCCCTCAAGATGTGGCCGCCCATGGAAGAGGTCACCGCCGGCTTCCTCAGCCGCATGATCCAGAAGACCCAGGAGCGCATCGAGAACCACTTCTTCGAAGCCCGAAAGAACGTTCTGGAATACGACGACGTCCTCAATGCCCAGCGCGAGCACATCTACGGCCTCCGCCGCGAGATTCTGCTCGGCAAGGACGTTCACACCGAGCTGAACACCTACATCGAAGAGGCGATCAGCGCGATGGTAGAAGACGCCTGGATGCTCGAAGAAGACGATCAGCGCGTCTACGACCACGCCGTCCTCTACGAAGACCTCAACGAGCTCTTCCCCCTCGTTGACTACGCCTCGATCGCTGACCTGGAGAAGCACGCCCCCGAAGGCGACCTCCGAGAGTACGTCACCGGCATTGCCGCCCAAGCTTATGAGCAGAAGGCCAAGGAGTCCGGCGATTCGATGCTCGAAATTGAGCGGTACGCCATGCTGAAGGCGGTCAACGACCGCTGGATGGAGCACCTCCAGACCATCGACTACATCCGCGAAGGCATCGGCCTCCGCGGCTACGGCCAGGTCGACCCGCTCGTCGCATACAAGCGAGAAACCTACGACACGTTCCAGCACACCCTCCGCGACATCCGTCTGGACGCCGCCAAGACCGTGTTCAAGCTACGCGTCCAGGCTCCCGCCTACGCCGCCCCGCTCGACTTCAACTTCGACGAGATCGACCAGTCGCTCGCCATCGAAGACACCGAAATCGACGGCCAACCCACCGAGTCCGCCAAAGGCCTCCCGGTTACCCCGCGAGACATCAACAGCATCGACTGGAAAAAGATCGCCCGCAACGAACCCTGCCCCTGCGGCAGCGGCAAGAAATTCAAGGAGTGCCACTACAAAGAACTCCGCGAATCCGGCGTGATCTGACACCAAAGTGGGGCGCAGGCTTTAGCCTGCAAGTGTGCCCCAGGCTTCAGCCCGGAAAGGGGCGCGGACGAACGTCCGCGCCCCTTTTTTAAAAACTTATATGATGGAGGCATGAAGAGCCGACTGTCCGTCCTTCTGCTGGCGGCAGGATCGCTTTCGCAAGGGCAAACCTTAGCGGACTATCTGAAAGCCAATCCGGTCGAAGGCAGCCTATCGGTATCCCCCGAAGCAACGAGGAGCTCCGGCCCGACGAATACCCTTAGCGGCTTCAGCCGGAAGATGGCGAAGTTTGGCAATGTCGCGGCCATCGTGCCGATCGAAGTGTTGGCCTTCGACGACAGCCTGTCCCAACCGCCCAATCTCTACGACGGCCTACCGAACGAAGCGAAGATCCTCTACCTGCTGAGCACCCTCAACAAGGAGCAGGTGGCCAAGGCTTCCGAACGTGGCCTGGGCCTAAGCGACCTCAAAGGCGAACAACGCGACGTGTTCATGTCTTTCCTACCTCAGACCATCGACTGGACGAGATTGCGCCGTAAACCCCGATCCACCGTTTGGTCCGCCGAGAACGGAAGCTTTGATCGAAAGGAGGTGCTCGCCATGCGGCTACGCGTTGAGCGTCGGTTGATGCTCACCCTTGCCACGGCAAACAATCAAAGCACCTCGCACTACACAGTGGATGGCGAGTCGGACGCGGCCGACGAAAGGCTCATCCGACGAGACAATGCCGAGACCCTGGAGAACGCGGATGGCAGTTTCGGGGTGAAGATCCGCCAAATGATTCCTAACGCCACCAAAAAGGGGGAACTGGATACGAACTCGCTGAACGCGATCGTCTCCCTGCCAACCTCCCTCACCATGGGCGAAGCACTGACGCGAATCGGCACGGCAACCCGCCGCGAGATCATCGCCGACCTGCGGATTCGCGATCGAAAGATCGTTTTCACCGGCACTCAGGCCAGAGCCGGCGATCTGCTGGATGCGATGGCGCTGGCCGTGGGGGGCACCTACCGCCGGGTTGGGTCGGCCTATCTCCTTGCCGCTGATATCACCGGACTTGGCGCCCGCAAGCTCCGTCTCTCCGTCTGGGAGAAAGAACTCAAGCTTGCCTTGCAAGAAAGAATCAAGGTTTGGCGAAGAACGGTGATCTCGTCCGGCCTGCTGCAGGCCACCCAATTCGACAATTCCCGAGGACTGGCACCCAGCGATTCCATGGTCGCCGAGATGGCAACTCGGACCGGCTGGCAACGAGGCGACTGGGTGCGCGCCTCGGACCTGCCGACCGAACTGCGAGCCTTCGTGCAGTCGATCAACTCTCGAACGGGCGGCACCAAGGTGGATCCGGAAAAGGTCCAGACGGACTGGGACCTTGGCTGTCGCCTGATCGCCCCCAACGGCGAGAAGTTTCCCATCGAGAATGTCACCCTCGGCCGGCGCGCCGAGTTCCTCAACAATCCCGTTGTCCTACCCCCGGAGAATCACCTTACGGGCAAACTCAAGCTCGACCCCGCCTCCGGGAGGTCTCTCTCCCTTCGCATCCGCACCAAGCCGGAAGCCCTTGCCGGGGTAGCCCTCGCCAAGAAATACGGTTACGCCGAACTATGGGTTCAAACAAACCAACCGGCTCTGCTGACCGCGGCCATCGACACCGGATTTCCCATCCGACTCGTTGAAGCCCCTTGGCAATCCGAACACGGAGATCTGCCGGACTTGACGATTCTAGGAGACACGTCGATGGCTGCCGCCAAACGAGTAGCTCGCTCCGAGTCGGCGGTAAGCAGCACCATGCGAGAGAGTCCCTACCAGACCGTTGACACCGACCCCATCGACCACCTCTCTCCATTCGACCCTCGCTGGCCCAACCGGCGCGCCCTCCTGACCAGTCTCGCTCATACGCCAGCCCTCAAAGGCGTGATCCTTGTGGACACCGAACCGCACGGTTACGAAGCGGAAGGAATGGACGATTGGCAGAACAATTTCCGGCGCGAATTGACCGAGCTCGTAGCTCTGGGATACAACGAAACTGCCCGACTCACCTTCCTGCGAAAAACGGGCATTGACCCGATCGATCTCTCATGCCGAGACATCGACTTCTCCCTCGATCTTCGCCCGCTCTTCTTCCCCGATGACACCCTCCGCGGCTCCCGAAGATCCTCGTACCAACTCTCCCCGCCTCCACAAATGGCCGGGATGGGAAACGAGTGGACCAAGTTCGTAAACTCCGCCAACCAAGCGGCCATCACCGGCCTGCTCAACGAAATGGGCGACACGAAGATCTGGATCGGACATCAACGCTCCTCCCGGATCGATACCCTGTACTCCGTGGAAGCCCTCGCCGAGTGGACAAAAGGCGCCGCCCTCCCAAAGTTCATCACAGGCCAACCCCTAGACCAATCGCACCTGCTCTACCCCGTGCCCGGACTCAACGACATCGCCCGCTCCTCACGCTTCGGCGACGGGCTTCAGTACAGCAAAACCGCCCCCGACTTCCAACCCTCTTTCGACCTCCGGAACCTCCCCGCCTACGAATGGGAGCCAGTGCTCTCTCACTGGTTTATATCTTCATAGCGAGGCCTGAAACTAGGAAGGCGAACGGTGCAGGTGCAGGTGCAGCCTCCGTGCTGCAGACAGCCAACCTCTCACCTGAAGAGTTCGTCGGCCACCGCGATCACCCCATCGGTCCGCGGCATATAAAACGCCCCGAAGCAGGCGGCGTTCTCAAACAACCGCTCCCGCGCCAACGTCTTCAGCGGTTCCCCCCCAGAGTGCCGCTCCCCGGTCTTCTGGTCGGTAGTAGTCACCAAGCACCGCCCGCACCGCTTCGCGAATTCAAATTCGACCGAGCCGGCCCGAAACCGACCCCACTCGTCCTCCGCGTAAGCCTCCGACCCGCTCACGATCACGTTCGCTCGAAACCGATTCATCGGCACCGGCTCCTCCAGCCGCGAATTCAAAGACGACAGAGAAGCCTCCCCGGCGACCAACACCGGAGCCCCGTCCGGAAACGCGATCTCCGTATCCCAGGCATCCCGGCGAACATCTGATCGCATCGCCACCAACCGGCAAGGCATCTCCAGCACCCCGCTCAGCCACCGGTCCACCGCAGGATCGACCAGATCGACCGGCCCCGTCCACTTCCAAACCGTCCCTTCGATCGTCTCACCCCGCGCCGTCAAAGGTGCCGCCACCGAACCGCAACCGTCCGCGGAGAACACCAATTCATCACCAATCGCGACCGAGACCCGCGCCATCTTCGCGATCTGCCGCTGGGTCCGGAAGTGGCCATTCTCATCCACCACCATCCAGTTCCGATCGTAACGAAGCCCGCGCGCCCCGACTTCCGACCGCTCAAGCGCGATTCCCCGGAGCGACTTCACGGGATAAAGGAAGAGGCCGGAGACATGCATCGAATGAGCTTATCCGCGAAGCCGGTTAATCTGCTTCACTACATCTGCCCGTAGCTTGTTCAAATCCGGAACGTCGATCCCGAACATCTTCAACGTTGCCGGGTCTAGCAAAGACATCAAATCCAGCGACCCGCGCACCCGCCAAAGCTCCGCCGCGATCTCCTTTTTATGCTGAAGATCGGCGCTGTTGGCCGCCTTCTGCGCCTGCTTCACCAGCGACATGGCCTGCTTCTTCGCGAGTTGGAACCGCTCCGGCGTCTCTTTCGCAATCCGCATCGCCAGCGGCCGTCCCGCTTCCACGGCCTGCTTCCAAGTCTGCTTCGCCGAAGCCACCACGCTATCCCAGGAAGGAAGCTGGGCGCCCGCTGTGGTAACCGCAACGAGACAAGCTAAGAACGCCAATGCGCGCATGAGCCTTATTGTACGAGACGCTCGGCCTGAGGATAGGTCCTAAGGTCGGATCGGCTTAAAGTCATCCTTCCGAAGCGGAAGGATCACCTGACGCCATCCCAACTCGTCCCGTTGGACCGTAAAGCCTCGATCGGCGCGGTTGATCGCCATCAGAACCGCGCTGGCATCCGCGGCGGACATCGCGAAACTGTTCTTGGCATCCAAGGAAACGGGCCGCTTCGCCCAGAACTCCAGAGGCGTCGCGATCGTCAGAGTTCCGCCATCCAATTCGTCGATCCCGACGTCGGAATAGGAGGAGTTGACCGCTAGTTTGCAACAGACCCTCAACTCAATCCGCTTCTCGTCGGGATAGAGGCTGGCCACAAAGCTGGTGGCCTTCATATTCGAATCGACCATCGTTTCGAACCACGCCTCGTCACCTTCTCGGGATCGGAATCCAAATCGAAGCCCTGGCCCTTTTGCGGCCCACGAATTCACATGACCTTTGCTTGGAGTTACCAAAGCCGACTGATCGTCGAAACGCACCGAAACAAGCCTTCCGTTTCGGAATTCGACCGTAGCTTCACCATGCTTCGAGCTATCCGGCGAAAACTCCCACTTACCGCTATCCGACAAGAAGATGGACCCGCTTCCCGTTCCGGCGTGCCCTCGGGTAAGCGCCGTCTGCACGACCTGGGTCGTCTCCTTATACCAATCCTTTAGACGCGAGTCGTTGGGATCGACACAAATAGTGAGACTGGCCGACTTAGGCCGAAACGCCGCGTTCGGCGTTGAACGCCGCGGCTTTCGCGTCTCATCTTCAGCCGACGACGGCTGGCGATTGGCCAATCGATCCGCCACCAGCGCGAAATCGCTCTCGTCCCTCACCACCCGAACCTCTTTGGGAACCGAAGGAACTGCGAGCGTCGAGTGCTCTCTCGATTCGTTGGGCGTTATCGTAGGAACTTCGGCAATCGGCCCGATTTCGAGCCCTCGGTGGTTCAGTGCCGGACGAGAATAGGCCAACGTCTGCGGGTGGGAATCGAAACTGATTCTCGAGTCCGGGAACTGTTTCTGACCATTCTCCGCGCGTAGGGGTTGTTGTCGATTCAACTCCGCGTCGCTTGCGGACATGGCTACGCGCGACTCGTCGGAGCGCCACCTTACAAAATCCGCGCCCGCGTAAATCAGGACGGCGATCCATACGCCAGCTACGGCGTAAACAACCTTTCTCTCGTACCAAGGCGCGGGATCGTCGTTGCCCTGTTTTTGGGCGTGCTTAGCGGCAATGATCGCATCGGCACGTTCAAGGACCAGGGCAATGATGCCCACGGCAATTCCTGCGGCGACTTTAACCCAGAAATCGGACGGCGGAAGATTCATGGCAAACCCAAAGTCGTTCCGCCCAGGCGCAAGAACGGCCTACGATAAATAGAGACGACATGTGCGGCCGGAGGTTCGTGAAAAATACGAACCACCGGCAAAATCCTCTCGCCAGGCCTTACAACAACTCGGCCGGATCCGCAAAGTGGCCCGCGACCGCCGTCGCCGCCGCCGTCGCCGGCGACACCAAGTGCGTCCGAGATCCCGGCCCTTGACGTCCTTCGTACGGTCGGTTTGAGGTGCTCGCGCTCCGCTCACCCGGACGAACAATGTCCCCATTCATTCCCAGGCACATCGAGCACCCCGCTCGGTGCCACTCGAAGCCCGCCGACTTGAACACCTCGTCCAAAGCCTCCGCCTCCGCCTGACGCCGCACCGATTCGCTCCCCGGCACCACCAGCGCCCGGACGCCCGAAGCCACCCGATGACCACGGACCACCCGCGCCGCCTCGCGGAGATCCTCGATACGCGCGTTTGTGCAGGAGCCGATAAACACCGTGTTCACCTTCATCTCCCGCATGACCACCCCCGGTTTAAGGCCCATGTAGCGAAGCGCCCGCTCCTCTGCTGCGTCGCGCGGCTCGGGAATCGGGCCATCGAGATCCACCGTCATTGCCGGTGTCGTGCCCCAAGTGACTTGCGGCTTCAGGTTGGAAACATCGATCGTCTCGCGCCGGTCGAAAGCCGCCTCGTCGTCCGTCTTCAACGTCAAAGACTGCGCCAGCAACTCGTTATATGCCGCGCCTTTCGGCGCGAAAGGCCGGTCGCCCTCCGCGATGTAGGCCATCGTCTTCGTATCTGGGGCGATCATGCCGGCTCGGGCACCCATCTCGATCGACATATTGCAGACCGTCATCCGGCCGCTCATCTCCATATTCGAAATCGCCGGGCCGTAATACTCCGCCACATAGCCGGTCCCGCCGCTGGCCCCCAACTTGCGAATGATCGCCAAGATCAGGTCTTTCGGCGAAAGACTTTCCGGCAACCAACCCTCGACTTTGATGCCAAGGCTCTTCGGCTTCCGCGAAGCCCGCAACGTCTGCGTAGCAAGCACGTGCTCCACTTCGCTCGTCCCGATACCAAACGCCAAAGCGCCAAACGCGCCGTGCGTACTGGTATGGCTGTCGCCGCACACGATCGTCAGCCCGGGCAAAGTAATGCCTAGCTCCGGCCCAATGATATGCACGATGCCCTGGCGCGCCTCGCCGTAGTCGAACAGCGGAACCCCAAACTCGGCGCAGTTGCGCGAGAGCGCGGCTAACTGGCGGCCGGAAAGGGAAAGCTTATCGATCGGACGCCCGTCCGTCGGCACGTTGTGGTCGACGGTCGCAAACGTAAGATCGGGACGCCGCACCGACCGGCCCGCCTCGCGAAGGCCGTCGAAGGCCTGGGGCGAAGTCACCTCATGAACGAGGTGACGGTCGATGTACAGCAGGGTGCCGCCACTCGGCAGATCGGCGACGACATGGTCGTCCCAGACTTTATCGAAAAGGGTCTTAGGGGTCACTAGGGTCATTGGGTCTTTGGGTCATCGGGTCCCAATGCCTGATGACCCAATGACCTAATGCCTACTCCGCGGGAGCGATAACGACGCGGCGATTCGGCTCTTCACCTTCGCTATACGTCACAACGCCTTCAATCTCTTGCAGCGCCTTGTGAACGATGCGGCGCTCGAACGCGGGGAGCGCGTCCAGAACGGCCTCTTCGCCTCGGTCCTTGACTTGAGCGGCGATGCTGGAAGCCATCTGCGTGAGAACGTCCTCGCGTCGCTTGCGGTAGTCGTTACCATCGAGCGTTGCGCGGGCCTCGGTGCCGATGCGGCGATGAGCCACGACGTTCACGAGGTACTGGAGAGCGTTCAGAACTTCGCCATGCTTGCCGACGAGGTAAGCGGCGTCCTTTCCATCCAGCTTCAGGCTGACGTAGCGACCGTTGATGTCGCCGAGGGCGACATTGACGTCCATGCCCGCGCTGTCGAGCAACTCGCGGAGCAGGGCAGCCAGCTTCTCACCGTCTTCGGCCGTTGCGACCGAATCCGAAGGCGCGGCGGCCGGAGCCGCATCGCCGGAAGGAGCGGCTTCCGTCGACTCTTCCTTGCGGCCTCGTCCTCGACCGCGGCCCCGGCCACCTCGAGACTCTTCCTCGGCGGCGGGCGCCGGAGCGGGCGTCACCGCCGGTTCGGGCTGGCCAACCGTTTCCGGAGCCGGCTCGGCGGCCGGCTTGCGGCCACGGCCTCGACCGGCGGGCTTGGCCTCCGGCTCAGCAGGGGCAACCGGCGCGGCCTTCGCCGCTTTCGGTGCGGGGGCGGCTGGGGCAGGAGCCACTTCCGCGCGGATTCGTACCGTGCTTTTGCCAAAAAGACCCTTGGTCTCTTCGAGCACCGTCACCGTGAGGGCATCCGCCGCCACACCAAGCTTCTGGGCGGCAGCTTTGCGCGCCTCGTCCACTGTTTTCGCCGAGAGTTCAACCGACTGCATCTAACCGTAAACTGTACCTTCGGCACTCATTCTCTCGCCCGAAAAGACGCAATCCCCTACGGATTCGAGAGAATTGGGGCCACAATGGCGTAGTCAGAGAGCATACGGCGCGCATGACGAAAGGACAAACCACCCAAAACATTCTTCTCGCCGGCGCTTGCGCGCTGGGCGTCGGACTCTTCTTTGGCGGCCTACAGCTCCGAGATCGAACCGATCCGCTGCAGCGAGTCCAACGCCGAGAGGCCTCGAACGAGGATCTCCTGGCCAGCCGTGACCAGAAAGGCACCGAGATCCCGCTTGGTGACTTCTACAACGCGATGACCGACCTGCTCAAGCACGAGTACGTGGAAGCAATCACCGATGACCAGAAACTGGCCAGCGGCGCCGTGCGCGGCATGATCCTTTCCCTCGGCGACCCTCGCTGCACCTTCATGGACGCCAAAGAGTTTCGCGCCTACCTGAACGCGCGGATGGGCAACTACGAAGGCATCGGCGCCGAATTCGGCCTCCGCGGATCCGCCCCCACCGCACAGAAGACCGCCTCCAGCGCCGAACCGTCCGACGACCCCCGCGAGGCCATCATGATGGGCCACGTACCCTATCTCGCGGTCACCATGGTCGTCCCCGGCGGCCCCGCCGATAAGGCCGGCGTCAAGCCCGGCGACATCGTCTCCGACATCGACGGCCACTGGGTCGTCGACGACGCCGAAATCGTCCGCTTCGACAAAGCGCGAAAGCTTTTCGCCGACAAGAAGATCCCCTTCGCCACCGTTTCGAAACTCCAAAAAGATCTTCGCCTGAAGGTCGAACGAGCCCTCATGCCCGCGAAGGCAAAGGACCGGCTCGCCCTCGGAACCATGGGCCAAGTCGCCGTGGTCTGGAAGCGACTCGGCGTCAGCCGGAAGACGGTCATCCAGAAGGCCCCCAGCGCCATCGTCCCCTTCGGCGTGAAGAACGGCGCCCTCGCCTTCCGCTTCGATTCGCAAGCCGCCGGGTGGCTAAAAGAGGCCATCAAGGGCAAGCCCGAAATCACCCTCGACCTTCGAAACAACGTCGACGGCGACTTCGGCGCGATGCGCAAAGTCCTCGCCGTCGTCGCCCCCGATGGCACCTACGGCACGCTGACCACCCGCCGCCACGAGACGCCCGAAAGGCTGACCGTTCGCGACGGCAACGCCCATGCCCCCAAGATCGTTCTCCGCGTCGATCGAACCACCCGCGGCGCCGCCGCCATCTTCGCCCGCGCTCTGGAAAGCCGCCACTTAGCCACCCTCGTCGGCGGCAAGGTGGGAGACGATCTCAGCGTCAAGGAAGTCATCGGCCTCCCCGACGGCACAGGCTATACGCTCGTCACTTCCGAATATCGACCAAGCGGCGACGCCGCGAAAGTAGCCCTCGTGGAGGACAAGTCGTGAGCACCTACAAGAAATTCGTCACCGTCCCGCTCGGCCTCCTCGCCTGCGGCGCGTTTGGCTTCTTCCTGCGCGACGTTGAGGGCGGCAAGGCCCCTTCCCTGGAGGCCGTCGGCCGTCTCGTAGGCGTGAAGAGCACCCCGCTTACCATCTCCGCCGGTGCCGTCTTCCGCCAGAACTACAACCGCATCGTGGCCGATTACGAGATGCCCGTCAAAGAGACGGAGCTCCGCTACGCCGGCATCGGCGGCATGCTCGCCTCCCTCGGCGATCCGCATACGATTTTCCTCCCCCCACGCGCCGCCCAGGCCTTCTCGGACGAGACCAGCGCCAAGTTCTTCGGCGTGGGCGCCCGCCTCGGCTCCGACGCCCTCGGCGCGAAAGCCTCCGATGTCTTCGAAGACGGCCCCGCCTATAAAGCCGGTCTCCGAAAGAACGCCGTGATCTCCACCGTCGACGGCAAGTCCGTGGTCGGTCTGGACATCGATAGCATCGTCCGCAAGATCAAAGGCCCCGAAGGCACCAGCGTGCGCCTCGGCGTCATCCAGGTCGGCGCCACCAAGCCCGTCACCATCGTCATCCGCCGCGCCCGCATCACCACCCCCACCGTTTCCGGCGACGTCATCTCTGGAACGCGTTTCGGCTACCTGATGATCACCCAGTTCAGCGAGCCGACCGCCCTACAGTTCGACCGCGAAGTCGGAAAACTGGAGCGCCAAGGCATCAAAGGCCTGGTCATCGACGTCCGCGGCAACCCCGGCGGCCTTCTCACCACCGCCGACGAGATGGTCGGCCGCTTCGTCGACGATAAGCCCGTCGCTCGCCTAAAGTTCCGTAGCGGTAGCGAACAAGTCGAACGTAGCGCTTCCGGCAAGGTCCATGACTTCAACTACCCCGTCGTCATTCTCCTCGATGAGGACTCCGCCAGCGCCGCCGAGATCTTCTCCGGCTGCCTCAAAGACTACGGCAAAGCCACCCTCATCGGAACCCGCTCCTACGGCAAAGCCTCCGTCCAAAACGTCTTCCCGCTCATCGACAACTCGAGCGCCAAAGTGACGATCGCCAAGTACTACCTCCCCAGCTCCGGCTACATCGGCCGCAAAGTGGACGAAGACGGAGTGATGATCTCCGGCGGCCTCGAACCCGACGTCAAGGTCCAACTCACCACCGATGTCCTCGTCAACATCGGCGACCCGAAGACGGACAATCAACTGGCCAAAGCGATCGAAGTCCTAAAGTCCCGCGGCTTGCCATAGCTGGAACTCCCCCTCTTCAAGTGGTTCGTCTTGGAGAGGGGGTCGGGGGGAGAGGTGTACTGACCCGGAATTGTTGGACAGTTAGCAACGAGATTTAAGGGGGGACTTAGTTTTTCTCTTTGTAGACCTCTTTTGGGGTTTTGTATCTGAGCGCCTGGTGGATTCTGAGG
>Ga0307515_10002453_pt1 | contig 40400 bp, 38 predicted proteins | sample 17_EM_MG_FD_194513 | JGI IMG/M metagenome (GOLD analysis project Ga0307515, IMG submission 194513) | Populus trichocarpa ectomycorrhiza microbial communities from riparian zone in the Pacific Northwest, United States - 17_EM | ecosystem: Host-associated > Plants > Roots > Unclassified | place... | reverse complement strand
CGAGATCCCCGATGAAGAAGCCGAGAAGATCACCACTGTCCAGCTGGCGATCGACTACGCGCTGAAGCACCAGAAGGCTTGAGCCCGGAGTGGCATCAATGACTCGTCGCCGCGTCGTTGTCACCGGTCTGGGGCTTATCAGCCCCGTGGGCAACACGGTGGAAGAAGGCTGGGCCAATCTGGTGGCCGGGCGCTCCGGCATTGACACCATCACCAAGTTCGACGCGTCGAACTTCAGCTGCCAGTTCGCAGGCGAGGTGAAGGGGTTCAATGTCGAGGAGTACATGCCCGCCAAGGAAGCGCGCCACATGGACACCTTCATCCATTACGGGGTGGCGGCTTCCATTCAGGCAGTGCGCGACGCGGGCTTGCCTACCGGCGATCAACTGACCGAAGAACAGGCCGAGCGCATCGGCTGTCTGGTGGGCTCGGGCATTGGCGGTCTGCCGCTGATCGAAGAGACTCACGCCGAGTACGCTTCGCGCGGGCCTCGGCGTATTTCGCCCTTCTTCGTGCCGGCGTCGATCATCAACATGATCTCGGGCCATGTGTCGATCCGTTTCGGATTCACCGGGCCCAATCTGGCGATCGTGACCGCATGCACCACAGGCTTGCATTCGATCGGCCAAGCGTCTCGCATCATCGAATACGGCGATGCCGATGTGATGGTGGCCGGCGGCTCCGAATCGACCATCTCGCCGCTGGGCATCGGTGGTTTCACCGCGCCCCGTGCGCTGTCCACGCGCAACAATGATCCCAAGACGGCCTCCCGGCCATGGGACAAGGACCGCGATGGGTTCGTGCTGGGCGAGGGCGCCGGCGTGCTGGTGCTCGAAGAGTATGAGCACGCCAAGAAGCGTGGCGCAAAGATCTATGCCGAGCTGAGCGGCTTCGGTATGGGTGCCGACGCGTTCCACATGACTGCACCCAATGTCGACGGACCCAAGCGTTCGATCCGCGCTGCCTTGCGCAATGCCGGCATCGATGGCAGCCAGGTGCAATACCTCAATGCACATGGCACATCGACGCCGCTGGGCGACGTGAACGAGAGCAATGCCATCAAGCTGGCTTTCGGTGATCATGCCAGGAAGCTGGTGGTGAATTCCACCAAGTCGATGACCGGGCACTTGCTGGGCGGTGCGGGTGGCATCGAATCTGTGTTCACCACGTTGGCGCTGCACCATCAGGTGTCTCCGCCCACGATCAACATCTTCAACCAGGATCCTGAGTGCGACCTTGACTACTGCGCCAACACCGCACGTGACATGAAGATCGAGTACGCCGTGAAGAACAACTTCGGCTTTGGCGGAACCAACGGCACGCTGGTGTTCAAGCGCATCTGATCGCGCTGTTGTCGAGTTCCTCTTTCCGCGGCTGTCATGCACGCGTCCCCCGCTTTCCAGATGACCGTGCATCGCTACGGCGTCTGGCGGGTGGCGGCGGTGCTTCTGGTCTCGTCTGCGACAGCGGCTGTGGGAGCATGGCTCGTTCACTCTCGCGTCACAACCGTGGTGTGGATTGCGCTGGGCTTGCTCGTCTTGGCATCGGTCACCGTGTTGGCTCACGCTTGGCGCCTGCAACCCACCAGCCTGCGATGGGATTCTCAGCGCTGGCATCTCGGTCCATCGGCTGCGGCCGGGCACGAGCCCGAAGCTGGTCGCCTCGTGGTGGCCATGGATTTTGGTGCGTGGATGCTGTTGCGCTTCATCCCGGAGGGCGCGACCGTGCTGCACCGTGGCACATGGCTGCCGGTGCAGCGGCGGGGGCATGAGGCTGCATGGCATGCGCTGCGCTGTACGGTATATTGCGCGCGACCTGTCTCCCTGCCCGCCGTGGCGCCGTTCTGAATTCGCTGAATGACCGCCACTGACGCCGACGCCCCCCTGATCGAACGCGTCAAGCTCGGCGACGTGAAGGCGTTCGAGATGCTGGTGGTGAAGTACCAGCGACGCATCGAACGGCTGATCGGCCGGATGGTTCGTGACGTCGATCTGGTGCCCGACATCGCGCAAGAGACCTTCATTCGAGCCTATCGTGCGATCCCTCAGTTCCGTGGGGACAGTGCGTTCTATACCTGGCTCTACCGCATCGCGGTCAACACCGCCAAGAAGGCCCTGGTCGACCTGAAACGCGACCCGATCGTGACGGAATCCGCACGTGCGATGCGCGACGAGGACGATGAAACTTCCCGCGGTGAAACCGAACTAAGTGACGGCGAAACCCCGGAAGCCTTGCTGGCGAGCAAAGAAATTGCATCTGCCGTGAACGCCTCCATAGAAGCGCTGTCTGAAGATCTGCGGCAGGCAATTACCCTGCGTGAAATCGAGGGCCTCAGCTATGAAGAGATTGCTGAAGTCATGAATTGCCCGATTGGCACCGTCCGCTCGCGGATCTTTCGTGCGCGCGAAGCCATCGCGCAGAGGTTGCGGCCTTTGCTGGATACGCGTGAGGGTGAGCGATGGTGAGCGCAGGTGTGATGATGTGTTGGAGTGCTGGAGGTTGTGATGTCTCAATGGTCTGAAAGCAAGCTGCCCCCGATGGACGAGTTGTCGTCGCTGATGGATGGTGAACTGGACGCATCGGCCGTGGGCCGAGCGTGCGGTCAATGGCGAGATGACTCTGGGGTACGGGCTAGCTGGCATGCCTATCACGTGATCGGCGACGTACTCCGTTCCGACGAGTTGGCCTCGGATGGTGGGCACGACGCCGCTTTCCTGGCAGCCTTTCGGCAGCGCCTAGCTCAGGAGCCGGTGGTGCTGGCTCCGGCTCCGATGGGTGCTGCTGCGCAAGTCACTGTGACGCGGCGGCGTCGCGCGTGGGTGACACCCGCGGCCGTGGCAGCTGGCTTTGTGGCCGTTGCGGGTGTGCTGGTCGTCACGCAGGTGTCGGGTGGCCTGTCGCTGCTGGGCACGCAGGCGGACGCCAGCCTTGCCAAGGTGCAGACCCCATCGCCTGTGATGGTGGTGGTGTCGGTGGGCGGTGCTGCATCGGCAGGTGCTGCTGACGATCTCCCGGCCGTCGTGCCGAACGGCCGTTTGATTCGCGATGTGCGTCTCGACGAATACCTGGCGGCGCACAAGAAGTTCGGTGGCAGCTCGGTCCCGGGTGGGCCTTCAGGTTTCCTGCGCAACGCGGCCGCTGACGGCACGGTTCGCTGATCAGCCGCTTCATCGCGCAACATGCTGTCTCGCCTACCTGCCTTCGTATTCGCTTGTGCCGCTGCTGCTTCCATTCCTCTGGCTCATGGCCAGAGTGCGCTGACGAGCGGCGATCCGCTGATCGAGGCGCGTGAGACCCGGGCTTGGCTGACGCGCATCCAGGATGCGGCCAACAAGCGCAACTTCGCCGGCACGGTGGTGGTGAGCGCGGGCGGCACCGTTGCCAGCACCCGCCTGGCCCACTATTGCGAGGGGCGAGATCAGTTTGAGCGCATCGATTCCCTCGACGGGCAGGTGCGCAACGTCTACCGCCACAACGATGTCGTCCACACCGTGTGGCCGCAGCGCCGTGTCGCAGTGGTCGAGCAGCGCGATCAGATGAGTTCGTTCCCGGGCCTGTTGCAGGCGGGAAGCGATCACGTCCAGGACTTCTATGACCTCAAGCCGGTGGCTTTGGAGCGTGTGGCCGGGCACGAAGCCAACGTGCTGGTTCTCCGGCCGCGCGACAAGATGCGTTTCGGCTACCGCCTGTGGGCCGAGAAGACCACTGGGTTGCTGCTGCGTGCCGAAGTGCTCGGCGAGCATGGCGAGGTGCTGGAGTCATCGGCCTTTTCTGACGTGTCCATCGGCATCCGTTCGCAACCGGAGAGCGTGCTTCAGGCATTGAAGAAGCTGGATGGTTTCCGCATGGTGAGGCCGGCGTTGGTGCCGACACAAATGGAGGCTGAAGGCTGGACGCTCAAGGCGTCGGTGCCAGGCTTCCAGATGGTCAGTTGCGTCAAGCGCCCGTTCGACGGCGCGTCGCGCGCGCCATCGGGAGGGGCAGACCAGGCATTGCAGACCGTTTTCTCCGACGGCTTGACCTACGTCTCCATCTTCATCGAACCCTACAGTCCCGAACGCCACACCCGGCCGATGTTCACGACCATCGGCGCTACCCAGACCATGATGCGCCGTGAAGGCGATTGGTGGGTCACGGTGATGGGCGATGTACCGACCGCGACATTGCGACACTTTGCCAACGGGGTGGAGCGCAAGAAGTAGCGGTCGAGCGACGAGCGAGGCATGCTCCAGACCTCGCATGGTTGTCGCGATTCAGGGTTTCACAATCGAGGGGTTCGTATGCGTTCCAGCATTTCCATCGGGCTGAGGGCCTGGAGTCGTCCGCGCTCGTTGCAGCGTGTTGTGGCTGCGGTCGCGGCCACGGGTGCATTGATGGTGGCGGTCGCATTGTTGCCGCAGGCCAGCCACGCGCAGTCACGTGAGTTGCCCGACTTTGCCGATCTGGTGGAGCGTGTGGGTCCGGCGGTCGTCAACATCCGCACCACCGAGCGCGCGCCGGACGGGCCGCGCACACCCTTCCGCCGCCGCGCACCCACGCTGCAGGGCAGCGACGAGGTGCCGCGCGGCGAAGGTTCAGGCTTCATCCTCAGCGCCGATGGCTATGTGATGACCAACGCGCACGTCGTAGAGGGCGCGAACGAGGTCTACGTCACCCTCACCGACAAGCGCGAGTTCAAGGCCAAGATCGTCGGTGCCGACGAACGCACCGACGTGGCACTGGTCAAGATCGAGGCGACTGGCCTGCCCTTGCTGCGCATCGGCGACGTGAGCCGCTTGCGCGTGGGCGAATGGGTCGTGGCCATCGGTTCGCCGTTCGGACTCGACAACACCGTCACTGCAGGCATCGTCAGTGCCAAGCAGCGCGAGACGGGCTCGGACGTCCCGTTCATCCAGACCGATGTAGCGGTCAACCCCGGCAACTCAGGCGGGCCGCTGATCAACATCCGCGGTGAGGCGGTGGGCATCAATTCGCAGATCCTGAGCCCGGTGGGCAGCTTCGTGGGGATTTCCTTCGCGATCCCCATCGACGAGGCGATGCGCGTGGCCGATCAACTCAAGGCCACGGGCCGCGTGGTGCGCGGCTATCTTGGCATTGCGCCGATCGACGTGCCACGAGAGTTGGCCGAAGAGTATGGGCTGAACAAAGGCAAGGCCAAGGGTGCGTTCGTGCGGCAAGTCGTGCCCGGCGCGCCGGCCGACAAGGTCGGTATCCAGCCAGGTGATGTCGTGCTCTTGGTCAACGGAAAACCTGTCGAAGGCGCGATGGAACTTCGCCGTACCTTGGCTGCCCTGAAGCCAGGTTCGTCGGTGAGTCTGCAGATCAGCCGCCGCGGGAAGTTGATGGAATTCAAGCCCAATCTGGCCGAACTGAATCCTCAGGTGGCGACCAACGACCGTCCAGAAAGCAGCGATCCACGTACATCGGTTTCTGCCAAGGTGTGGGGCCTGACCGTCGCCAACCTCACTGAAGCGGAGCGGCAGGCCGCACGTGGTGTTGCGGGCGTTCGCGTTACCGCCGTGGGGGCGGGCGCCGAGGCTGTGGGCATGCGTGTGGGTGATGTGATTCTGGCGGTGGGTACCGATGACACGGCCGACATCAGGCAGTTCGATGCTGTGGTGGCCAAGCTCGACAAGACGCGTGCTTTGCCCGTGACGGTGTTGCGCGGCGAGTGGGCTCAATTCCTGCGCATTCCGGTCGTTAAGTGATCCGCATGCCGGTTCGTCATGAAAGTCGAGTGCCATTCAAGGGTTTGTCATCGAAAAAAATACCTCCCAATCTAGATCGCAGAAAAGTCAGTGTGCGCACACATCATGTGATATAGATTCTGTCTTTCATCGAATACAATTTCGAATCGACGTGTCTCTTTATCATCAGCAACGGCAATGAGTTTGGACCTTGCAAACTATCCCCAAGCTACCCACAAGCATTTGTGGATAAATTGTTGATAGATTTCATTGTTGGTGACTCGCAACGGCATGAAATCAAGCAATGGCGCGGTTTCCCGTGGGGGGCTTTTGGCTACAATGAAAGCCCAACAAGCAGTTGCCATACGTTTTGTTGGAAGGCGCGTCAAAAGTTCGACGTGCCTTTTTTTTAGCCTCTTTTTAGTCTGTGCGCGACGCATCGCGTGCTCATCTCGTCTCGCGATTGAGAGCTTTCACTGCAACGGTTGCGCCGTTGCCCCCTCAGTGAAGAGCCTCTCGCCGAGCACTTAGCGGTTCGCATGGATCACATCCGAAATTTCTCCATCATTGCCCACATCGACCACGGCAAATCGACGCTGGCTGACCGTTTGATCCAGCGCTGCGGCGGCTTGAGCGATCGCGAAATGGAAGCCCAGGTCCTCGATTCGATGGACATCGAGCGCGAGCGCGGCATCACCATCAAGGCGCAGACCGCCGCGTTGACCTACATCGCCCGCGATGGCCAGACCTATCAGCTGAACCTCATCGACACGCCGGGGCATGTCGACTTCTCTTATGAAGTGAGCCGCTCCTTGTCGGCCTGCGAAGGAGCCTTGCTGGTGGTCGACGCCAGCCAAGGCGTCGAGGCGCAGACGGTTGCTAATTGCTACACCGCGCTCGACCTGGGTGTCGAAGTGGTGCCGGTGCTCAACAAGATGGATCTGCCCAATGCCGACCCAGCGAACGCGAAGGCCGAGATTGAAGATGTGATCGGCATCGACGCCGACAATGCCATCCCGTGCAGCGCCAAAACTGGTGAGGGCATCGACGACATTCTTGAAGCGGTGATCACCCGCATGCCGGCGCCCAAGGGGAAGCCGAATGCGCCGTTGCGGGCGATGATCATCGACTCCTGGTTCGACAACTACGTCGGCGTCGTGATGTTGGTCCGCGTCGTCGATGGAGAGTTGAAGAAGGGCGAGCGCTTCAAGATGATGGCCAACGGCTCGGCTTACGCGGCCGAGCAACTGGGCGTGTTCACACCCAAATCCGTTTCGCGAGAGGCTCTGCGAGCCGGCGAGGTGGGCTTCGTGATCGCTGGCATCAAGGAACTCCAAGTGGCCAAGGTGGGGGACACCCTCACACTGGAGAAGAAGCTGCCCAACAACCTCGGATCCGCCACCGAGGCGCTTCCAGGCTTCAAGGAAATACAGCCGCAGGTTTTTGCTGGCCTGTACCCGACCGAGGCCAGTGAATATGACCAGCTGCGCGATGCACTGGAGAAGCTCAAGCTCAACGATTCCTCTCTGCGTTACGAGCCCGAGGTGTCACAGGCGCTGGGCTTCGGATTCCGCTGCGGCTTCCTTGGCCTCTTGCACATGGAAATCGTGCAGGAACGCTTGGAGCGCGAGTTCGATCAAGACCTGATCACCACGGCACCATCGGTGGTGTATGAAGTGGAGCTGGGGAGTGGGGAGGTCATCAAGGTTGAGAATCCGTCCAAGATGCCTGACCTCGGGCGCATCAGCGAGATTCGGGAGCCTATCGTCACCGTGCACCTGTACATGCCGCAGGATTACGTCGGTCCGGTGATGACGCTTGCCAACCTGAAGCGTGGCAACCAGCTCAACATGGCCTACCACGGCCGCCAGGTGATGCTCACGTATGAGATGCCGCTGGCCGAGATCGTGCTGGACTTCTTCGACAAGCTGAAGAGCGTGTCGCGCGGCTACGCTTCGATGGACTACGAGTTCAAGGAGTACCGCGCGTCCGACGTGGTGAAGGTCGACATTCTGCTCAATGGCGACCGGGTCGATGCGCTGTCGATCATCGTGCACCGTGTGCAAAGCCAGTACCGCGCGCGTGCCGTCGTGGCCAAGATGCGCGAGCTGATTTCGCGCCAGCAGTACGACGTGGCGGTGCAGGCCGCCATCGGCGCCAACATCATTGCGCGTGAGACAATCAAAGCGCTTCGAAAGAACGTCATTGCCAAGTGCTATGGCGGCGACATTTCCCGCAAGCGCAAGCTGCTCGAAAAACAAAAGGCTGGCAAGAAACGCATGAAGCAGATCGGCTCCGTCGAGGTGCCGCAGGAAGCGTTCCTGGCCATCCTCCAAGTGGACGATTGATGGGTTCTTTGACCGGTTTGCTGTATGCGTGCCTCGTGGTGTATCTGGGAGGCTGGTACGTGGGGAAATGGACGGGCAACTTTTCGCTGCTGCTGTTCATCCTGACCTTGGTGACGCTGGCCTATTGGCTGGCTGAGCGCTTCTACTTTGCGCCTGCGCGCGCCAAGGCAGCGAAGACGCTCGAACAACAAGACGCAGCGCGCCGCGAAGACCTTGCCAAGAAAGGCATTGCCAAGGTCGACGGCGATGTCGCACAAGCTCGCGAAGCGCTGCTGATGCAGCCTTGGTGGTTGGATTGGACGGCCGGGCTGTTCCCGGTTATCTTGGTTGTCTTCCTGCTGCGATCCTTTTTGTTCGAACCGTTCAAGATCCCGTCAGGATCCATGGTGCCTACGCTGCTGATCGGCGACCTGATCCTGGTCAACAAATACCACTATGGCGTGCGCTTGCCGGTCATCAACAAGAAGATCATCGAACTCAATGACCCCCAACGCGGCGACGTGATGGTGTTTCGCTACCCGGCCAATCCGAGCATCGACTACATCAAGCGAGTGGTGGGCGTGCCTGGAGACGAGGTGGCGTATCTGAATCAGAGGCTCTACATCAACGGCAAATTGGCGGAGACCCAACCCTTGCCCGAGTTCTACGATGACGAGAGCACCCGCTACTTCAAGCAGTACGGCGAAAAGCTCGGTTCGGTGGACCACCGGATTCTGGTAGACGTGCAAAGACCGTCTTACATTCGACCGACGGATCCGTTCCCGTTCAAAGAAAACTGTCGTTACAGTGCCGAAGGCGTGACCTGTAAAGTGCCTGCGGGTCACTACTTCATGATGGGCGACAACCGCGACAACTCGGAAGACTCTCGCTTCTGGGGCTTCGTGCCAGATCAGAACATCGTGGGCAAGGCCTTTTTTGTCTGGATGAATTTCGGTAATCTCGGGCGTATCGGTTCTTTCCATTGACGAGCCACGACCCTTTGCAGACCAAGCCATCAAGAGGAGCATGAGGCCATGACCGTTGAGTTTCGCAAGACACATTCCCAGCGCGGTGTCACGCTGTTCGGATTGCTGTTTTGGGCCATCATCATTGGCTTTTTGGCGCTTGTGGGCTTGCGCGTTTTACCAACGGTCAATGAGTTCTTCACCATCAAGCGTGCGGTCGAGAAGATTTCTGCCAGCGGTGCCACCACCGTGCCCGAAATTCGCAACGCGTTTGAAAAGCAGAAGGAAATCGAGTACTCCATCGTTTCCATCGGCGGCAAGGACCTTGAAATCACGAAGGTCAATGAAAAAGTGATGATCACCTTTGCCTACAACAAAGAAATCGAACTGATGAGCCCCGTTTTCCTGTTGATCAAGTACGAAGGGCGATCGAAGTAAGGCAGTCGCCTGATTCGAGCCCACCACCCATGGACGCCCGCCTCACCGCTCTCCAGCAACGCCTCGGCCATCGGTTTGCCGAGCCCGAGTTGCTGAGCCGTGCCGTGACGCACCGCAGTTTCGGGGCCGATCACAATGAGCGCCTTGAATTCCTCGGTGATGCTGTGCTCAGCCTGGCCATCAGCGCATTGCTGTTCGAGCGCTTTGGCGGGTCCGACGAAGGCGATCTGACCCGCGTTCGCGCCCACCTTGTGCGTGAAGACACGTTGCACCGTGTCGCGCTGGTGATCGGCCTGCCAGAGGTCTTGCGCCTGAGCGAAGGCGAGGCACGTGGGGGTGGTGCGCAGCGCCCGTCCATCCTGGCCGATGCGCTGGAAGCCATCATCGGCGCGACCTTCCTCGATGGTGGCTTCGAGCCCGCGCGCGCACTGGTGCAGCATTTGTTCGGTGAAGTCATTGTCACCACCGACATCGACAGCTGGACCAAGGACGCCAAGACCGAACTGCAGGAATGGCTGCAAGCGCGCCGCCTGCCCGTCCCTAGCTACCGCATCGCCAGCACACGCGGCCAGGCCCACGCGCAGACCTTCGAAGTGGAATGCGCTGTGCCGGCATTGAGCCTCACCGAAACCGGTGAAGGCCGTTCGCGCCGCGTGGCCGAACAAGAAGCCGCGCGACGCATGCTGGTCGCCTTGAAGGCCAGCGACGACAAGCCCGGCAGTGCGCTGCGTTCGTGACCCCATGACCGAATCCATGGAGCCAGAAGGCTCGCCCGTCTCCGACGATCACTTGCGCTGCGGCCTCGTCGCAATCGTCGGCCGCCCCAACGTCGGCAAATCGACGTTGCTCAACGCCTTGGTCGGCCAGAAGGTCAGCATCACGTCGGCCAAGGCCCAGACCACACGTCACCGCATCACCGGCATCCGCACGGTGGCCGACACCCAGTTCGTATTCGTCGACACGCCTGGCTTCCAGACCAAGCACAGCGCGCCGCTCAACCGCAATCTCAATCGCACGGTACAAGGCGTGCTCGGTGACGTGGACGTGGTGCTGTTCGTCGTCGAAGCCGGCCGCTTTGGCCTGGACGACGCGAAGGTGCTGGCGCTGATGCCGTCTGACAAGCCTGTGATTTTGATTGCCAACAAGCTCGACGCCGTGCATCGTCGTGCCGATCTCGTGCCCTGGCTCAAGGGCATGCAAGACCGCCATGCCTTCGCCGAGTTCGTGCCGCTCACGGCCAAGAAAGACGCTGACGTGCAGCGCCTGCTCGACATCGTCAAACCCTATCTGCCACGGCAGTCGTGGTTCTACGACGAAGATGCGCTGACCGACCGCAGCGATCGTTTCCTTGCCAGCGAACTCATCCGCGAGAAACTCTTTCGCCTGACTGGCGATGAGCTGCCTTACACCTCCACCGTCGTGATCGACAAGTTCGAGGAAGAGGGCAATCTGCGCCGCATTGCCGCCACCATCATCGTCGAGCGCGACGCCCACAAGGGCATGGTGATCGGCAACGAGGGCGAGCGCCTTAAGCGCATCGGCTCCGAAGCCCGGCAAGAACTGGAGCGTCTGATGGACGCCAAGGTATTCCTCGAGCTGTGGGTTAAGGTGCGTTCGGGCTGGGCCGACAACGAAGAGCATTTGCGCAGCTACGGCTACGAGTAGATGGCCACGCGGGTCCCACGCGCACCAGCCACGCTGACTGCTTTCGTGCTCCACCGCTATGACTGGAGCGAATCGAGCCTGATTCTCGATCTCTTCACGCGCGAGCAAGGGCGACTGGGCGTGATTGCCAAAGGCGCCAAGCGCCCTTATTCGCAACTGCGTTCAGTGCTTCTGCCGTTTCAGCGCATCCAGGTGTCGCTTGGACGTGCACCCAAGACCGACTCAGCGGGTGAACCAACCAGCGAAGTGCAGACCCTGCGCGCCGCCGAATGGGCGGGTGGCAGCGCGATGCTGACTGGGGCAGCGCTGTTCAGCGGGTTCTATCTGAACGAACTGCTGATGAAACTGCTGGCCCGCAGCGACGCCCATCCGGCCCTGTTCGACATCTACGCCGGCACCTTGTCGGCCCTGGGAAGCAGTGACGAGGCTGCGTTGCGTGCATTCGAGGTGTCGCTGCTCAAGGAGATCGGCCTGTTGCCGGACCTGAGCTTGGTCACCTTGACGCAAGAGGCGGTTCGCGGCGAGCAACGCTACGCCTTGCTGGCCGAGGCTGGCGTCGGTGCACCGCGGGCCAGCGACCCTGCGTTGCCCGGCAGTGTGTTGATCGGCCTACAAGCTGCCCTCGAACACGGCAGTGTCCCCGCGCTGCAGCAGGCCTGTGCCCTTGCTCTGCCAGAGCTCAAAGCGGCGCTGCGCGGTTTGCTTCACTATCATCTCGGTTCGCCTGTGTTGCGCACGCGTCAGGTGATGCTCGACGTGCAGGCCCTCGACCGATAACCGCCTCTCATGAACCCATTGCTCACCACCGGACTGGACACCCACCGCGGCTTCACCTCGCTCTCGGTCAACGTGAATCTAGTGGCGCAGATTCGCAACCGGCGACCGTTGGACTTCCCCAGCGTCACACGCATGGCGACCCTGGCGCTGGAGGCGGGCGCCCATGGCATCACCATCCATCCGCGGCCAGACCAACGCCACGTTCGCACGCACGACGTCCACGAGCTGGCTGAGCTGATGAAGCACTGGCCGCAGGCCGAGTTCAACATCGAAGGCAACCCGCTGCAGAACCTGATGGGCCTGCTGCGCGAGCTCGCCGCGAAAGGCCAGGCCCCGCAGCAATGCACCTTCGTGCCCGACGATGAATCGCAGCCCACGTCCGACCACGGCTGGTGCTTTCCGCAAGACGCAGCGCAACTGGCGCCTTTGATCGCCGAAGCCAAGTCACTGGGCATTCGGGTCAGCCTGTTCATGGACCCGCAGCCCGAGGCGATGAGCGAGGCACGCCAGGTGGGCGCCGACCGCGTGGAGCTCTACACCGAAAGCTACGCCCGAGCCCATGGCACGCCCGACGAACCCGCCGTGCGGGCCGCCTTCGCCGCGACGGCCGAGGCAGCCTTGCGTGAAGGCCTGGGCATCAATGCCGGCCATGACCTGAACCGCGCCAACCTCGCCGATTTCCTCCGAGGCGTGCGGGGCGTGCAAGAGGTGTCGATCGGTCACGCTCTCATCTCCGACACGCTGGAACTCGGCATGACCGAGACGGTGCGCGCCTACCTTCGCTGTATCCACGAAGCCACCGCATGATCTACGGCATCGGCACCGACATCTGCGACATTCGCCGCATCGCCGCCACCTTCGCACGGCGCGGTGAGCGATTCGCCGAGAAGGTGCTCGGCCCGCACGAGATCGAGGTGTTTCGCTACCGCCTGGCCAAGGTCGAGGCGCGCGGCATCAGCTACCTCGCCACGCGCTTCTCGGCGAAGGAAGCCTTCTCCAAGGCCATCGGCCTCGGGCTGCGCATGCCGATGACCTGGCGCGCCTGCGAGGTGGTCAAAGCGCCGAGCGGCAAGCCCGAGATTCGCCTGCACGGCGCGCTGGCCGAGTGGTTCACCGCCCGCCATTTGCTGGCCCATGTGACGGTGACCGACGAGACCGACTACGCAGCCGCTTTCGTGGTGGTTGAAACCCAAGACCAACGATGAACGACATCCAACACTCGCCGGTGATCCTTGATATCGCTGGCACCGCGCTCACCGACGACGATCGCCGTCGCCTGCAGCACCCGCTGACCGGTGGGCTGATCTTCTTCACGCGCAACTGGGTCAACCGGCAGCAGATCACAGAGATCACCGCCGAGGTCAAGTCCATCCGCCCCGATCTGCTGATCACCATCGACCATGAAGGCGGCCGCGTCCAACGCTTCCGTACCGATGGCTTTACCCACCTGCCGGCGATGCGCCGTCTCGGCGAGCTGTGGATGGAAGACGCGATGCGTGCCACCGACGCCGCCAGCGCCTGCGGCTACGTGCTCGGCGCTGAGCTGCGTGCCTGCGGCATCGACCTCAGCTACACCCCGGTGATCGACCTCGACCACCGCCGCAGCGAGGTGGTCGGCGACCGCGCCTTTCACCGTGACCCGCGTGTCGCCACCTTGCTGGCCAAGAGCCTGATGCACGGCCTGCTGAGCGCCGGCATGGCGAATTGCGGCAAGCACTTTCCGGCGCATGGGTACGCGATTGCCGATTCCCACGTGGCGCGCGCCGTCGACGATCGCTCGCTGAAAGCCATCCTCGCCGAGGACGCGCTTCCCTACGACTGGCTGACCACCACGCTCACTTGCGTGATGCCGGCCCACGTGACCTTCCCCAAGGTCGACGCGCTGCCAGCCGGCTTCTCGGCCCGCTGGTTGAAGGACATCCTGCGCGGCCAGATCGGCTACACCGGTGCCATTTGCTGCGACGACCTCAGCATGGAAGGCGCGCGCATTGCAGGCAGTGCGGTCGACGGAGGCATCGCAGCCCTCAACGCAGGTTGCGATCTGGTGCTGCTGTGCAACCAGTCCAAGGTCGACGGCGGCAAGCCGGTCGACGCGCTGCTCGACGGTTTGCAGCAGGCGCTCGAGCGCGGCGAATGGCAGGCCGACGCCGACAGCGAAGCGCGTCGCATCGACCTGTTGCCGCAGACCGCGCCGCTCACCTGGGACGAACTGATGCACCACCCAGCTTATCAACTTGCGCTGGAACGCCTGCCCTGAGCTTCTGTGCGGTCATGAAAAAGGGCGCACCGTGGTGCGCCCTTTTCGTTGGCCGAAGATCGCTCTTCAGGCCTGGGGCTGCGAGCCACCACCTGGCGTAGTTTCGAACGGCAGCTTGATCTGAGACAGATCCTTGCGCGTCTCTACCAGCACCAGCGGGCCTTCGTCCACGGCCGCCAATGGCTTGGGTTCGCGCGGCACATGCGCCGGCTTGGGCTCGCGCGCCATCGCCTCTTGCACCGCACGGATCTTCTCGGCGTCGGAGTTCACCCATTGCAGGCCGGCGGATTCAGCCACCGACTGCAGCTGCTCGGTTGGCAGCACGAAAGGTGCATGAACTGCTGCCGGTGCGGAAGCTACCGCGACCGGTGCGGGCGGCACGGCTGCCACCACGGGCGCAGGCACCGGTACCGGGGTCGGCTCCGGCCGCGCTTCGGCAGTCACGGCTGGAACCGGCTCCGCTTCGGCAGCGATCACCGGCTCAGCCGTTTCGACCTGCGCCGCGATCACGGCACGCGGCTCGTCTACCGAGATATCGGCTGTTTGACCTTCGATGCCCGAGGCGTCGACACCCGCCGTGCCTTCCGCACTTTCCTCGCGACGCTGGCGGTCACGACCGCGGCCACGGCCACGGCGACGACCATCGCGCTCGCCACGTTCCGCGCCTTCGGCTGCCGGTGCTGCGCCCTCTGCGTCGGCCGTCATCGGCTCAGCTGATTCGTTCCCGGCTTCGAGCGGCAGGGCAGGTTGTGCGGCGTTGTCAGTCGACACGGCCTCTGCGGTTTCGCCTTGACGGGTCTCGTCGCGGTCGCGCCCGCCACGTCCGCCACGGCGGTTGCGGCGGCGGCCGGTGCGTTCGCCCTGGGCTTCGCCATTGGCGGTCTCGGGTGTTTCGCCACCCGGCACCGTGTCGACGAAGGCGCGAATTTGCGCGGCCTCGTCGGTCACCACAGTTTCGGTAGCCGGCGGACGGCGCGGCTCACCGCGCTCGGGGCGCGGGCCACGGCGGCCTTCCTGGCGAGGTTCGCCACGGCCTTCGGCCGGCGCGTCGCTGCGTGCTTCCTGGCGGCGGCTGCGGTCTTCGTTGCGGGCGGGTGCTTCTGCGCTGACTTCTTCCGGCTTGTCACCGCGCTCGTTGCGGCGGCCACGGCCATCGCCTCGTCCTCCAGCATCGCGGCCACCGCGCTCGCCGCCGCGTTCTGCGCGTTGTTCGCCACCACGTTCACCGCGGCGCCCGTCACGTCCACCCCGACCGCCACGGCCATTGCGGTCGCCACGGCCTTCGCCGCGGTCTGCTTTCTCCGTCGCTGCGGGCTTGACCACGGGTGGGCTCACCACCGGCGCGGGTTCGTCCGAGCCGAACAGCTTTTTCACCCATGAGAAGAATCCGCCGCCCGAGGCAGGTGCTGCCACCGCCACAGGTGCAGCGACCGGTGCGGGCGCAGCCACGACGGGTTCCGGCTTGGGCACGGCGATGGGAGCGGGCGTCTCGGGCAGGATGCCCTTGATCACCGGCTCCTGCTTGGCCTTGGTCTTCTCGCGACGGGTGATGCCGACCTCGTCGTCCGGCTCCTCGATCATCGAGTAGCTGACCTGCAGGTTCTCAAGGCGCGGGTCGTCGTGGCGCAGGCGCTCCAGGCGATAGTTCGGCGTCTCCAGGTGCTTGTTCGGCACCAGCAGCACGGTGATGCGCTGCTTCAGTTCGATCTTCGTGATTTCGGTGCGCTTCTCATTCAGCAAGAACGAGGTCACTTCCACCGGCACTTGCACGTGCACGGCGGCGGTGTTGTCCTTCATCGACTCTTCCTGAACCATGCGCAGGATCTGCAGTGCGCTCGATTCGGTGTCGCGGATGTGGCCGGTGCCGTTGCAACGCGGGCAGGTGATGTGGCTGCCTTCGCTCAGCGCCGGGCGCAGGCGCTGGCGGCTCAGTTCGAGCAGGCCGAACTTGCTGATGGAGCTGAACTGCACGCGGGCGCGGTCTTGGCGCAGCGCATCGCGCAGGCGGTTCTCTACGTCGCGGCGATTCTTCGACTCTTCCATGTCGATGAAGTCGACCACGATCAGGCCGCCCAGGTCGCGCAGCCGCATCTGGCGCGCGATCTCGTCGGCAGCTTCGAGGTTGGTGCGGGTGGCGGTTTCTTCGATGTCGGAGCCGCGTGTCGAGCGGGCCGAGTTCACGTCGACCGACACCAAGGCTTCGGTGTGGTCGATCACGATGGCGCCGCCCGAGGGCAGGTTCACCGTGCGCGAGAACGCGGTCTCGATCTGGTGCTCGATCTGGAAGCGGCTGAACAGCGGCGCATCGTCGCGGTAGCGCTTGACCTTGGATGCCGACTCCGGCATCACGTGGCTCATGAACTGCTGGGCCTGGTCGTAGATGTCGTCGGTGTCGATCAGGATCTCGCCGACGTCGGCGGTGAAGTAGTCGCGGATCGCGCGGATCACCAGAGATGATTCCTGATAGATCAGGAAGGCGCCCTTGCCAGCCTGGGCCGCGCCATCAATGGCGGTCCACAGCTTGAGCATGTAGTTCAGGTCCCACTGCAGCTCGGGCGCGGTGCGGCCGATGCCAGCCGTGCGGGCGATGAGGCTCATGCCCTTCGGGTATTCGAGCTGGTCGAGGTTTTCCTTCAGCTCTTCGCGGTCTTCGCCCTCGATGCGACGGCTCACGCCGCCGCCGCGCGGGTTGTTGGGCATCAGCACCAGGTAGCGGCCGGCCAGCGAGACCATGGTGGTCAGTGCTGCGCCCTTGTTGCCGCGCTCTTCTTTTTCGACCTGCACGAGCAGCTGGTCGCCTTCCTTGATGGCGTCTTGGATGCGTGCGGTGCGCACGTCCACGCCTTCACGGAAGTAGTTGCGCGAGATTTCCTTGAACGGCAGGAAGCCGTGGCGGTCTTCGCCGTAGTCGACGAAACAGGCTTCGAGCGAAGGCTCGACGCGGGTCACGACCGCCTTGTAGATATTGCCCTTGCGTTGCTCGCGGCCTTCGATTTCGGTTTCGAAGTCCATCAGCTTCTGGCCATCGACGATGGCCAGGCGACGCTCTTCTTGCTGCGTCGCGTTGATCAGCATGCGTTTCATGTGCGCTCCTTGGCTGCCTCCTCCGCGGTGTGCGGGCGGGGCAACTCACTCAACATGCCGCCACTGAAAAATCAGGGGCGACTCATCGATGCACGAGAAACGTGAATGAACCGGAAGGAATCGCCCTGGACTGCGGTAACGGGGTACCGATCAGTGGATCGGTGGCCCGTCTGGCAGCGTTGGCGCATGCGTTGCAGTGGGCAAAGGGGCGGGCCGTGAGGCTCGTGTTCGGGGCCGAGCCACGGCGCTGCCAGCGCGACGAGCGCGCGAGGGGCAGTGTGGGGTGGGGGCCGGGAACAACATCCGCTTTGATCACTTGGACGCGGGTGGAAGACTTGAATTTGGGCCGCGCTTGTGGCGCTGGCTGCGTCCGTCGTCTCCCGCCTGGAAACCTTTTTTGCAGGGTTCGTTTTTGTTTCTCTGCCGCACCGGGCTGCCAGCTGTCTGGTCACTTGGGGGCCAGACCCGCCGCACGCCGGGTGCGTTGCATCACCTTGTGGCTAGGCCTTCGGCTTCGCCGCCTCGTGTTCTACCGTGTGTTTGGCCGAGAGGCGCCGCTGGTGCGACGTAAACTCAGATAAATCAATCACTTACAGCGAAAACGTGGTGCAACGCATTATAAGGGCCAAAAACGGGCCAGCGGCAAATGCCCGCACGGCCTCGCCCAAGCCCGCGGTGCACACCGTCGAGATCGACGAAGGCTCGCAGGGCCAGCGGCTCGACAACTTCCTGGTCAAGCTGCTGAAGGGCGTGCCCAAGACTCACGTCTACCGGGTGATCCGTTCGGGCGAAGTGCGCGTCAACAAGGGCCGGGCCGCTGCCGATACGCGCCTGGAGCTGGGCGACAAGGTGCGTGTGCCACCGGTGCGGGTGGCCGAGAAGACCTCAGCCCCGGCCGCACCGGCCCGCGAATTCCCGGTCGTCTTCGAAGATGAGCACCTGATCGCCATCAACAAGCCCGCTGGTGTGGCGGTGCACGGCGGCAGCGGCGTCAGCTCCGGCGTGATCGAGCAGCTGCGCCAGGCGCGGCCCACAGCCAAGTTCCTGGAACTGGTGCACCGGCTCGACAAGGAAACCTCCGGCCTGCTGTTGATCGCCAAGAAGCGCTCGGCGCTGGTGGCTTTGCAAGAGCAGTTCCGCAGCCGCGAGACCGGCAAGACCTATGCGGCCATGGTGATCGGCGCCTGGCCCGCCAGCCGCAAGGTGATCGACGTGTCGCTGCACAAGTTCTTGACGGCCGAAGGCGAACGCCGCGTTCGCACCGTGGATCAGGACAACGAAGACGGCCGCCGCTCGATCACACTCGTGAAGGTGGCGCAGAAGTTCGCTAACTTCACGCTGCTCGACGTCACCATCAAGACTGGCCGCACCCACCAGATCCGTGTGCACCTGGCGCACGAGGGCCACCCCATCGCCGGCGACGAAAAATACGGAGACTTCGCCGTCAACAAAGCCCTGGCCAAAGGCGAAGCTGCCGGCGGCCATCGCTTCGACCGCATGTTCTTGCACGCCCGTCGGCTGCGCTTCGAGCACCCCGCCAGTGGCGAGGGCATGGAACTTGAGGCACCCTTGCCACCTGAATGCGACGCCTTCATCGAGGCGCTCGCTTCCATCCGATCCGCATCATCATGACCCGACCCCGCCGCTTCGACCTCATCGCTTTCGACTGGGACGGCACGCTGTTCGATTCCACCGCGCTGATCGCACGCTGCATCCAGGCCGCCTGTGCCGACGTCGGCGTACCGGTGCCGAGCGACAAGGACGCCAGCTACGTGATCGGCATGGGCCTGATCGAGGCCCTGCAGCACGCGGCGCCCGGCTTGCCGCGCGAGCGCTACCCCGAGCTCGGTGCCCGCTACCGCCACCACTACTTCGCGCGCCAGCACGAGATCGTGCTGTTCGACGGCACCTTGCCGATGCTGAAGGCGCTCAAGGCGCGCAACCACTGGCTGACGGTGGCAACGGGCAAGTCGCGCAAGGGCCTGGACGAAGCGCTCAGCAGCGTCGAGCTGCATGGCGTGTTCGACGCGACGCGCACCGCGGATGAGACGGCCTCCAAGCCCAACCCGATGATGCTGCTGGAGCTCATGCGCGAGTTCGGTGTCGAACCCGAGCGCACGCTGATGATCGGTGACACCACGCATGACCTGCAGCTCGCCGTCAACGCCGGCGCCGCGAGTGTCGGTGTGAGCTATGGAGCGCATGCCCACGACACCTTCGCCGCCTTCTCGCCCTTGCACATCGCACATTCGGTGAACGACCTCAGCGACTGGCTGGCCCGCCATGCTTGAACCCAAAGCACTGCTGCCGCCGCAGCACCTGTGCGCGGCCGAGCAGCTCACCGAGCGCGGCACCGCCATCGTCTTCGACGTGATGCACTACCGCGAGCCGGCGCGCGCATTTGCGATGCGCTACGACGGCCAGGTCGTCGCCTACCTGAACCGATGCTTGCACGTGCCCACCGAGATGGATTGGCAGCCCGGCGAGTTTCTCGACAGCAGCAAGGAATTCATCATGTGTTCCATCCACGGTGCGGTGTACGAGCCGCAAAGCGGGCGCTGCGCCGGTGGGCCTTGCGGTCGCGGCAAGCTCACCTCAATACAGGTGAGCGAGCGTGACGGGCAGGTGTATTGGTATCCTTCCCGCGACACCCAACCGGTCCTTTTCGAATGAACCCCCAAGACGATATTCCGCCTGCAGCCGAACCCGCTGCGGCAGTTCCAGCCATGGCGGCTCCTGCTGTGGCGACTGCACCCGTCGCGCCTGCCACACCTCTCACACCCGCGTGGGACCAGACCATGGCCGCCTTCGCCAAGGACTACCTGACCGACCGTCGCACCGAGCGCCGCTGGCGCGTTTTCTTTCGGCTGCTGTGGATCAGCCTGTTTGCCGTGGTGTTCTGGGCGGTGCTCAATGCGCGCAATCACGCGGCCACGCCGAGCGGGCCGCACACCGCGCTGGTCGAAGTGCGCGGCGAGATCGCGGCCGATGGCGACGCCAGTGCCGAAGTGCTGGTCGCCGCGCTGAAGGCCGCGTTCGAAGACGAGGGCGCACAGGCCGTGGTGCTGCGTTTCAACTCACCCGGCGGCAGCCCGGTGCAGGCCGGCATCGTCAACGACGAGATCCGCCGCCTGAAGGCGCTCTACAAGAAAAAGGTCTACGCGGTGGTGGAAGAAGAGTGCGCCTCGGGGGCGTACTACATCGCCGTGGCGGCTGACGAGATCTACACCGACAAGGCCAGCATCGTCGGCTCGATCGGCGTGCTGATGGACGGCTTCGGCTTCACCGGCACGATGGAAAAGTTCGGCGTCGAGCGCCGTCTCATCACCGCTGGGGAGAACAAGGGCATCGGCGACCCGTTTTCACCGCTGACCGACAAGCAACGCGCCTACACGCAGGCGACGCTCGACCAGATTCACCAGCAGTTCATCAAGGTCGTCAAAGAGGGCCGTGGCAAGCGGCTCAAGGTGTCGCCGGAGACCTTCTCGGGCCTGTTCTGGAACGGCGAAGAAGCCGTTCGGCTCGGCCTTGCCGACCACCTGGGCAACCTCGACTTCGTGGCACGCGAGGTGGTGAAGGCCGAAGACATCATCGACTACACCCCGAAGGACAACGTGGCCGAGCGGCTCGCCAAGCGCTTCGGTGCGTCGATCGGCGCCGGTGCGGTGAAGGCCATGCGCAGCATGGGTTCGATCCGCTGAAATTTCAGCGCACGAGTCTCAGGGAACGAGCATCAAGGCACGAAGCGATAGCCGATGCCCGTCTCGGTGACGAGGTGGCGCGGCTGTGACGGGTCCGCCTCGATCTTGCGCCGCAGGTGGCCCATGTAGACACGCAGGTAGTGCGTGTCTTCCAGGTGATTCGCGCCCCACACGGCGCTGAGCACCTGGCGGTGCGTGAGCACGCAGTCGGGCCGCGCGGCCAGGTGCGTCAGCAAGCGGTATTCGATCGGCGTCAGGTGCAGTGCTTCGCCATGGCGTTCGACGGTGCGGCGCGCCAGGTCGATCTTCACGTCACCAAACTCCAGCGACGTGCTGCCGGCCGTGGCCCCCGCTGCGCGGCGGCGCAGGTGGGCACGCACGCGGGCCAGCAGCTCGCCGGCACCGAAAGGCTTCACCAGGTAGTCGTCGGCGCCCGCATTCAGCGCGGCGATCTTGTCGCCTTCGGTCGTGCGGGCCGACAGCACCAGCACCGGCACGTCGGACCAGGTGCGCAGGTCGCGGATCAGGTCGACGCCGTCGCCATCGGGCAGGCCGAGGTCGAGGATCACGATGTCGGGGTGGCGCGTGCCGGCTTCGATGAGCCCCCGCTGCACGCCATCGGCTTCGTGCACCTCGAAGCCTTCTCGCGTGAGAGACAGCCGCACGAAGCGGCGGATCTCCGCTTCGTCTTCCACCACCAATACCTTCACCACCGGATCGCTCATGTCTCAGCATTGTCCGCTTCGATGCGGTCCAGGCTCGGCGGTGTACCGCGCGGCAAGTCGACGCTGAAGCGCGCGCCGCCACCGGGCCGCGTTTCGCCACGGATCGTGCCGCCATGCGCCTGCACGATGGCGCGGCAGATCGCCAGGCCCAGGCCGACACCGGGCGCGGCGCTCTCTTTGCGGCCACGCTCGAACATCTCGAAGATTGCTTCTTCGCGCCCTTTGGGCAAGCCGGGGCCGTGGTCGTCCACACGCAGCATGACGTGTGTGTCGGAGGCCTGTGCGCTGATCTCGATCGCGCTGCCGGCCGGCGTGTACTTCACTGCGTTCTCCAGCAGGTTGCACAGCACGCGTTCGAGCAGCACCGCGTCCACATCCAGCAGCGGCAGGTCCTCGGGCAGCGAGACGCGCACACGGGCCGGATCGAGAGAACCGCTCATGGCCTTCAGCGCGCTGCCCACCACTTCTTCGAGTGGCTGCCATTGGCGGTTGAGCTGCACCGGGCCGGCCTGCAGGCGCGCCATGTCGAGCAGGTTGTTGACCAGCGAGTTCATGCGCAGCGCCGCCTCGCGCATGCTGGTGACGATTTCGCCCTGCGCGCCGGTTGGCGGCGGCTCCATCAGCGCCAGCGAATCGGCCATGCCCACCAGCGCTGCCAGCGGCGTGCGCAGGTCGTGCGAGATGGCGGCCAGCAGCGAGTTGCGCAGCCGCTCGGACTCCATCTGCAGCGTGGTGTTCTGCGCCACGTCGACGTAGTGGATGCGCTCCAGCGAGATGGCGAGCAGCGACGCGCAGGTGTCGAGCAGGCGGCGCTGCTCCGGGCCGATCAACCGCGCTGGGTTCTTCGGTTCGATGGCGAGCACGCCGCGCACGCGCATCGGCGCCTTCAGCGGCAGGTAGAGCACGGCCGAGCCGGGCAGCGTGTCGGTGCCGTGACCGGCCGGTTGCGCGTGGGAATGGGCCCATTGCGCGACACCGAGGTCGATGCTGCCGGCGGGCTCGAAGCCGGGCAAGGAAAAGGGCAGGGGCGGCGCAACACGGTCCTGCAAATCGGCCACCAGCAAACCGGAGCGTGCGTCAAACTCCGAGCGCAGGAAGCGCGCTGCGATCTCGGCCACCTGCTCGGGCATCAGCGCACCTGACAAGTCGCGCGACATGGCATACAGCGCGCTGACACGTTCCTCTCGCTGCGTGGCCACGCGGGCCTGGAACTTGAGCCCCGCGGTCATCTGGCCGATGACCAGCGCCACCACCAGCATCACGGCAAAGGTCAGCAGGTACTGAGCGTCGTGGACGCTGAAGGTGAAGCGCGGCGGCACGTAGAAAAAATCGAACGCACCCACGCTCAGAAAAGCGGCCATCACCGCCGGCCCACGCCCGAAGCGCACGGCCACCAGCACCACCGCGAGCAGGAACACCATCACGATGTTGGCGAGTTCCAGCTTCGAATGCAGGGGCGCGGTGAGCAGCGTGACGGCGGCGCAGATCGCGGCGCTCCAGGCATACGGCTGCCAGGCCTGCGCCGAGTCGACCTGCGGCTGCGAGCCCGTGAGCGCGACGGCCGTGCCGCGCTCGCGGGCCGGCAGCGCGATCTGGATGACATCGAGGTCGTTACCTTGCCGGCCCACTGCTTCAGCCAGCGTCAAGCGCCACGGCCGCGGCAAGCGGCCGGTGTCGCGTCCCAGCACCACGCGCGACAGGTTGTGCTCGTGCGCGTACTTCACCACCGTGGCGGCCAGTGTCTGCCCGCTCAGCGAGGCGGTGGTGGCGCCTGCATCTTGCGCGAGCTTGAGCACGCGCAGCACACGCTGGCGCGCGGCCTCGGGCAGGCGCTGCAGCTTCGGCGTTTCGACGTGCACGCAATGCCAGGGCACGTCGAGCTGGGCGGCCATGCGGGCGGTGGCGCGCACCAGCTTTTCAGATCGCTCGTCGGGGCCGATGCACAGCAGCAGCGCCTCGCGCGTCTGCCACACCGGCGGCGCGGCCATGGTGCGGCGGTACTGCAGCATCTCGTCGTCGACGCGGTCGGCGGTGCGGCGCAACGCGAGCTCGCGCAGCGCGATGAGGTTGCCCTTGCGGAAGAAGTTGCGCACCGCCGCGGCCGCTTGCTGCGGCAGGTAGACCTTGCCTTCTTTCAGACGCTGCAGCAGCTCGTCGGGCGGCAGGTCGACGATCACCACCTCGTCGGTCTCATCGAACACCCGGTCGGGCACCATCTCCGACACGCGGATGCCGGTGATGCCGCTCACCACGTCGTTCAGGCTTTCCAGGTGCTGCACGTTCATGGTCGACCAGACGTCGATGCCGGCGCCCAGCAGCTCTTCCACGTCTTGCCAGCGCTTGGGGTGGCGCGAGCCAGCCACGTTGGAGTGCGCGAGCTCATCGACCAGCACGAGCTGCGGCTTGCGCGCGAGCGCCGCGTCGAGGTCGAACTCTTTCAGCCTGCGCTCGCGGTAGCTCACCTCTTTCAGCGGTAGGCGCTCCAGGCCACCGACCAGGGCCTCGGTCTCGGCGCGGCCGTGGGTTTCGATCACGCCGATCACCACGTCGCCACCCTGAGCGCGCAGCGTTCGCGCGGCAGAGAGCATGGCGTAGGTCTTGCCCACGCCTGCCGAGGCACCGAAGAAGATCTTCAGCTTGCCGCGCTGCGCCTGCGCGTCTTCCTGCTTCAGGCGGGCGAGCAGTTCGTCGGGGTCGGGCCTGAGGTCGCTCGCGTCGGTCATCTACAACCAGCCCACCTTCCTGAATCGCCAATACATCACGCTGCAGGCCACGGTGATGAGGCCCAACGCCATCGGGTAGCCGTACGGCAGCTTCAACTCCGGCATGCGCTCGAAGTTCATGCCCCAGATGCCGGCGAACGCGGTGGCCACCGCAAAGATGCCGGCCCAGGCCGCGAGGCGCTTTGTGGTCTCGGACTCTTCGATGGTCACCATCGCAAGGTTCACCTGGATGGCGGTGCCGATGGTGTCGCGCAGCGTGTCAAGCGTGGCGTTGATGCGCAGCAGGTGGTCGTACACATCGCGAAAGTAATCGCGGTTGCCTTCGCACACCGACGGCACGCGGCCGCTCGAGAGCTTGCCGGTCGACTCCATCAGCGGCGTCACCGCATGCTTCACGACCATGATGCGGCGCTTCAACCCGTACAGGTGCTCGATGTTCAGGCGCGCGGCGCCGCGCTCGAAGATCTGGCCTTCGATGCCTTCGAGTTCGGTCTCCATCGCGTCGATGACGGGAAAGTAGCGGTCGACCACCGCGTCCATCAAGGCGTAGAGCACGAAGCCAGCGCCATGGCTCAGCAGGTGCGGTTCGCGTTCGGCTCGCTCGCGCACCCCCAGCAGGCTGTGCTGGCTGCGGTTGCGCACCGAGAGCACGAAGTTGCGGCCGACGAACACGTTCAGCTCGCCGACCTGCAACTCGTCGATGGCACTGAATTCCACCGAATGCATCACCACGAACAGTGTGTCGCCGTATTCCTCGACCTTCGGGCGCTGGTGCCCGTGGCGGGCGTCTTCGACCGCCAGGTCGTGCAGGCCGAACTCCTGCTGCATGGTGGCCAGCTCTTCGTCGCTCGCGTCACGCAAGGCCACCCACACGAAGCAGTCGGGCCGGCACACGTGCTTGCTGATGTCGGCGACGCTGATGTCGGCGAGCTTCTTGCCTTCTTGGTAGGCGACACAGTTGATCAGCATGGTCCTGTCCTGCAGTGCAATCGACGCCTCCATTCTTGCGCTGATTTGATCGGCGGGAACTCACGCATCGGGTTTGCGAGGTGGTGCGGGTTCGCGCGGCCCCAGGTAGCGCCCGATCAGGCACCACGCCAAGGCCAGCGGTGCGATCACCGCGGCCAAGGCCAGGAGGATGCCGAACCCGTCGTTCACGATCGCGACAGCTCAGTGAGCGGACGCGCCATCGAGCGCGAGGTTGAGAGCCAGCACGTTGACGCGCGGCTCGCCCAGAAAGCCCAGCAAGCGGCCTTCAGTGTGGCGCTCGACGAGTTTGTGCACGGCCTCGGGCGCCATGCCGCGCACACGGGCCACGCGGTTGGCCTGATACTCGGCGGCGGCCACGCTGATGTGCGGGTCGAGCCCGCTGGCCGATGCGGTGACCAGGTCGACCGGCACGAGCGTGGTGTTGCCGGGGTCGGCGGCCTTCAGTGCGTCGACACGGCCTTTCACCGCGTCCACCAGCGCCGGGTTCAGCGGCCCCAGGTTCGAGCCGCTGGAGCCCGTGCCGTTGTAGGCCATGGGCGCGGTGGCGGATGGCCGGCCCCAGAAGTACTTGGGGTCGGCGAAGTTCTGGCCGATGAGGCTGGAGCCGACAGGCTTGCCGTCCTTCACCACCAGGCTGCCGGCGGCCTGATCGGGAAAGGCAATCTTGGCTGCGCCGGTGACGAGCAGCGGGTAGGCCACGCCGGTCAGCGCGGTCAGCAGAACGAAGAGGCTCAAGGCCGGGCGAATCAATGGGTTCATGAGGTGCTCCAGGTCAGACGAGGCCGGCGACGCCGAGAACCAGGTCGATCAGTTTGATGCCGATGAACGGCACGATCACGCCGCCCACGCCGTACACGGCGAGGTTGCGGCGCAGCAGCGTGGCGGCGCCGATGGGCCGGTACTTCACACCGTTCAAGGCCAGCGGGATCAGGAAGATGATCACCAGCGCGTTGAAGATCACCGCCGACAGGATGGCCGACGAAGGGCTGCCCAGCCGCATCACATTCAGCGCCGCAAGCTGCGGGTAAGTGGTGACGAAGGCCGCCGGGATGATCGCGAAGTACTTGGCGATGTCGTTGGCGATGCTGAAGGTCGTGAGCGAGCCGCGCGTCATCAGCATCTGCTTGCCGGTTTCCACCACTTCGATCAGCTTGGTCGGGTTGCTGTCGAGGTCGACCATGTTGCCGGCCTCTTTCGCGGCCTGCGTGCCGGAGTTCATCGCCACGGCCACGTCGGCCTGCGCCAGCGCCGGCGCGTCGTTGGTGCCGTCGCCGGTCATTGCGACCAGCTTGCCTTCGGCCTGGTACTGGCGGATCAGCGCGAGCTTCTGTTCCGGGGTGGCCTCGGCCAGAAAGTCGTCGACACCGGCTTCGGCCGCGATGGCGGCCGCGGTGAGCCGGTTGTCGCCGGTCACCATCACCGTCTTGATGCCCATGCGGCGCAGCTCGGCGAAGCGTTCCTTGATGCCGCCCTTGACGATGTCTTTCAGCTCGATGACGCCCAGCACCTTGGTGCCATCGGCCACGACCAGTGGCGTGCTGCCGCGGCGCGACACATCGTCGACCGCCGTGCTCAGCGCGGGCGGGAAGGCGCCGCCCAGGGCTTCGACATGTTTGCGAATCGCTTCGGCCGCGCCCTTGCGCACCTGGCGCAGGGGGCCTGCACCCACGGCAGGCAAGTCCACACCGCTCATGCGCGTCTGCGCGGAGAAGTGAACGAAGTGGCCGTTCAGTGATTGGAGGTCACGCTCGCGCAGCTTGAACTTCTGCTTGGCCAGCACGACGATGCTGCGGCCTTCGGGGGTTTCGTCGGCCAGCGATGCGAGCTGCGCCGCGTCGGCGAGTTCGCTCTCGCTCACGCCGGGCGCCGGCATAAAGGTCGAGGCCTGGCGATTGCCCAGTGTGATGGTGCCGGTCTTGTCGAGCAGCAGCACATCCACGTCGCCCGCGGCTTCGACCGCGCGGCCCGAAGTGGCGATCACGTTGGCCTGCATCATGCGGCTCATGCCCGCCACGCCGATGGCCGAGAGCAGGCCGGCGATGGTGGTGGGGATCAGGCACACCAAGAGCGCGATCAGCACCGTCACGGTGATGGGCGAGCCCGCTTTCGCGACGTCCACGCTGAACAACGAGAAGGGCAGCAGCGTGACGGTCACGACCAAGAACACGATGGTCAGCGCCACCAGCAGGATCGTCAGCGCGATCTCGTTGGGCGTTTTCTGGCGCTTGGCGTTTTCGACCATCGCGATCATGCGGTCGACGAAGGTCTCGCCCGGGTTGGTGGTCACGCGCACCACGATCCAGTCCGACAGCACGCGGGTGCCGCCGGTCACGGCCGAGAAGTCGCCGCCCGATTCGCGGATCACCGGGGCCGACTCACCCGTGATGGCGCTCTCGTCCACCGAGGCCACGCCTTCGATCACTTCACCGTCGGCAGGGACAACGTCGCCGGCGATCACCAGCACCGTATCGCCTTTGCGCAGGTTCTGCGACTCCATCGGGTGCCACTTGGAGCCATAGGTCGGGCCTTCCATCTTCTTGGCCCAGGTCTCCTTCTTCAGGCCGCGCAGCGAGGCGGCTTGCGCCTTGCTGCGGCCTTCGGCCATGGCCTCGGCGAAGTTGGCGAAGATCACGGTGAACCACAGCCACAGCGCGATGGCGAGGATGAAGCCTGCCGGTGCCTCGCCTTGGCCGCCGATGGCCTGGGCGGCGAGCAGGCTGGTGATGATGCTGCCGACGTAGACGACAAACATCACCGGGTTGCGCCATTGCACGCGCGGATCGAGCTTCTTGAAGGAGTCGACGATCGCCGGTTTCACCAGCTTGGGGTCGAACAGGGTGAACGTTGTGCGCATGATGGTTATTTCCAGAGAACGAGATGCTCGACCACCGGGCCCAGCGCAAGCGCCGGCACGTAGTTGAGCAAGCCGACGAGCAGCACCACACCGATTAGCAGCACGACGAACAGCGCGCCGTGCGTGGGCATGGTTCCAGGGGTCACGGCTATGCGCTTCTTTGCCGCCAGCGAGCCCGCGATGGCCAGCACCGGCACGATCACGCCGAAGCGGCCGAACCACATCGCCACCGCCAGCAGCACGTTGTAGAACGGCGTGTTGGCCGACAGGCCTGCGAAGGCGCTGCCGTTGTTGTTGCCGGCCGAGGTGAGGGCGTACAGGATTTCCGAGAAACCGTGCGCGCCCGGGTTGGAGATGCCAGCACGACCCGCTTCGCTCATCACCGCGATGGCGGTGCCCAGCAACACCAGCAGCGGCGTGATGAGGATGGCGATCGAGCTCATCTTCATCTCATGCGCCTCGATCTTCTTGCCCAGGTACTCGGGCGTTCGGCCGATCATCAGCCCTGCGATGAAGACCGCGAGGATGGCGAAGACCAGCATGCCGTACAGGCCTGTGCCGGTGCCACCGAACACCACCTCACCGAGCTGCATGTTGACCAGCGGCACCAGGCCGCCCAGCGGCGTGAAGGAGTCGTGCATCGCGTTCACTGCGCCGCAGGATGCGTCGGTCGTGATGGTGGCGAAGAGCGCGGAGTCAGCAATGCCGAAGCGCGTTTCCTTGCCTTCCATGTTGCCGCCCGGCTGCGTGGCGCTCACCATTGAATCGACGCCGAGCGCCGTGAACTGCGGGTTGCCCTGCTGCTCGAAATTCATCGCGGCCACGGCACCGGCCACGAACAGCACGAACATCGCAATCACCACCGTCCAGCCCTGACGCTGGTCTTGCACCATGCGGCCGAAGGTGAAGCACAGGCCCGCGGGGATCAGGAAGATCAGCAGCATCTGCACGAAGTTGCTCAGCGCCGTCGGGTTCTCGAACGGGTGTGCCGAGTTGGCGTTGAAGAATCCGCCGCCGTTGGTGCCGAGCATCTTGATGGCCTCTTGCGACGCGACGGGGCCCATCGGCAGCGTCTGCGTCGGTGAGGTCTTGTCTTCCATCACCGCTTCGCCCTTGTCGTTCTTCAGCGCCTGGCCGTCGGCGCCGAGTTTGGGCACTTGGTAGCTGACGGCTTCCAGCGTTGTCACGTCCTTGTAGGCGTCGAAGTTCTGCACCACGCCTTGCTGCACGAAGAACAGAGCCGAGACGAAGGCGATCGGCAACAGGATCCACAGCGTGACGCGGGTCAGGTCGACCCACGCGTTGCCGATGCCTTGGGCCGAGTGGCGCGCAAAGCCGCGGATCAACGCAATCACGACCACGATGCCGGTGGCGGCCGACAGGAAGTTCTGCACCGACAGGCCGAGCATCTGGGTCAGGTAGCTCATGGTCTGTTCGCCGCTGTAGCCCTGCCAGTCGGTGTTGCTGACGAAGGCCACGGCGGTGTTGAGCGACGAGTCGGGCGACACGTTGGCAAAGGCCTGCGGGTTGAGCGGTAGCCACAGCTGCAGGCGCTGCAGCGCATAGAGCGCCAGCACGCCGAGCACGTTGAACAGCAGAATGGCCAGCGCGTACTGCAGCCAGCCCATCTCGGCCTCGGGCTTGATGCCGCACAGGCGGAACAGGGCCTGTTCGATGCGGCCTGCAAAGCGCAGTCGGCCGTCCATCACATGGGCGATGTAGCGCCCCATCGGCAGGGCCAGCAGCAACAGCGCCACGCTGAAGGCCACCAGCAAGATCCACGAATGCGAATTCATGAAAAGTCCTCCGGCCGCAACAAGGCAGCCACGAGGTAGACCAGCAGCGCGATCGAGACGACGCTGCCCAGCACGTAGAGCCAGCTCATTGCTTGGGCCCTCCGAGCAGGGCGCAACCCTTGGCCATGGCGGCCAGGATTAGCCAGAACGCGGCGACATGCGCCAGATACACGATGTCCATCGATAAGCTCCATCAGAAGATGAAGGGATCGTAGAAATCAGCGCATCAAGATGTCGTCAAAGTTGCGGTGGGGCGTATAAAAACGGTATCAACGACCGTTCAATTGGACGGGTGCTCGCTGTTCCCGGTGGCGCCCGGTGTCAGCTCGGTGAGGCCGGTGCCGTTGGGCAGGATGCTGAACACACGGAAGCGGTAACCATCGGCCGGCACCATGCGGTGGAAGAAGATGGTCTGGCTGTCCAGGCTCCACGCCGGCTTGCTGTTGATGTTGCCGTCGTCGATCAGGTAGCTCGCCGGGCTGCCCACGGTGGCGATGCGGATGGCCCAGCGGCCGATGGCAATGCTGGTTCCCGGGAGGACATTGGCCGTGGGGTCCACGTTCACGAGCCATGCGATCCGGGTGCCATCGGGCGAGAAGTACGGGTCGTAGTCGGCCAGGCCGTCGTTGGTGATCTGCGTGGCGGCCGCGAGCGGCGTCGCGTTCATCGAGAAGATCTCGTAGTTCGCGGGCTGGCAGGTCGAGGCGGAGGCGCAGCCGTTGAACAGCAGCTTGGTTCCATCGGGCGACCACGACACGTCGGTGTTGATGCCGCCGCGGCTGGTGTACTGCACTGGGTTCTTGCCGTTGGCATTGGTGACGAAGATCTCGAGCGCCGCGCCTGCGCTGCCGAACATCGCGATCTTGCTGCCGTCGGGCGACCACTCGCCGTGGCCTTGCATCACCCAGCCGTCTTCGCCTTGCGCTCGCAGCTGCGTCACGCCGGTGCCGTCGGTGTTCATCACCCACAGGCTGGCATCGGGGTAGCTCTCGGGCTTGCTGGCCGGCGCGCGGTAGAACAGCACCTTCTTGCGGTCGGGCGAGACGCGGGGCCACCAGTTCTGGTAGCTCGCGTCGTTGGTCAGGCGCACGACGCAGCTGCCGTCGGTCTTCATCGCATAGATCTCGTGCGTGCCGCCGGCGCGGTCGGAGTCGAACACCAGGCGGTTGGTCGGCAGCTCGGGCGGCGAGCCGGAGAAGCCGGTCTGGCACGCGATGGGTGCCGTGTCGTCCGACTTGCCGCCGCAGGCGGCCAACACAGCGATCAATGCGAAGGCGAGCACGAGGCGCATGGCGTTCTCCACGAAAGGGCAATCTGTGCCCAACGCCGCACCGCGGATGGAGTTGACAGCGACAACCCTGCCGGCGATCCGTGATCAGCCTTCGACCTGCTCCAGCGCCAACAACTCGTCCACCGTCTGGCGGCGGCGGATCAGGCGTGCGGTGCCGCCATCCACCAGCACCTCGGCGATGTAGGGCCGCGAGTTGTAGTTGGATGACATCGATGCGCCATAAGCCCCGGTGTCGTGGAACACCAGCAGGTCGCCCACCTGGGCCCGCGGCAGGTCACGCGTTAACACCACGCCGCCTTCGCCTTGCGTGAACACGTCGCCCGATTCGCACAGCGGGCCGGCCACCACGGTGGGCCGCACCGGGCGCGGCGTGTCATCGGCGGGCAGCAGCTCGATACCGTGGTAACTGCCGTACATCGACGGCCGCATCAGCTCATTGAAGCCGGCATCGACCAGCACGAAATGGTTGCTGCCCATCTGCTTGGTGGCGCGCACCTCGGCCACCAGCACGCCCGATTCGGCGACGAGGTAACGCCCAGGTTCGATCTCCAAATGCAGCTTGTGGCCGCGCTGCTGCTCGATCTGCTGGCGGGCGGCGTCCCACAGACTGAAGTAGTGCGCGGTGTCGATGGTGGGCTCGCCGGCGCGGTAGGGAATCGACAGGCCGCCGCCGGCCGAGATGGCTTCGATCGGCATGTCCACGCGGCCGACCAGCTCGACCATCGCCGTGCACACCTGCTCCAGGTGCGAGTAGTCGACGCCCGATCCGATGTGCATGTGCAGGCCCACCAGCTTCAGCCCGTGCTGGCGAATCGCCGCCAGGGCAGCCGGCAAGTCGGTGTGCCAGATGCCGTGCTTGCTGTGTTCGCCGCCGGTGTTGGTCTTGTTGCTGTGGCCGTGGCCGAAGCCGGGGTTGATGCGCAGCCACACGCGGTGGCCCGGCGACAGGGCGCCGAGCTGATGCAGCATGTCGATCGAGCCGGCGTTGACGTCGATCTTCGCGGCCACCACCTTGGCCAGCGTCGCGTGGTCGAACAGGTCGGCGGTGAAGACGGTGCCCGGCGCGGTGTAGCCCGCCGCCAGCGCCCGCTCGATCTCGCCGAGCGACACCGCGTCGACGCGCACGCCCTCTTGCCGCATCAGCCGCAGGAGGTGCGTGTTCGAGTTCGCCTTCTGCGCGAAGCGGATGGTGTCGAAGGCGCGCAGCGCGGTGATGCGCGCGCGGATGGTGGCGGCATCGTAGGCCCAGACCGGCGTGCCGTGGGTGCTTGCGATGGAACGAAGGGTGTCGGGTGTGAACAGGTTCATGGGCTGAATGGTGCCGCGCGCATCGAATTCTGAAAATTACTTGTTTGTCGAGCATCCATTCATTTTTGATATGCTAGCCAGATGAAGATCACGCATCGCCAAGTCGAGGTGTTCCGGGCCGTGATGAACACCGGCAACGTCACCCAGGCCGCGCTCGCACTGCACAGCTCGCAACCCACCGTGAGCCGTGAGCTGGCGCGGCTTGAGCAGGTGCTCCAGATCAACCTGTTCGACCGTGTGCGCGGCCGCCTGCGCCCCACCGCCCAGGCGCTGGCACTGCTCGAAGAGGTGCAGCGCTCCTACCTTGGCCTGGACCGCATCGCTGCCGCCGCCAAGTCACTGCGCGAATTCACCCAGGGCCGCCTGGCCATCGCCTGCCTGCCGGCCCTGGCGCACGGCCTGCTGCCGCAGGCGACGCAGCTGTTCGCCGCGGCGCACCCGCAGGTAGGCATCAGCATCACGCCGCAGGAGTCGCCGCTGCTCGAAGAGTGGCTCACCGAGCAGCGATTCGACCTCGGGCTGTGCGAGCGCATTCACGCCCCGGCCGCCACCGCGCTCACGCCGCTGCTGCAGGCCGACGAGGTGTGCGTGCTGCCCGACGGCCACCCGCTGCTGGCCAAGCGCGTGCTCAAGCCCAAGGATTTCGCCGGCCAGCCGTTCGTGAGCTTCGCGCCGGCCGACCCGTATCGCCTGCTGGTCGATCAGATGTTCGAGCAGCAAGGCGTGCAGCGACGCCTGGCGATCGAGACGGCCAGCGCCGCCTCGGTGTGCGCGCTGGTGCGGCAAGGTCTGGGCGTCGCCATCGTCAATCCGCTGACGGCAATGGAGCTGGCCGGCGCCGGGCTGCAGGTGCGGCCGCTGTCGGTGTCGATCCCTTTCGCGGTGACGCTGGTGGTGCCGCAGCTGCGCCCGGCCAGCCCGCTGCGCGAGGCTTTCGTGAAGTGCCTGAAACAGGCGGCGACCACGCTGCAGGCGAGTCTGAGGGACCTGTCGAGGCGGCCGCGCTGACAACCCGAAATTGCATCAACCTGTAGGCTTTCCGGGAATAAGTCACGAATCAGGCCGCTGGGTCTAGTATCCGGCCATGCGGGACTTCGACTCGACCCTCTGGCGGATCAGCGCTTTCGAACGTGCACGAGAAGCGGGCGAAGCCTCGCCAACCCTCAATTTCGACCGACCTACGCTGCTGCCGACCACGCTGCTGGCCGACCTGGAGCGCCTGGAGGCCAACCCGGCTTCGAACGACGTGCTGGAGGTCATCGCCGCCTGCATTCGCAACCGCGAAGCCGCGTTGCTCTACCTGGCGCACGGGCCTTACGTCTGGCCCGTCACGCTGTTTCCCCGGCAAGAGATCTACCACTCGCCGGTCGACGTGACCGACATCGCCGCCGAGACCTCGCTCTCCAAGCTCAAGCTGATCAGTGCCGAACCTCCCGGCGTCATGCCGCCGGGCCACGCCCAGCACGACCGAGTCGCTGCCGTCGACAAGTACCGCCCGATCTCGAAGCTGCTGTGGGCCGTGGCGCTGAACGGCCCGCGCGACTATGTGCTGAACGAGATCGGCGGCAAGGCGGCCTACCGCTTGTCCGGCCGCATCGAAGACCTTCCCGGCGCGCTGGGCGCACTGCAGCCTGCTGCCGTTCGCCTGCGCCAGGACTCGGCCTCGCTGCGAGACATCGCCGCGTGGCCGGGCATGAGCCCGCAACGCGCCGCCCGTCTCTTGAACGCGCTGTACCTCACCGGAGCCCTGATGGTCACGCGCAGCCACCCGGCGGCACGTGACGAGCCCGCCGGCTGGCGCGGGCTCTTCGGCCGGCGCAAGTAAGGCAAGTGAGAGAAGGCGTCATCGCGGGAAGCGATGACGCAAGGCAGCTGCTCCGCCGATCTCGCGGCCCTGTCGCCCCCATTTGCAGTCCGTCGCAAGCCGCTAGTGTGCGGCCATGCAAACGCTAATCTGATGGCTCCCAACCCTCAGGAGATGCGACATGAGCATGAGCGAAGAACTCACCCAACTGGGTCAACTGCATCGGCAAGGCGTGCTGTCCGACGACGAGTTCGCCCGTGCCAAGGCGCGCGTGCTGAACGGGGCGGCATCCACCCGCCCCGAAGCCCCGGCCATCGCGGCCGTGAACGCGCTGCGTCGCAGCCGCGACCACAGCTGGTTCGGTGGGGTCTGCGGCGGCATCGGCAAGATCACCGGCATGGCCACCTGGATCTGGCGCCTCATCTTCACCTTGCTGGCGGTGTGCGGCGGAACCGGCGTGCTCTTCTATCTGCTGATGTGGATCTTCGTGCCGCTGGACGAGCCGGGCTTCCAGCGGGCCTCGGGTCAACAGCCCACCGTTTGAGCATCGAGCGCCCCGGCGCTTGAGGTACAAACACGGCTTGCCCGGCGCCGACCCGCGCGCTGCTCATCACTCACGAGATGTCCATGATCCGTTCTCTCTTGTCGGTGCTGCTGCTCGCCAGCACCGCGGCCTGCACCGTTGCCCCGCAAAACCCGTCGGCCCCGCCGGCAGACACGCCGCTGATCGAGCGCGCCAAGATCTTCGGCAACCCCACCAAGACGGGTGGGCGCATCAGCCCCGACGGGAAGTGGCTCTCGTGGATCGCACCGCGTGACGGTGTGTTGAACGTCTGGGTCGCGCCGGTGAACGACGTGAGCCAGGCCCGCGCGGTGACGGCCGAGAAGCTGCGCCCGATCCGCACCACCTTCTGGTCGCCCGATTCGAAGACCGTGCTCTTCATCAACGACAAGGGCGGTGACGAGAACTTCCTGCTCTACGGTGTCGACGTGGCCAGCGGCACGCAGCGCAGCTTCACGCCCTTCGAGAAGACCCGCGCGCAGGTGATCAACATTAGCCGCAAGGTGAAAGACCGCATCCTCGTCGGCATCAACAACCGCGACCCACGCTGGCACGATGTCTACAGCCTCGATCTCGCCACCGCCAAGCTCACGCTGGTGCAGCAGAACGACGGCTACGGCGGCTTCATCAGCGATGAAGACCTCAACCTGCGCATCGCCGAGAAATCGCGTGACGACGGCGGCACCGACTACTACCGCATGGCCGGCGGCAAGGTCGAAGCCAAGCCCATGGCCGAAGTGGGTCTCGAAGACTCGCAGACCACCAACCCGCTCGGCTTCACGGCCGATGGCAAGACGCTCTACTGGACCGAATCGCGCGGGCGCGACACCGCAGCGCTGGTTGCACAAGACGTGGCCTCGGGCCAGACCCGCATCGTCGCGCAAGACCCGCGCGCCGACATCGGCAGTGCGGTCTACGACACCAAGACCGGCGTGGCCACGGCCTATTCGCTCTCGTACCTGAAGAACGAATGCGTAGCGCTCGACCCGGCGATGAAGGCCGACCTCGATTTCCTGAAGAGCAAGACGACGGGTCAGTTCAGCATCACCTCGCGCACCGATGCTGATGACAAATGGATCGTGGCCGTCGACCCGGTGACCGCGCCCGCGTCCACCTGGCTCTACGAGCGCCAGGGCCAGCGGCTGACGCAGCTCTTCGTCAGCCGCCCCGAGCTTGAAGGCGCGCCGCTGGTGCAGATGTTCCCGCAGGAGATCAAGTCGCGCGACGGGTTGACGCTGGTGTCCTACCTCACGCTGCCCAGGGCGGCCGATGCCAACGGCGACGGCAAGGCCGACAAGCCGGTGCCGATGGTGCTCTTCGTGCACGGCGGCCCGTGGGCGCGCGACGACTACGGCTATCACAGCTACCACCAGTGGCTGGCCAATCGCGGCTATGCGGTGCTGTCGGTCAACTACCGCGGCTCCACTGGCTTCGGCAAGAAGTTCACCTCCGCCGGCGACATGCAATGGGGCCGCAAGATGCACGACGACCTGCTCGACGCCATCGATTGGGCGGTGAAGAACGGCGTGACCACGCGCGACAAGGTCGCCATCATGGGCGGCTCGTACGGCGGCTACGCCACGCTGGCCGGCGTGGCCTTCACGCCGACCACCTTCGCCTGCGGTGTCGACATCGTTGGCCCGTCCAATCTCTTCACGCTGCTGAAGACCATCCCGCCCTACTGGGAGGCCTTCAAGCAGCAGATGTTCAAGCGCATGGGCGACCCCGGCACCGAGGCCGGTCAGGCCGTGCTGAAGGAGCGCTCGCCGCTCTACTCGGCCGACAAGATCGTGCGCCCGTTGCTCATCGGCCAGGGCGCCAACGACCCGCGCGTCAACGTCGCCGAGTCCGACCAGATCGTCGCGGCCATGGCGGCCAAGAACATCCCGGTGACCTACGTGCTCTTCCCCGACGAAGGCCACGGCTTCGCCAGGCCGGTCAACAACATCGCGTTCAACGCGGTGTCGGAAAACTTTCTCGCCCAGTGCCTGGGTGGCCGCGCGGAAGCGATCGGTGACACGCTCAAAGCCTCGACCGCGCAGATCAAGCACGGCGCGGAGTTCGCGCCTGGGCTGAAGGAGGCGATCGAGGTGAAGTGAAGAGGGGGGCCCTGTTCGACGGCGAGCGGGCCGGCTGCACAGCGGCAACAAGGGAACGAACGGAGCACGTTCGGAACCTCCATGGAAACACGCAAACTGCGCGTCGGAAGTGCGATCACTCCTGAGCAGTTCGAAGAACTGTCAGATGCGCAACTCGAACGGCTCCTGCCCAAGGTGTACCGAGAGTTTTTTCCCGGGAAAGAGAGTTGCGCCGACGGCTATTTCTACCTGCACGATGGCACCGCATGGAGTTTCTACAAAGCGGGCCTGCTCGACGAGTAACCCTCGCCATCAGCTTCGAGTCACCCAAAGCGCAAGCACTGCCCTCAAAGAGAAACGCCCCGCGGTGCGGGGCGTTTCTTGCCAGACGCGCGGCTTATTTCTTGGCGGCGCTTGCAGCTGACGCGGCGGCTGCGGCCTTGGCGGCCTTCTTGTCTTCCTTGGCCTGTTTCGCCGCGGCTTTCTTGTCGTCTTTCTCTTTCTTGGCGGCGGCCTTCTTGTCGGCATCGCTCATCACGGCGGGCGCTGTCGTGGCTGCGGCCGGGGTCGCGGCGGGTGCAGCGTCCTTCTTGGCGGCTGGCTTGGCCGCCGCGGGCTTGGCCGGTGCGCCGGCAAAGGCGGCGCCATTGACGGTCAGGCCTTCGGTGGAGAACTTGGCCGCGTTGCCTTCACCCACACCCTTCACGCGGTCGACCATGTCTTGCCAGTCCTTGAACGAGCCCCTCTTGCGCTCGTCGAGGATCTTGGTGGCGATCCCCGGGCCGATGCCCTTGACGCTCTCGAGTTCGGCCTGCGTGGCCTTGTTGGCGTCGACCGCGGCGAATGCCAGCGCAGCCGAGAAAGCCAGGAGGGCGGCGAGAATTTTCTTGAGCATGGTGGTTCCTCGAGTTGAATGATGTGGCGGGCGGGGGCGTGACGGGCGCGCCCCACCATAGTCCACAACGCCGCCGCTGCAAAGCGAGTTGACCCGCCGTGTTCCCTGCAAGCTTCAATTCATCGATGGAGCGACCATTCGATCTTCGCCGTGTCTTGCATCGCACTGTCGACGATGGCCATGCCGTCGCCGCTGACCGAGCCCTGCACATCCCGGCCCCAGCCGGCCAGCGGAGTCGAGCGCGAGCATCCGCGCGAGTGAGTGCGGCGTGCGCATGGTGTCTTTCCCTTCTGTGGGTTCGCCGTCGGGAGACGTGACGGCATGCAAGCCAGTGTTCCGCGCCGGGCCGGTGCAAGCGTCGCTCGGAGGAGCCAATGGGGCGGCGATGTCGGGCCATTGGGTGGCTTGGGTTCAGGGCTGCGCAGGCTGCGCGGCGCCCAGGTCGCTTTCAGCATGCGTTCGGCAAGCCAAATCTCGTCATCTTTGACTACATGCCTTTCGGAAATGCCCGAATGCGGCCGGTAGCATTGACGCCTACATCACGTTAGACCTCTCAGCACGTTATGAACGTTCTCTTGTATCCATTCATGCTGCTATCAGCGCTTGGGCTGCTGCTCAGCATAGGTAGTCATCTCGCGGCCCTAGCAGGCTTTCCAATCCCGGGCGGCAATCTAGTCTGGGGCTTACACATTGGCATCTTCGTAGTTTGGCTCCCCACCGTCTTGGTAGCCAATCGCATTTCCCGCTACGGCAAGCGTTCGGATTTCTGGAAACTGGCCCTGTCCGGCTGCCCAACTTGGGCGCGTTACGCGCTCTACGGTTTGTTCGGCTATGCAGTGATCAATTTCATCTTGGGCATGAACAACATGCCGGGCCGCCACGAGGGTGCGACAGCTACAACTCCAGGGGCTGAAGTGCGGCTCTTCTCTGGGCATTGGATGGTCTTCTACGGCGCAGCATTTGCAACGCTCTACTCCGCGCTCAACAACTCAACCTTGCTAAAGAGCCGAAAATGCATTCAAGGTCATGATGTAGCGCCGCTCGACAAATTCTGTCCAGAATGTGGGGCAGTCCTAGAGCGTGGGCAACCAGAGGTCTAACCCTCAATCGAGAGGACACGGGATGGCATGGCACGCATGGCCTTCATTTCATTCTGGGCCATGCGTGCCGCTCACCTCCAACGTTGCCATCGCAGCAAATCATGACCGACTACCAGCGAGCAAATGCACTTGGCAAAGAGGCTCTCAATCTGTGGGGATTGGGGCATCTCGAAGATGCGGCAGATCGATACTCAAGAGCCATCACCCTCATCGACGCTGATCAGCCGGGTGCCGCGTATTTCCACGGTTCGCTCGCGGGAGTGCTGAAGGATCTTGGTCGGCACATTGAAGCCACGGTGCAATACGAAAGAGCGCTTCAAGCTGAGTTGGCACAGAGCGATTCGGAGGCCGATTCCAGCGTAAAGGTCGCACGCCATTTTCTGGCGGAGCACCTCGCAAGTCAGGGCGAGGCCGCAAAGGCGCTTGAAGTTCTTGCGCCATCAGTGAGCGCCTTGCCAAATGATTGGCTTGTTCGGAGCACTCAGGCCTTAGCTCTTTTCTCCCTCGGTCGTGTCGCGGAGGCGAGAGCTGCGGCAGAACACGCAGTCGCCAACGCTGGTTCTGAATCCAAGAGAGAACAACTTGTCATTCATCTCCAGGCCGTGTTCGGGGCAGGCAATGACTAACCGGGCGTTCGAGCCGACGTCCCTCGGCAAGCCTCGGTCCGCGGCTTAACTTCAACGTTGGCTCAAGGAGAACTCCCCGTATGTTCAAAGCCAATGCGTTCGCAGTCGCATTCACAACTTGCTTCGCTCCAGCGTTGGCGCAAGAGCCAAAGTTCGACGGTTTGTGGAGCGTCACCATGATTTGCCTTCCTCACAGCGAGGCAGATGACGACGCCAAGGGTTACACGCATCGCTGGCAAGCCGAAGTGCACGCGAGCCGTCTCAAAGGCACTCACGGAAAGGAAGGTGAACCTGGCTGGCACTTTCTGCACGGCAAGATCCAAGAAGACGGAAGCGCCACCTTGCGCCTCGACGGGATCGTCAACAACCCAAAGTACGCGATCAATGATGCGCAGCGAGGCAAGGAATACACGTACCGCGTCAAAGCTCAGTTTGAAGAGAAGAGTGGCGTTGGCCAGCGTCTAACCGGTCGCGCTTGCGAGTTCAAGTTCACTCGCTGAAGGCAAAGCAGTCCAAGGCAATGCACGAGCCACCTAACCCCTTACAGGGACTTCCGAAGTAGTCAACAGTTTTTGTTTCTTCATTGCCAAGCCGAATTGAGTATGCGCTCGATGCGTGACGTGAATCGCCCCGGTTTCTGTGGAGGCTCCAACTCTTGAGAAGATGGAGCTATGAACAAGTCGAAGAAGTTCTCACCTGAAGTGCGCGAGCGCGCGGTGAGGATGGTGCAGGAGCACCGTGGGGAGT
>Ga0307515_10002452_pt1 | contig 40407 bp, 44 predicted proteins | sample 17_EM_MG_FD_194513 | JGI IMG/M metagenome (GOLD analysis project Ga0307515, IMG submission 194513) | Populus trichocarpa ectomycorrhiza microbial communities from riparian zone in the Pacific Northwest, United States - 17_EM | ecosystem: Host-associated > Plants > Roots > Unclassified | place... | reverse complement strand
TTCGAAAACCGGTTCGGTGTGTGGTGCGTCATGCCGGGGTGCCGAGCCCCAATACCATCAAAACATAAACAAAAAATTGGGGCTCTATTCTGTAGGAAACGGTCTATCGAAATGAAACCCGCTGTAACGACCACTGAACAACGGGAATTGATCCTCGGTCGTCGTCTATGGTTTCACCCTGCTGCACAAATACCCTGGCAACGTGCACGCTCGAAGGGATTCCATAGACGTGGCGGTGTTCTCCTGTTTACGAATGAGAGGTTTATGTGCCGTATGTTCTTATTGGTGCTTAGGCCGATCGTGGGGAGGATGAAGTGGTCGCAGCGAGAAGGCAGCGGCGTGGGGGAACCCGACGCTGCGGACTCGGCAGGAGAACCCTCCCAGGCATCGATGGGGACATGTTCGAGGAGGAGATATTGCGCGGGCGTTTTGAAACGCGTGCGCCCGGATCGCTGGTCAGGTTTTCTACTCTCGGAGTCTGTATTCGAACGTGAGTGAGTGGAACAATAGCGTGGCCAACGCATACCACATCTTGCATGAGTCGGTGCCATATCGCTCACGAAACCGCTCGAGCCTTGTCGGGCCGATTTAGTAGTTGGGGGTAAAAAGCTAAGAGTTGGGTCGGTGCAGATATTCGATGTGGGGGATGGGGAGCAAGGAAGGAGGCCGTGGACTCTGGCTCCCTATACGGTGTGTGGAAATATACCGCCTGCCGCCTCCGGATGAGGCAACTATGGGGTCTGACGGTGCCAATGAACACGGAGGATTTCAGACAAGCACGGTTCCCGATGTGGAACAAACCTGATACCCTCCGCGAACACCATAAAGGGAGCCGATCGGTTTCGAATTTTGCAGACGGGTGCGCCAGGAGGCCGGCCAGATATCCTCTGTCCCCCAAACCTACATAACCCGAGATACTTCAGTGAAACAGTGCTGCTGATCCGACGATCATCGATGATTCGGTACTAGTATCCAGGTGTCAACGTGATTGTCGGTCACGCAACAGAGAGGCTGATGAAATCACTTTCGCGGCTGGGATCACAAAACTGATGGTCGAGACGGTCGGAGGAAATGGTCCATATTATCGAGATACAACACGACTAAAGGATCTGAGAACGAATCACGACCCGCCGTTTGCATCCTGCTGTACCTTACCCTTCTCTTTGCGAACCTTCCCTGAACATAGGTCGAAGCCGTCAGTGGCGGCAAGCAAATACAAGAAACCAATGCACCCACCAGAAATATCCTGGGAGCTATCGCCGGTGAGCGATCCCTTCATATCCTCGACCGCGCCGCCGACACGATCCATCGTGCCCTCGACGTAGCCTTGAGCCTGGGCCTGCTTCAGCTCGACATCACCCTCGGCTTGACGTTTCTTGCCGGACGTCTGCAACGACTCGAGGCCAGTCATGTTGCCAACCGTCTCCTCCACCTTTCCTACAGTGTTCTTGACGTTCCCAGACGTCTTGCTACCAACGGGTGGAACGTAAGCGTCGGCGAGGATGGTAGGGCGGAGAGCAGAGGCTGAGGTTGGGGTGACTATCACAAACCTTGGATCCGAAGACATGTTGAACCTGAATTGGTTTGTAGGGGTACGGATGCGGTTGGGAGAGTGGTAGAAGTGTTTGGTGGGGATTCGAGAGACAGACTGGGTGGTATTTATACAGCTCAGGACGAAGGACGTGGACGTGGTTGACGATCGAACCGGGAATGGAGATGACGTAGGTCGGGAAGGAATCGAGGATGGCCGTGGTCACGATGGGCACGGGGAAGAGTCTCGACCCAACGTCAACGTTCGACTTAGGGCGTCGCTTCCGAGCCCTGGAAATACTGAGATCTTCGAGGGATATCGCACGAGTACCCCCTCAGCCTTTCACAGGCGCGAACCACTACTAGGGCGAAAATCATAGAGGCCTCCACTTCCCTTCGCGTGACTGGGGATCTGGGGTGGGCTAGAATATGCCAGAACGAGGAAGTGAATGTGTATTCTGACAAAGAAGCTCGATATCGCTGTCATCGTGAATTCCTATGTTTTGAACGGTGTGATATGGATCTGCATAACCGTAGAACCCAAACCACTCTCGCCTGGGATTCGGATCGCAGCGGGGTACGGCATTCGCGAACACAGACTACTGGGTTACTAGTCAACGTTCAACGGAGGGGGATAAATTGTCGAAAGATATGCACGAAGAGGCTAGGGTCCATCACCGATCCGGGTGATCCGAGGGTTCAACCGGTTCACGCGTCACGGGATAACTGCTCCCGAACCGCCACGGTCTATAGCCGGTCATCAATATACGCTTGCCGCCGGTGAGTGGGTTTTCAATATTTCAATCCTCGATAGGAGGAGTATTTAATTCGTACCCACCACGACACCACGCCTCATGACTGTTTCAAAAGGCACCGTTATCGAACGCCCCATCGTTGACCCAGAAAAAGTTCTCGGGGATGCCTCACTGGAACTTAAACGCGAGGTGGTGAGGCTATGGCCTTCCAACCAAGTCGACCCCGACCATTTTGCTTCTTCCATTGGGGCAAGACTAGAACTCGTCGAGATTTCCGTGGTGCCAAAGCGCGAGGATGCGCAGGTCATGGAGGCAAGAATAGTTGCGGAGATCGATGTCCTACCAGGTGCGAAGCTTGGATTTTCAATGTCGGTGACGCACAGGCCCACGATGCCATATTGACAAATTCTTATGCACACCAGGGATGCTCAACATAGTCAATTACACACACGGAGGATGCATTGCATACTTGGTAGACATGTCAGTCTCGGCATCTCTAATGCTCTCGATATCTGACCCAACAATTACAAGATGCACGAGCATACCCGCCGTCGCTCTCGAGGTTTACCACGGCAAGGACCCAAAACCAGTGACGGTTTCCCAATCCCTCGCGGTTTATTTCCTGGGACCATCCAAAGCGTATGTCTCTCCTCTTGTCGTCATCCTGTCAGGAGTAAATGCTAGCGCTCATCCTCTTGCAGCGGTGATCGACTGCGGTTAGTGAGTACCACCGTAGTCGTCGGAGGAAGGGTGCGCACGTTGTACTGCGAGGCACGTCTACCCCATCTGTGCATTCATGAGTCACATGCTCACACTTATAGTTCGCACAGGTGTGGGCCAAGAATCGTCACAAACTTGTCGCAACAGCGACCCATGTCAAGCTGGAGCCTAATCTCTCGAAGCTCTAAAGTTTAGCTACCAATAACTCGTGTATCGGTTTTCGTTTCGGTATCATCCACTCATTCATAAGTATCTCCTTCCCCCTTGACCCGGCTACCGTCCCTCAGTAAGCGCTGTTCCTCGGACCGAATCAGGCTACGGATGTGATAAAGGTGCCGGCGAGTGGCTACCGGCTAAACCCGGCGGCGTAGCGCCGCTGTCGCTGTCGTGTGATTGTGACTCTGAGCACCCATTCATATAGTGCGCCGACCGGTCATGTGAATCGCATTTGGACCAACCACCATGTCCATCGACTTCCAACTGCCAAGGAAAGTCCCACCTGGGCTGACACTCATCGGCTCTCTCCTATCCAACTGGAAGCTCGTCTCCCTCCCCCTAATTCTGTCGGGAGTCTTCAAACTGAATTTCTGGCAGACGATCCTGATATTCCCAGCCACCCTTTCCATTTCTATTGTAACAGCGGTGTACCTGCGGAACCACCGCTATGCGAAGAGGCTGAAGAAACTTGACGCCGTGCTTCCCCCGCAAATTCCAAGTAATTCGTTCGGAGGACTTGATGTGCTCAAAGGCCTCAGATGGGAGTATCATTTTGGTTACATCGGTGATTCTTATTTTGGATGAGTGGCTTCGCTACAGTATAAACGCAGAAACGCTTCTAGGCGAGCTAGTGAGTAACTGGGGAGAACAGCTCGGGCATACAATGTCCATCGCGATCCTTTGGGAGCCTCGTGTACGTAAATTTTACCATATTTCACGTAGCTCGCTGAGTCGGAGCTTGTCAATGCAGATCTTCACTTCGGATCCCGAATACATCAAGGTGAGTAACAAACTTCAGTTGAGCTCATTTTACGCCCAACGAACAATGGTCCAGAGGATTCTCGCGACAGATTTTGAACACTTTGAGAAAGGTCCGATATTCAGGGATTACATGAAATCCCTGTTGGGAAGTGGAGTTTTCAACGCAGACGGTGAGAAATTCTCAACACAATCGCAGGGCGACCCAGATTAACACCCTTCCAGGTGAATTATGGAAGTAGGTTTCCTCCCCATCTCTGGCCTGGGAATTCACCGACCCCGTGCTCATGATAGATTCCACCGCTCGATGTCCCGCCAGTTTTTCACCAAGGACAAAATCAGCCATTTCGACAACTTTGATCGACACGCAGACCTAGCTATCTCAAAACTGAAGGACCGCTTCCGGGAAGGCGTTGCGGTGGACATCCAGGATCTTTTCTGTAGATTTACGATGGACTCTGCGTCAGAATTCCTTTTCGGTTCGGACGTCCAATCCCTCTCTGCAGACCTGTCGTACCCTTCTACCGCCAAGGCCGCTACGAGCCCCAAAGTACATCCCTCGGACCCCTTCGCGGAGGCATTCCAGAAGGCTCAGGTTGCATCAGCCGCGAGGTCAAGGTTTGGTAAATTCTGGCCCCTGGTCGAATTTTGGGAGAGCAAGGTCGAGAAGGAGATGCAGACTGTCTTTGGTTACGTAGACCCGATCGTCAAGCGTGCCATTGAAGCGAAGAAAGCCAAGGAACTATCCAAAGTAGAAGGCGAGGATGAGGGCGAAACGCTGCTGGAACACCTAGTCAAGCTTACAGACGGTAAGCGCCCTCTACCCTGCAACCCCCAAGGACCTACATCAATCCCCCTTTTTCGCTCTACAAGATCCTATCATTCTCCGAGATGAAACCCTGAACATCATGGTCGCTGGTCGTGATACGGTTGGTCTCACAAAATGTCCCGAAGGGCGTTTCCCGCGATTGATGTAACCCCTACAGACTGCTGCTCTCATTACGTTCACCGTGTATATGCTCTCCGAGCATCCTCACGTTTACGACCGTCTACGCCAAGAGATCATAACCACTATTGGGATTACAAATCGACCAACCACGGAGAACCTCCGTGATATGAAGTATTTGCGCGCAGTGCTCAATGGTAGGGATCAACTTGCATGTCGCGGATAGGGCCTGATTTCTATCCGTATTCCAGAGACATTGCGACTTTTCCCCCCTGTGTGCGTAGGATCTCTCAGAATTCCTGACCTTTCCTGATCAAACACACAGTCCGTTTAACGTTCGGTATGAGAGATCCGTTTGGACGACGTGAAACCCCACCATTTAACTCCGCTACAGGACACCAACTGTCGACATGATTTGGCCGTCTCTGACAGGCGGAAAACCGTACTTTATTCCCGCCGGAACTAGATGCTTATATGCACCGTACATTATGCAACGAAGGAAAGATCTCTGGGGTCCAACAGGTACGTTACATAACTCCCGGTCCGTTCCTTAGAGCTGATAACAATTCATTCTACCCACCCCCCACGACGGACGGACGCACACGCAGCGGAAGAGTTCGATCCAGATCGCTTCATAGATGACAGAAAGGCCCTCCTCACTTCCAATCCGTTCATGTTTCTCCCGTTCAACGCGGGACCGAGGATCTGCCTAGGTCAACAGGTACGCAAAGCACCCTCCACCGCCACCAGTCGAAGATGGTACTTCTGTGCCTACTGACGTCTTGTATTCTTCCAACCAAACCCTTCCCCCGTTAGTTTGCGTACAACGAGGCGTCGTTCATGATAGTTCGCCTAGTTCAGTCCTTCAAAAAATTTAGGCTCGCGATGGAAGATCACCCTGAATCTTTGCCCCCGCCCGAGTGGAAAGCTAGTGGTGTCGGGAGGAAGGCAGTGGAAAAGGTAAATTTGAAGAGCCATTTGACCATTTACGCCAAGGTTAGACACATCCTTCGTTGCCGACCTCAAAAGACGTCATATCCGCCTTCTAACCTTCTTTCTCTCAGGGTGGGGTGTGGGTGAAGATGGATGAGGCTTGAATCCGCTCGCTTCGGCTAATCATCACAATGTATTATCCGGCCGACATTGTCTGGGACATTAGCTTCGAACTTGGCCTCCAGAAGTTTCGTTACACATTACGGATCTATGATTCTGCTTATACAAGACCGTATCACATTCAGCCATCCATTCGCAGCACGTGTCACACCAACCCTACACTTCGATAGAATCAGGAATGGGCCCGTACTGATCGGCTCCACCAGCGCTTCTGGATCCGAGTGAATGTTTCCTGAGCGGTGGAGAGGCCGCCCATTGGGATGGGAAATGTGAGAGGCCGATTGCGGGTTCGGGTTTGAGAATTTGTACTGCCAGCTTGGCAATCTGATCAAACAGCATCGTTTCTATATCCGCCGGGGTGAAGACCTTGGTTTCGTCGAGGGATTTGTCGTGGGCATAACGGAGGAGGAATGATACGAATCTGGGAGGGAGGAAAAGTTGCGACGGTCATAAGCACTTGAAGGGGCGATTACATGATAACTTACAGTTCTTTGAGGAAAGCGAACGACCAGCCCTCTGTCCTCTTCGCGATGTCGCCAGCGATGGCCTCGTCATCGCTCCGCACGAACAAATTCTCAACTTCACTCGCTGAATTCCTAGCCTTCTTGATCCACTTGATTGCGAACTGCTTCCTCAAGGGCTCGCTTGGCAAGGCAAAGTTATACTTGACATCGAACCTGGAGGGCCGGTTGAGTATCGCGTCATCGATGCACTCCGGGTGGTTTGTTGTAGCGATGGTTAAGACTCCATGGTTCTGCGCGAGACCGTCTAGTTCGTTGAGGAAGAACGATTTTACATATTGGGTGACCATCGAGTCGATGTCCTCGATGATGAGGATACATGGGGCGAATTGACGAGCATGTTCAAAGATTTGGCGAACGGCAAATTCGGACCCCTGTCGTTTGAGGTCGGTGCGGGTGTCATGAGGAGAAAGAGAGCGACTTACGCCGGAAGAGCTAAACGATTTAACGTACAAAGCCTTTTGCGGGGTCGAGTTTATGAGAGCTTTCAGAGATTCGGTCTTGCCATTCCCAGGAGGACCTACGGATCATCAGCACACAGCGTACGAAAGGTAGGCCGAAAGAATAAACTCACCGAGGAGAAGGATCCCTCGTTTCCAGGTGATCCCAAGGGACTTGTATATGCTCTCACTGGAAAAGAACGTGGATGTGTCCCTCTGTAGACCCTTAACGAAGGATTCTTCGAGGATGAGGTTATCCCAGCTTGCAGACTCGACGGCCTTGGTCAACTCCTCGTCCTGATACCACATCCCACGATCGAAGACCCAGAGGCTGTTGTCGTCAACCCGGTGCATCCAAGCGTACACGTCTTCGACGAGACCCTTCCCCACTCCATCTGCGCTCATCAGATCCGCCCCTGCAGGCTTGTCGTACACAAAGTTCCAGAATGTTGTGCCGCATCTTCCGGGACCGTTACCATCGTTAGACGCTTCGATCTCGACCTTGTACAGCCGGAAGTCCGTTCCCTTGTATGAGAACGAGGTGAGTCCGCAGATATCCTTTGGGTCAATGCTCCGCTCTACACTGGTACCTGAGCCCGTCATGGTCAAGGTGTAGGCTGTCAGGGTCTCGCTCCGATGACCCTTGACCGGGATGTTGTTCTCTTTGAGGAACTGGCCGATGGGGAAGTACCGGTCGACGATGGGTATGTGCACCGAGTCTGGGTGAAGCTTCTGAAGCTCCCGAATGAGTTGGTATGGTTCGTTGAGGTTCGTCTCAGTGAAGTGAGCATCGAGGAAGGTACGTAGGGTGTTCGGGGTGTCCATGGTAGAAGCAGGGGACGCTGGAGGGTACTGTCATGATCGTTCACTTAAATAGGCTCTATTGCGGGGCTGTGCTGCGATACGTTGCGACTGTGAAGGGTATCCACTATGACTGGATGTGGTAGCTGGATGACTAGGTCTCCTAGGGTTTCGCCCATCAGATCATTGCGCGCCCATATTAATGTTCGTCACCGCTGGCGATGGGTGCAAAAGCAACGCTAGAAGTCGTGTACCGGAACGATTATAGGATTTCAGCGGACCTGCCACCAAGAAACGCTAACTATATCCTAAAAAGTCATCACGAACGAGGATAAGAGGCCATAAGTTCGTTTCACATCATAACAACCACGCTCCCATCAAGACTGCGACAACACCGCCCGCGATTGACCCATACTTGAACCTTACTGCCGCATCCGAACTGGACCACAGGATCTCCGGTGTTTGTTGGAGTCCCAGAACCCGGGTTCGGGGGACGGGATCCTGGGGACGGGGGAGGTGCTACACTTGGATTGATCGCCTGGGCGCGGAGTGGGCGAACGCTTTCTTGAATCGATCTATTGTAGGTGCCAGCCGGGTCGACCCAGACACCGTTGCAGTTTGCGTCGCCGCCACTAATCGTGCAGGAGTACGTGACCGTGGTCGGGTCATTCGCGTATTGTAGTACAGTATCTGATGGACCAAACATAAGTATAGCTGAAGCGAGATGAGTCCAATCGGTTCGGCGAGATGACTGAAACCACATACCAGTCGGAGGAAATCCAGACTGTGTCCAGGTCCCGGTCGGTTTTCCAGGAAGCAACTTCCAAGCGGTCTTGCCATCTGGACCGGTACCAAGTTGTTCAGCGCTGACGGGCTGTTCTTCGGTGCCGTGTGAAAGGAACACAATCGAGTCGAGTTGACTTTTGGGAAGATACGACGTGTAGCTCCAGGCCGAGGGAAACTAAAACGCACCAGCGACCCTTTTATATAGCCCCTTAGCCTTAGGTGCAGGTTCGACCGAGGTGACGACGTTCCATCATCACTAGGCGAAACACCGAGCTTGAGGTTAGGAATCAGCAGTTCCACTCGCCGCTGTTGGCTGCGTGGTGTGTAGTGGTACACCACCCAGGTATTGGTTCCCCCCTGCGCCCTCAATCAAATGGATCACGGTTGTTGATGCGACGAGGCGGTTCTCCGGGGCGTGATTAGAGGTCATAGAGGTGTCCATACCTGGGCCACGACGGTCGCTATGATGAGACAGCTTTGCAGGTCTCGGGCCCCAGGAGATGATCGGTGTGGTACTGTCGTAGTTGGATGAACCAAAGGTGGATTGCGAGGGGTTGCCTGCAAGCCAGCTGTAGAGTATATATTATTGGCGGAGATGAAGACGTCCGGACCTCTTCCGAACTCTCCCAGGCATGTAGGCGTCTAATCCTCGCACACCTTCATCGTTGTCCTCGACGGGCGCGCGCAAAGACCACTCAACCGGTGTTTCATGACATATTGCTATTCGCAACTGAAGACGAGTCTACAACAACGTATTCACGACCGAAGCATTGGTGGGCCTTTGCCTGCAAGATAATATCCCATCACTGGAACTGATCATCGAGATGTTTATTCCCCTCTAGCTTAGAGCCGACGTTAGGTACGGCCAAGAACCTAGCCACCCACTAGGCTGCTGCGAGTTTGTGTTCTAACTATTCAAATTTTACCAAAGGCGCGTTTCTTGGTCGTCCGAGATGTATCGTGGATACAGTGCTCCCAGTCATGCATCCGAGGGTAAGTCATCTAAACTATCCCTGGCTCTCCCACAGCCCCTCAAAATCTTACAGAAACCGAGCGAGGTCTCCAAGCTTCACCGACGTCGGGGTCAAGATCTTCAACCTCCCTGATGAGAAGAGACGACAGCGGTCGCGACGGCGACGAACCTCCCGGGTCGATCGCAACTCTCCCAGACCCCTCTCCAATTGTTCCATACTGGTCCGCAAAGAGGCATCTCACGTGTGGCAACCCAGTCCCCGCCCCTCCGTGGGCAGCCAAGACCCCCGCCTGGCGTGCCGCTCCCGGAAAACTCAAGACCTCTTACGCCGCTCTTGTCCTATGTCTCAACATTGACGTCGACCCCCCAGACATCGTCAAGACTAATCCATGCGCTGTCCTGGAATGTTGGGTAGATCCCCATACCATGCCGTCCCATAAAGCACTCGAAGTCATCGGCCAAAACCTCCAGCATCAGTTTGAGGGTCTCAGTCCCAAGATTACGTATAAACCGATCCTGGATCCGTCCTACGACGATCTGCGCCGGTTTTGTATGACCCTTCGCAAGCAAGCCAAGGACGACACTGTACTCTTTCATTACAACGGACACGGTGTTCCAAAACCCACCCCCAGTGGCGAACTTTGGTGTTTCAACAAAAATTACACGCAGTATATTCCCGTCTCCATAGCCGAGGTTCAGAACTGGCTCGGATCCCCTTGTGTGTATATCTGGGACTGTTCCGCTGCTGGAAACCTCCTCCAAAGCTTCGTAAATTTTGCAGAACGACGGGACGCGGACATCAACCTGATGCACGGGGGGTACCCGGAAGGAATGCAGCCCTTTATGGAATCCATCCAGCTTGCTGCCTGTGCTGCGAACGAGCATCTGCCCTCGTCTCCTGAACTTCCGGCCGATATTTTCACTTCCTGTCTCACTTCCCCCATCGACATCGCCCTCAGATTTTTCATCATGAATCACCAACTACCCAATGACATCACCGCCGATATGGTCATGCAGGTTCCGGGGGACCTCAAGGACCGTCGTACCCCATTAGGTGAACTGAACTGGATCTTTACCGCCATCACAGACACTATTGCGTGGACCACTTTTTCGCGGGAACTATTCACCCGCCTTTATCGCTCCGACCTCCTCATCGCCTCCCTCTTTCGCAATTTCCTCCTCGCGGAACGCATAATGAAAAACCACCACTGTACACCACACACATATCCCTCCCTTCCCCCAACCAACACACATCCATTGTGGGCCTCGTGGGATTTGGCCGTTGATGCTTGTCTGCGTCAGATTCCAGATATTCTGAAGAACTCGGAAACCACGCCCATTTCAGGAACACTTTCCAATAGAGCTCGTCGACAAGCTCAACTCGCCCGTCAGGAGAGAGGGGCTCCCCCGATCCCCACGCCCGTCCCTGGAACGGAGAAGCCATATTCCTACGTCTTCAGCCGCTTTTTTGCGGACCAGCTGACAGCATTCGAGGTGTGGATATCGAGAGGAGGCTCGGCCTTGACGAAGCGTGGGCCGCTTTCACTCCCCATCCAAACAAATGGAGACCAAGCATTCGACTCCCCGGAGAACGGCGGTATCAACGAATTGGATAGGAACAATGGCCATCACCTCGTCCCCCGCAAACCCCCGGACCAACTACCGATTGTCTTGCAAGTTCTCCTTTCCCAGCCGCATCGTCTCAGAGCATTGATCCTGCTCTCGCAGTTCGTCGATTTGGGTCCATGGGCTGTTCACTTGGCGCTGGCGATAGGAATATTTCCCTATATTTCCAAACTCCTCCAAGCGGCAGGTGGAGATCTCAGACCCGTACTAATCTTCATTTGGGCCCGAATCCTCGCAGTTGACTCTTCGTGTCAAGTGGACTTGTATACGAACCAAGGGTACAAGTACTTCGCGAACGTCCTCGCCATGCAGGAAGACCGGAAAGGTGCCATGATCCCCAACGGCTCAGAGCATAAAGCTATGTGTGCTTTCATCCTCTCCGCCATCGCCCGGGATTTCCCTCACGGTCAAGACGCCTGTTGGAGGGAACGGGTGTTTGATTCGTGCTACGACCGGTTAGACGAGCCGGACTTCCTACTGAGGCAGTGGAGTGCGTTGTGCATTGGGCAGATGTGGAACAACAACGACGAGATCAAGGTTTATGGGGTGGACAAAGGGACCCAGGACAAATTAATCGGACTGCTGTCGGACGAAAGCCCTGAGGTGAGAGCTGCCGCGCTCTTTTCACTGGGTACTTTCATGGGAGCGTCTGGATCTGCGGACAGAAGCAAGATGGGAGGGGGCGGAAGTGGAACAATGTTTCATCTTGAGGAGAGGACACATTTTAGAATGGAAGTTGCGGTTGCGACAGGGGCGACCTTGGCGATCAAGGAGGATGCGAGCCCACTTGTCAGAAAGGAACTCCTCGTCGTTATCAGCTGCCTCGTCAAGGAATGGAGAGGCTATTTTGTCGTCTGCGCCTGGATCTATTGGGAAGAAGACCGAAAACGAAGGCTGGAAGGGCTAAACCTTCTCTATCACGATGACGACATTACGGTCCAGGCGGTGAATGAGTGGTTGGACACGTTCAAGGACGACGACGAGGAGAACTCCAGAGAGGAGAACCGAGTGGTGTTGTCTTCTTTTTTCACAATATTCTCTGTCCTGCTTGAGCTTTCAGTTGATCCATACCAGGAGGTGGCGACGAATGCGCAAACGATTGTGGATTACGTCGTTGCTCTCCTTCTCGAATCGCCATTCGCCAGACTGGAAGGTTCACAGTTTTTAAATCAGATGGACCCCCCCGCCGCATTTAGAAACAGTCAAAGTCGATCTCGGATGCCATCCCTCCAGTCTTCCCCTGCCCTTACTCATCCCTCTTTCTCGACGAGTTCCTTACGACCCGCACTTACCAGGAGCGACACCATGACAAGCACTATCTCTACTGGGGTAACCAATACCATAAAACGCACCTCTTCGTTTGCGAATGCTCTCAAGAACCTCGCCTTCCCCCAACATGACGATGGCAGGATTTCACCGAACCACGCATTGTCCAACAGACCGGATGCCCCTGACTACTCCCGTCCCCCATCGCCAAACCTCAATTTTGCACAATACACATCACCATATTCTCGCCCCACGACGCCGACAGGTAGACCTTGGGATACCCCACAACCCCAGGGGAAGCAGCTGAGGGGGTTTGTAGATGACAAGGAGAGGCAACAATCCATTGATTTCCAGCCTTCGGACGTGATGGAGGCGTTGATGGAGGAGGATATGGAGAGATTGAAAGCAAGGCGACGTGCTGGAGCTACTTCGAGGCGCGGTCACCATCATGGCTCCAGGCACCATCATTCACACCACCATCTTCAACATAATGGGGGAGATACGTTAGCAAGCCCTTCAGGGAGCACATTCTCGAATGACTCTAACGCCAGCGTGATTCTCGGGTTGGGGACGGGGGTAGGCATTAGAGACGCACTCCCGTTAAAGAGCAGATGTTACGACTGGTGTTCGGAGTATTTCAAGGAGCCGCAGATGAGAGTACGTTTCTTTCTTGTCGTACCCGTATGCTGCGTGGGCTAAACACCAAAACCTGGGAGCTCAGCAAGCAGAGAACGACGAGCCTGGGAGCGTGCAATACAACCACCAAGTATGGAGACAACAGAGAAATGAGAGGGTGCTTGCCGAAACGAGATCTCAGGCAGAGCATGCCGGTTGGTTTTGATTCTGACTCGATGTGCTTGTTGATAACACACCTGCTGTTTCAGAGTCATGTCCATGGGATCGACCCGTCACCACACTCCAGACTCCCGGACACCCGCTTTCTTTGGCCTTCCATGCTTACGATCCGCATTTGGTTGTGGCGAACGAATCAGATACGATCAGGTACGGTCCTTCCCTTTGGCGTATAATGGGGCTGAACGAAAGTCCCTAGTGTCTGGGATTGGACTCGTAAGAAGAGGTTAAACCTTTTCTACAACGGTAACCCTCGAGGGACGAGCATAACCTCGTTGCACATCATCAACCAGGAAGTTGGAGCCATGATTCTCTCCGCATCAGGTGGGTGTCTTGCCGGCCGTATGCCTAAACGAAGCTCAATTCTCCACAGCCGAAGGAATCGTTCGCTTGTACCGCAACTATGACCCAGACCTCGGCAACGGTCCCGTCCAGATGGTTAGCTCGTTTAGAGCGTTAAACGATGTTATTGCAATGAAGCGTGGTACCGGGAGCGGGGTAGTGACAGACTGGAAACAACAAGGTGGGACGCTTCTCGTCAGTGGTGATTCAAGGGTCATTCGGGTGTGGGATGCGCACACAGAGAACCAAATCTTGGCAAGTTTTCCACACATTCAATCTACTGTACAGAAGTTCTCATTGAAACTTAGGATTTGGATACCAACTCCGACAGCCCAGTTACCGCCATCGCATCCGACCAGGGATCTTCAACGACGTTTGTGGCCAGTTTTGCAGATGGCACGGTGAAAGTGTTCGATCGACGGTTGGACGAGGAGGACGCCATTGTTCGTTCCTACGGGGAACACCAATCATGGGTGCAGAATGTGAGGTGGCACCCTCACCTCGGGGCGCAGTTCTTGTCAGGAAGGTGGGCAATCGAACGCTTATGCTGGGGATATGTGAACCTAATATGCGAACCTTCAAGCCTTGACGGGGAAGTCATGCTCTGGGATCTCCGGGCTGGTGAACATGCCATAAAGTCTTGGGCCCTCGACAACGGGCTCTCTGCTTTCGATGTTCATGAACAAGCACGGGTGTTCGTTTCGTAAGTAACCCAATCCGTAATTCAACTCCCTAGAGGTCGTGGACTGACTTGAAGCGCTTCCTACCTCACATAGAACGTCAACACTATCACCCTCCAGCTGGAGAGCACAGCGGGCTGTCGTACATTCGATCAACAGACCTGGGGCACTGTCGAAGACAAATATTCCTACGGGGGTAACTTCACCACCGAGGGACTATCCTTCTCCATCGATCCCGCGCTACGGATCTTTAGTTTTCCACCCAACAGAAATGCTGTACGGTGTGAGCGGTCCTGATGGTACCGGTGAGTCCGAACGTGGAATGTTCCGTTTACGTCGTCTAAACACCTCTTTTATTAGTACGCGTCATTGGGTGCAAGCTTCCTTAGGACCACGCATCGAAGACCGTTGTGCGACCATCGTTCTGTGCCGTGGTTTCTTTCCATCTCCCCTTTGCTCACCCCTCTACTCTATTTTATCACCTTTCCTTTCTAGTTGCCGTCGTTTTTTTCCTTTATTTCATCTACCCTTCTCCCCTTCTCGATGTCCCTTTTTCTGTTCGCCGCGACGTGATAGGATACGTACTTGCTCCGTGATCCATAGAAGCCTGCACTCCGTGTGTTCCATGCATATGTCGGAGCTGTCCAGAACCACCGATGCTACATCAGTGAAACGCCCCACTTCATACCGAACTCTATTCAGTTTTTGACACGAGCGCCGGCTAATTTCGTCAAAAAAGCTCAGGGTTGGGACCTTGAGGCCTCCTCTGCTCCCGACCGACGCCAGAAGCCCCGATTACAGCAGTTTGCGAAAGCCCTGTCCCGTGCTTTTCCCTTATGATCGCCACCGGCGAATATATAACTGAATGGTCAGAATCAGAAACATCTGATGACGTGTCCGCGCGTATGAATGAATTGTTCCCTTCCCGAGCGGTCTTCCATGAATGATCGGTGGGGGTATGAAGGAGAGCGCACTCTCTCAATGTGTCAAGGGTATCTCTCAAAGGATCCCCGCGATATCTCCGGCCCATTCCCAGAGAAGAGTCTCAGGAGGTGGAAACGGAACGTTCAGGAATATGGGAGTGTTGTGCAGAGAAATCCTCCCTCCCCTTCTAAACTATGACCCTGCCTCTGGATTCGAGGCTGGATTCCGGCCGAGGACTCAGGAAACCTTCGCTCGGCTGGAGTTAAGCGACCGTTGCTTAGCGCTGCTCACCGATCGACCGCGAGAAAAAAAGACAGGCAAGATTTCCAAACCGCTGTAAGCTCGGGTAGCGTTACCAGACGTGGACGGTCTGCTACAGCTATTTGCGTTTCGGTAGATCGTTTCCTATGGAATACGGCCCCAATTTGTTATTTACCTTTTGATGGTATTGGAGTCCGGCGCCCCGGCGTCGGTGCATCGGTCAGCTCATCCATTGGCCTCAAGTATGCTTGGAACTCGGTTTACCCGTTCAGTTCCCGCCCTGCAGGGCCGCCAACAACCCCAAATTCATGCCAGGGATGTCTTGGTTTTCGTGAGTGGCCTGATAGTGAGGATGAGTTCTGTCCAGGGGACCCGGCTCCAGCATCAAACGTCATGCCAGGGTGTCGAGGCCCGTCCAAGAAAACAAATTTGGACCGTATCTTATGGCAACGATCAATCGAAACGCAAACCATTGAAATTGCTTCACGGGGTAACTCTGTCGCCGGACGTGCGGGTGCGAGTTAACTTGACGGGCAGCCACCCAGCCTGATATAAGTACGTATTCATACGTAGATCAGTGAAACGTCCGTCTCGCCTCTTTTTAGTTCAACCTAGTACAAGCGCCTGCCAGCTTTGTCAAAAAAAAAAGTAGAAATTTGAGGTCTCCTCTGCTCGTGACCGACTTCGGCGACCTGGGTTAAGTTCATGTAGCGCCACCGGACGTGCGGGCTTTGCTGATGTAACGTCTGTGGCACAAGTCGCAACAGTTATGAACGAAATATCGCCACAAGAAGAACAAGTGGGGCAAGCGCAGAAGAAGCGCAGAAGCAACCATTTCGGTGTTCTAGTCCCAAGTCAGGAAGGGAACACTGGCAAATGTCGAACACGAAGCGACACGACTGGGGGTCCCATTGTCCTGCGTGGCATAAACTGTGGGTTCTGGAAATCATGGAAGGTTCGTATGACATCGGACAGGTGGGCCGCCCACGGTTTGTCCCACGAAGTGATCGGTACCAGTCCGTGTCTCCATTCCCCAAACGTGGGCGGCGCGCTCTCGCAGAGAACTGTTGATCGATGGTCACCCAACCGCTATGATCGTCTCATTCCCGGACGTCCACGCTCCGTTCTTCGGAAAACTCTGCCAGTTAGTTGTTCTTGCCAAAGCTTCTTGCTAGGGTGTGCTACGTCTAAATGTCACGGGTTGCGAACTGCACACACAGAGGGTAAATTGTATCCCCAAGGGAAACAACACCGGAGACAAACAACTTAGGGATCAATCGTGGTTCGGGAAGGCGAGCAGATGACATGGCTAATATTCACGTAAATCACAAAGGGGTGAACTCCCGTAAGGCTACACTGCGTGGGCACATGTCTAGCTAAATATCCAAGGGCTTATAAGAGGACTGTCAGGTCCACGTCCGTGTGCAAAGGCCCAAGCACACACCACGATGACTATACCCCCAGGAATTTCCGCCCTCTTTACAGCAATCTCCCAGGTGTCCTTTCTTCCCCTGACACTCGGAACCCTCGACCACTTTCTCCTTCGCCCTTATGAAATCCACAGCTTACCGACATGGGTCACCACCGCGACTTGTCTCCTCAGTCCTCTTGCCGCGTTCAGCATACAACTCTTGTCATGGGACTTGGTCGTCTACATCAAGGCAAAGAGAGCTGGCGCAGTCTTGCCACCACATAAACCCACCTGGGTTCCTGGTGGAATCCACAGGGTTCTAGATGCTTTGAAGGATGACACATCATATCTCGGTAACTTTTCAGCCAATTGTCATAGTGGCTGTGCTAACAGCCCGCTCAAGGCGACATCCTTGAGGATCGGACCAGAACGCTCGGGCACACTCTCAACCTGAGGATTTTGTTCACCAACCACGTCTGCCTTTCCATTGACTATGGAAGATGTTAAGGACTCTAATCCTCCATGTCCATATAGATCCTCACAACGGAGCCGGAGCACATCAAAGTCTGTACTCGTGTCACTTCTCCGTATTCCCTACTAATTCGAATACCTTTAGCTCATCCTCGCAACTGACTTCGATCACTATGAGAAAGGTCTCGTCCGTCATCTCTACTTCACAGGAAAATATTCAGTAGACCTTTATCAGGCCCCAGGATGCGGAAAATAATGGACGCATTGTTGGGTGTCGGAGTATTCAACTCAGACGGTGCAATGTGGAAGTGAGTACCCATGCTCATTTGCATCTCGGGTGCTCTCGGTAACACGCTTTCCGTACAGGTTCCATCGTGGAATGACCCGGCCATTCTTTTCGAAAGACCGTATTTCGCATTTCGAAATATTTGACCGCCACGCAGCCGACGCAATCAAGCAAGTCAGGGACAGGATAAGGGAAGGTCACGCCGTTGATGTCCAGGTGATTATCGATGATCCATACTCCTCGCCCCTACCTGTTTCTTACCGTCTTCCAGGATGTTGTCTCACGGTTCACCCTCGACTCTGCAACAGAATTTCTCTTCGGAGTGTTTGTGCCCACATCGAGTCCTGTGCCTTTATAAGTACTAATGAACTTGTTCACCAGGGACGTTCGTTCGCTTTCGGCCGGATTGAATTACCCGCCTTCTGCTCCCGTGCCTTCATCTAAGGATCACCCTGCAAATAAATTCGCTGATGCCTTCCTGACCGCGCAATCGGTGATCGCCCAGCGAAGCATGTCGAATGAGCTTTTTTGGAAACTTATCGAATTTCGGGAAGATAGAATCGTTGGACCAATGGCCGTCGTCGGAGAGGTACTAGATCCAATCATTGAGGAAGCTATCAGGAAGAAGGGGGAAAAGAGAGCGAACTCTGTGGCCGATCCCCTTGAAGGAGAGACGTTGTTGGGCCATTTGGTAAATTTGACGGATGGTGAGCATCCCTTTCGTTCCTTTCTTTTTAGTGTCTCACACCTTCCCAGACCCAAAGATTATCCGGGATGAGATGCTCAATATCATGATTGCCGGGAGGGATACTGTACGTCTGGCTTGTCTCACGGTCAGAATCTCGCTGATGACGTTACTCTTTCTTAGACCGCAGCCACCCTTACATTCATGCTGTACATGCTTTCCCAGAAGCCTGGAGTGCTGAAGAGACTGCGACAGGAGATCCTTGACCACGTCGGCCCTAGCGCTCGTCCCACCCATGAAGACCTCAAAAATCTGAAGTACCTCCGTGCGACAATAAATGGTACGTTGCAACAAAGGAATACGCGATAGAGCCCCCAGTTTTAATTGTGTCCCTATCAGAAACGCTCAGACTGTTCCCTCCTGTGTAATCTCCTTTCACATCCACTTTGTTGGACCATGGATTTACGAACATTTGCAGACCTTTCAACTGCCGATATGCGACGCAAGACTTGATCTGGCCCGCGCCACAAGGTGGCCAACCTTTCTTCATTCCCGCTGGCACAAGATGCGCATACTCTGTATATGCTATGCATCGCCGAACGGATCTATGGGGACCGGACGGTAATCACTGTCTCTTACAAGAAGTCCAGAGAACTTACCACGCTTTGTGCCCCGGACAGCCTTAGAATTTGACCCCGACCGTTTCTTGGATGAGCGCATGAAGAAGTACCTCATTCCAAATCCGCTCATCTTCCTCCCGTTCAACGCAGGCCCTCGGATCTGCCTCGGTCAGCAGGTACGAATTCTTATATCACTATGGTATGACCGGGTTACTAAATTCGGGATTGTCAGTTTGCATACCACGAGATGTCATTTATGATGATCCGCATGCTGCAAGCCTTTGAAGATATCGCTTGGGATCCTGAGGCTTCCCCTCAGTCGGTTCCCCCATCTGAGTGGGCGGAGAGTGACAATTTACGCAAGAGGGAAGAGAAGGTGTGGCTTCGTTCCCACTTGACGATGTATGCGAAGGTAAGCGGTCAACTCTTATCCACACCAGTTGAGTCGTTCTGATTAGCGTTCGTCGTCTCAGGACGGGTACTGGGTGAAATTTAAGGAGGCTAAACGCTGAGGTTCGTTTATTGTGTTTATTGGGATGATCGTTGGACTAACTTTTTCCGTGTATCGTATCTTAGGAACTCACCAACCTTCCCATTCATTACGAGATTCAGCAACAACCTCTTACGGAGAGCTCACACGGCTAATTGCACTCATCCCTGCGCGAAACCACGAGTACAATGCGTTCATCTGCGTCCAGCGAACACAATATTTATGTCATAGAAAGCGCCATAGGCGCCGCGGCCGCTGTACCTACTAGTAGTAGCACCGGACACCTTAGATGTCAGGGCACTCTTATACTCCTATAATCTTATACCCTTGAACTAGCGACACCACCTTCTCGGTTATGGACCGTCCCATAGCTCTACTTCCGCAGTCGGTCTCCAATGGTGGCTGAGGCCGACGTAATCCTCACCAGTAGCGTCCATTGCTCAAGATCTTTCTTAGCAATCGGCCATACCAGTGGAGAAGGTGGATGCGGACTGCCGGATAATCTTATAATTAACCTGCCCCCGTTCCCCTTGTTCCTAAATTTCTTTCGGACTCTGGAAACTGTTCTTTCCCTCTTCACCTTCACAGACCCCCGCGGAGTCCAACGAACTTCGCGTCGATACACCATTGCATGACTACCCCTGAACAAAGAGAACTGATCCTCAATTGTCTTCAAGAATTTCACCTCTGCCCAAATACCCTGGCAACGCGCACACCCAAAGGGCTTTTGTAGACGTCGCAGTGTTCTACTGTCCACGAATGAGAGGTTCATGTGCCGTATGTTCTGATTGGTGTTTAGGTCGAGCCCGGGGGGATCGACGAACCCGACGTTGCGGACTCGGCGTAAACGCTTTCCCAGGCACCTACCCTCATAGTCTGGATATCTGAACGTGAACGAACAGCGTGATCGACGCATACGCCGTCTTGCATGAGTCGGTTCTGTGTCGCTCACAAAACCGCTCGAGCCTCGTCAGACCAATTAGTTGGGGATAAAAAGCTAAGAGTTGGGTCGGTGCTGATGTTCGATGTGGGGATGGGGAGCAAGGAAGGAGGCCGCGGACTCTGGCTCCCTATACGGTGTGTGGAAATATACCACCTGCTGCCTCCGGGCGAGGCAACTATGCGGTGTGACGGTGCCAATGAACACGGAGGATTTCAGACAAGCACGGTTCCCGATGTGGAACAAACCTGATACCTTCCGCGAACACCATAAGGAGAGCCGATCGGTTTTGAATTTTGCAGACGGGTGCGAGGGTCCGGCCGGATATCCTCTGTCCCCCAAACTACATAACCCGAGATACTTCAGTGAAACAGTGCTGCTGATCGAACGATCATACATCCACAGTTCTGCCGATGATTCGGTAGTATCCAGGTGTCAACGTGATTGTCGGTCACGTAACAGAGAGGCTGATGAGATCACCTTCGCGGCTGGGATCACAAAACTGATGGTCGAGACGGTCGGAGGAAATGGTCCATATTATCGAGATACAACACGACTAAAGGATCTGGGAGGGAATCACGACCCGTTTGCATCCTGCTGCACCTTCCCCTTCTCTTTGCGAACCTTCCCTGAACATAGGTCGAAGCCGTCAGTGGCGGTAAGCGAGTACAAGAAACCAATGCACCCACCAGAAATCTCCTGGGAGCTATCGCCGGTGAGCGATCCCTTCATATCCTCGACCGCGCCGCCGACACGATCCATCGTGCCCTCGACGTAGCCTTGAGCCTGGGCCTGCTTCAGCTCGACATCACCCTCGGCTTGACGTTTCTTGCCGGACGTCTGCAACGACTCGAGGCCAGTCATGTTGCCAACCGTCTCCTCCACCTTTCCTACAGTGTTCTTGACGTTCCCAGACGTCTTGCTACCAACGGGTGGAACGTAAGCGTCGGCGAGGATGGTAGGGCGGAGAGCAGAGGCTGAGGTTGGGGTGACTATCACAAACCTTGGATCCGAAGACATGTTGAACCTGAATTGGTTTGTAGGGGTACGGATGCGGTTGGGAGAGTGGTAGAAGTGTTTGGTGGGGATTCGAGAGACAGACTGGGTGGTATTTATACAGCTCAGGACGAAGGACGTGGACGTGGTTGACGATCGAACCGGGAATGGAGATGACGTAGGTCGGGAAGGAATCGAGGACGGTCGCGGTCATGATGGGCACGGGGAAGAGTCTCGACCCAATGTCGACGTTCGACTTAGGGCGTCACGCGTCACTTCCGAGCCCTGGCAATACTGAGATCTTCGAGGGATGTCGCACGAGTACTCCCTCTTCACAGGCGTGAACCGCTAGGGCAAAAATCATAGAGGCTTCCGCTTCCTTTCGCGTGTCCTTGATCACAGACAACCAAGGGCTGGAGAGGTTTATAGAATATTCCCGTCGCTCGTGCCACCACAGGTTGTGCATTGATGTAACCGAGCTCGGTCATGTCAGTTGCCGGGGCGGCCGGAGTGGAAGCAACCGTGGGAAAGGGCTGTATAGCCTTTCTACCAATCAACAATCCGGACGTCTACATCCCGCCACCACCGTCGACGACGCCGAAGACCGACAATGTCCAGAGATCTCGAGTGGCTGCTCATTCGTGTGCGTCGCCCCGCGAACCCATAACATAATGACCCTCACAATCTTTCAGAAATACAACTCCAACGTTGTGAAGCGACTCCCCGAGGGTCCCCTCTTCTCCAAGGAGGCTGTATGCCATCTTTCCCTTTCCATATACGTGCCTAGCTATCGCTCATACCTTCTCAAGGCCAACTTGCTAAATATCCACTCCCACAAGTACTCCGGTCTGGCAAACTCCAAGGTATTCCCGTCTGTCAATCCCTCCGATGACGACAGACCGCTCACGGCGGCGACGTTCCCAGACTATCAGTATCCAGGAGGATAAGGGTGTCATCCAAGTTACTACCAGGAAACCAAAGGCCCCCCCACACGCTGTCAGCTCCGGTGTCGCAAAATCGACTCTCCGTAACCGGACAGGCTCAAGGCGGGCCCTCGGAGCCACCTCAAAACTCTTTAAATCGGGATACAGGCCAGATCTCCGTCGGGTGAGCCTCTGATCGACAGTCATTTCCCCTTGTCTCCTCTCTTCGTGCTTGCGGACACGCGGCACTTGGAAAAACGCACCCTCTAGAGCCCGCTGGAGTTCATCTTATCTTGAAAGTTGGGTGTGGATATGTGTGCGAGATCAAACCAATCCCAGAAAGGAGCCGATCAAACTCCTGCAGGGGCACCTCGTCATGTCGCTATCAGACGTCGTATGATGCGATATTTTCTGACTCTTTGATGATGACATCTTTTTCCTTGCCGCCTCCATACGAAACTCGAACTAATGCGTTCACGATTTTCGTAGGCCGCCCTTGCCCGTACCTCTGCTTTACTCGCTTCGCAAAAGGAGAAGAAGGCAAGGCCAGCGAGGAAACCACGGGGGAAGAAGGTCGTTGCTGCCGCTTCCGCCTGATTCAGTGTTGTGACTTGTATGATATGCATTCATATGTTCTGGCATGGAAGTAGCTTCTACGACATCGATGAAAGTGTCACGTACACTATCTTAGTACCCAACTAAGCGGTGACTTTGGACTGTGAAGCTGGAAGGATGTCGTCAAACAGATCTAGCATCAACTGTGACAAGTCCCACGTACGAGAAGTTATCGGACGCCAATATGGCTGAGCTAGCCAATGAGGCAAAATTTTGATGCCCAGCGTGGCGTCCACTGTGATCAGTTGTTCCATCGATACCCCTCCCGCTTCTTTCATGTCCCTCTGGAGGAAAATGCCAATCAGCTGCGATTCCCAGAGTTTTTATTTCATCAACGCACATCCATACGCCTCTTCATCTCCTCCACTACTTCAAGGTATTCGTCCACGGGATCGTCACCCTTGATCTTCCCAAGCCTATCCCTCAGATCAAGTTCCCGGGCCAACCCAGGTCGCATCAGCTTGAACAGGTGACCCTTTATCGCGCTCAGGGAGGTCTTGGTTTTGAGCCCTTTGACGATGCGCAAATACTCTAGAGCAAGGTCGGCATGAGGGAGATGGAGCCCAGAATCATAGGCGGTAAGATCCGATGGGTTCGGAGCGAATAGTGTAGGATTGTAGAGGCTTCCCTCGGCAGACATCACGGCATCTGCACCTGTCGCCTTGAGACAACGGTCAATGTCTGAGTGGTAGAGGATGTTTCCGTTGGCGAAGACAGGAACGGAGACAGCTTCCTTGACCGCTTTGATCTTGTCCCAGTCGGCGAGTCCCTGTGGTGGCAAGGTAAACCGCACAGCAAGGCAACCGAGGCGTCAGGCGGACTCACTGTGTTGTGCCCTCGCTGTTCCCTTATGCGACCGTGACAGGTGAGGATTTGTGCCCCGGCTCGTTCGAGCATCCTGGCATATTCAACCGTCTTCTCGACAGTCGGGAAAACCCTGAACTTTACCGTCACGGGGACGGATAAGTTCTTGTGCAGGGTATTGACTACGAGGAGAGTGAGGTGAGTGGTTGTGCCTATGCGAGACCAAACGGCCAACACTCACTTATATCGTAAATCAGGTCCCACTCATCCTGAAGGAACGCCCCGTACTTCCCCTTCTTAGCGATATCCTGGGGACAGCCCAGATTGATATCGACGGCATCGCAATAGGGTTCAAGGGCCTTCGCAGAAGTGAGGATCTGTTGGGGGTCGTTCCCACAAAACTGGACGATCAATGGCCGGTCCTCTTTCCCACCTTCCTCCCCGTTCAGAGTGGAGAAATTTATCTCTCGGAAGGTCTTCTTCGTCGCAGATGCAAACATCTAAACGTTTGGGGGTGGGTAGATGCGGTTGAGTGCCTGTGGGGAGAGAGAAGGTGGATAACATGACCAGCCTTGGCATTTATCATGGGCGTGTATGCAAGCTAGGTAGGGCAGGGGAAGAAACGAACAAGCTAAAGTTCGTGAACTCTTAACCCAACCGAGGTGGATGGAGAAATGGTGACATACATCTGCTCCGTACTTCCGGGACAGCTTCCTCCACGCCTAACCAAACGCGCAACGATGCCGGGAAAATGAATGTAAGGAATATTCGTGTATAAAAAGATGAGGGGGCAGAATCCCGGCTTGAAGGCCGCAGAGAGAGGAGGGAGCTACTCACTAATTCGCTCTGGTCGACCATCGGGGCAACGACATATGTTGGACTTCCCAATACCGTCCGGTAAAAATCGTAGCCTTCTAACTTTCGGTTTGCGCCGGGCATCTTCAGATATTGTACAGCATCGAGCAAGAAACCACGGTAGAGAGTAGGGGTCCGAATGATGGACGAGTGTTCGGGTTCAAGTCGCCGAAACTCGCTCGAGCCCGCCGGGCGCTGGGGGCTCGGTGAAAAATTTCTTCCCACGATCGCTCATCCTGACACGGTTTTCAACTGTTCCAACACATCGGCGGATATCAGAAGTTTGCGGTATATACAAAACAAAATAAGGACAGGTACGAGAGAACTAGAAATCGGAACAGGGGAGACCAGAGAAGGATAGGGAAGCATGAGATGGACAGGAGACACGGAGAGAACTGGGATCCAGCAGAGAACGCTTATCTATCGAATGGCCCAACCGCGAACGTCTCTCTGAACCATCATGAATCTCTCGTCTTCAGATAGTCCTTGATCCTCCATCGGTCGTACAAATCATCCCAAATAACCTTCGTGGAGAGCGAAAGGTCGGTTTGCTCCACTACCTCCAGCGGGACTCCATCTTCTGCCCGCTGTTTTACGAGCTTCCGAACGGACCTAACCACGACATGACAACTCTCAGGCCCAAGATTCAGAAGACGGATCCCCTTAAGCTTTGGACAGCGTTCTTTGGAGGCTGTGAGAGAATCGAACCACGGATCTACCCGGTCGTGATAACATACCACGGAAAGGTTGCTGAGTTTGGTCAGGCGATCGAGAAACCGGTCCCAGAACTCTCGGTCCCATCCTCCAACGGGGATCACTACAGCCAGCTGAGTTACCTTTTCCCAGCCAGAACCAAAAACCTCGGAAATCAGCGACAAGAACTCGCCGATGTCGGACTGAATGCTCAGTGCGAGGCATGAAACTGAGACGGAGATCCTTGATTTGCTATTCTTCGCCGACAGCGAGAGCCGCCCACCCGTACTCCCGATCTTGAAGGAAGACAGTGGCCCCAGGTGTGATGCCACTAGATGCCGGAGAAACGTGATAGAATCGCTAAAGACATCCAGCTGGCGTAGGTTACTCAGGGCCAAAGGAGTGGCGGGATTGGGGATAGAGGGGAAATTGTAGTTGTAGAGAGTGAGTGACCGTAAGTTGCGATTCTTCTCAAGGAACCGGAGGAATGAACTCGTGTCGATCGGGGCAGTGCCATGTCCAGTGGCCCTGAGATGCAGTGAGGTGAGGTTGAGTGGGAGATCCAAGATTTGGGTCGGAGGGATATCCTCCAGGAGGAGGCTGTTGACGGTGGTGATGTGTTCATCGAGAATGACTTTGGGGATTGATCCGCGGATTCCCCGAGGGCACCGTAACTTGAGCGTTTGGAGCGCGGGGAGTGGGTAGAAAAACAGACCGCATGCGAACGAGTTGTCTTCCTCGTCCTCGTCATCTCCATGGGTGGGGAGGGAGATGTCCAACGTGGCTATTCTGTGGCTGTGTTGCGTCAAGCGGTAATAGCTCTGTGCTTCTTTTATATAGGCCGTCCAGGAGTAACCCACATCGCGGTGATCAGGGTAGACCGATAACGTACTATGGGAACTGGTCCCGTCGTCGCTATCTTCGGGTTTGCTAGATGATATTTCATTGATGTAATCTTCGGGGACCACATTGCCGTCGTCACTTGCTACGCTGCCATCGTCCTCGGCGACACTTGTAGAGGGGCTGCCGTAATCTGGGTCGCTGCTGTCCCACTTGAATGAGACGTGTATTGGCAATATTCCACTCCGACGCAGGCATTCGGCAATGAATTTCGGAGCGGTCTTCATAATGCGGAAACTGGTCCACAACGCGGGCGAAGATATTAGAACCGATCTCCAACGTCTGCAGACGTGCGTCAGATTCATGACGCAGAACACGCGTCCATTGTCAGGTGTGGTGAATTCCGGGTCCGACGGGAGGACGAGTTTGTAGATGGACATAAGAATCTCCACCGGGAGGCAGTTGATTGGAACCTGGCCGTTTCTGCAGGATAATATTTTGTAACGTAATCCTTGGAGGGACTCGAGGAGTGTGGAATAGTCGGAAAGGTCCCCAATGGGAAGCCCGTTGCTGGGTGGCCTTGGTTCAGCTGAAGTGGATTGTGTCGAGAACGCACACGGACCTCATATCTATGAGTTGCTGACCACAGTGTGCTAGTAGTTCTGCGTCACCCATATTCACCACCGAGTGAGGGGAAGTCTTTGTGGGAGGAGACAAGAGGCGGGACGATCCCTCGGATATCCCCGAACTGTCCAATGCGTCCTTTTGGTCAATTTGACGAAATAACCAAGCTCCACGGTTGCCATATCGTCCGAGACGATAGACTGCATGATGCTATGGACAATGCGCTTGCATACACAGATTGATATTAAGAACATGCTACATCAAGGATCCGGAAGGCAGATAAGTTGAAGGGAAGTCCCCGTGGAACGTCTAGAATCTAATCATTAGACCCTCACTGGTTGTGATGACCGCCGGAAGATTCAGGAAGATTGTGAGCGGAATAGTTTGCAGAGAGGAGAATCAAATGGAACCCACACAATGTCCACTCAACGCGAGAGCTTCAGCCGCGGCACTCATCGCCGCCTTCTTAGAACCACCCGTCCGGCTGTACTTTTCGAGTTTCTCCGTTCCATTCCCTATCACTCATAATTGAGGGGGCAAACACCATACAGGAAACAAGCATCGAATACACACAGACTTTCCGGGAGTCAAGGTGGTTCGTTACAACATGGGTCAACCTGGGATTAGCTGCGAGTCCACACCCGATAATGAAAAGCAAGGGTCTACCTGGAGTACATTGGAACATCGCTCTGTGAGCAGGCTCACCAGGGATCCGTTCCACTTCCCATGTGAGCACGTTCTTAAACTTCTCATTCACCTGGGCGAGGTATCCCCAGTCAGGTGTTGGGGGTTTGAACTCGAGGCTTGGCTTGCGATCGTAGAATGACCCCTCCGATCCGCTGTCGACCGTGTCGCCAGTACCAGTCATCCTGTTTTTCGATTTTGACGATTGTAAGACTGGTTGTGACGTAGAATGGGTGCGTCGTCTGGTGGCTCAACTGATAAGCACGATCGTAAGTTGGTGGGTCCGTTGGTGGCTGATCTTGTGAATTTCCCCCTCTTTCCAGGACGCCTGTGTCCTTACGTCTACACATTTATATAATATGCAAGGATATGATGATACAACCCCTTTTATAACAAGGTGGTAGGGTTGGACCGACCCTCGAACGTCCTTCATGCGCCGGGGCCAGGTTCTCGGTTCCGCCAGAAGGGTTACCCAAATCAGATCGAGTTGCGCCGGAGCATACGTCCTTTTCTCTTCGGGTGCATGCCCTCAACTCCAATGGTCGTGATGGGTAGCTTTCCTTCAGCATCCCATCTTTCCAATAGTTTCATGCCTTCTTCATACCCAACCTTCCGTATCTCCTCGAACTTGTTGAACTGCAGGGTACCATACTAACGGAGACACTTCAGCGCTGTGCGTTTCAAGAACAAGAAAGTCATACCTCTTGTACGGGAACCTGCGCGTACAAACACCCCTTCGCCACTTTGACCTCCTCGAGGGTGTTAACGCTTGATACACTATGACCCTTGCCTCAGCAGAGTCCAGTGTAAAGAGAAACGGTACATACTATGCCAATCTACTCTGGATTTCTGTGATCGCTGGCACGCTTCTCGCGTTTGAGAACGGATTCCATCGGTTAATCAATAGCCACCACCCGGAGACGGTGTCGCCAAAGTTACGAGGTGAGTTGTCGTCGATCTAATCGACTATTCAGCTGCCTTCACCAAACGAGCATCAGGTGGCATACCGAACCAACATCGCAAGCGAAAACAGCACTTGGGCCCATGGCAAACATGGAAGAGACCTAAAATTCGTCAATCTGGGGTTGAACAGGGCCGAGATTTTATGGCGTACAGCCAAGTTATCGACTGGAAACAAGTTAGCACGGGTACCTTGACTGTGGGTGTGACTACTTACTATAGCCTCCATCTACAAGCATCGATCCGTTGTCACACAGTGGTGGAAGAAGACCAACAAGTGTCATGGATGCCCCTAGACTGGCTCGTCAGCGCGTTTCGCGGAGCTTTCCTACCTCGATCAATACTCACGGATGTACCGCCAGGCATATCCTGTTTCGTGTACCTGCATCCGGGAGGTGATGATGTTGGTGGTATTGCAGAAAAATGGCAACCACATGTCTTCAATGTGGAGATCGTAGAGCGCCTTCCATATTGTTCGGTTGAACTCGTGACCCTGGTCAACGGAATCAGCACGATGTGGGCTACGGCTTCTGGCGAGCTCACCGTTGTGTATGCGACGATAGGGTAAGTCACATCTGAGAGCAGGCGCCAAATATTGCCCATCCTCCCACTGAATTGTTTAGCGCGTGCAGAACTGGTGATAAGATCGCCTTCTCTCGCGTAAAGACCACCAACGAGTGCCCCGATACTGGTGCCTGTAGTCCTCAGCCGTGTGAGGTTGAGTATGTCAACTTTGACGGATGCATACCTCCAATGTGGTCGATCGGAATCCCGTATTCCTCCAATGCTTGGATGAATCCCTAGCCAATGAAATCGAACGTTAGTACGTGCAGGACGCCGAGATCGCGGGTGCCTACGAGATGTGACAACCCTCTAGCCCCACCGCCACCTAGGACCAGCCCAATTGACTTACCACACAACCTCCTCGCCAGGCGGGCAAAGTCATTCATGTGTGGGGCCCTCTGCTGTCGTGCTGTAGGAGCGCCACGGTATTTCTGAATCTCATTCTGCACTTTGTCCTTCAGGTTCTTTAATGCCGCAACCGCCACGGGATCTTGTAACGATTGCGTCGGTCGTGTTGGCAATGCCAGACCCTATATTTGTCATCAGCGACTTGGTTCGGCAGATTCGGTCAAAAACTTACCGGAAGCTCGACGTGGAGGTGTTGGTGTATCCAGGGTCGGTTCTGGAGCCTGATTTACCACGGAATGTCGGAGGCGCCAGAAAATACGTACCTTGAGCCATTCCCTCGTTGAACCAGGGACCACCGATCTATCGGGGTGGAGGAGGACTAGTTCCTTGCGAGCGGTAATTTTCATTGACTGCAATAACTTTTCGTACTCTCCCAGGCTAGGATCGTCGCCCATCCCGATAATCATGATACAATCCGCCTATAGTATACACCGCATAAGTCCGGGGACAGGAGAAGATGCTGACCAACTGACTTGACGGATACACGTCTGAGTCCAAGAGTTGGTCACGGAGGAATCTGCGACATATAACACAATCCGATATCTCTCTTCCAGATCCGCAAGCCAACCGGCGGTCTTGAGTTTCCCAACCTTCGTAAAGGCATGTTTACCGAGATGGTCTGATACCGATGCTTGGTTGAGGTACGAAGTGGATGCGCCAGCGGCTTCCAAAGCAGCGTGCAACTTCCTTCCAAAAGCGTTGACAGGGACATGCCGATTCACAGGAAGGATGGCGACCGTCTTCAAGTTCGTGTTGTCCCGTCCGTCGTTCAAGGGTTTTCGCGACTTGGGCCCAGCCGAAGAATCGACCTCCTCTCGTACCCTGAAAGCGATCATACGCAACAGCCTGCAGTCGTTGTGAGTGAGTGCCCTATCAGGGAACTTGCCCAACTTACTTCGCAGTAATCTGAGGGTTTCTGCGGGAGTGTGTCATCAGCATGAAGTCGGGGAGCCGGAGGAAGGTCAAACTCACCTGGATGAAATTGCATTGAATAGTGTCTGAGGCATCCTAATGAGCTCCGAGTCTCGAATGGCATGGAGAGTCGTTCTTCGTGGAGCGTTTGTAATCACATCCAGCTCTCCAACCGTACCCCCTTGGCCATATTCCGCCACAATGTTTACCCCACCCTCTTCGCTTTCAGTGATCGCTCGCAAACGACCATTGATCACGATGTACATAGAATCGCTGACATCTCCGGGTCTCCACAAGACCTGGCCAGCATGGACGTGTATCCAGTCTAGGGATGCGTCGATATGAAGTACTGAAAGACCCGCCGTCAGAAATGGGAGCTGGCAGTCTAATCTGAACAACGATTGGTTTACCAAGTGGGGAGAGAAGAGACGTAAGCCTCTTTGCGAGCGTCAGGAGAACGATAGGACGTTTTTCCAATAACCTTTCCAAAGCAGGATATGGGAGGTATCCTACGCAAGTGTCCGTCTTCGCCTTGATTTCCACATACGAGGCAGTGTTACACAACGATGCTGCTCGGGTCAGCGAAAGGGCCGGGCAGAAACTTTAAGTACCCTCACATAGATAACCGGCAATACCGCCGCGCTTCACGGTGAAGAGGTGCTTCCCCTCTTCCTGCCTACCCTCGTGATTTAATGTTGATTGCCCGCTTGTCCGGGCAGACGAATTATTCTCTTGGGAGGGAATTCCCGCGTCCAATCCATCTTGGTGTTGTAGGTCCGTCACCGGAAGTATCACATCCAAAAACCCTTCGATTACGTAGAACATCCCTGTGGCTCTGAGTAAAAATGCGAAGCGTCCTGATCGGGAGGACATACCTGCGTTCCTCTCACCAGCTTGGATTAAAGTTGAGCCAGCAGGAAAGAATCGAATTTCGACCTCGTTATCCAACCCGGTCATATCCTCTGTGGATGAAGATCCGGTCGCACTTGAAGCGCTGTCGTTCACCATCTCGAGCAGAGAAAGTGAACCATAAGGTGAGTGAAACAAGCTTCCTTCGGGATCACTCGCAGGAAGAGACGGAGATTCTGATAACTCGTCTCCGACCGACGGGGGCTGAATGAGCCCGATCGACTTGGCGATACAGGACATGACCTCTTCCTTGAGGTTGAAATCGTCCAGAGGGAGAGCATCCTCATTCACGGAGGCATCCGTGTCCGAACCGCACATCGATTCCCTGCGGGTGTGACGTGGAGCAGTGACGACGAAACTCTTCGGTTTGAAGACCTCGCTAGGGTGCCCGACCATGCTCAAGAGATCGCCTGCCTGGACAAGCTTTCGAGAAGAAAGGTGAGGGCGCACGTTATGGTACGGTTGGCGTAAACTTGCACGCTGTCTCTCTTCTGTCGGCATGCTCCCTCCGTTTGCTTTCTTCTTCCATGCCTTCTTTTGAGGGGCTGACCGAGGAGATGCAAGAGCGTTAACAATCTCTGGGGATCCAACGTGATCCGACCGGGGTGATTGGTCGAATCGTTGACGTAGCTTTTCCAGACCTCCACTTTCGTAGAAAGAGGCTGGAAGGGGGTGAACTGCGATGTCATTGATTGCTTTCTCGGTACGCAGGACTTCACTCGTCAAGCCGAGGTACTTGTGGGCCGCATTGAACGTTACTCTCGAGAAACGTGTAAGGATAACTGAAGGATGCCGCACGAGATTCAGTTCCTCGGGTTTGGCCTTGTACTAAAATACCGCACCTTGCACGATATGGGCAGTCGCTTTTGGGAATTTCTTCGTCAAGCGTTGGAATGCTTCTGCAGGTATGACTGCAAGCGTGGTATCCTCCTTGGCCCTGGCTACAACGCCATGATGGAGCGAGGATTTTCGAGCTGGAGTCCGACGGCGGGCTGCAAACGAGGGACCTCTGAGGCGTGATCCATTAGACGTAACTGGGGGTGGTACATCAGGAGGGTGGATGGTGGAACTGGATGAAGAGACGGTTTCCCTCCGGATGCTGGGACGAGGAGATCGTGATATAGGAGTAGCTCCACGACCGTCAAGGTCGAATATCGGGACATCTGAAATGGTTCTATTCGATCGGAGATGGGCATATGCAGGATTGGGGCCCGGAGAGTGGTAGGTAGAACTTGATGAACTGCGTTGTCCTTCTGAGGGGCTTTCGTCGCTGGCCCAGCTGATCTGAACGTGCTCCGTAAAAAGGTTTAGGATCTTGAAGAGACTGGATAAAGTTCCGCCTGCACCAACTTCATTGAGAAGTTGGTACCCGTTGAGATCTTCCTCGTCCCATATGCCAGTACCGTTTACAACAGGCTGATGCTCCGCTCTCGCGAACACTTGAACGATGCCGTCCGCCACGAAGTAAAATGATTTGTCCTCATCCAGAGACATGCTATCCCCGGCAATTAGCCGTCTAGTTTGCAAATGCCTGGCCAACTCGTGAAAGACCTTTGTCAAACGTTAGGGGGGGGGGTGCCGGTGAAGCGGTAGGGGTGACACACCGGTTTCTCGAGAAATCCAAATACCCTGACCGCTTGCAAGAAATCGTCCAGGTAATTGTGGAATGTGGTCGGCGGATCTGGGCTATTGACGTCGGGGTGTAGTTCTTGTGCATCCGATTTGACGAGGGGAGGTTCTTGGAATTCTGAGTATACGTTGAGGTAGCGGAACCGAAGCCAGTAGTTGAACGACACTGCAGCGAGCACGAACATTATCGCGAAGGACCAAAAGTTGAGCTACGCAAGGCTGTAAGGTGGGGTAACGAACTCGATCGGAACACAGCTCACCGTTAGGGTCATCGAGTACGAGAGAATTGAATAGATCAAGCGGGGTATCGTAATGGTGACAAAAGCAACAAGGGACTTGAACCATTTCAACAACCAGACTTATAGAACAAGCTCGATTCTATCAGACCAGTACGGTGCAGCCTGTACACACACGTGAAGCACTCACGGATGACCCAGAAACAAGCGGATATGAGAGAGAGGAGAGGATGCCTTTCCGCAGAAGGATCCAAGGTGTTGGGGGTCAGATCCATTTCTAACGGCAGAGGACAACAAATCTCATGCCCGGATGGTCGCTGGCGGACGAGAGGGGTGAATTCCACGTGACCATCTCCGCATACGTCGGACTCAGCCGATCTTGTGGCATTTCTCACGTTTGCAGCGTCTCCCTCCTGCAGCGGTATTCTGCGAAGGGTAAGCGCCAAGCAATAGAGCTAAAGTCTGGCGCAGAATGAAGGGTTGCGTTTTTTCTTCGAACCTGCCATGCACACGGCCATGGAGTTTTGAACGCGTGACGCGCTCTCCTTCAATCATATCCACAACCACCACCACCGCTATGACTGCTGTCTGTTTAAAATGCTGTCTATATCTTCCAAATGGCGACCATGCGTTCAGCCTTGTTGAAATTGAACCACTTCCAGACTTTACCGACCTTGGAGTCGCTGTCCATCAACACCCCAATTTTTTCCCGCCTTCGTGCACACCTCCACCCAGATAAGCTCCGTTCCTATCTCCCAGGCTGGAGTCCAGCCTCGGGTTCAGAGGCGGGGGGGCGTATTTAGAGGAGGGAGGGCACAGGGGAGAGCATACATACATTTACCATGCAATTTTCAGAGCCCCCCTCTCTGCCTAGCGTGCTCCCAGATCTTGTTGCGAAGTTCCTGGGACCGAACTGCACCCTCGCAGATCTCCTGGCGCGGGCGTATATAGTTCTTCGAGCAACCGGTGGTCAACGAATCCCGGACGGCCGACCCACGCAGGACCGGTTAGTAGTACCCCAACTATTCTTCTTCCCCGTTCAGAACCTTCGACGACCTTCGGGATGGAACCAAGACGACGGACATTGGAGGGAGACAACAACTACTCGCCTGAACAAGATCTTCCGCTCCCGTGAGACTGTCCGGGATATAACACCCGTTACAATCGTTTCGCGTACCATCCAGATGGGTGGTCACCAATGGCGGCCATGGTGCTACCGTGTTTACTACTGGGTGCAAGAATGAACTATCGTAGTACCATCGGCTGCAAACCAAGTGTCAAACTGGCTTTACATATAGGAAGCTCGTTTGCGGGTAAAATGTCTTCAGGGCACTGCGGGTGTTTATTCATCAGATGGAGGACTGGGCCCGCCCTGGGGATAGCTCTCATTGGTGAGTAATTGACATGCCCGCTCCTCATGAAGTATCTGATTGGACACCTAGACCCCTGTTTTCAATCCTGGGAATCGTCCTGCTTGAGATACTACGAGCTCACATTTAACCCCTGCCCTGCCGGTTGCCGAACCGCAGGGTAGCTGGCATTTGTGCAACGACCTTTTCTTGGCGTTCAAGGCTGCGTCAATCGTGCGATCGTTTTGTCTGTTGAGGGGGGTTACTGGGGACATATGGACTCGCCCAGCTTCTACAAACCATGAAAACTTACATCCCGAAGGGGTGAATAAGGTTGACGGCCTACCGCGCGGACGCCGGTCTCTTCGGCAATCTTGATCTCGTCATCTGCTCTACAGCCGCGGGTCCTGAGAGAATCATGCACCCGATGGGCCGTCACCGATGACTGCACAACTAAGTAGCCCAGGGACCGCCGACCATCGATTACGGGCTTATCTTGGGCCTATCCCGGTTTATCTGATATTGGAAGATAAGAGAACATTGAGTCGGTGGACCGAACTTGGTGCTCCGACTCAGTAACTGTCATGGCGACGGGTGTCGTTGCACGTGACCGCATGTCATACTCATTTAACATTCCGCTGAGGGAGCGGACTCCGGCTCCGGCGATGAGCCTGAGAGCGGAATGGTGCCCGCCACGGAAGGGACTGTGAATTTCTGGGATACTCATATATGAACCGCCTGCAAGGGGCGTGTACCTGGCGTGGTCTGTGCGCTGCCATGTGGCTTCCGTTCCTCTGCTGAACGTTTTTTTGGTCGTCAAGTACACTGTAATTGTCACTTACTGCACAGTGTAATAGTTGGAGCCGTCGACTGCCAATTTTTGATCGAACCTGCCGCACCTCCTCCCTCGTCGGTCTCTGACCACATCCAACGGGAACCGTCCGTTCCCGTTCCCCACCCTGCTTGTCGCTGACCACCATCCTTCCCCTCCTACTTTCCTTCCATTCTTCCAGCTTCCCCTTTCATCCCCCCTCCCCTTCCCTGTGAGTCGTTCTCGCCCGCTCCACCCCCTTCCGGCTTTCTCTCAACCTACGTCCCTCCCAGCCATGGCAATTTTAGGTGGCCTCTTCTCCAAGAAAGACAAGTCCAAGCCGAAACCCCCCTCTTCCGTCGCGAGCTCTGCAGACATCGATATCGAGTCTTTCAACGACGGGAGCGAATATGATCACGTTCTCCTGCATCCGAATACCGTCTATCAGAACGCAGCCGCTTCTTCAAGCAAAATGAAGCTGCCCTTTGCCGGAAGCAAGTCCAAGCTCAACCTTGCCCCCACCGACACGCCCTCCCCCACAGACCTGGCCAACACCTCCCCTCATTTCAGCACCCAATCTGAACCCCCTCACAGCTACCTCACCCCTCCCAACAAGTCCGCCGCTTTCGGTGGGTACGGTGACTCTGGTAACCCACTCTTCACTAAATCCCTCCCAAATGTAAATCATGCACGCTCAGAGTCTCATGAAACGGTCAAAACAACTACTCCCGCATCAGCTGGCAAAAAGTCAGGCGGCCTTTTCTCATGGGCACGCAGTCGCAAGAAGAGCAAACCTCCACCTCCACCAATGCCTTCAGAAATCAAGGACCAGTCCTTCAACCTCCGTTCCTTTCGTCATGTCGGCGGCCCGGAAACCCTACTTGCCCCCGATAACGCAACCCCACTCGAACTTCCCCCTGTCCGTCCTCGGCCAAGGGGGGGCAGTGTCGCTTCCGACTCTTCTCAGCGTGTCTCTGTAGCAGCGTTCAGGGAGATGCAGGCTAGGAGAAGTCAAGCAGGCTCCCCTACTCCTCAGTCTTCCTCTCGGCCCAGCACACAAATCGATAGTCATCTCCGCTCCGGTTCACCAAGTCTGAAGCCGCCTGTTCCTTCGACTTCCAATTCCTACAGCCAGCCTCGAGGTCGAAGTGTGCCCCCTCGCATTTCTCCCCGTACTTCTACTCTTCGATCATCCCCCACTAACTCCAAGTCGGATTCGGACTCTGACTCTGATCATGGTCCTCTCTCTCTCTCTGTCCAATGGAGGAGCAAGTCAGAAGTTGGTCACTCTTCGTCACCCGATCAACGCCCCTTCAACAGTCTCTCTCCAAGTCCACAATTGAGGCAACAAAGGTCGACATCTGATGCTTCTAGACTTGGGAAAAAACCTCCGATGCCCGTCTCTGTCCACGCGCCTGCCCGTCCCGCTGCCATCCAAACCAGGTTTGGTTCCCGAAAGCCTTCACAGAATGTACCTGCGCCCGCCAATAACACACGTGGGTGTATTTCTTACTTTTCTGTACCCCATACTCATGACCACAATTTAGCGGCGAGGAAACCTCCGAAGGATAGTGACACCTCTGATCCTGACGATTCCGACGACGACGCACCACTTGCTACCCTTGTTCAACCACGAAGACCAGGTAGTGCCCTGTCAAATACCTCGGCTCGAAGTTTACCTCCCAGGCCTCTCATCGACATCAAGTCCCTAACCAACTCTCCGCTGAGTGGCTCATCCCCGGTCTCTGTCAACCCATCTCCCATAGTCCGATCAACTACCCCCACCAGCTCGAGGAATGATATGCGTCCGCCCACGAACATCAACGAGAGATTATCGAGCCTAACTCAGGGCTTGACACGGCCAAAACCGACGTCCACCGTCGTCTCAGAGTCTACTGCCAAGCCCGCCAGTGATAACGTGTCTCCTACGATCACCGCATGGACTGTTCCCAGCCGTTCAATGACCGCTCCGCCTATTGTGGTTCCCTCAGTCGAAGAAAAGCCCCCTGTACCTGCCACAATCGACAAGGATAGCTCTCCGGATCCCAAGTCTCCCACCTATTCAACCCCTTCAGATTCTACTGTTACAACTCCATCTGTCAACACAACAGAGTTCCCGCCAATCAGAGACCCCCGCGCCTCGCTATCTCTCGATGACCCCACTCCAATCAAGCCCACGCCGATACATCATCGAGCCCCTCAGTCCGGGTTCAGCGTCATGTCTAGACCTCAGTACCATTCTAACCCCAGCATCATCCTTTCGGGTTCGTCACAGGGACGGGCCGAAGAAGGCGAATCTCCGGATTCCATTGGGGATTTCACTGCCGCCATGTTCTCTCAACTCGACCTAGGCTTCTCTCCGGATGAGGACCGGGGATCGCTGGATAATACAATTACGAAGGGACCCATAACCTCGGCGGTCACAAAGTCGACAGTTACCTCTTCCGCGGTTCCATCCAGTCAGACTACCCCTGCTTCCACCCTGACCACCCCGACAGTGCACCTCGTTGGGCAGACGGAGTCCACTCCTTCTACGCGACCTATACTTTCTGACGCTTCACCAAATTTACTACCTGTCTCTGTTTCTAAGTCTGCGACTTCTTCCCGGCGGCTGGTTAGCCGGCCCAGATCATCGACTTTGACGGCATCCATATCCCCTCAACCTGCGCAATCTTCCGACGATCAGCCTCAGCCACAGATCGTTCCCCGGTCGCAACTGCTCAAACCAGTGAAGAGTGCTATCTCACAAGTCCCTGGGCCACGGAAGGCTGCAATAACGACCACCAAAACCCAGTCCCCTCCTCCCGGTTCACGACACAGACGGGTACCTTCCACCACATCGACTTCTTCGGAATCCTCCGACGGATCAAGTTCCTCTGCCCCCTCTATTGCCCCTAAAAAGCAGAAACACCCTCAGCCTCAGGTCCGATCTCAACAGGCAGCGTCAAGACTACGTTCCTTCACCGTGAATACTCTGACCACAACGAACCCCCCTTCCCCCACGAAGTCCTCCAGCAATAATTCCTCTTCGTCTACGTTCAACCGGCCACCTCAGCGACCGTTCGCTATGAGGGATAACAGTCCTTCCAGCTCGACAGGAGACTCGAGCAGCGGACGACTGCCGATCACTCCTCGAGATGGGAGTGAGATCGGGAGCGAACCCGGAAGAGGAGCCAGGGGAAAGCAACAACCGTCCCGTACGCCAGAATTATTGAAGACCGGGAACGACGGGCTCTTGTCGGCGTCAAATACAGAGATGGGACTTAAGGTGAAGAAGTTGGGGCATAGAAAGAGCGCGAGCTATGATGACTCGACACTGAAAGGTGCCATGAGAGCTGGTAGCGGGGTGGTTAGTATGACCGATGAAGAGAGGAGGAGGGAAAGGAGGAGAAGCGAAGCGAAGAACGCCATCGAGGTACGATCCCTGATTTTGTGTCTCATCGGACTCCACTAACTTCCTCTCCTTTGCGTAGCTCGGAAAAGTCATGAATGGGAACGTCAACCTGGACGACGATGACGATCCTACGATGGGTATGAATCCTCGTGTGAGCGCAATGAACCCGATGATGGGAATGGGACCCATGGGCCTAGGAATGGGAATGGGAATGCCTCAACAGAATATGTCGATGATGATGAACAATCCTTGGATGCAACAGCCCAACCCAATGCTTCAGCAATTCATACCTCCCCCTCCTCAGAGCACAGACCCCCAACTCCTGGCAGCACATCAGCACGCCATGATGGCCGCCAAACAGGCCTACCAACTCGCTGTCGCCCAACAAGCAATGCAGGCTGCCGGAGACGAATGGGAACGAGGATCTACGTTGGGTTGGCCGTCGAACGGGAGTCAAGTGATGTTTCCCAGCGGACCGAGGTCATTGTACGCGGGTAGCATTTATGGAGGGTCCGAATACGGTGGGCCAACGAATGGCTGGGGGGCGAGCAGTGTATATGGGGGAGGGTTTGGGCCATCCACGTCAAATAGGACCCCAGTCATGATGAGGAACTATCAGCAGAATGGTCCCCCGCTCCCCAGAGGTTCGAGGATTGACCTGCCTTCAACGAATTCCCCAGAGGTTCGGCATCCCCGGCCAAGGGTAAAGACCGGACCCGATGCCCCTGGTCGCCCTATTGCAACTCTGATACAGCAACAGGGAAGGGGCAGAACGCCACCTCCACCGTCCAGCTGGAAACGTGGTGCAAAACCTTAACCCTGATGGTTTGTGCCCCTCCCTGTCTTCCCTCTCCCATTTCTTCTTATTATTCCCATTTCTTCTTTCCAGTAAAACACCGCTTTTGACTCTGATCTCTTCAGTTCCGCTTACTTCAGTGCGCGCGCAGTCACCTCCATACCCGCACCGATTGCATGGACGCCTGGAATTGGATCTTCGGGATTTTCCATTTTCATTCAACTCCCGGCGATACTCATCCACTACCTTTGCCACTGATATGCCTGTGTGCTGGTTCCGTGAAGTTGACCCGGACCTCGTCGTACACTTTCCTTGGATTCCTCGATTATTCCAACGCCTATTTATCGCATAACGTACACACCTTCAAACAGCACTGGTTAGAACTCTGCGACCTGAACGATGGTTTGTGGCTACTATCCACTAACCGACCTTCCATTAGCATATCCCCTCATTTACTCAATCTCGCACTCTATATTCCGGCTTTTTTTTCTCGTTTCCTTTCCTCCCCTGCGCCTCTGCCGCTTAATATCACCAAATTCGTGTTTGCTCGTTCATCTTTTTGTTTCCTTACACCCTCAACCATCTTGTATACCTACATATCATTTTTTTCTCCTCCAAATCTGCAATATTGAACCCCTTTTACTGTCTATTAACCGCCTGTCGGACTAAAGATAATGGGTGACAGTCCCCAGGACTAGGGATATATATATCCGGATCCGTCGTAGAAGGGTGTCACTAGCCGAGGTCTATTGCTCAGTAGCTGAGAACTTCCCCCTCGTGTGGACCAACGAAAACAGAGAATTGAGCGTCGAGGTGATACCAGCATGTGGTACGGCTGAAGTAGGTGAGTTTGCCACCCTTCCCGCTCTCCGTAGCTTTGGGGGTTGGCTGGGATTCGAGCGAAAAGGCCAAGGCGCTGGATTCCAGATGCGCGGTTTGGAGATAATATCCACGCCCCGACGCAACGGTCGGGGTCCCGACAGTTCCCTTA
>Ga0307515_10002451_pt1 | contig 40411 bp, 3 predicted proteins | sample 17_EM_MG_FD_194513 | JGI IMG/M metagenome (GOLD analysis project Ga0307515, IMG submission 194513) | Populus trichocarpa ectomycorrhiza microbial communities from riparian zone in the Pacific Northwest, United States - 17_EM | ecosystem: Host-associated > Plants > Roots > Unclassified | place... | reverse complement strand
AGAAATAAATTACAAAAGGACAGGGAAAGGCGTTAGGATTTCTTATTCCTTATAGTTTTCTACCGTTTTTTTATTCCCTAGTAGTTGCTTATAACTTAGTATTTTACTAAGGAACTGTAAACCCCTAGTTTAGGGGCTTATAAACTACTAGGACATAATTACTAGTACATATTAAACTGCCCTAAGGGATTCATGTATATAGGACTATAGCGCTATAGCCTAGAGGCTGCATGCGCAGTATTATACGTAGTATAATACAATGGATATAAAAATATATAAAAATAATAAAAAACAAAACCTTGTAGTAAGTACTACGATAGGCTCGTTAATGGGCTAGGTGTGTAGGTGATGTAAATTAAAGTTAACAACGTAATAATAACTGGTGGAGTAGTTGCCTAATAGATTAACTCTAATTATATTCTAAGAATTACTATAAAGAAGGAACTATCTAGATAGGGACTAAGGGTCCTTAAATACACAACTATACTCCTATAAAATCCTTCTTATACGTAATATACGTATACTCTATCTGCTCTATTATAGATCTCGCAGATTATATAGATTATATAGATTATATTATATAACTTATACTACTATTCCTTATTATATAGTTCCACTAGCTCTATTTTAGACTGTGCTTTTATTAACTAACTAGCCTCTTCTAACTCCTCTCTAAGTAGTTATAACATCGTACTTAAAGCGTCCGTAATACTATCTCCCTCCTCTCTATCTTTATCCTTAAAGATACCTAGCATCTCTAAGTTATTTACTAAAGGTGTAATATCTATCTAATTAATTTGGTTAATATTATTACTTATTATACCTAAAGTAACCTCTTCTTCCTCTACAGCCCGTTGGTCTTGTACTATTGCTATTATATTATTGCTGGGCGAGATAATATTATCTCTGTGTTCTTATTGCGCAAAAGAGGGGTTAGTTTATATTACGCTGGCGAGTCCCTTATCTTAGTAACTATCCTCTTATTTAGAGTGCACTAAAGCAAATATTTATTCCTCTTGCGATGTTCACTCTATTTCTAACGCTAAGTATACGCGTCCTATAACTCTTAATAGTCTCTAAGTTCCCTAAGTAATTTGTTATAGGGTCTTGTGTTTAATTTACTGCTACAAAGCTTAATAATAAGCTCTTAGTAGCCTTGGCGGAACTTCGTCGTTCTTATAACGCCAAGAGAGAGGCTGCTAATACTTAACAGCAAGCCCTTAACTCTCGTCTTGCTACGTTTACCCGGTTAATTTGTTTTAAGAAAGTATATAAGAAGGTCTATTCTAAGGAGTAGAAACTTATAAAATAAGGTCTATAGGAACTTAGTAATAAGAGAACTAACTCTCTTCCTATAAAGGAAATAATTTTAAGTAATTTAGTAGTCACTCTTCCTAAGTCCCCCTTAGGTAACTCGTTCTTTAGCGATTCTTCTTTATTAATATTACCTAACCTATTTTCCTCTAATACTCCTATACCTTTAGCATTCTTTAAATTTTCTAGTGGTTTTTAGGTAGTCTTAGTATAGCCTATCTACTTTACTTCGTACTATGTTTTATCGTCTATATCCTTATAACTAACAATCTTTAAAACTTACTATTTGTAACGGAACCTTGTAGCAGGAACTACGGTAGGCTCGTTATTGGGCTAGGTGTGTAGGAAATGCAAGTAATAATAGTCGATAAGTAATAATAACTGGTGGAGTGGTTGCCTAATAGATTAACTCTAATTGTATTCTAAGAATCACTATAAGGAAGGAACTATCTAGGTAGGGACTAAGGGTCCTTAAATACACAACCGTACTCCTATGAAATCCTTCTTATACGTAATGTACGTCTTATATATAAGGTATGTGAGTTCCTCTCGTTCCTTTTGTTTAATATGTAGCATATTATATAACCTCGGTTACCATTCCTCGTTATATAGTTCTACCGGTTTTATCCTAGACCGTGCCTAAATTAACTAACTAGCTTTTTCCGTTTCTTCTCTAAGTAGTTATAATATTGTACTTAAAGCGTCCGTAACACTATCTCCCTCCTCTTTATCTTTGTCCTTAAAGATTTAAAATATCTCCAAGTTGTTTACTAGAGGTGTAATATCCGTTTAATTAATTTGGTTAATATTATTGCTTATTATACCTAAAGTAATTTCTTCTTTATACGCCTAACGTTGTGCTCGTACCGTTGCTGCAATATTGTCTCTTAGTAAGATTATACCGTCTCCGTATTCTCGTTGTTTAAAAGAGGGGTTAGTTTATGTTGCGTTGGCGAGTCTATCTTCGCGGCAACCGTCCTCTTACTTGGAGTACACTAAAGCGAATATTTGTTCGTCCTGTGACGTTCGCTCTACCTTTAATACTAAATATACGCGACCTATTACTCTTAATAGTCGTCTAGTTTCCTAATTGATTTGTCTTAGGGTCTTATGTTTAATCTACTGCTATGCGGCTAGATGGTGAACTGTTTTAAGCCCTTACTAAGTTAGAACGTTCTTATAATGCGGAATAGAAGGCCCTAGATGCTCGGATCGCGGCGTTTGCTTATTTGCTTTATCTTAAGAAGGTTTATAAGAAGGTTTATTTTAAGGAGTAGAAACTTATGGAATAAGGTTTATAGGAACTTGGTAATAAAAGAACGGATTTTTTTCTAATAGAGAAGGAAACAGATCCAAGTAGTTCGGCAACTGCTCTTCTTAGGTCCCCCTTAGGTGACTTATTCTTTGGCGATCCTTCTTTATTAATACTACCTAACCTAATCTCTTCTAATACTCCTGTACCTTTCCTATAGCATTCTTTAAATTCTCTAGTGGCTTCTAGGTAGTCTTAGTGTAGCCTATTCACTTAACCTTATACTATATTTTATTGTTAATATCTTCGTAATTAACGATCTTTAAAACTTGCTATTTGTCTTTTTCTTATTCTCTGTATATATTTGCTTCGTAAACCGGTGGCTTAATATTCCTATATACTGGCTCTAGTATTGTAATGTGCTGTATAGGGTAGATCTTTATTTTAGCTAGTAGGTTTAACTTAAACGTGACCGGTGAAATCTTTTGCGTAATTTTAAAAGGTCCTAGTTTAACGTAGTTTAACTTCTTGCTTGGTCGTTAACTCTTGAAATTTTTATATAGTAGCTATACTTTATCTCCCTCCTTAAGATCTAGTCCCTTAGATCTCCTAGCATTATAGTACTTTTTCATTCTCTCTTATACTTTCTTTGCTGATTCCATAAGGTCTGCATAAAGATTTATTAATATCTTTATTCTTTCTTTAGCTATACTACTCGTTTTCTTTACTTACCGTAGTAATAACAATGTTCTTAGCTTATATCCATAATTTGCCTTAAATGGTAATATGCCTATTTCTTCTTAAGGTGTTGCATTGTATGCAAACTATATAACTAGTAATAGCGATACCCAATTATTCTGTGCATAATTGATATAATGCCTTAGATACTGCTCTAGTGTCTAATTTAATCTTTCCATTTAACCGTCTATCTGCGGGTAATATGCGGTAGAAGTTACTGCTCGAATTCCCTGCTCCGCCAAGAATACCTCCTAGAATGCTGTTACGAATTTTAGATCTCTATCTAATATAATCTTACTTGGTGCTTTATGTCTTGTAAACACTTCTTTAATATAGATTCTAGCGATATCTTTTGCTGAGATTTCTTCTGTATATGCTATAAAGTATCCCCACTTTATAAGCTTGTCTACTATTACTAAGATCGCGTTATAATCTTATCCGGTGATAGGGTCTCTTAACTTTAGTAACTTAATAATAAAGTCCTATAATATGACCTCCTATAGTCTCTCTAGTATTTTAATAGGTTGTAGCCCTCTATATGGCTTATGCCTTATTAATTTATTCCTTTAGCAATCTAGATACTCTTTTATAACCTTTCTAGCTATCCTCTAGATTCCGTCAATAATGTACTCCTCCTAGAGTCTTAACACTAAGCCTGTAGCTTTATTATGTCCTTAAGTTAGTCCCTTATAGAAGTCCTCTACGAACTGCTCTGCTATGCTTTTTGGGATATACTTTACTTTTTGGTTTTTGTATATATCCGTCTATAGATCTTCTAGTTGCGCTTCTAGAATTCTTTATACCTAAAAGCTTTCTAGTATTTTGTAAACCCTTTCTAGTTCTTTCTAAGTTGCTATAATCTTTAGATGATTATACCTAATCAATCTATCTATATCTTTTCGTAGTAAAGCCCCTAATGGCTTTTTATTATTCTATAGTTTAGCTTTGTGGCTTAGAGCATCTGCCCGTATATTGTCTGTACCCTTAGTATGCTAAATCTTAAAATGGTATTCTGCAAGCATCTCTGCCCATCTAACCTGTCTTTAGTTAAGTTTCTTTATCGTTAGAAATCCTATTAGGTTTTTATAATCCGTCTTGACTATAAATAGTTTCTTTATACCTTGTAAGAATGCTCTCCATTCCTTTAATGCTATAACTATACCTAAACTCCTTGTTGTAGATGTTATAGTTTAACTCTGGTGGTGTTATCTTCCGACTATAGTATGCTATTAAGTACTATCCATTTTAATACCTTTGTATAAAGCACGCCCCTAGTATATAGTCTAATGCATCCGTCTTTATAACCGTTTCTAGTCCTAGTTAATAGATCTTAAGAACTGGCTCCTAGGTAAACAACTCTTTAACTTTCTTAAAGAGTTCCCTTTATTCCTCTCCCTATACCTATAGTTCTTCTTTCCTTATTAACCGCGTAAATGGCTTAATATCCTTTAACCACTGCGCTATAAACCTTTTGCAATAATTGTAAAACCCTAAAAATAATCTTAATTGCGTGACGTTCTCTAGTTCTTGCCAATTTACTATGGCCTTAATCTTCTTTAGATCTATGCTAAGTTGGCCTAGTTTAATAATAAATCTAATAAAATTGGTCTTCCTAGTGAAGAACTCGCATTTCTTAATTGCTACTAGTATCTGTTCTTCTTATAGTCTCTTTAAGACCTATTTAATGTATTCCCCGTATTCTTCCTTAGTCATTAAGTAGATAATAATATCGTTAAGATATACTATAATAAATTCGTCTAAGTGTTCTCCTAATACATTGTTAATACGCTTTTAGAACGTTGCTAGTGCGTTTATAAGCCCGAATTGCATAACTAATAGTTTATATAGTCCTTCCTTTGACCTAAAGGCTGCCTTTTATTTGTCGCCTTCCTTAATCCTAATCTAATAGTACACCTATCTTAGATCTATCTTCGTAAAGATTTGCGCATTGCCTATCCTGTCTTAGATTTCGCTAATTAAGGGTAAAGGATACCTATCCTTTCTGGTAATGCTGTTTAACTATCTATAGTCGATACATAGCCTTAGTTTGCTATTTTTTTTTTGGTACAAATAGTACTGGATATCCTGCTAATGACTGCGATGGTTTGATGTATCCCTTTCGTAGATTTTCCTAGATAAACTCTTTTAGTGCTCTACCTTCTTCTTCGGTAAGCTTATAGATTGGAAAGAACTTTAGGCTTATTTCTAGTTCTAATTCTATCTTATAGTTCTATGCTGTATACTTTAATAGCTTCTTGCTTTCTGGCGACTATAGTTTCTTACTGTACTTATAGTATCTCTTTAGTATATAGCCTAAGCCTTTTTCCGTTTCTTTATAGGTCGCCCCTACTTGGTACTATACTAACTTGGCTTATTATCGCATTTTGCGGCGTTAAGTATTCCTAATATCGACCTGACCTGTAATCCAATCGATTCTTGGATTATATTCCTATAACTAAGGCATGCCTAATACTACCTCGTCCTGTCCTAATGGTAGGATATCAAAAGATATCTTGATTTGTCTCCCTTTAATAGTTATCTGGATAGGTCCTATTTTAAGACTAATGATCCCTCCTCTGTAGGCTATTGGATTTCCTAAAATTGTAACTAATAGGTAAGGTTCCTCCTTTTGTCTATAAGGTAGTCCTATCCTTTTAACTACTGCTGGTAAGATATGGTTTCTCGTTGCTCTACTATCTATTAGCGCTTTAAACTGCTAATCTCGCCATTTAATTTATAAATTTAGGTGTTGTTCTTAAATTCCTTTAAGGGTCTAAGGCTCTATTACTAGCTCCCTCTAGTCCTATAGGCCTCTACTTTTCCTAACTGTTAGCTACTTAATTCTAGTGCACTTGGCTCGCTTTTTAGCTAATGCCTAGTTCGCTTTTTATCTTTGATATACTATAGACACGTGTTCTTTAGGCATTTCTACTACTATTGTTCGTCTAAGTATTCTTCTATAAGGAATCTTCCTAGTTAAAGTACTAAACTCCCTTCCTTTTGGTCCTCTGCTGGATGCCATCTATATATATATTTGGCATTCCTGTACTATTGCTTATCTGTTATCCAGTATATCCTTATAGGGTATTTCCGATTCTTTTCTTTTAGATTCTTATGCATTTCGTATATATCGTCCACGTACACAATCTATAATAACGTGTGGTGTGCTAGGTGCTTTGGGTTAACTCTTAACTTGTTTTTGTCCCTAAGTTTAAACCTTTATCGTGTTGATCTAAACGTTGCGACTTTGTTCACAGGTACTAAGATACGTCTCTCGCTTCTCTAGTCCTCTAAACGCTCCTCTAGATCCTTTGACGTTATAATTAAGGCTTTTTTAATATGGGTTATAGCCTTTTCTGTAATCGGGTGGTCCTGGATAACTTTCTTATCTAACTATATATAGAAATCTTCCCACTTATCGTTATGCCTTTGTCTATACCACTTTTAATATAACTGCTAGAGTGTGTACAGCTTGTCCGTAAGGAAGTATCTTCTTATTGCTGCGTTATAATAGCCTTTTATATGTCGTTCTTTAAATCTAGTTAGAATCCCTAGATCCTCTTTATCTTCTAGTTCGGTAAGCTACTTAGCTCTTAGTGTGCTTACTCTTGGCCTATTAGTAATTCTTTATACTAGTGCTCTGTCCTTTATACGTCCCAATGTGCTAGATCTCTTGTCTAGTTTCTATTCTTACTATGTAATAATTCTTTACCTAAACTCTTTTATAGTTTTTTTTAGTTTGCGCCTTGCGCTTAAATCCTTAAAGTCTTTGTACTTCTTAATCTTAGTATTAACTTTTTGATCTTTAGTCCGAACCATATATTCTACTAGTAAGTCTTTTGGGTTTATCCATTTGTCTCCCAGTCTGATTGCTGTTTGCGCTATAAATTCTCTAATTTATAAAGAAGCCCCTTGCCTCTTGCTTATGGGTGCCTTAATTTATACCCCAAATTCTTAACCCCTTAGATTCTTTAATCCTAAGCTTGCTTCTAACTTAAGCTTAGCTCTAGCCTTAGTTTAACTAGGCTTACTTAGTATTCTTATCTCGTCTTAAGAGTCTTATGCTTGTAGGAAGCTTCGTTCCGAGCTTATTTGTATATTACTAAACTAAGCTACTACTCTGCTCCATTGGTTATCGTCTATTGTGGGTCCTTGAGCTTGCCTTATCTTGTCTTAAGAATCTTAGTTATCTCTTATCTTGCTGTAAGAATCTTAAGCCTTTGGCCTTTTGCCTTTATTAAGTGCCGAAGTAGTTTGCTATCCTACTTCCCTTATATCTTGCGAAGCAATAGATATTGTGTCTAGTGGTGTCTTAATTCCCACTAATATTCCCTATTCCGTAGTGGAATTATTCTCTACTTCTGGTGTGATATTTCTAATGGCTGCGTGTCCCTAGTAGACCGCCTTTGTTGCCTTATTGTTACAAAATGCTTCGCCTATATCGAAATTATCGTCCTTAATATCCGATCTGTAAGCTAGTTTATTGGTTCCTCTGTATTCTATAGGTGCTAGCTCTTATAGCTAATAGCTTGCGCCGTACTTAGCGTCCTTGTGAATTTAGTATGCGTTGTTGTAATAAAACGCAAAACTTTTAATTGAATATTCTTTTGTTCCTCGTAGTATATTATTATCCCTCTGTATATATATATCGTCTGCTAGTCTCATGCCCTTTACTACGTAGTGACTCTGCCTACTTTTACAGTCTCTAACGTAATGACCCTGTTTTCCGTAATTTATATAAGCTCCTTTTTTAAACCATTTTTCTTGCTGTGGAGTTCGCCTAAATGTCTTCTGCTACTAAGATCCCTAATTTGGCCTTTGCTCTTTAGACCTTTAATTACTTAATCCTTGTCCTCTGGGTTTTTATAGTTACTTATTTCCTTTCTTAGTTTCTCTAGTACCGCTTAGGTCTATTGGCTCTGCGCCATACTATAGTTTTTAACTTGGCTTTTGTTGTTATATACTCTGCGCCTTATACAACTATGGAACTCTATCCTAGCCTCTCTTAGCCTGTTCCCTTTGGTAGATTTAATTGTTAATCTTAATCACCTAATTTATTAGTTCCCTTAGGGTGTCCGCATCTTCTATTAGAATAATTACGTCTTAGACTTTAGCCTTAAGTCCCTATTTGTACTATGCCATAAGTACCCTATTATTCCACTCTACTTATATTGCTAGTGTCTGGAACTATATTGTATACTTAATTGCTGAAGTTCGTTATACGAGGTTCTGGAGTTTTCTTTCCGCTATAGTTATTTCTTCCGGGTCTCCAAATATCTGCGTAAGTTGCTTTATAAATCCTTCCCAACTTAAGAATATAAATTGCACGTCTTAGTTAGTGGTTGTTATTCCGTTTGCCTATATCTCCGTAAGATAAGGTTTAAACTACTTAAGTGCTTTTCCTGATAAGAATAGTCCTGCGTAGGCTATTCGATCTATAGGCGTCGGTAATTTCACTCCCTCCTGTAAGACCTTAAAGTGCATCTGCATAAGGAATCCTTTGAGCTTTAATCTTTCCCCTAAGAATTGCTCGATTGATAGTAGCTTAATCTTTGCCGCTTCTATCCCATTAAGTCTTTCTTCTAATACTGCATTATTAGCTGTTAACTAGTTAACTATTTCCTGTAGCTGTCCGACCGTTATAGGTTGCTATAAGTTAGTATCTGCTATACTGGTGTCGTTACCTAACCTTAATATAGTTGCTGCCGTTAATGGTGTCGTGGTGGCTACTTTTGGTGGTATGTTATCCGACTTACTATTATTAATACCGTAACTAGGTAGTAATTGTGTAACGGAACCTTATAGCAGGAACTACGGTAGGCTTATTATTAGGCTAGGTATATAGGAAATATAAGTAATAATAGTCGACAAGTAATAATAACTGGTGGAGTAGTTGCCTAATAGATTAACTCTAATTATATTCTGAGAATTACTATAAGGAAGGAACTATCTAGGTAGGGACTGAGGGTCCTTAAATACACAACCGTACTCCTATGAAATCCTTCTTGTACGTGATGTACGTCTTATATATAAGGTACGTGAGTTCCTCTCGTTCCTTCCGTTCAATATATAGCATATTATGTAACCTCGGTTACTATTCCTCGTTACATAGTTCTACCGGTTCCATCCTAGACCGTGCCTGAATTAACCAACTAGCTTCTTCCGTCTCTTCTCCAAGTAGTCGTAATATTGTACTTAAAGCGTCCGTAACACTATTTGTCCTCTTTTTGCCCTCTATACGTGTCTGCTTTGTAAACTAATAGCTTAGCGTTCCTATATGCTGGCTCTAGCATTATAATATGCTGTACTAGGTAGATCTTTATTTTAGCTAATAGATTTAACTTAAATATAACCAATAAAATTCTCTTTATAATTTTAAAAGGTCCTAGCCTAATATAGTCTAACTTCTTACTTAGTTATTAACTCTTAAAATTTTTATATAGTAGCTATACTTTATCTCCCTCCTTAAGATCTAGTTCCTTAGATCTCTTAGTATTATAGTATTTCTTCATTCTTTGCTATACTACCTTAGCTGTTTCTATAAGGTTTATATAAAGATTTATTAAAGTCTCTATTCTTTATTTAGCTATACTACTTATCTTCTTTACTTAATATAGCGATAATAATGTCCTTGGCTTATATCTATAATTTACCTTAAATAGTAACGTGCCTATTCCTTCTTAAGGTATTGCGTTATATGTAAACTATATAACTAGTAATAACAATACCCAATTATTTTATATGTGATTAATATAGTATTTTAGATACTGCTCTAGTATCTAATTTAATCTTTCCATTTAACCGTCTATCTGCGGATAATATACGGTAGAAGTTGCTACTTAAACTCCTTATTCCGCTAAGAATACCTTTTAAAATACTGCTATAAATCTTAAATCCCTATCTAATATAATCTTACTTAGTGCTCTATATCTTACAAACACTTCTTTAATATAGATTTTAGTAATATCTTCTGCTGATATTTCTTCTATGCATACTATAAAGTATCCTTACTTTATAAGCTTATCTACTATTACTAAGATTATATTATAATCTTATCCACTAATACGATCTCTTAACTTTGGCAACTTTATAATAAAGTCCTATAATATAACCTCCTATAGTCTCTCTGGTATTTTAATAGGTTATAGCCCTCCGTATAGCTTATGCCTTGTTAGTTTATTTCTTTAGCAATTTAGATATTTCTTTATAACTTATCTAGCTAGTCCTTAGATTCTATTAATAATATACTCCTCTTAGAGTCTTAATACTAAGCCTATAGCTCCGTTATATCCTTAAGTTATTCCCTTATGGAATTCCTTTATAAATTCTTTTGCTATTGACCTTGGTATATATATTACTTCTCTATTTTTGTATTACTCTAAGTTTAAATCTTCGTCCTATACTTTTTGGATTCTCTATATCTATTCGCTTTTTAGTAACTTATAGGTCCTCTCTAATTCGTCTTCTTAAATTATTATAATTTTTAGGTAATTATACCTAATTAGTCTATCTATATCTTTTTGCAGTAAAGCCCCTAATAGCTTCTCGTTATTTTATAGTTTAGCCTTTTAACTTAACGCATCGACTTGCGTATTGTCTATACCCTTAGTATACTAAATCTTAAAATGGTATTCTATAAGCATCTCTATCTATTTAACCTATCTTTAGTTAAGTTCCTTTATTATTAGAAAACCTATTAGGTTTTTATAATCCGTTTTAACTATAAATAGTTTCTCTATACCTTATAAAAACGTTCTCTATTTTTTTTAATGCTATAACTATACCTAATAACTCCTTATTATAGATGTTATAGTTTAGTTCTAGTAGTGTTATCTTCCAACTATAGTATGTTACTAGGTGCTATCTATCTAGATGCTTTTATATAAAGTATACCCCTAGTATAAAGTCTAATATATCTATCTCTATAACCGTCTCTAGTCTTAGTTAATAGATCTTAAGAACTGGTTCTTGGGTAAATAACCTCTTAACTTCCTTAAATAGTTCTTATTGTTCCTTTCCCTATAACTATAGTTTCTTTTTCTTTATTAGTCGCGTAAATGGTTTAATATTCTTTAACTATTACGCTATAAACCTCCTATAGTAATTATAAACCCTAAAAACAATCTTAACTGCGTAACGTTTTCTAGTTCTTGCTAATTCACTATAGCCTTAATCTTCTTTAGATCTATACTAAGTTAGCCTAGTTTAATAATAAATCCTATAAAATTGGTCTTTCTGGTAAAAAACTTGCATTTCTTAATTGTTACTAGTATTTGTTCCTCTTATAGTCTCCTTAAAACCTATTTAATATATTTTCTATATTCTTCCTTAGTTATTAAGTAGATAATAATATTATTAAAATATACTATAACAAATTTATCTAAGTGCTCTCCTAATATATTATTAATTTGCTTTTAAAACGTTGCTGGTGCGTTTATAAGCCTAAATTATATAACTAATAGTTTATATAGTCCTTCCTTTAACCTAAAGGCTGCTTTTTATTTATCGCCTTCCTTAATTCTAATTTAATGGTACGCCTATCTTAGATTTATCTTTATAAAGATTTACGCATTACCTATCCTATTTTAAATTTCGCTAATTAAGGGTAAAGGATACCTATCCTTTTTAGTAATGCTATTTAACTATCTGTAGTTAATATATAGCCTTAGTTTACTATTCTTCTTTAGTATAAATAGTACTGGATAACCCGCTAATGACTATAATGGTCTAATATATCCCTTTTATAAATTTTCCTAGATAAACTTTTTTAGTACTCTACCTTCCTCTTTAGTAAGCTTGTAGATTGAGAAGAACCTTAGACTTATTCCTAGTTCTAATTCTATCTTATAGTCCTATGCTATATACTCTAATAGCTTTTTACTTTTCGGTAACTATAGTTTCTTACTATACTTATAGTATCTCTTTAGTATATAGCTTAGCCCTTTTTCTATTTCTTTATAGGTCGCTCCTACTTAGTACTATACTAACTTGGCTTATTATCGCATCTTATGGCGTTAAGTATCCCTAATATTAACCTAACCTATAACCTAATTGATCTTTAGATTATATTTCTATAATTAAGGCATTCCTAATACTACCTTATTATTCCCTAATGGTAATATATTAAAAGACATCTTAACTTATCTCCCTTTAATGGTTAACTAAATAGGTCCTATTTTAAGATTAATAATGCCTCCTCTATAGGCTATTAGATCTCCTAAAATTGTTACTAATAGGTAAGGATGCTCCTTTTTCCTATGTGATAACCCTATTCTTTTTACTACTACTAGTAAGATATAGTTCCTTATTGCTCTACTATCTATTAGCGCCTTAAACTGTTAATCTTACTACTTAACTTATAAATTTAGGTGTTGTCCTTAAATTCCTTTAAGGGTCTAAGGCTCTACTACTAGTTCCCTCTAGTTCCGTAGGCCTCCACTTTTTCTAACTACTGGCTACTTAATCCTATTTATACTTGGTCTAACTTAGGCTAATACTTAGTTTGCTTTTTATCTTTAATATACCATAAATACGTATTTTTAGGACACCCCTATTACTATTATCCGTTTAGGTATTCTTCCGTAAGGAATCTTCCTAGTTAAAGTATTAAGTCCCCTTATCCTTAAACTTCTATAGGGTGCTAACTATGTATATACTTAGTATTTCTATACTTCGCCTCATCTATTATCTAATACATTCTTATTAGATACTTTTAATTTTTGTCCTTAGGTGCTCTATGTATATTATATATATTATCCACGTATGCTATCCATAATAGTATATAATGCGCTTAGTGTCTTAGGTTAACTCTCGGCTTATCTTTATCCTTAAGTTTAAACCTTTCTTATATTGATCTAAGCGCTACAACTTTATTTGCTAGTACAATAATCTGCCTCTTGCTTTTTTAGTCCTCTAATTACTCCTCTAGATCTTTTAACGTTATAATTAAGGCTTCTTTAATGTAAGTTATAGCCTTTTCTATAATTGGGTGGTCTTAGATAACTTTTTTATTTAACTATATATAGAAATCTTCCTACTTATCATTGTGTTGTTGTCTATACCACCTTTAGTATAACTCCTTAAGTATATACAGCTTATCCGTAAAGAAGTATCTCCTTATTACTGTGTTGTAATAGCCTTTTATATATCGTTCCTTAAACCTAGTTAGAATCCCTAGATCCTCTTCTTCTTTTAATTTAGTAAGCCACTTGGCTCTTAGTGTGCCTATTCTAGGCCTATTAGTAATTCTTTATACTAGCGCTCTGTCCCTTATATAACTTAGTATACTAGATCTTTTATCTAGTTTCTGCTCTTACTATACAGCAATTCTCGCTCTAAATTCTGCCATAGTTTCTTTCTTTTTACGTCTTATGAGTGGATCCTTAAAGTTATCTTACTTCCTAATCTTAACATTAACTTTTTAATCTTTAGGCTAAATACTACATTCCCCTAATAAGTCCTCTGGGTCTATGTATTTGTCTCTTAGTCTAGTTACTGTTTATATTACAGATTCTCTAATCTATAAAGAAGCCTCTTACCTCTTACTTATAGGTACTCTTATTTATACTCCGAATTCTTAGTCCCTTAGATTCCTTAATCCTAAGCTTGCTTCTAACTTAAGCTTAGCTTCCGCCTTAGTCTAACTAAGCGTTTATAGTGTTCTTATCTTATCTTAAGAGTCTTAAATCTCACTTATCTCGTCTTAAGAATCTTATACCTATAGGAAACTCTATCCTAAGCTTATTTGTATATTTTTAAACTAAGCTACTGCTCTACTCTATTGGTTTTTGTCCGTTATAGGTCCTTAAGCTATTCTTATCCTATCTTTAGAATCTTAAATCTCTTTTATTTCTTCTTAAGAATCTTAAGCCTTTGGCCTTTTACCTTTATTAAGTAGTAAGCTAGCACTAGTAGTTATCTGCTTACTTAATCCCTTATAGATGTTGCTCCTTCCGTCTTGTAAAGCGATGGATGCCGTATCTAATAGTGTTATAATGCCCGTTACTAAACCTTACTTTATAGTAGTCTCAGTCTCTACTTCTATTATGACTTTTTTAAGGTTTATACGCTCCTAGTAAGCTGCCCTTATTACCTCATTATTTATAAATGTTTTGCCTACGTTAAACTTGTCGTCTTTAATATCTAATCTACGCGGTAGTTCGTTAGTTTTTCTATACTCTATAGGGTTTGGCTCCTATAGCTAATAGCTTACGCTATACTTAGCGTTACTATAAATTTAGTATATGTTATTATAGCAAAACGTAAAGCTTCTAATTAAACATTCCTTTGTTCCTTATAGTATACTATTATCCCTTTATATATATATATCTTCTGCTAGTCTAGTTCCCTTTATTATATAGTATCTTTAACTATCTTTATAATCTCTTGCGAAGTAACCTTATTTCCCGCAATTTATATAAGCTCTATCTTTAAACTATTAACTTTACTATAGAGTCCGCCTAAACGTCTTCTACTACTAAGATCCCTAGTTTAGCCTCTACTCCTTAGTCCTATAATTACTAGATCCTTAACCTTTAGGTTTTTATAGTTTGTTACTCTATCTCTTATGGGTTTCTTTAGTACTACTTAGGTCTATTAGCTCTGCGCCATACTATAGTTTCTAACTTAGCTTTGGTTATTGCGTACTTTACGTCTTATATAACTATAAAACTCTATCCTAACCTCTCTTGGCCTATTTCCTTTGGTAGATCCTATTATTAATCTTTATTACTTAATCTATTAAATCCCTTAGGGTATCCGCATCTTCTATTAGAATAATTATGTCCTAGACTTTAGCCTTAAGTCCCTATTTATACTGTGCCATAAGCGCCTTATTATTCTACTTAACTTATATAGCTAGCGTTTAGAACTATATTGTATACTTAATTGCTAAGGTCCGTTATATAATATCTTAGAGTTTCCTTTCTACTATAGTTACTGCCTTTAGATCTCCGAATATTTATATAAGTCGCTCTATAAACCCTTCCTAGCTTAAGAACATAAACCGTACTTCTTAGTTAGTGGTTGTTATTCTATTCGCCTGTATTTCCGTAAGGTAAGGCTTAAACTATTTAAGTGCTCTTTTTAATAAGAATAGTCCTGTATAAGCTATTCAATCTATAGGTATTAGCAGTTTTACTCCTTCTTACGTAACTTTAAAGTATATTTACGTAAGAAATCCTTTAAGCTTTAACCTTTCTCCTAAGAATCTTTTAATTAAAGGTAACTTAATCTTTACTACCCCTATCCCGTTAATCCTTTATTTAAGCGTTACATTATTCTCTATTAACTAGTTAACTATCTCTTATAGTTGTCCGACCGTTATAGGTTACTATAAATTAGTATCTGCTATACTGGTGTCACTTCCTAACCTTAAAGTAGTTGCCGCCGTCAATGGCGTTGTAGTGGCTGCTTTTGGTGGTATATTGTTTGACTTTCTATATTTAATACCGTAATTAAGTAGTGATTATGTAACGGAACCTTATAGCAAGTACTATAATAGGCTCATTAATGGGCTAGGTGTGTAGGTAATATAAATTAAAGTTAATAACGTAATAATAACTAGTGGAGTGGTTGCCTAATAGATTAACTCTAATTATATTCTAAGAATTACTATAAAGAAGGAACTATCTAGGTAGGGACTAAGGGTCCTTAAATACACAACTGTACTCCTATAAAATCCTTCTTGTACGTAATATACGTGTGCTCTATCTACTCCATTATAGATCTCGCAGATTATACAGATTATACAGATTACATTATATGACTCGTACTACCATTCCTCGTCATATGGTTCCACTAGCTCCATCCTAGACCGTGCTCTTATTAACCAACTAGCCTCTTCCGACTCCTCTCCAAGTAGTTATAACATTGTACTTAAAGCGTCCGTAACATCCTTAATAAGGAGGCTTAGTGAGATGCCCCTATTAGAGGCTAAATATACTAGCTTAGTTAGTTAGGTCTTAATCCTAGTTTCCTAATAGGCGTTAATCTTATAATAGCTTAAGCCAGTATAAATCTTTATATATTATAAACGGTAATTACTAATAGAGCGTAGATTATATATTTTAATTCACTATAGAGCTAGTAGGGTTACTCTAGTATAAATACCGTAGATAAGAGCTAGTAGCAAAAAGGGGACTAGCTTACACTTAAAAGCCTTATATAATCCCCCCTTAGAGCTATTAGAAAGGCATAAAATAATAATAACTTTGATAATAATAGCAGTAATAATAGTAGCACCTTCTTAACCCCTTCGTTTTTATTTAAAATTTTTGCTTAATAATAGCAAGTTCTATACTAGTCCCTCTAGAAAATGGATAGCTTTACCTTAATATTATATAGTTATAGCTTTTAAGAAAGGCGCGGGCAGTACCCCTTAGATAAAGTATAAAATACCCCTTTCCCCTCTAAGAAATAACTCTAGGGCGTATTAAGCTTAGCTAATTAGAGGTATATTATTCTATATAGAGCCTTAGTCTAGAGATTTCGTCTAATAAAGCGCTTATAGACCCTAACTATAATTATAAGAATAATTATTATAAAAATTTCGAGGATAATGAGGAAGATGTCTATAGGGATGCATCTAGTTAAGTCGCTAAAGGAAGTAGTTAAGGTAATTATCCCTACTACTCTCTCCCTATTCTCTTAGCAGCTATAAACACGTATATTTAATAGCTAGTAGTAGATCTAACAGTTATTAAAGATAGTATAGCTAACCCTAACCTAGAAGCCAAAGGCGATAGAGCTAATAATAATACTAGCAATAAAGCTAGTAAAGCCGATAATTAACTAATACCTTATAAATTAGGTATGCTCTTCTCCTCTATATAATAGCTTTGCCTAATAATTATTAGGTAACGGAAATAACCGTAGTGATAATAATAAGGGTAAGAAGTCACCCTCTTTAAAAGAGTTTAAAGATCTCTTTAGTATATCTGTGTATAGCTATATTAAACTTATAGTGGAAGATATTAATAAAATAAACGGTTTAGTTAAGAGAACTAATATTATAACTATTCCCTAGGCTAATCCGCTTACTGGGAAAAAGAGTAATTATAAAAAAAGTATATATAGTATATACCTTTTTATATAACCTGCTACCTAAGTAATACCTTAAGTATATATCTCTAAAATAAGGTCTAGAGCCCTGTTTATAAACGCAATGTTTATAGTCTTGCTTAATATATAAAGCGTATAGCGGATCGCGTAATATACTAGAGCTACTCTTAATATTTTAGACGTAGGTATATATCCGCTAGCGAGCTTCCTTTATATTCTCCTAAGTACAAACTTTTAGGGTATACTATTTATTTACTAACGGCACTTAAATAGGAAGGCGCTTGTTTATATTAATATCTAATATTATAGCTTAGGCTATTTGCATACTGTAGAGCTTATAAGGGCTATAGAGATTATAAAAGGATAGAGGAGGGCTTTTAGGAGAGTCGGCGTTATTAAGATTACTTTTTTTATTATTATCTAAAATCTCTAACATTTCTATTAGGTAACTATAAGAGGTAAATTAATAGATAAGATATAAAATAGTATAGTTAATATATACGATTTAAAGGCTATTTTATACCAATAAGTTAGTAGAATAACTATTACTGGACTCTGGGGCAAACTTTAACGCATAAGGAGATAACTTTTATTATAGCGCCGTAATGAGTGCGGTTGGGGACGATTCCGCAGTAGTACTGTCGGCCCCAACTAGGCACCAAAAGAACTGGTCCTATTGGTGGCGCCAACTGGGACAATATATAGCCTTAAGTTCCAGCTAACAAGTACGCTTGTTAGTAAAATTGGGGGCAGACGTCAATGCACAAGTAGCTCTTTGCGGGAATGCGCTAGGAGCCACAGTAATACATTAGGCGGACATAGAGCTACTACAGCTACTTCTAAGGTTAGGCGCAAATAGTAACTCCCCGATAGATGGAAAGTATAGTAGTACTTAAGTTAGGCGCAAATATTAATGCACGGGGGGGAGAGTACAGTAGCGCGCTGGCGGTAGCAAAGACGAAGGGATAGAGGAAAAGGTACAGTTGGTACTAGAATATGGGGCTACTAACTCCCATATATTGGGACGAAGCAGGACACCACGGCACTAAGATGTTATTAATATGTGCAAGGATCTTACGATAAAATTAACAGAGCCACTCTCTGCTATTGAAAAGATCTTGAATATATCTTGAGCCCGTTTTAAAATGTGAATAATTCGACGGGCTTTCTTAGCGTGTAAAGTTGTACAAGCCACCAAATGTCTGCCACTCAAGAACCCTGATTGTCCCCAATTTCGCCTCATGCATCCCTCGGCTCAAAAATACACCAACACTCACCAGGCTGCGCCGTCACCTGGTCCTTTAAGTTGCGCATTAGCGAATCGGGGTCATGGTTAGGTGCGAAGCTAACTTTGTATCGCTTCAGTATAATGGCCGTCACCAGGCGTAGTTCAACGAGAGCAAGGTTTTTGCCGACGCATTGGCGGTTGCCTATTTAGGTGGAAAAGAGTCAGATTGGGGCATGTAAGCTAGGGAAACCCTCAGAGTAGTTAAGGAGGCAAGGCATACCGACGGTGAAGGGGCCAAAAGCGCGCTTGTCGTGGATTAGCTCTGGGCGGGAGTACCAACGTTCAGGAATGAACTCATTTGGTTGTTCAAAAGCGGCGGGAACTTTGGAAATTGCCTGTTAGCATATTGTACAATCTAGGGGCTTAGGAGATCCCCGGATGATGACAATAACTTACGGCGGGAGATCACGTATTTCGGAGCGGTGACTTTGGTGCCGCCTGGGATCCAGATGCCATCGACCCACAGCCCCTCAGGACCAGTGATGCGGCCGCCACCCGTCATTTGCGGTGGCACTAAGCGCAGAGTTTCGTTGATGACGCCGTTGAGATGGGGTAGTAGTGCGAGACCGTTGGCGTCGGTTTCGTCGACATTGTGCAGTTCGGAGAGTATTTTCTCGGCATGTTCGGGGTACTTGGCTAAGAAGTACCATGTGCTGATCAGGGTTGCTCGTATCGTGTCACTAGTTTGAAGGATATTCTCAGCACCAGAATATGAGGGAGTGAGGTTTAGCTGGGTTAAGTTCAAACGAAAGAATGCCGCGTGAAGACATACCTGCCGGCCACAATAACCGAGATCGTGTTTCCACTCAAGAGATTTTTACGACTCTGCAAGCTCCGCTCAGAGCTTAACTGATGGAACTCATTGATGAACCATGATGCCATATCGAGTTTATCAACGCTCGACTGGAACTCCAAGATCAGTGATGTCTGCCAGTCACCAGCTGACAGTCGAAAATGCTTACCTTCATCCGCTTTTCCATGCGCTCGTCGCAGAACGAGACCATATCCATCCAATCCTTTACCTTACCCAAGAAGGGAACAAAGGAAAAGGCCGCGCGGGCCAACCAGATGGTATCGTTAAGCGGCGCCAGCAGCGCAAGTGCCCGTTGCTGTCGTTCGACCACAGGGTTCCACTTGCTCGACTTCATCATGCCGAAATCCTCACTGAATGCGAATTCACCCATAGCATCGAAAGAAAACCAGGACATGACATCGTTGACCTTCATCGGTTTCGATTCATATTTCCCAATACACTGCACGAGCGCCTCTACTAGGTTTAGAAGTCGCGGCGTATATTCGTTGAGAGCTGGTAGAAAATGAGCACTTTCAATCCTTATGTTGAGATACTGAGAAAGGAATACAGCTTACACTTGGCCGAGATGGCGTAACTCCATACCTGACGTCGATCTTTATGGTCATCTTCATCGCGGGTGAAGATGGTTGAAGTTCGCGGCTGCAAGACGTCATACCAGGCGTCTTTTATGTTTTTGTTCTTTGCACCATCGAGTAGCTCATGGGCAGCGGGGTGGAAGATGGTAATCTCATTGGGGCCTGGAGTTTATTATTAGCTCCTACTATACTTATTTTTTCAGCGTCAAATCGCCTTCATATCTATTCAGGAACCAGGAGGGATAATAGCTTTTGCGCAAAGCTTTGGGACATCTAGATGGGTGCTTTAGTCATGGCATGGCTCAACTCACCTGTCCTCACGAGCTTCCCATACTTCTCATGCATTTTCTGCATGACCAAGTAGTTAGTCGAACTTCGGGCGGCGAAGACATGCCAAAACTTCGTGACAGCTGCGAGTTTCGGTCCCGGGAACCGTCTGAGGCGGTGGAAAAAGAGCCGGTATATTGCTATGCTCGAAAACAAAGACCCAAGATAGCACGCAAACGTTGACGCACATACGCGGAAGTGATCCGCTTGGTTATGAGATACATTCGGTATGAGGGACCAGACAACGCATGCAAGAGCGATGTGTCCGAAAACAATCTTTGGCACGCACAAGTGCCACTCGCCGCGAATGAATAGGCCATAATGTGCAGCGACACCAGCAATAGCAGAAGCAGCTAACCAAGGGACGTAAGTCAATATCATGGTGGAAGTGACTGGCAGAAACCGATCAGTGATGATAATGCGGAAGAAGAAGAAGAAATTGAATCGCTTAGACAGGAGGGATGACGCGACCCGTCCGAGAATCAACAAGTGGTTACACTTGCATTGAATGCTTATAGACTATTATAGGAAAAGTACACAGATGCAGGACACGGCGTCACGGAAACGAGAAACGCATCACGGCTGTGTCCTCGGCGGGCTCTGGGTTAGGAGTTATTTTCGGGTCCGTGGGGCTTGTGATACTGTCGATTCAGGTTGAATTTAGCCTATTACCCTATCCTTGTTCTCATTTCGGGTGTACTACTACCCCCGTTTCAGTTATATACCCCCCCTCCCTTTCCTATTTTAGACACCTACCTTATATATAAATAGATTCTTTTCTTTATAGTTAAATAGATAAAGTCCTTATTTTTTACTTACTTATTAGTGCATGGACTACTAATCGACAGTTATAAGCCCGGGTGACTTGCTATATTACACCTATTTAACTAATTAATTTAACTAATCGTACCCCTTATTAAATACTTTATTCGTCTTTATAAGCACCTCTTAATATAACTTCTTAACCTACCTAAGCTGTTACTATAATGGTGATATTATTGAACTAAGCTGATTGGGATAAATAGATTAACCTTATTAGGCTTTAAGCTTAAATAGGAGACGTATAGAAATACGTTAACCCCTTAACTAAATAGGCTTAGTTGCCCTATTTACTTAAACTAGTTTTTCTTAGGCCTTAAGATATAAAGTTAAGAATAACCTTATATATAGCTCTCTTTAAGGACAAAAAGGACGAGCTTTAAATTCTTTATAAAAGGTATAAAATAGTAAAAAAGGAATATAAGAAGTAGAAGGCAGTTTTAACCTCCCTATAAAGCTATATTACTAGTATAGTAGCTAGGAACCTTAATACCTATATACTAGGTATTGACTTAGTATATAATACACTAGTGGCTCTTAAGGAGAGGGTTGCCCCTACCGATATAGCACGTAAGCTGTACCTATCTACTTAATATACTAAGGTTAAAAAGGGCCTAAAGAACCAGAACTTTGAGGCCTGGCTATAGCAGTAGGAGAAGATATATAACGACTGCAAAAAGATTAAATTGCTAGATATATACGGCGACTATATAATTAGAGATTTTCTATTAACGGTAGAGCCAGTATTACTAAATCAGGCCTTAACGTAGAGGGTTAAATTTAATAAATATAACTGGGCTAGTAACGATATAATATCTATAAATTGACTAGTTAAAATATATTGGAACTATTAACGAATAGAGACTACCTAAAAGAGAAGGGATTAACTTAGCACTAATGCAGTAGGCTTCTAGGGCGAGTTAATTAACGGATTTTATAAAGATAAGGCTTTTAAGAATAAGGCTCCTAAGGATAAAGCCCCTACTATACTATCTAGGATGTTAAAGAAGAAAGACGCCCTACTATACTACTATAGAGATATTTACTAGTTTCTAGAGTGTCCTTATATTAATAAATTAGTTTAATTAAAAGACTAGAAATTAGATAAAGCTACGGCTATAAAGGTTAAGGAAAGGATTATAAGCGTATTAGATTAGACTAAGTTAAAAATTAAGAAGATAAAGAAGGAGGCTTTAGGCAAGGAAGCTTTATAAAAGGAAGCTGTATAAAGCCTAGACGGAAGTTAAAAGGAAGATAACTATAGTATCTTCGCCGTATACTAGGTAGGCGCCTATAACGTAGGTTTTAACTATAAGCTATATAATAGCGTAATTCTTAACAATGGAACTATAATACACATTATTAACGATCGATTAAGATTTGTTGACGAGCTTTAACTAAGTAATAACTTTATATACGCCGGAACGGGCCTAGATTTGGTTAAGGGTATAAAGATAGCAGTAGTTACAATCTAGACGCTAATAGGCCCTAAGAGGATCCTACTAGCTAACGTAGCGTATATACCAGCGTTCTATACAAATTTGGCCTGTTTAAATAGGTTTAATAATAAGAACATATAGTGGGACAATAAAAAGAACCTACTATATCACAAAGACAATTATAAGACGTTTGCTTATTACGGGCGATATTGTAACTAAAATATGCTTAAATATAATAAGCTAAAGGCCTTATTTACAATCTAATTGCGAGACCCCCTTCTTAATTAGGAAGTAGCAGGAAGGCTATAGTATAAGAGACTAGGTTATACAGCACCTAAAGCGATTAAGCATCTACCCTAGGAGGTAGGTGGTGCGAAGCTTTAAGGACTGACGACGATTGACTGTAAAACCTATACTGTTAGCAAGGCTTATAAGATTGTATTAAGAAGAGCACCTACTAATAAGGTAACGAGGCCCTTCTACTAAGTATATATTGACTTATTTCTAAAGATTATAGCGTATAACGGTTATAAGTAGACGATACATTTCTTTAATAAATTCTTGCGGATAAATAAGGTAGAGACTTTTACCTAAAAGTTATTATTAATATAAGCGATTATAAGATATTTAAATAAGGTAAAGCGTTAATATAATTAGAAGATTATAGTTATCCGAGTTAATAGCGAAACCTCCCTTAGTAGCGACTTTTATAGTTAGACAACCTAAGAAGGAATTATAGTAAAGCACTCGGCCCTATATATAAAGTCTTAAAATAGTTCTACTAAACGTTCTAGGGGGGTAATTATTATTAAGTCTTATTATATATAAATTAAAGCTTAATTACCAGAAGAGCTTTAGCTAGAGATTATTAAAGCTATAGTATATCTAATTAACAGGACACCGAACGCCTAGCTTAACTAGATAACACCTTTTAAAAAGCTTTAGTTAGTACTAGGGCTTTTACTATTAAAACTAAATATAGCTTATCTATATATATACGGCTGTAGAGCTTACCCGCTTAAATATAACCTTCCACGCACTTAAAAGCTGAAGCTAAGGGCTTATATTTGTTGAAATAGGTATAGTTTAATGATTATTTTTATTGAGGATACCCTTCTAAGAGGGTAGGGAAGCGATAATTTATTAAAGAGTGTTAGAGGTTCCACCCAATAAGAAGCAATATACGCTAACCGAAAACCCACTTTAACAGCCCCCCTTAAGCTGAATATAGGTAACAATATAAAGGTTATAAGAGACGTTAATATCTCTCTAAACCTAAAGCATCTCTAAATGTATAGAATGCATCTTTTGGCAGCGCTTTAGTGAAACTATTAGCTATTTATCGACTTATTTATATATATTCTAGCTTAATATCTCCGTTCGCAACCTTCTCCCAAATAAAGTAATATTAGAGAGTAATATGCTTAGTTTAAGCGTGAAACTTAGGGTCTTTTATAAGAGCAATAGCACCTTAATTATTGGCGTAAATGATCGTTATATAAGGGGATTCGTTAGTTAGAGATAGTTCTTAAAGGAGTTATTATAACTAAATGGCTTTTTTTACTATAACCGTCTGTGCCATGTACTCTGCTTTATAGGTTAAGAGTGCTACTATAGGTTGACGCTTTAAAGACTAGCTAATCGCACTACTTCTAATATTAAATATAAATCCCAACGTTAATCTTTAAGTTTTTAAGTTATCTGCCTAGCTAGAGTCTATAAACCCCTAAAGCGCTTATATCTCTCCTTAGAGGATAAGTTAGAGGTTAAGTGTGCCGCGTAAGTAGGAAAGTATTTAAAGAATAGCTTGCATATAAGACTTATTAGGATTAGAAGTAAAGCAACTAATAAAGGAGACAGCAAAGGCGATATTAGGTTAAGTACTGAGTATAGCGTATATTAGGGTGCCAACTAGCGATTAGTATTAAGTCTTAAACGCAGAGTTAGCCTAATAATCTACCGCCGCTGGTTAAAGATAAGTGGTTCCCATTAGCGTAAGGTAAGGGGAATAGTTCTAAAGACTAGCGCTATAAATAGCCTCTTTAAGGTAAGAGAATTGGCTAAGCCATAGTTTACGGAGTTGTTAATCTTAAGCTACTTTTATACTAAGGTAATAAGCAATAAGGCCTAGATTGGTTATGCTAAAGCGTCCGCTAAGTTAAGCTTTAATAATTTTAATATTAATAATATCTAGTCTAATAAGTAGGAGGTTATTAATGTAGACTATAATATATATGGAACCTTTGGCGAAGACTAAAGAGTTAGAGTTAAGGGGTTTAAAACTAGTATCTATAAGGAACTCCAAGAGCGTTTAATGCTAAACTTAAGGTAACTGTTTAAGACTATAAAGTGCTTTATTTAGATAATAAACCCGTCTAGTTCTATTATTAAAACCTTTAGGTTAATTAATATAGATCTCCTCCTTAACGCTTCCGTAAAGGAAAGTAGTCTTAATATTTATTTGTTTGATCTTAAGGTCTTATACAGCTATAATGGTAAAGAGCGCTTTATAGCTTATAGGTTTTATAACAGATACAAAGGTCTTATTAAAGTTAACCCTAGCTTGTTGTTTATAACCCTTTACTACCTATCTTACCTTATATTGTATGATCCTTCCTTTACTATCCCGCTTGTACTTAAAAACCTATTAGGCGTTAAGAACTTTATAATTAAAAGGTTGGTTAATAAGTATTTAGGTATTATTTACTTTATAAGAGCTAATTTTATCTTTACTGGCGGAGTACTATTTATTATTATTAACGTTAAGGGTAGATTATTTCTATAACCTTAGCTTATAAGGTTTAGCTATAGGGGAGTTACTAAGCATAGCGTAGAGGTGTTTAAAGGAAGGGGTTAAGAAGTGGGCAAGTGCTAAGAATGCTGCAATAGGCGGGTTTTCTCTAACGTTGACAGAATTGCGATACTTAAGAGGTAGTTAAGGCCTATTAGTAGCTGCCAGACGTTTTAACTTCCGTAGAGGTGTCTTATTAGCGGCAAGGCGCTTTAATTTTCAAGCTTTCTTAAGGAGCTGTTTCTCTTCTTAATGCTATTTACGTTGGGTAGCGTAATTAGGTAGAACTTCTTCTCCCTTAAACTAAGCGTCAATATCTGGAGTATCGGAGTCGTATTTAACGTATTATTCTTAAATTTAACGCTTATTGCTACTAGGAACTGTTAAAACAGTCTCTTAAAAGTAGATAGCTAAGGCACGTATAAGCCGTCCTATCTTTTTATCTTAAATTTAAATAATATATTTACCCTTAAAGCTAATAAGGTTCCCTAGTCTTGCCTTTTTATCCACGTAAGAGCTAAACTTCTTCTAACTACCGGCCCTATACCAGATATTGCACCTAAAGGTTTAAATCTAGGAGTAATTAAAGACTTCGCCTTGCTCCATTTTATAGGGGGTTTATATTTCCGACGATTTAATAGGGAGGATATTGCGTATAAAGTTAGCGTGCTTAACTGCTTCTGGCTAAAAGTTCTTAGGAAGTAAGCAGTTATTTATAAAGGTAAAAGCTTAGTTATATATCGTACGATTAAGTTGTTCCAAGGCTCCATTTTACTATTAACTCTCTAGGGTTAAGTATAAGAACTAAATTCCCTCATTTACAAGTTTTAGCTAAAAAGTATGTCTAAGATATTCTCCTCCGCCATTACTATATAGCCGCAAGATAAGACTTCCTTATTATTTAACTTTTACTTAATATTGTCGAAAATAGAACGGGACTTCAGCCTTATACTTTATTAGATAGACTTTACTTATTTTATTAACTCTATCTTAGAAAGTAATAAAATATTTTAATTTATTATAGCTAGCTACTTTTATAGGTCCCTTAATATCAGAGAATATGACTTTGTAAGGTTTAGTATTATAGTTAATAAGAGAATCCCAATATATAATATCGTGCATTCTACCACGTAGGTAAGCTTCGCAAGTACAGTTATGAAGGTCTAGTAAGTGAGTGAGGTCTATCCCTTTTAATATTCTTTAGAGCTTTTATAAGTTCTAGGGGCTAATATAACTAAGTCTTTCGTGCTATAACCTCTTAGCTAGGTTTTATAAGCTGCTGTATAATATATAGCTAGTTTAATAGCCAACTGCAAAGGCTGTAAGCCTTTCTTAATTGTTAGGAATAAAGGCAAATAGTCACCATATAAGGCATATTGCCGTCACGTGTGGCAAGTTGCCGTTACGTGCGGCAAGTTGCCATCACGTGCCGCCGCGGCACTAGCGTGGTAAGGAACCTTAAGTTTCTTACCCCTTTCTAAGAATCATAAATTAAGAAGAATAATTATTATACTATCTACGAACCGTAGCTACGTAATATCCCCCTTATATAACCAACACTAATTAGTAGTTAACTTTACTATTATACTACAGAACAGCTAGGTATTACTAAGAAGAGACGAGCCACTATACTAGTGCTACTCGTGCTAAAGGAAGCTGTCTTTTAAGGTTAGAACTAGTCCTAAACCTTAAATAGAACTCTTCTATAAATCTAAGGATCTAAAAGGCTAGAACTAGTCCTAAGCCTTTCTAAGATTATGAATTCTTGCGTCTATTACGCAGAACAACACGCTTTATAAGTCTTCGCGATTTAAGGCTAGAACTAGTCCTAAGCCCTATAATTGCAAATATATGTCCAAACGCGTACTAAACAACAATCCCTATACTAATAACACTTCCCTCCCTCCAAAAATATGGCTACGCCTACTTTAAATAACTAGAAAGACTCCTTACTACTAGGGGTAGCTAAGTACGCGAAACTTATTAATAAAGATTGGGACGAATTCGCCTTTAATATAATAACTTATACCGCAAAATAAGTTAACGGCTTTCTCCTATACTATATTATATTCTACCAAAATAGATACTACGCCGATTTACAACTATAGGAGTATTTTAGGGAGGATTTCGTAGGATAGACTGCTAATACCTAGGCACTTAGCAATATTAATATTGTTTAGGATTTTTAAGACTTCCTCTATAGGAATAGGGTATACGTTACTAAGAATAGTAACCTAATTGCTAGTAATATTTAGGCCGTTATTACTAGTATAGAAGAACTAATATGGATAGAAGCTAAGATTATACGTTAACTATAAAAACCTAAAAATAACCCATATTCTTTAGAAGGCAACTTTAATTTATATTAAAACCCCTAGAACGCTAACCCCCTACCTAAAGCTGCTCTCCTACCTAGAGGTGCCCTCCTACTTAGAGTTACTCCGCCTTTACCTCTTCTACTCTAGCTAACTAGTAAGCCTTTACTATAAGAAGTTATAAATCTAATAAAGGTATATTCGGACAAAGAAAAAAAGTTTAAAGGAGAATTATATAATATGCTTAGAGTAAAACTATAGGTTTTCTATAACTGTTATAATAAGGTCGGAATTTAATACCACTAGTACTACTATACTTTCTCCATTATATTAAAGGGACGGGTAGTAATATTCTATTACAACTATATTATAGGTAAAAACTATAGCTTTAATATAATGCTTTAGCTTACTAGAGCCTACTTTAAGACTAATAAGAATCGCTAGCTTTATATATCTAAATAGTAGGAGACTACGTTCTAAAGAGTTATCGCTTCTAACCTAATAAAGACTTATTTAGAGTGCCTTTAACTACTCTTTAATAAACTCTAAAAAATCTAACATAGCCTTATTAAAACTTACTAAAATAAAAACAGCCTAAGGGACCAGGTTATCTTAGCATACTATAGCGTTCCTAAGTATAACTTGGCGCTATATAAACCTATAGATACGTTTAAAGGAGTATATACTAAGCTACGCTCCGCTATAGGTACTATAATATAAATATAAGAATCTTAATAGTTTTATACCAAAAACCCTACCTAACTAAGTATTCCCAACCAATATAATTATAACTAGACTAATTAAATATATAGTAGCCGTAGTAGGGAATATAAAAGAGGGTATAATTAACGTTAACTATAAGGCAACCGTAGAGGTCCCGGTAGAGGTTTATTTTAAAGTAATTACTAAAAGAAGTACTATGTTTATAAAAAGCCAAATTACTAGTTAACTAGACACTCCCTTAATAAGCGAAAAGAGGCATATAATAAGTTCCGTTAAAGTATAAGAAATATTAAAAATTATAAGGTTACTATAGCCTACTTCTAAAGCTTCCTAGTTTAATATAAAGGCGTAGAAGACCTTAAGGGTAAGGTTAATAAGACTAAATAGCTCCTTATAGATATGGAAATTGAGGACTACTTACCTAACTAATACTTTACTAAGTATAGTAAGGTAAATAGCATATAAACTATTACTGTTCTTAATAACCAATCTACACTCCATTTTATTACGAAGTTAGATATCTTTAATAAGCTAAAGAAGAGCTCCGCGTTTTCCTTTAACAATAAATACTTAGCAAATATCTTCTATAGTATTATACCGGATACTAGAGCCGCAGGAGTATCTATAGTAGGAAAACTTTAAGTTCGAGCCCTTTAGCAGCTTAATAGCTCTATTTAGATTAACTATTTAACAGTAGGCTAATACACGATTCGTTTTAGTAAAGGTACTATAATTTCTCTCAGCACAATTAGGGGTTAAACCCCCTTAGGGTATATTACTTTTTACATTATTCCTACGAATACTCCGTTTCTATTTTACATTAAAGATATAGATAAATTAGGCGTTAGGCTTAATAACCTTAAGAATATACTTATTTAGGGAGATAATTGGGTGCCTATTATACGCAAGTAGGGTTACCCCTAATTACTCCTTTATTAACTAGAAAAGAGTATTGCTTAAAGCTACTTAACTAAGTTAGAATTACGCCAACTATACCATCGTTTTGGCCACCCATCCGTTTATTAATTGCTTAGGGTTCTTTAGTAAGTAGGCTATAAAGTTAAGGTTAAGGCAATTAAGCATCTTATAAAATACTACTACCACTACTAAATAAACTAGAGGTCCCCTGGCCAATTTAAGTTTACCCTTAAAGATAACTATAACTTTAACTTCTGTATTATTGTTAACGTTATATATCTTAGCGGCAAGCCAGTACTCTAAGTTGTTAACTTCTTAACCTCCTTCTAAGCCGTATAATTTTTAAAGGATATATTAGCTAGGAACGTATAGGATACCCTTTAGTTATACTAAATTAATATCTACCTAGGACCCCCTAATTAAATCGTCTATAACGTAGGAAAGAACTTCTTATCTATAGAGTTCTAATAATAAATAAAGGTAATAGCAATTAAGGTTAAGGAAGTCCCTATTAAGGCATATAATAGTATTAGAAAAGTAGAGCGATATTACGCGCCATTACGCCGCGTATATAAGATTATCTCTTTAGAACTAAAGAACGCTAGCAAAAAACTTACCTTGTAAATAGCTATTAAAGCTATTAATAATTCCGCTAGCCTAGATAGACTTATACCTACATTACTAGTCTTTAGCGCCTACCTACAAATAACTAATAATTCTTTACTATCTCCCTCTATTATATAATAAGCTAAGGCAATTTGCAAGGTAATAAAGGAGGTATAACGCCTCTATACTATACGCTAGGTTAATAACGCACTAGAAATAAGAAATGGCCTAAATACCTTAACTATGCTTAATCTGCCGCTCTAGTCTAAAGTACGCGTATAGCGTAAAAGGGGAGGATAGTTAGGCCTATATTAACTCATTATAATTAATAGTTAAACTTATACTATTTAGATGCCTCACAGACCCACTTAATTCCATTTAACTGTTATTAAGCCTTACTATAAAGATAATAATTCCGAGCCTTTATAGGATGCCCTAGAAAATACCTTAGAAGAAAATTATAATTAATATACTCTAGAAGACGACTATAATCCCAATATAATTATAGTAGATACGCCACAACTATAACGCGGTAGAGGTCGCCTAAAGGGATTACAAAATTGCTAATATCTTATTAATTTTAAAGAATAATTTATTGCCGCCATTAAGAATAGAGTTAAGTTATTAATGGCCTTTATAACAGCTAAAGAGAAGGCTAACTTTAAGCTCGCAAAATAGCTTTAAAAGGAAGGTTATATTATAACCCCAGGAGCTCCTTTCCAAGCATCTAATAAGCAGGAGATTAACGGTCTTATTGTAAGAGGAGTCTTTAAATTCGAAAAGTATAACCCTACTAAGTTTAATAAAGTTTATATCTTTAAGTTAAGAATAGTTAATAAGATTAAAGGCAAAGCTATTAACGCCCTATTTAAGAAATTAAGGCTTATTATTTAAGGTTATAATAATAATAGTAAGGAGATAATCCTTACGTAATCTCCTACGATTTAACAAGCTAGTTAATAAGTTATTGTTATATTAGCTCCCTCCTTAATAAAGAATAGAATAGCGGTCTATTTATAAGATATTACCTAGGCCTATACCTAATTAGAGACATACCTTTAGCGCTTAATATTGGCACACCTTTTAGAGTAAATTCGCCACTAATATCCCGAAGATATAATTATAGTTATACTTAAGCCATTATATAGAATCGCAGAGGTAAAAACTTATTAGTGGGCTACCTATAGCAAGCACTATAAAGAGAAGCTTTTAATAACTACTTCTATATTTAACCTATACTTCCTTATTATAACTATAGGAACTCTATTTAGAATCATTAGCATATAAACTAATAATATAATTATTTTAGGAGACGACCGATTCTTAGCTCTTAAAGAAGATAAACTAGTAAAGGTAAATCTTATAGTAAAGCCAAAGGAAAAGCTTAATCTAATAATACTATTACTCTTTAATAAATGCATCCTCTCCCTAAATAAGGATTCTATTGCTTTACGCCAGAAGGGTTAAGGTAAGAAGATTAACGTTATTAACATTAATTCCCTAAAGTAAGGATATGTGGAGTAATGTGCTCGCGGAGCTTATATTACTTCTATCTGTTAACCTAAGGCTTTATTTAATCTCTCTATTACCACCTAACACTAGGAATTAACTAAGGATAACGTTCTTACCCTAAATAAATATTTTTTTTAGTAAATAAACCATTTTAATCGGGGACTACTCTACGTGCCTATTAATCTTCCTACTACTAAGCTCTTTATATTTATTAATAAATTATTTGTAAATAATAAAGATTTTAGCTCCTAGTTAGGATATAAGATTATTATCGTAAATAAATTTACTAGAGAGAATAACTTTATAATCTATGGCAATCTTATCTATTAGAGCTTAACTAAGAGCAAGCGCGTTACCTAAAGTGTTTTAGTGTTAGAGATATATAGAATAGTTAGCGGAGTTAATATAGCAATTATAATTGGAACTACCCTAAAGATAATTATAAATTAACTTAAACTTCCTGTTATCCCTATAATCGTATACACTAATTTATTTTCCCTCTATAAGTATTTAGTCAAGCTCGGTACTACAAAGGAAAAGCGCCTTATAATCGATATTATAGCACTTTAGCAATTCTATAAGCGTTAAGAACTCTTTAAAATTTAATGGATTAATGGCTAAAATAACCTAGCAAATGTAATAACGAAGGCGAACCTAAATAAGGCACTAGAGACGTTTATTAATATAAATACTCTACGTGTATAAGTTAAAGGTTAGGTTAAAAGGGAGTCCTTAGAAATTTCTTAGTTATATAAGGTCTTAAGATATCCAGGAACTTTAACCGGCGGTTAAAGTTATTTAATTAGTTAGATTCTATAGACCCTAACTTAAACCAGCTAATTAGGATTTTCTATCCCTGGGATGGAAAATCGCTATTAGCTCGCTTACCGCTAGCGCCTTAGCGGCCCTACTAATAAGATACCTACCTATAACTTATAAGCAAGAAAGCACTATGTGCTAAGAGGCAAATTTTAGGACAGCGAGACTTATATTATAATGGCAATAGTAAGTAAGGAGGATTAATTTTTGTTCCGCTAGTTAAGCGGTATATATATATAGATGGCAACCACAAAAGAAGAGTTACTAGTGTTGGGAATAAAGGCAAATGGTCACCATATAAGGTATATTGCCGTCACGTATGGCAAGTTGCCGTTACGTACGGCAAGTTGCCATTACGTGCCGCCGCGGCACTAGCGTAGTAAGGAACCTTAAGTTCCTTACCCCTTTCTAAGAATCATAAATCAAGAAGAATAATCATCATACTATCTACGAACCGTAGCTACGTAATATCCCCCTTGTGTAACCAACATTAATAGTTAGCCTAAGTGTGGAGAAAGAAAAGGCCGGACTTGCGAAACGCGTAAGCTATAAGCTTTAAGTTGTAGAGGAAATCGCATCTAAGGTTAGATAGATAAAGATAAACTTAATTATTAATAAGCTGTAAACTAGATACTAGGTTGGCTTATAAATTAGGGATATAAAGGACGTTAGTGAGAATAAGCTCTCTCTTAACTCCTAGAACCGTAAGTCTTAGGCATATATCTCCTTTTCCTATTAACTAGAGACATGTTTCTCTAATTCCAGAGATAATAATCTTCTCATTAGCTTAAAGATCTTAATAGGTAATAAATAGCTCTCTTAACTGAAATATGTGCTAAGTATACCTAGTATTAATAATAATTGCAGAGGAGAGGTTGATACTTAGTTTAGCTATAAAACACAGTCGTCTAGCGAGCTTAAAGGCGTAGGAGCGAGGAGGAATGCGAATAATATAGGGAACCCGCCACCGATAGGTAATAAGGTATAGTTGGCGAAGTAGGTTACGTGTAAAGTAGCGTAAGTTCTTCTATAGGTTATATATGTAGGCTAATAGTTTCCATGCTAATAGTAAAGGTTAAAGGGCGAGCTGTATAAGCAGTAAAAGATTATAAAAGAAGAATAGTACGCCGGCTATAAAGAGTCTAAAGGGAATAAATAAGAGATAATATAAGAGTGGATGGATCTGTGGTAAAGAACGTCTGATATAATTAGAAGTACGGAAGTTTTGGCCACGATTATTAAGGTATAATTACAGTCTAGTCAGCTTGTTATAGAGTTAAAGCTTTTATAACCACCTTATTCGTTACTAAACTATAGTTAAGTAAATAGCTATTCCTGTATATTGTCTTAACTTAATAAGAGGCTTGCTATTTGTTGTTATTGCTAATAGTACTATAGGTAATAATATAGATCCTAATAAGGAGTTGTTCTAATAGGCTCTTTATTATTTTCTAAAGTCCCTTCTATAAGTAGAGCGCGTATCTATCTCTACGGCTTTCTTAGGGTTCTCCTTTTACTAGATTTCCTTTAAGTGGGGTTAAAGGATCTAGTATCTGTCTTCCTAGTGGCCAGCACGTTTGCATAGCCTACAATATAGTCTATTATATTATTATTAGCCTTACTAATTATAATGCTGCTAGCGGTAAGAGGCTTAATTTATGTATACTTAGAAGGCTGCTAGTTAACTTTGGAGTATAAGTTGCTCTTATATATAGGTAAGGCCTTAAACCTTTAAGAGAGTAAGGGTCTCGTTAGTAAGGGAGTGTGTAAGGTAGAACGATTCTTACTAGCCATTAAAAGCAGGACCAAGACCATCAATAAACTTAGAGAGTAGGTCCATTCGGTCTACAGTGTAGTTTTAGGCCTTAAGGTCTAAGTATATCTCCTTAAATTTAATGACGTATTCTTTAATATTCTTACAGTTTACGAGAGTAAGGTTTCGCCATTTGGTATATATTTTAACATACGTCGCGTCTCCTTTTGGCTTAAATTCCGCGTGTAAGATTTCTATTACATCCTCAATTTTGATACAGTCTTTAATAAGGTTCTATCCGCGAGTGCCACAGGTTATAGAGATATAGTTTACTCCCTTAAGTTACTTTCTCTTCTAAGCTTTAAGATCTGCCTAATAAATTTTAGCAAGTTCGTCGTAAGCGTCTCTCTTAGCCTAAGGTTGGTTTATAGCTGGTCTAGGTCCTAGGTTAACTGGAGCGTCTAAATTAAAGTTATTCTCAATTAGCCACTACCCGGTACTTTTCTTCCACTTCTTGTAGTTTGTGGGGCTTTTAAGTGTCTAAATATTAGAGAGATTAATATTGGACTTAGAGTGTTTAATCGCTATAATAACTTGTAAGAGAGAAGTAAGTGTTTTAGTAAAGAAGGTAGGAAAACAATGTTCTTTAGCTTATATACTATTACCTTTTTAGTATTTAGTATAGTACTAAGGATGTATTAATTAACAGCTGATAATAATAATAATAATAATAACGGCACTAAGAATAGTAATAGTAATAGGCAACTAAAACATTAATAGAAAACCTAATTTAAGGTTAATAGACAGTAACAGGTAACTAAGATATAGTAAGAAAAGCTAATCTTAGTTAATAGGATGTCTGAAATTTCTAGAGTGCGTATGTCTAAGTTGTTTAGAGTGCGTATATCTAAATATCTAAAATGTCTAGAGTACGTATGTTTAAGGTATCTAGAGTACATATGTCTAAAATGTCTAGAGTATATATATCTAAAGTGTCTAGAGTGCGTATGCCTAAAAAGTCTAAAGTACGTATATTCAAAGTGTCTAAAGTGTAAAGTATCTAGAGTGCGTATACCTAAAGAGTCTAGAGAGCGTATATCCGAAGTGTCTAGAGTGCAAAGTGTCTGGAGTACGTATGTCTAAAATGTCTAGAGTGCGTATATCTAAAATATATCTTAAGACGTAGTATATAGGTCGCTACGCGATAGAAGCGTCTCCGGGCTTATAACCTGTTAAAATAGGTATAGTTTAATAATTATTTTTATTGAGTATACCCTTCTAAGAGGGTAGGGAAGCGATTATATATTAAAGAGTGTTAGAGGTTCTACCCAATAAGAAGTAATACACGCTAACCGAAAACCCACTTCAATAGAAAGCAAAGCTTGGTTCTACTAAGACTTGTCCTATAAAGCGCCAGCAAAATGCTTTACCTAAAACCGATACTAAGGACGTCTTCTTACCTCGCGGCCAGAACAGTTAAAATACCCCTAAAATAGCTTAACGGCGGAAGATAATTAGGGTAATATAACGGGAGTACCGCATTCTTAATTAGCGGGGTGAAGCTTACTCGCCTACTCCTCCGCTATATACTATAGATGAAGCTCTATATAGTAGTAGAGGCGCTCTAAATAACCTAAATGCATCCTTGCTAGAACTAGCTCCTATACCTACTCTACCACTAATACCTACCCTACCGCTAATACCTACTCTACCGCTAATACCTACTCTACCACCAATACCTACTCTACTGCTAATACCACCTTCCTTATAGTAAGCTCCCTTATAGTAAGCTCCCTCTTTATAAGCTCCCTCTTAGCAAGCTCCCTCTTAGTAAGCTCTAACTACGGCCACTCTACGGCTAATACTACCTTCCTTACGGCAAGCTCTAACTACGGCTATACTACTACCTATTTCGGCTATTAATTAGGAGCTAATTAAGAAGTTTAGGAGTATACTATAGGCTAAATATATAGAGACGTGTAGTTGCTATAAGGAGTAGTAGTTCTAAATAGGCCTAGCTATAGAGGGTGACAATATAGGTATATATAAAGTCTGTATTAAGGACGCTAATAGCCTTAAAGATCTAACCCTTTCTTCCCTATTTAGTAAAAGTAATAAGCTTAATCTAGGGCCTATTCCTAGCTTCCTACCTATATTTACCGCAGTGGAGGAGCTTCTAATTGCGCGCGTATACGTTTATCTGTAAGTCGTACGTATATATGGCCAGTAACATCGCTATACTGGCTACGTCTGCTGCTTTGGCTAGAATATACTAAAGACTTAGAGGTAGCTACCACGGCTACCTACTAAACTTAATATACTGGTCATAAGGCCTATAATAGTAGAGGGTGGCTAATACCTAAGTCGGCGGTTTACCAAGCGGTATACCGTAAGGCGCTCTATTATAGTACTATGGCTTTACTTTCTAAAGGCCAATTATTCTAATTATCGCGATATTAAAATATGTAGTACCTAGCTTACTAGCTTACCTAAAAATAGCTCTATATTAAATTAGCTACCTTATATTAATAAATCGGAGTCTAATAATTTTACTCCTATGTAATGTCCTTTTACTATTAATCCTCTGCTTACCAAGCTTAGTAGTAATATACTAGATAGCGAATTTAATAACAATATACTAGATACTTTGGTTCCTAATTTAGTACCTAACCTTAATAAATTAGAACTTTTAGGTTATAAGGTTTAATACTAATAAGACCTATAAACGGGCCTAAAGGTTTTTACTATATAGCAGACACCTCTTTCTAAGCGATTAGCTAGTTTTATTATGCGCAGCGCCTTTTATACTCTATTTCCTTATAGTAAAGCCGACTTTAATATGCTATAAAGCCGTATAGTTACCCTAGCTACATACACTAAGTATATGCTTAAGTATTAGGACGGTTGGTTTAGCTGCTACCCCTTATTTCGCTATTACGTGTTTAATCGGATTATAAGAAAGTAAGCCCTTAATGCTACCTACTTCCTTTACAGCCGATTAGATAAAAATAGTTTATTTTTAAATAAGCTTAATAATCTTATAAATAGTAGTAGGGGTAACTAGGTTTTAAATAAGATTGTATAGTATATATAGAAGTTTAAGGGCACTAGGCCTTACTAGAAGCAGAAGAGAAATAAGCTTACAGCTTATACTAAAAATATTAAAAGTAGGTCTCTATTCTTTACACTTAGCGCTGCTAATCTATATTAGTATAATCTACACTCTTATATACCTCGATTTAACGAATATAAGGCTGTTAATAAGGCTTAGCGCTACTGGATTGCTTCTTAGAATCTTAATAATAACCCACATATTGCTGCTTACTGGCTATATTACCGCTTTAATCTGTTTAGAAAGCACATGCTTATAGGTCTATTTAATAGCACTAACTTTTAGTCCCGATATAAGTGGTAGGCGTAAGGTAGCGGCTATATATATAGCTTTTTATAGAGTTTAATAGCCCTAAGGCCAGATTTATTAACTAGTAAATTAAGGGCGGCTTTTACTAAGTACTAGGCTGCTTTTATATCTATAATAAATCCTAATTAATCTAGGCCTCCTAATCTTTAATATTCTTCTACTCTTGGCTATAAAGAATAACTTAATACCAGTAAGCTTCTTACTGCCTACCTTAATTAATTTAACAGCACCGCAATTATACTGAATTTTACTGCTTAAGATTAAAGAAAGGCTCCGCTAGAGTAAAGGAGTGCAGCTTTTACTTTCTACGCTCTCTCTATAATAAGGCCACTATATTAAAGGATTAAAACCTATATTACTAGACGTTTTATTTATAGCGTAATAATAAGCTTTTTAATAGCTATAATTTAGCTATAATACTGGCGTAGATGGTAAATATTAATACATCGCCTGCTATAAGTATATTAGTAATAGTTAACTATATAGGTAAATATTGCAGTAAGGAAGAGAAGAAGTTAACTTCCTACTAGGAGTTACTCTAATTAGTATAGCTATATACCAACAGTCTTTATACCTTTAGTTTAATAGCAGCTAAGTTTATAAATAAGCTTATTGCTAAATATAATTAGTTAGTATAGAAGGTATCCTATCTGCTTCTTAATATTCCCCCTTTTAAAGGCTTAAAAAATATAGTAACTTTAAACTACTACTAGGAGGACGACCGAAGCGCTATATATAAGCTTAAGGATAGGTATTGGTTACACAAGGTGATATCACGTAGCTACGGTTCGTAGATAGTATAATAATTGTTAATTCTATATTCTTAAGGGAGAGCGAGGAGCTTAAGGCTCCTCGCCACGCTAGTGCCGCGGCGATACGTGACGGCAACTTGCCGCACGTAACGGCAACTTGCCCTATATAGTGACCACTTACCTTTATTCCTAATACTGGCAACTCTTCTTTTATAGTTGCTATCTATATATATATACCGCTTAACTAGCGGAATAAAAATTAATCCTCCTTACTTACTATTGCCATTATAATATAAGTCTCGCTATTCTAAAATTTGCCTCTTAGTATATAGTGCTTTCTTACTTATAAGTTATAGGTAGGTATCTTATTAATAGGGCCGCCAAGGCGCTAGCGGTAAGTGAGCTAATAGCGATTTTCTATCCCGGGGATGGAAAATCCTAATTGGCTAGGTTAAGTCAGGGTCTGCAGAATATTATACTCCCCCCTCTAAAAAAGTCTTAGCAAGAGAATCTGACCAATTAGACAACTTTAACTGCCGGTTAAAGTTCCTAGATATCTTAAGACCTTACGTGACTAAGAAATTTCTAGGGACTCCCTTTTAACCCAACCTTTAACTCATATACGTAGAGTATTTATATTAATAAACGTCTTTAGTGCCTTATTTAGGTTCGCCTTCGTTATTATATCTACCGGGTTATCTTAGCCATTAATCTATTAAATCTTAAAGAGTTCTTAACGCTTATAGGATTGCTAAAGTACCATAATATTAATTATAAGGCGCTTCTTCTTTATAGTACTAAGCTTAATTAAATACTCGTAAAGGGAATATAAGTCGGTATATATAATTATAGGGATAACAGGAAGTTCGAGTCGATCTATAATTATCTTTAGGGTAGTTCCAATTACAATTGCTATATTAAATCCGCTAACTATTCTATATATCTCTAACGCTAAAATACTTTAGGTAACGCGCTTGCTCTTAGTTAAGCTTTAATAGATAAAATTGCTATAGATTATAAAGTTATTCTCTCTAGTAAATTTGTTTGTAATAATAATCTTATATCCTAACTAGGAGCTAAAATCTTTATTATTTATAAACGATCTATTAATAAATATAAAGAGCTTAGCGGTAGGAAGATTAATAGGTATATAGAGTAGTCCCCGATCGAGATGGTTTATTTACTAGAAAAGATATTTATTTAGGGTAAGAACGTTATCCTTAGTTGGTTCCTAGTGTTAGGTAGCAATAAAGAGATTAAATAAAGCCTTAGGTTAATAGATAGAAGCAATATAAGCTTCGCGAGCGCGTTACTCTATATATCCTTACTTTAGGGAATTAACGTTAATAACGTCGATCTTCTTACCTTAACCCTTCTAGCGTAAAGTAATAGAATCCTTATTTAGGGAGAGGATACATCTATTAAAAAGTAATAGTGTTGTTAAATTAAGCTTTTCCTTTAGCTTTGCTATAAGATTTGCCTTTACTAGCTTATCCTCTTTAAGAGCTAAGAATTAGTCGTCTCCTAAGATAATTATATTATTAGTTTATATACCAACGATTCTAAATAGGGTTCCTGTAGTTATAATAAGGAGGTAGGGATTAAATATAAAAGTAGTTATTAAAAGCTTCTCTTTATAGTGCTTGCTATAGGTAGCCCACTAATAAGTTCCTGCCTCTGCGATTTTATATAATAGCTTAAGCATAACTATAATCGTATCTTTAGGATACTAGTGGCGAATTTACTCCAGAAGGTATGCCAGTATTAAGCGCTAAAGGGGCGTCTCTAATTAAATATAGGCTTAAGTAATATCTTATAAATAAACCGCTATTCTATTCTTTATTAAGGAGGGAGCTAGCGTAATAATAACTCGCTAACTAGCTCGTTAAATTATAGGAGATTGCGTAAGAATTACCTCCTTACTATTATTATTATAACCTTAAATAACAAGCCTTAATTTCTTAAATAGGGCGTTAGTAGCTTTGCCCTTAATCTCGTTAATTATTCTTAACTTAAAGATGCGAACCCTATTAAACTTAGTAGGGTTATACTTCTTAAATTTAAAGACTCCTCTTATAATAAGACTATCGATCTCCTACTTATTAGATGCTTAGAAAGGAGCTCTTAGAGTTATAATACAACCTTCCTTTTAGAGCTATTTTACAAGTTTAAAG
>Ga0307515_10002450_pt1 | contig 40414 bp, 12 predicted proteins | sample 17_EM_MG_FD_194513 | JGI IMG/M metagenome (GOLD analysis project Ga0307515, IMG submission 194513) | Populus trichocarpa ectomycorrhiza microbial communities from riparian zone in the Pacific Northwest, United States - 17_EM | ecosystem: Host-associated > Plants > Roots > Unclassified | place... | reverse complement strand
AGTGTAAGGAGGGGGAGGAGGAGAGCGGGAGGGTTATGCTGTTTTGTATGATTAGGGAGCCGGGGGCGACGAGGGTGGGAGAACAGCAGAGGGGAGATGAGGGGAGGGAGGGTGCGAATCAACTTGCGGAAGGGCGTATGGAGGCGTTGTAATTTGAGTACGTCGAGCTGAAAAGATATGAGAGATGAAGCAGGTAAGTGTGGTAATGGACCGATTTCTAAGAACGCGTCCGAGTACGGCAAATCATCAGGATCTCACTATACTGCCTCTTTTTTCTGGGTCTATTTTGTGTGGGTATTGAAAAATTAATGAGGCCAGAGCGTAAAAATATCAGGTGAAAATTGGTTATAATCTTTTTCTTTTTCTTCGCCGCGCTATGCTATTCGTCTGTCCTATCAAATCGTGTCGGCTCCCCTATCAATTTCTTGCTAAATCAGAATTAATTCTTTGGGATAATCTATAAGTCTTCAATAGCCAAACCAGAAGAAGAAATAAAACACGAGGGTTCCTCGCGTAACCACCGCTCTCTGACAGCTCAAATTGCCGGTCATGGGGCTCACATTAAACATGTTTGGGTGCTCCCTGCACCAATCGCTTTGACGTTGGCCAACATATTGGAATGGGCTTTCCGGCTCCTCACTTTGGGAAACAAGAGACCGCAACTGCTTGGCAAGCAGCAGGTTGAGTATTCATGCTTCACGCATACCTACAATATATCTAAGTTGAAAGAAAGGCTCGGCTATCGGCCAAAGCACGATTTTTACGGGGTTCTGAGGAAAGCCGTAGCTAGAAACTAAAAAAGCATTAGATATCGATGGCAATATATATGTTTGGCAATATGTCATTACAAACCCATTCCGATCTTATAGAGAAGCAAACGGTACAATACTGAAGAGGAATAATATGGGTGATAAAATGCAGTCCTGTGCCCTCCATTCAATTGGTATCGCTGCATCATCCGTCTAACTGTGGTTTGACATATAATGCAATATTTGCTTTAGGTATGATTGCCGAACGCCATTGGATCGACCTCGAGCCGTTGATGCCCTGTAGTTGACAGTCGTAGTTCAGAAGCATATGAGCTATGACAACTTTTAGAACCAATGTTGCATAGAACCTTCCGGGGCTATTGGAAATGAATACATTAGCACTCGCAAGAGTGAAAAGTTATAATCGGGATCCTGCTTACCATAGGATCCTGCCTGCTCCCCAGACAAGCCACCCATCGGATGCGTCAGTCGACTTGGAGTCCCCTTGTGGTGCTATTGAGCATTCGAGATTCGGCTTGAGAAAACGAAACCCATCAAAATGCAATGCGTTCTCAAAATACTGGTCATCATGCATCATCGACCGATAAGGAACACACACCCAGTCACCTTTCGGGATTCGCAGGCCGTCAGGGATCTCAATGATATTTATATCCATTGCTTCTAAACGATATATTCATTCATAAGTGTCGACCAAATCGGACTTGCTTACTATTTTCAGCTGCTTACTTTCATATATCTCACCACTCAGCTGCTTACCCTCATAAGTCTTACCACCTGTCTCAGTTGCATACACCTACCTCATGTATATATAGAGGCCCTAGAGCCACATTTAATAGACAGAGTTCTCATTCCCAATTGTCCGTTTAACAGTTATAAGCCCGGGCCGTCTACTATATTATCTTTAATTTAAAGCCTTTATTCCGATTAATTTCCATTATTTTAATTATCTTATCTATTATCCTTATAAGCCTAAACAATTAGAATAAATAGATTAAGATTATTAAGTTAAAAGCTAATAATAATCGTCTCTAGAAGTATATTTACCTATTAATACTTAAAACTAATCTGCCAAAGCTTAAAGAACCTATTTATGCTTTACTTAAGAATATTAATAGCCGGAAGATAAAGCTTTTAGAGCTAGATAAGATAAAAAGAAAGAGCTTTAAGTACTTTAAGCCGACTATAGGGATAATATAAAGCTATATAGGAAACAGCTGTTAGCTCTTAATATATTGCGCAGCTATATCCTAAGCTCTATCTTACCTACCTACCTTATCTATATATTTAAATATACTACCACCTATAACGCCTTAGTGTCTTTTAAGTAGAGAATTGCTCTAATAGATAATGCTAAAAAGCTTTAAGTTGCTACTTAGTATATAAAGCTTAAGAAAGTACCTTAGAACTAAAACTTTAAGGTCTAGTTATAGGAGTAGGAGAAGGTATATACTAAGTATAAGGAGCTAGATCTACCTAAGGTAAATAATAATCGTTTAGTAAAAGACTTTATATACGTAGTTAAATCTATTATACTAAGCTAGTTAGGATATTAGAAGAACTAGCTTAAAAGGCTTAAGTAGAAGAAAAAGACGCTTTTTACCTTCTTTAAACTAGTTAAAATATACTAAAACTACCGTTGTATGGAGCTTCCCTAGAAGGGTAAAACTCTATAAGGAGAATCCTTTGTAGTTACTTTTAAGAATAAGTTAAGTAAGTTTCTAAATTTAAAGCCTAAATTAAAGCCTAAATTAAAGCCTTAATTGTTAGTAGATAAGTAAAAGAAGGAAAGGCGACTATTACTAGAGTGCCTATATAGAAAGCGTTACTACTATAATAAATACTAGTATATAGTAGAGTTAATTTCTTGCCTATTTTAGTTTAAACTAAGTAATAAAATTTAGAAAAAGATAGATAAGAAAATTGCTAATATAACGCCCGAAATTAAGGCTTATATTAAGTAAATTAAGAATAATAATCGAGCTAATAAGAAGCTAAAGAATGGCAGTAATTAGAGCTTATAAAAGCCTACCGGAGTCTTTATGGTTTATTAGAAAGGAATCTATAATCTAGCTTTTAACTATAAGCTTCGCAATTATATTCTTTTTAACGTAGGAACTAATTAATAATTAAGTTAAATTTATAAGCGATATTAAGCCTATCTTAGATTAACTTTATGTAGGCTTATATATAGAAGATATTATGGGATTTAGTACAGCTATAGTTATAATTAACTACCGTAAGGGTAAAAAGTAGATACTGCTTATAAGAGTAGCCTTTATACTAAGCTTTTATACTAACCTAGTATATATCTAAAAGCTTAATAATAAGGACGTGTAACGGGACTAGCCCAGTTCCAGTAGGAATGTCTTGGTGAAACACTTAACAGATAAATTCCGACGCTTTAACCGAATTCTGCTAGATTAATCGAATTCTACCGAAGTCCATTAAAGACCGCATGCGTATATGCGCACGCATCGACCACTAAGCCCCTAACTATTTAATTATATAATTCTCTTATTATTCCTTTCTCTTCTTTACGCAATATCTTGTTCTTAGCAAGAGCTATATACCCTTAGATTTAAATAGAATATATATTATTCCTTTAAATCTTCCCTAAAGTCTCTCCGCGCCCTTATAGGACGTCTACTAAAACAATGAAGAGAATATTCTCTTTTATTATGACTTTGCGCTACCTATATAGCAAATATAGGCTAGAGAGCTTATAAGGCATTCCAACCAACAGCCTGTCTAGTCGCGAGACACTACTGCTACCTTTTTAGTAGTTTGTATAGTTAAGTAGGTTAGGCTTAGGCATAACAATTCGCGACTAGATAGAATGCCTTATAAGCTCTCTAGCCTATATCTGCCATATAGGTAGCGCAAGGTCGTAATATCTTCTATAGCGATAATAAGATATACGCCCGCTGTAATACTACTATAGTTAGATTACTATTAAATATAATAAGCTAAAGAGAGACTTACTAGAGGCTTCCTTTATAACTTAATCTTTAAAGCCAGTAAAGTATTTATTAAAGCTTCTGCTAAATTAGATAAAAGGCTATATATAGTATTAGTAATTGGGCTATATAGGAAAAGAGGCAATTAAGTAACTACCTTAGTTAGTAACGGGCGTAATTCTAAAATGCCTAATAATAGTAAAATATAAATTATATAGAGTAAGTAAAGCTTATAAGGTAATATTAAGAAGACTACTAATATAATTAACAGTTCCTTTCTATAAAATCTACCTTAATTTAATACCCGGAATAGTTGCAATAAGTACGCGGTATACTTCCTTAATAATACGACATAAATAAATAAGGTAGAGATAATAGCTAAAAAGTTGTCCCTTGCCTAAATAGTTATTAAATATTATAATATTATTAAACGACGATATAGCTTTAAAGTAGCTATAACCTATATAAATTAAAAGATATCTTTTATAGCCGAATTTAAGGAATAACTCTTAAGGGATTAGTACCTAATACCTAATTATAGAACGGTCTAGCGGGGTAATTTAGGGGGGTAATTATATAGAAGGCTCGATGTATAAGAATTTAGGCTTATCTACTAGAAAAGCTATATCCTAAAGCCTATAAAGTAGCTACCTATTTGCTTAATTGGGCGCGTAGTAGTAGACTAGGGTAATAGATACCTTTTAAGAACATTTAGTTAGTAATATATATATTACCACTAAAACCCAATATAGGTTACCTATAAGTCTATAGCTATAGGGCCTATCCTTTTTAATATAATATTCTACGCTTAAATAAGCTTGCGCTAAGGGCCTATATAGGATATCTAGTAGGGTATAACTTAATAAATATCTTTTAAATCTATATTCTTAGTTAGAAGAAGTTTATTAAAATAAGAGATATAAAGTTTAATAAGCGGTTGCTTTATAATAGCTTATAACTAAATCTAGTAAATATACTTTAAGTAAGAACTAACCTAAATAATAGAAAATATAAATACCCGTTAAATACAGAATCTCTAAAATAAATTAGATTTGTTGTTTAATAAAAGCGATAAGACTTTAGATAAGACTGAAGTTAATACTAAAGGAAGACAATAGATAGAATCTAGTAAAAATTAAGAAGAGTCTAATATTAAAAGTAGTAAGTAACAAGATTTAAGCTTTAAAGACAACTTAGCTCTAGAGTTTTTTACTCTAAATAAAATACTAAAACCTAACTTACTGGAGCCTCTACTACTGTCCTTAAATACCTTAGTAAAAAAGAAGTCGTATTATATAATAGTTCTAGCTAAGGAAGTTAAGCTAAAGAAGAAGATCAATAGTAATATAGAAGAGCAAAATATATTTAAAGGAAAGAGACTTAAAGGACGATTAAAGGCCTATATAGACTTTCTTACTAATATTACCGACTAGAGCCTTTTGGTTTAAAGATTAGCCTTTAATATAGAGCTTATATTTTACAAAAAGCTATACTATAATTAGCTTTTACTACCGCCTAGGAATTAGAAGGAGCTTTAAAGATATTAATATAAGGAAAACTTCGTAGCTGCTACTAAAAAGAAATATACAGTCCTTTAAAATTAGGGAATGTTTTAAGTCATTAATAAGATAACCTATATTAAAACTATGCCTATTATCTAGGTCTCTACCTATAAAACTAATAATAATAGATATTTAATAAGGTTTAAAGCTCGTCTTTATATATAAGTGTAAGGTAATAAGCTTCGCACCACTCAGCCATATAAACCCATAAAAGGTAAACAAGTGACTAGCTTAATGCCAGACACGGCTATACGGAACAATATATATAAGTAAGGTGACTTCGTTACCTAACAATGCATCCCTCCCAATGGCGACTGTCTATAGGCGCAATTCCCTGTCCTGTAGTAAGGCTTAGGAGCGCGGATCAGTGCTAAGCTATAGTTGTGATGCCGGCCCGCGGATATATAGTTGTCGCGCATAATATATACTGGACCTTTAGCAGCTATAGCACGGCGCCTAAAGAGGCTGCCTTGCGCTTTGGTTGTAGACCGGCTAGGCTGTCCTAAAGTCAGCCTAGGGTTTAAACGAGGTTCAAACCTATAAGGCCCTAGGTATTAAGCTAGTCACTATATAAGGTAATAAGCTCCGCACTACTTAGCTATATAAACCCATAAAAGGTAAATAAGTAACTGGCTTAATGCTAGACACGGCTATGCGGAACAATATATATAGGCGAGGTGACTTCGTTACCTAACAATAAGGTAATCTATAGGAGTTGGTTTATAAGGGTATATATACTATAACTCTAGTAGCAAGATTATTTAGAGCCTTAATAGCTATTATCGCAATATTTAACCTAGACTACTAGTAAGGTAATACTATTAATATATTTATAAATAGCATATTAAGTATCTAAACAGATTTATAATTAAGGGTAAGTGCTTACTACTTTAATAAGCGCTCTATAAATTGCGATAATTACCTCTACTATAGTATAGAAACTTAACTATAATACTAAAAAAGGAAGGCTTAAAGCTAGTAGCGAAGGAGCCTTGCCTATATTATAACGATTAGCTAATAGTCTTCTTCTAAATTAATAATATTATAGCTACCTATAGAAAGCAAGACCTACTTAAGCTTAACCCCTTTAAGGAGCACCTTATAAAAAGGTATAAAATAAAGAACCTAAGTAACCTTATCTAGTTCCTAAAAATGTAAATTATCCGTAATAGAAAGAATAGGAAGCTTTAGCTTAGCTAAGACTTCTATATTAATAAAATCGCAATAAGCTTTAAAGTTAAAGATTATTATAAAATATATACACCTATAGATGTTAGGGAATTTAAGCCCAATCTTGAATATGCCTTTAAGTAGGACATCTATATTTATTAAAGGAAGGTTAGATCTATACTCTATATAACTAATATTACTTATTTAGATATAGCAAGAACCGCAAGTAAGCTATTAGAATTCTTGTAAAATCTATTACTAATTTATAACGCAGCTGCTGTAAGAGTAATTACCTACATTTATTAAACTAAGACTCTTATAATTAAGTATTTAAAGAAGAATATAATAAACTATATCTTTGCAAAGGTAAGTAATATATTACTTAGAGATAATCTAGTTAGTAAAAAGAGTATAGAAGGCTATCTATTTACCTAATTTAGAGGACTAATTAACTAGCAATTAACTAAGTAAAATTAGTAATAAAATTAAGCACTAAAGTAGAGCTCCTAGCATTATCACATGCAGCTACTAGGTTAATTTAGTAGTAGTAAATCTTTAAAAAAAAACGTCGGATTTAATACTACTAAAAAGTAAGTAATATATTATAATAATATATAGACAATTTAACTACTAACTAAAAGTAATGCTAAGTTTAATACTAAGTTCCAATACGTTAATATCTATTACTACTAGCTACGCTAGGAAGTTCGTAAAGAAAGGATTAATATTAAGTGGGTCCCTATTACGGATATAATAGCAGACGGCTTAATAAAGGCTCTACTTTATTAAAAGTATAAGACGTTTATTTAGTAATTAAACCTTATTAATATTAAGGATCTAATTTAATTTAATTTAGATAATATCTAGGGAGGTAACTATATAGAGGATTTTTTTAAACTTAATACTAAATTGCTTTTATAACTTTGTGTAGTCTATAGCAGCCTAGAAGGCTCTATATAGCTAGGGGGGTATATTAACCTAAATTGGACTTGCTTACTATTTTCAGCTACTTACTTTTGTATATCTTACCACTTAGCTACTTACCCTTATAAGTCTTACCACCTGTCTTAGTTGTATATACCTACCTTATATATATATAGAGACCCTAGAGCCATATTTAATAGACAGAGTTCTTATTCTTAATTGTCCGTTCAACAATAAGCAATGATAACGATTGGATTTTTTAAGATCCTTATAAATGAATATCCATAAGCTTATAAATATATATAGGAAAGGTGAAGCCTTATGGTGTAGTAAAAGGATGCTAAGGTATATACGCAGTATCAATCGTTCGCTGGAGGAGAGAACAGCTGGTGAGGAATAAGGGGGGGTGAGGGCCTTTGGGAAGCCGTCGACCTCGATAAATAACTTATTAACCAATAAAATATGTCCTATTAGGCTTCGCCAGAAGGATCGGTCTTTTTGGGCCAATTGGGCGTCGATATAACTACAACACCATGCTAAGACTAGTGATGTAGTTGTCAGATAATCTGTATTCTCGGAGGCGTAGGACGTGCACGAGTCACGTGCACGGGTCACGTGCATTGTAAATATCTTCGTCTAAGCCCAGGGGCCCTAGGTCAAGAAAACCATCAAGACACGATCAAGATCATCAATCAATCAACCCATTTCATCAATGAATAGCTCTATATGAGTTATCTGACAGTAGTCTATATAAGCTATATCGCGAATATCTATTCATATCGCGATATTTTGGTTTCCTTAATCATAACGATTGATATTTGGTTAAAATATCAATCTATTTATTACTGGGACCGCTGTTTTAAGTCGTTGGGTGACCAACAGAAGCAGAAATTTGTACATCCTTGTGGAAGAGCTGTCTTTATATTACAAGGTGTCACGGCACTGACCTGACGCATACTGTTTCATACTGTCTCGTACTATTTCCTACTGTTGGCTGGCCCACCACTAGTGACTTGGCGGCCAGCCCTACTATTTATATATAATACCCCCTTTCCACCTTCTTCCCCTCTTTATACTATAACGTAATTATTTAGTCTACTTTATTGCAGCACTGTAATAGTTTGTGGTATCTTTAATTTGCGCCCTATTACGATCACTAATTCCTTATACCCTAGCCAATTAACCTCCGCCCTAGAGTAATCGCGACCTATACGCGCCTCTGCTAAAACTAATATGTCCCTAGTATAGTCCTAAAACAATCCTTAGTTTTTACCTAGCGCCTAGATAGGCGACACTAATAACGCCAAAATAGCTAAAACCTAGAACCCCCGTGACGTTTTTATAGACCTCTTTATAGAGATATACCCTAATATCGCGTGGATAATCTGCCGCTCCTTACTATACCCTAAGACCTTTAAGCCTAGCAAAGCTTACCTTACCCTTATTAACTATACTAATAAGTTCCTTAATAATATTAAAGTAGGATTATAGTATATATATAATATAAACACCGCTAATAAGAAAGCTAATAAAAACCTTAGTACCCTTATTGCTTCCTAGATAGGAACTATTAACTCCTAAATAAAGACTATCGCCATTCTAAAATAATTAACCCCTATAATAATAGTAGTAACCTAGTAGAAAAAACGGAAATCTAAAGACCCACTAATATTTAGCGGAAAAGGCACCCTACTAAAATAATAAGCTAACTTTAAGACCTAGCACATTAAGATTAAGGGAGTCTTTAACTGGGACTGGGACTACTTTAATATAGTTTAGTCCTAGATCCTTTATATCTTAGATATACTAGAGAATAAGGCCTATAAGTTTATTAAGTAGGGCCTAGAGCTTATATATAAAAACCTAAACAATATATCTACGTAAAATAGCCCACTAAGGAAGATATACTTAAAGACCTTACTACCTACTATAAGGTCCTTAATATAACCTAGGTTATAAAGAATAAGCTTAACCATTTCCCCTAGGGTAAGCGTAATTACTAGTCTTAGAAGGGAGAGCTTAATAAGCTAATAATCCGCGCTAAGAAGATAGATAAATAGAAGGTAGACCTACTCTAAAAGTTTATCTCTCTAAAGATAGAAGAGCTAGTACTTAGACTTACCTATAAAATTAACGATAGCGACTATATAGGTTAGAGTAAGTAGATAGATATATTCGCTAAGAACCTTGCGAACTATATACATTAAGCTAACCTTAAGAAAAACGCTAACCACCGCCTACCTACCTAAGCCTCTGCCCCTATATTAACCTTAACCCTAGTAGTAACTAGAGAACCTATAGACCTTAATAAAATCTTAAATACGGAGTATAAGCGCCGCGTTAATAATAGATTATACCTTACCTATGGCCTGCCTAGCCACTAAAAGGACGCCTATAACCCCGCTAAGATAGTAAACCTAGTCCTAATACTACCCTATTAAACAACGCGAACTAATAACCGCGGACGCGGTAACCGTAGAGTCTATTATAGACGCGGCGACCGTAAAGCCTATTATGGCCGCGGCAGACAACCCCCCCCTTTAACTCTATAGCTTAGTTATTCTAAACTATACCTTATATAGGAGCCTAACCCATTAATAACGCCTAGTATTAGCGACTCCGCGTTAGCGAATATAAATACGGCCACGTCGTTAGCGAGGTATTGTCTTCCTATACCCTAACTAAGACTAATACTAATACCGCTAGCTAGACGGACACTAAACCGCCCCGCTAAGACAGCCCTATACCTCAGTCGTTAAAAGGTAAACCCTTAGACTAAGTTGCGTTTAAGGGTTTAAACTATATAAGGAGGAAGATAAGAAGATTAGGTCCCTATTACTAGATTAATTAGTCCTTTTTATTAGTAAGCTACCACTTAATCTTAAATTAGCAAACAGTAATAAGAAATTAATCCTTATTTAAACCCAACTCTCCTTATTACGTAACCTATACCCCTAAGTTTATATTAATATAATAAGCCTAGTAGACTCCGGTAGTACTATAATAGCATTTACTAATATAGAGTTTATTATAAGAAAGTATAACGTTATAACTAAGAAGCTACTAGTACTTAGGCTACTGCGCCTTATAGACAGCATCCTAACTTCGCTTATTATAGACTACTTCACCGCCTAAATATTAATTAGCCTCTATACTAAAGCCATACTCTTTTTTGTTACTAAACTCTTACCTACTACCCTAATTATCCTAAGTATACCTTAGCTTTAGAAGCACGAGCCCCGTCCCAGCTTTAGGAAACTTAAAATCCGCTTTAACTTAGACTATTACTCTAGGCACTACCTTCTATAAGGGATAACCGACGGTAGTAGGGACGCCCTATATAGATACTTAGCACTACTAAGCCTAGTGCCTAGGACTATATATAAAGCCCTAATAGTAGAAGACGTTTCTGATAAAGGGGAGCCTATATAGCTGTAAAGAAACGAGATAGTAAAAGACTAGACTACCCTAGTACTTAAGACCAAAATAACGGGCTAGCCAGCCCTACTAAGACCTAGGAAGAAGGTCCGCTTTATACTACTACTACTAAAAATCTAACCCTAACCTAGGCACCATTTAAACCCTAGCCGCTTAGCCCAATACCTAGAACTAAGCCATATACTATATATATATACTACAGCTTATATTATAGTAAGGACTAGCTATAGAACTACTAAGACCCGGATAATAGAAACCGCGCTACCATAATGCCTAACCTTACACCTGTTTCCCGCACGTACTATATAGGGCCGCCGCCTTATTTCCGCCCCCCTAGGCTAACTAAGCCGTGCTAGCCTAGCCGTAGCACTAGAGAACTAGATACGCCCCAACCTAGATAATATTAAATACACTTATGCTATTAATTTTACCTAGTTCTATAAATAAAAAGATATAAAGGTAATAAGGATCTATATAGCGAAGCTAGTAGAACTAGTTAAATAAGATAAGCACTAATAGCTGCTTAAAGAGCTGCCTATAGGCCTAATAGAAGTACTAAACCTATTAAAAAGGTCTTTTTGCTAGCTAATAGAAGGCGACTATATAATAAAGGAAGCCTGTAAAGTGCTCCCCCCATATTTCTATAACTTTCTTAAGATAAATCTAAAAACTAAACCCGAGCTTCTACGTTGGAAGATAGTTAATACTAATATTAAAAAATTCCTAAAAAGTAAACTAGGATTAACCTACAAAGATATTCTATAACGCCTACTAAAGGAGTTTTATAAATATATCGAGCACTTCCTTTCTAAGAATGCAGATAAACTGCCCCTTTACTAACTATAGGACTATAAAATTAAGATTATCCCTAGAAACTAAGCCCTATATTATAAAAATAGACCACTCTTACCTACTAAACTTAGGTATATAAACTTAGGTATATAAAGAAGTGAATTAATAAGATACTAGATAAGGGTTTTATCCACAAATTAATTTTACTAGCTACCGTACTACTCCTCCTTACTATTAAGCCTGGCGGCAGTATATAAATCTACTATAACTACTAAGGCCTAAATATAGTTACTATTAAGAATTAGTACCCACTGCCACTAATCTACAAGACACTTAACGTACTTTATAGTGCTAAGTACTTTACTAAACTTAATATAATTACTACGTTTAACCGGATCTGGATTATAAAGGGCTATAAATAGCTAATAGCATTTATTACCCGGTTCGGACTCTATAAGATACTAGTTATACCATTTGGCCTCTATAACGCACCCGCTATATTCTAAAACTATATTAACTATATTCTATATAACGCCCTTAACAACTACTACACTGTTTACCTTAATAACGTCCTTATCTTTTCTAAAATACGCGCTAAGCACACTAAGTATATAAATAAAGTCATCTAAAGACTCGGTAATACTGGACTTTAGATTAATATTAATAAGTCTAAGTTCTACTCTACTAAAACAAAATACCTTAGCTTAATTATCTTAACTAATAGCATAACTATAGACCCTAAGAAGGTATAGGCCTTACAGGAATAAAAAGACCCGACATTAATTAAAGAACTATAATAATTTCTCGGCTTCGCGAACTTCTACTAATAATTTATCTAAGGCTACTCTGTTATCGCTATACCTATAACAAAACTCCTAAAGAAGGATATTGGATGGCTATAGGGACTAGAATAAGCTAAATTGTTTAAGGCCCTTAAGGGAGCCTTTACTTCAGCACTAGTACTAGCATACTATAACTATATAAAGAAAACAGTAGTAAAGATAAACGCATTAAATTAGGCTTCTGGCGGAGTCCTTTCCTAGTATAATAACAACAGAAAATTAAAACTGGTTATATTCTTCTCTATAAAGCACTCTACGCTAGAGTATAACTATAAGATCTATAATAAAGAACTCTTAGCTATTGTTAAGGCTTTAGAGGAATAGCGTCCTAAGCTATAAGGGACTAAGGAGCCGTTTAAAATTATTACCAACTATAAGAACCTATAGACGTTTATAACTACTAAGCAGCTAAACTAGCGCTAAGTCTAGTAGGCAGAGTTCCTTTTATAATTTAACTTTATAATTATATATAGACCTAGCAGTAAAGCCACGCTCCCTAACGCCCTAAGCTAGCTACTAGGAATAAGGCCTAAGGACACTAATAATAAACGCCTCCGCTACCGAGCCTAAGTTGTTATACCGCCCTAAAAAGTTAACCCTATAATCTTAGAAGAATTACTACATAAGTCCCATAACTCTAATAACGTAGAGTTTATAGCCGCTTTAGACCCTAAAATAGCTAAAAAGTTACTAGACGAGTTAATCTAGCTAGGATATTAGGAGAACAAACTTATAAGAGATATAGTAGCAGCCCTACGTAATTAGAAAGCTCGTCATTAGCTAAAGAAGATTAGGAAATTACTTTATTGCAATAAATTAGAATGCAGTATTATTAACGGATAGATCTACTTCCGCTAATATCTTTTTGTCCCTAATGCCCTAGACCTCCGCCTAGAAGTTACCCATCGCTCTTATAGTAGCGGCCCCGCTAGTTACCCCAGCTAGGTTAAGACTCTTAACCTCTTAAACTAAATATACTAGTAGCTAGAAATCTCCTAGTTTACGGCTACCTTCGTTAAAGACTATGCCCTATACTTTCGCACTAAGACCTCTTATTTTACCCCGCCTAGTTTTCTAAAGCTACTAGAATTACCTACTTACCTATAAACCGATATCTTAATTAACTATATTATAACGCTGCCGGTATACTAACGCTATAGTAAGGTATATAAATATATCCTTGTTATTATAGACCGCCTAATTAAAATGTAATACCTTATTTTAGTAACAGGACTCTTAATAGAGGAGCTAGTTAATAGCTTTGTTAATAACATATATAAGCTCCACGGTATACTAAGCACAATTATCTCCAATTATAGTATATAATTTATTAGCGACTTCTAGTAATAACTAAGTAAACGCCTTAAGATAATCTTATAATTAAGCTTAGCTTAGCACCTAGAAACGGACGGCTAAACTAAAATTATTAACGCTGCCGTAAATAAATACCTCTATGCTTTTGTTAGCTTTATATAGGACAACTAGGTTAACTACCTACTACTTACTAAGTTTACTATAAATAACTAAGTTAATAAGAGTATAGGCATCTCCCCGTTTTTTATAAACTATAGCTTTAACCCTTACCTTAGAATTAAGCCTGCTGGCCCCTGCCTACTAATACTATTAGCATAAGCAAAGAAGGAGTTCTTCTACGCAGACTCTATGGCCAACCGCTTTAAGCGGATATTAATATAGCTTAAGGCCCTAGCCTGGATTTTATAGTAACGCTATAAAGATAATACTAATACCCGTAGGGATAAGAGCGCGTTATTCTACAAAGGCGATATAGTTATAGTTAGCTTAGAAAATATAAAGATAAACAGACTTAAGAAGAAATGGGACGATAAATAGGATGGCCCGTACCCCGTACTCGCAGTATACTAAGGGGTAGTTATAGTAGACCTCCTGGACTATATCTAAGTAAATAAATCCTTTTATATATCTAAGGTCCGCCTTTAGGCTGCTAAAGAGATCTCTAGCTAAGTAAATATTAATACCGTAGAGCGCTATAATGTATAAGGACGAGTAGCAAAGAGAGATAATAACGGTAATATAGAAGACAAATGGGAGTTTAAGAAAATTCTTAATGTATATAACGAAGACCCCTAGGGCCTAACCTATAAGATTAAATGGAAATATTATAAGGATATAACTTAGTAGCTAGAGGAAGACCTAAAGGGTTATAAATAAGCTGTATAGCGCTTTTATAAGCAACACCCTAAGAAGCTAGGACCCCTAGACTAGGTATAAGATAAGGAAAAGTTACGCTAAGGTTATAGCCGACCACCGTATTAAAATTTATGGTGGTTAAGATGTTATAGAACTTTAACCGGCGGTTAAAGTTATCTAATTAGCTAAATTCTCGCCAAGAAACGCTACACGGATTAATTTAGGTGGCGGTATAGAGTTCTGCTAACCTTACTTACTAAACTAACTAATTAGGATTTTCCATACCCGGTATAGAAAATCGCTATTAGCTTAGTTAAGGGCGGTAAGCGGAACTAATATCTTTGCAGTAAAAAATAGGCAACCCTATATACTGCCTATTTTTAAGTTATCTATTTAGTTTAGGGACTAAACTATCTAGAGGAGAGGAGTACTGTTACGGCACTGACCTAACATATACTGTTTTATACTATCTTATACTATTTCCTACTATTAGCTGGCCCATTACTAGCGACTTGGCGGCTGGCCCTACTATTTATATATAATATCCCCTTTCCACCTTCTTCCCCTCTTTATACTATAATGTAGTTATTTAGTCTACTTTATTGCAGCACTGTAACAATTTTAAAGATTAAATAAGTAAATCTTTTCTTTAAGAAGCTCTGTACTATTTATAAGAATATTAATAGACTTAAATTAACCGTTATAATTATTATTAACTGCTCGGATATATATATAACCCTTAGCCTAGAGATAGTATGTAAGACTAAATATATTAGCGAGTGCTAACTTTTTACTATATTTCAAATTAGCTCTTTAACTAAATAAAGTCTCTAGTATAGTATATAATTAAGAAATATACAAGCTAGTAAGTATAACCTGTCTAAATATCTTTTTAACATTATAAGTGGAGTTCTTATATAGCTTTATATTAACAGTATAGCAGCAGTTAATATACTCTAGGGCAAGATTAATTACTTTAAAGGTATTTAGTTAACCCGCTAAATTTACTAGACTTAACGCAAGAATTAATTATTAAAGCTTAGTAGTTATAATCTAATCTATAAAAAGCTATTAAAGATAAAGCATCTCGTATCTATACTATAACTACTTAGCCCTATAGAACTAGACAGAGAGTAGATTAATAAGTTGGCAGATTAGACTAATATCGCTATAATAAATAGCATACCGTAGGACTATAAAAGCTTTAACCTATTAGAGATACTAATATATACTAAAAAACTCCTTATTATTATATATACTTAATTAACTTAAGAAATTAAGATAGAGTTAGCTGTATAATAGTATTATTATAAGACTCTTTCCTATTATTTTCCTTACTATTAACCCCTTGGAACCACTCCTTAGTACTAAATACGTTATACTAGAGTGCGACCACTTAAGCCATCTAGCCTTATATAATTAATAGCTTAATAAAATAGAATTTAGTATTCTTTTATAAGATTCTATACTAGTCCTAGTAGCCAATATTATAAAGAAGTATAGCCTTTAAGTAAGTGCTAGGAGGACTCTCTTAGTAAGTGCAAACTATAAGGTAGAGAAAACTTTAAAGGATATAAAAGAATACGGGTAGCCTAAGCAACTAGTCCTAATGGTTAAAAGCTTAACTAGTAAAAGACTGCTTAGTTTTAACGCTCCTAATATATTAAATGGTTTTCTAATCGCCCTAGGCAAGCTAAAGGCGCTAAGTAAAATAGCCTAACTTATTGTCCTCTTTAAGGCTAAGTTTATAGATCCAGATATCCTAATAGACGCTATATATACCTTTAATTATACCCTTATTATAAAAGATCGCACCTAGCTATTATAGAGTAGTCTTTTAAGGAGATAGTAGGTTAAGCTTTAGTACTATAGGAAAAAGACCTAACTTATTACTAAAAATATATTCAACTACCTATAAATAAAGCTTGTGGATAGCAGTTGTAATAAAGTATATTAATAACTACTATAAGATATAGTCCCGTTAAAGACCTAAAGATAAGATAATATAAGCTTTGCAGTGTAGGAGAATTGAATAAGCGACTTAATTGTAAATTTATAGAAATCAAGTGGTATATATATATGAAAACGGCGTAGGAAATAAGGGGTAATTGACCGAGTCAGTGGCCGAGTCGGTGAGCGAGTTAAGGTGTACATAGTGATACAAGACAAGACAAGGTAGTGTTTTAGTAGGGTACCGTAGTCGGTTACAGATAATATTATTAAAAAGAAGCAATTGTGACGGGATAAATATTAACTGCTTAAGGCCAATAGTTAGAATCTTAGGGCAAAGAATAAAAAGCGTAGTAGTTATATTACGTATTCGTATTCTAAAAGACCTAAGCACTTAATCTCTAACGTTATCCTTAAAATTAAAGTTATTATAGACTAGTAGCGCTTAAGGATTAACTATAAGGCTTAGTAGCTTATTCTTTTTATTAGTTAGCTATATAAAATATAAACTAGGGGGTTAAACCTTCCTTTATATTATTAGCAATATCTATAAAGTATTAATTAATATATTTATAACCATTATAGAGACCTAGCCTAGCTAATACCTTAATAACTTAACGCTTAATACCACTTCCAAGTAGGTAGATTCCTAACATTTTTGTAAAGAAATTGGCAGTATGCCGTATATAACTCCTATAGATAATAGAAGTAATTAAATATAACTATTACTAAACTATCTTAGAATTGCCTAACCCTTTATAACTGCTTTAGCCCTAGCGTTAATTACTTATAAGCTTTTTAAGCAGAGCAGTCTATATAGGAGTAGTTAATTAAATTTTTTCTAACACTTAAAAGAAGTTAACCTTCTTTATAGAGGTAGAGTAGTTAAACTTATTAAAATATAGCTGCCTAAGTAGTGTATTAAGTTCTTAGATAAGTTCTGTTAAGAAAATATCCCCTACTAATATATAACTAGTTAATTAAAGGGCTATATAAACCTCCGCTTATTCTAAAGCAAAATATAATAATAAGATCCGCTAACTAATATAAAAGCTACCTAATTTACTATTATCCACAAGCACAGCCTAGCCAGCAGGCCCGCCGAGAATGGTCACCACAGGCCACACAGCTCCACGCCGGCGCCCGCCAGGCGCGACGACAGTACCAGGACTACAATAACCCCCAGGACTTTCAAAGATATCAAGCACTAAGTAACCAACTCCAGAAAGAAACTAGGAGAGTTAGTCGTAATAACTGGAGACGCTTTATTTATAAACTTACTAAGGACCAATCAAAGCCCTATAACAAAGGACTTTGGATCCTATTAAAATGGAGCAGAAAAGCAAGTATAGCAAAGGCGGACCCCTATCTACCAGACCTCAAGAGGTCTATTAAGGACCCCTTAATAGATAACAACACCACAAAAGCAGATATCCTTACAACTAAATTCTTTCCTAAGACTGGAACAGCAGATCTTAGCGATATTAAGCTAAAGGCAACAATAGAACAAAGGGCACTCAATATTAGCCCTACCATCTCAATAGAAGAAATCAGTAAGCTAATTAGAAGCCTTCCAAATGGTAAAGCCCTAGGGCCAGACGGTATACCAAATAAGGTCCTTAAAATAGTTACCCCAGTTATTATAAAAGACCTAGCAGAAGTAGCTAGTCACTGCTTTACTAACGGAACAATACCAGAAAGCCTTAAAGAATCTATAACAGTAGTCTTACGCAAAGAAGAAAAGAAAGACTATTCTCTCCCAGGCAGCTATAGACCAATTGCCCTTAAAAATACGCTAGCAAAAGTCCTAGAGAAGCATGTAGCCAATATTATATTAGAGGCAGCGGAAGAGCACGGGTTACTCCCCTGGAACCAGATGGGAGCAAGACGCAAGCAATCAACGCTATTAGCGGTAGAACTGCTTAGCTCTTACGTATAAACAGCGTGGCAAACGCGCCGCGGGTGCGTGGTGTTAATGCTAAGCTTAGACTTAGTAGGGGCGTTTAACAATATTTCCCACGAAAGGCTCCTCCATATCCTAAAAAGAAAAGGCTTTCTAAAGTGGCTTACAGACTTTATACAAAGCTTCCTAACAGCACGTAAGACCCACATTAAGTTTACAGGATATAAGAGCAACTGGATCCAAACACAAACAGGCATCCCCCAGGGGTCTCCCTTATCGCCAATTCTATTCCTCTTCTTTATATTAGACCTGTTAGAGAAATTCCAAAGCCCTAACAGCGGCACGCTAGGGTTCGGCTTTATAGACAACACGAACCTTATTACCTGGGGAGACTCCACAGTAGAGAACTGTAGACAATTGGAGGCCGCTCACAACTACTATGCTGCATGGGCTAACCGACATGGCGCGACGTTCGCCCCTAAAAAGTACCAACTTATACACTTCACAAGGCGACGGCGCCACGCCACTACAGACCTTGCGTCTACCGTGCGCATCACCGGCTGCAAGACAGCTCCCCAGAAAACCAGCATGCGAATCCTAGGGATTTAGGTGGACCCCAAGCTCCAATAGAAAGAACAGATTAAGAAGGCGGTAAGTAAGGGCTTAGCAGCCTTCAAAGCAATATTAAGGATCACAATATCTATATGGGGCCCATTAATACACCGCTCGCGCCTCCTATACACGGCCACCGTCTAACTAGCGATGCTGTATAGCGCCCAAGTGTAGGGAGTGCGGGACAACGGCGGAACGCTAGCGAAAAGCCTGCTTAAACCGCTACAGAAGGTCCAGAACAAATGTCTCCGCAGGGTCACAGGAGCATACTAGCGAACACCAATAGCTGCAATAGAGAAGGAAGCGGCCATTCCCCCAATCCAGCTCTATATTAACATAATAGCCCTCTAAAGAGCCGCCAAGACGGCTCCTAATAGGGTAGAAAAGGAAACAGTAGAGGCACTTAATAGTATCTGGAAAACATTAGTAAAGCGCAGGCAAAAAGCAAGACGGCCACTAGTACCTTTAGAAGCGCTTAGAGACCGCGCAAGGGATTATAAGAACAAGATACAGGGCTTCCTCGCACACTAGAAGGACTATATAAAGCGGAGAGCTGCAATAAACCCCCGCAGGCGTAGCTAGCGGAACGCTGGCAGAGCGTAGACGGAGCGCCGCCACCGCACAGGAGGTCACCAGCACCGCTGGCGAGTAACCACCCTCATCACAAAATAGGCGGACCTAGAATAGCGCCAATAGTGGCAAGCGAAGGCTAAAGATCGCACAGAAACTACGTAGAGGACCCCATAGGGGAAACCCACAATCCCGCTATATAAAGGCTTAACAAAAGCAAAGGCTATAGTACTATTTCTTCTTCGTACAGAAGTAATAGGGTTTAATACATGGCTTACATCCGTTAGAGTACCAGAGATTCTCCCACGGTGTAAATGTGGCTAGATAAGGCAGACAGTACACCATATACTATTTCAGTGTCCACAATACTAAAGGGCAGACTTTATAGCACAATACACTTCTAAACGTCTTTAAGACGTCCTAAGCAACAAAAGAAGTGCCTAAGCGGCTGCAAAATGGCTAGTGCAGTTAGGTGCCCTAACCCAGTTCCGGGCTATAAAGGAAATGGATATAGAGGATATAAGTAGATACCAGCCCTTTCAAAGCCTAGAGGATTGGTAAAAGGACTAGCAAAAGGACTGGCAAAAGAACTAGTAAAAAAACTGGTAAAAGAACTAGCAAAAGAATAAGGGCAAAAGGATAAGGAAAGAAGGGGCAGTATGAGATTATCCGCAAAGCGCGGTCAGTTGGCTTAATATGCAGACTTAGTGCTAGGTAGAAGGCGAGTCGCCGGCGCCCCGATATCGGAACGCTGTCGTCTCTCCAGCACAGCCCGCGACTGGGTTTTCTCTAAGATAGAGTTTTTCCTATAGAAGGTATTAGCCTGCGTGGACCCACTAGGGGGACCGGGACGGGCGGTAAATTAAATTTATTATTATTAATTTACTATTAATATCCTCTATAACCTATACCTTAAGGAATTTCCTAATATTAAAGTTGTTCCGCTACTATAGTATTTATATTACCCATAGCTTTTAGCACTAAAAAAAAGGGCTCCGCCGTTATCTAATTTGCCTTTAGTAATTAGTAAGGGGTATAGTTACTTACCTTTAAGACAACCAAGATATAGAGGACGGTGTTAAGGGGGAAAGGAAGTTAATTAACCTAAGGTATAAGTGGTCTATATTTTCAGGTCCTAGAATTCAAACCCCGCCAAGCTAGCTTCTAATTGGTTAGAAAGTAGACTTCTAATTAGTTAGAAAAAAAAGCGCGCGCGGTAAGTTACGGCAGAATTCACGTAACGAATATTAAAATATTATAAACATCAAAATATCTTAGCACGTTCCTTTTTATTAACCTCTATTAATACCACTATATATATAGTAAACATGGCAGATCTTACTGTAATTAAGTGCAGTAAGTACTATATCCATAAGCCCCGCCTTAACTTTGTTAAAGACGGCCCTTTAAAGAAGCTTTTAAAGCTATATTAGTTATATTGGTTAAAGGCGCGTCTTCCCTATATACTACTTCTACTTTTGCTTACTTTTCTAGATCTCCAAATATAATTTAAATAAGTGGAGAGCTCTTATAAAGCTAGGTTCTACTACTAAAAATCGTCCTATAAGGCGCTAGCGAACTACTCTACCTAAAAACGATACCAAGAAAGCCTTCCTGCCTCGCGGCCAGAATAGCCAAGATACCCCTAAAATGGCTTAACGGCGGAAGACAATTAGGGCAATATAACGGGAATACCGCATTCTCAATCGGCGGGGTAAAGCTTACTCGCCTACTCCTCCGCTATATACTATAGATAAAGCTCCGTACTTACCGGAACTAGCTTTTATACCTACTCTACCACTAATACCTACTCTACCGCCAATACCTACTCTACTATTAATATCACCTTCCTTACGGCAAGCTCCCTTATAGCAAGCTCCGGCTACGGCCACACCACTACCTATTTTAGCTATTAATTAGGAGCGAATTAAGAAGTTTAGGAGTATATTACAGGCTAAATGTATAGAGATGTGCAGTTATTATAAGGAGCGGTAGTTCCAAATAGACCTAGCTACGGAGGGTAACAATATAGGTGTATATAAAGCCTGCATTAAGGACGCTAATAGCCTTAAGGATCTAACCCTTTCTCCCTTATTTAGTAATAGCAACGGGCTTAATCCGGGGCCTATTCCTAGCTTCCTACCTATACTTACCGCGGTAGAGGAGCTTCTAATTACGCGCGTATACGTTTATCTATAAGTCGTGCGTATACGCGGCCAGCAATATCGCTATACTAGCCACGTCTGCTGCTTTGGCTAGAATATACTAAAGACCTAAAGGCAGCTGCCACGGCTACCTACTAAACTTAATATACTGGTCGTAAGGCCTACGGTAGTAGAGGGTAGCAAATACCTAACTTAGCGGTTCACTAAGCGGTATACCGTAAGGCGCTCTGCTATAGTATAGTGGCTTTACTTTTTAAAGGTCAATTATCCTAATTATTATAACGTTAAAATATATAGCACCTAGCTTACTAGCTTACCCGAAAATGGCTCTATATTAGATTAGCTACCTTATATTAACAAGTTGGAGTCTAATTCTAGTAGCCTAACGGCTTACCCTACTACTCCTATACAACGTCCTACTATTAATCCTTTGCCTGCCGAGCTTAGCAGTAATATACTAGACGGCAAATTTAATAACAACGTACTAGATACTTTAGTTCCTAATCTAGTACCTAACCTTAATAAATTAGAGCTTTTAGGTCGTAAGGTTTAATACTAATAAGACCTATAAGCGGGCTTAGAGGTTTCTACTATATAACAGACACCTCTCTCTAAGCAATTAGCTAGTTTTATTATACGTAGCGCCTTTCCTACTCTATTTCCTTATAGTAAAGCCGATTTTAATATACCACAAAGCTATACAGTTACCCTAGCTGCGTACGCCAAGCATATGCTTAAGTATTAGGACGGTCAGTTTGGCCGCCACCCTTTATTTCGCTACTACGTATTTAATTAGATTATAAGAGAGTAAGCCCTTAACACTACCTACTTCCTCTATAGCCGATTAAATAAGAATAGTCTATTTTTAAATAAGCTTAGTAATCTTATAAATAGTAATAGGGGTAGCTAGTTACTAAATAAGATTATATAGCATGCATAAAACCTTAAGGGCACTAAACCTTACTAGAGGCAGAAGAGAAATAAGCTTATAGCTTATATTAAGAATATTAAGAGCGGGTCTCTATTCTTTACACTTAGTGCTATTAATCTATATTAGCATAATCTATACTCTTATATACCTCTATTTAACAAATATAAGGCTATTAATAAGGCTTAGCGCTACCGGATTGCTTCTTAAAATCTTAATAATAATCCGCATATTGCTACTTACTAGCTATATTACCGCTTTAATCTGTTTAGGAAGCACGTACTTATAGGCCTATTTAATGGCACTAACTTTTAGTCCTAATATAAGTAGTAGGTATAAGGTAGTGGCTATATATATAGCTTCTTATAGAGTTTAACAGCCCCAAAGCTAAATCCGTTAGCTATTAAATTAAGGGCGGCTTTTACTAAGTACTAGGCTACTTTTATATCTATAATTAATCCTAATTAATCTAGGCCTTCCAATCTCTAATATCCTTCTACTCTTAGCTATAAAGAACAGCTTAATACTAGTAAGCTTCTTACTACCTGCCTTAATTAATTTTAACGACACTATAATTGCACCAAATCTTACTGCTTAAGATTAAAGAAAGGCTCTATTAGAGCAAAGGAGTGCCACTTCTATTTTCCACGGTCTCTCTATAATAAGGCCGCTGTATTAAAGAATTAAAATCTATATTACTAGATGTTCTGTCCGCAGCGTAATAATAAGCTTCTTAATAGTTATAATGCAGCTATAATATTAGCGTAGATGGCAAATATTAATACGTCACCCGCTATAAGCGTATTAGTAATAGTTTACTATATAGGTAAGTATTGCAGTAAGGAAGAGAAGAAGTTAACTTCCTACTAGGAGTTACTCTAATTAGTATAGCCGTACGCTAATAGCCTTTATACCTTTAGTTTAGTCATAGCTAGGTTTATAAATAAGCTTATTACTAAATATAATTAGTTAGCACAGGAGGTATACCATCTGCTTTTTAATATTCCCCTTTATAAAGGCTCTAAGAATATAGTAACTTTAAACTACCGCCAAAAGGACGATTAAAGCGCTACGTATAAGCTTAATAATAGGCAACTAAGAGAGTGCGGACTATCTAACTATAAGAAATATAAGCGCCGCCCAGATAGGGTAGAGGACGTTACTTTCCTCAATTTTCTACTCTATTTTAATTACTCTACTTATAAGCGTTGGCTAAGAGTAAGGCCTTAAGTTATATCGTACTTTCCGTAATATAACGGCGATTATTTCTATTTATAGTATCCTAAGTTCTACCATATAAAGCTTATTCTTTATTACCTATAGAGGGAGTATAAGGAAGTAGCTACTTATACTAATAAATTTAGGGCCCCTAATTATGTGGCTTCCTATTAGGCTTATATTAACTCTTATTAACACCCGCCTAACTACTTCTATAATCGGAAACTAGAGGAAGGTTACAAAACTACTAATAATATTAATGAGTTTAAGGGCGATTTTGTAGACGACTTAGAGCTATACTAGTCCTTTAAGGCCCTACATGCCCGCGTTTAAAATACTAATAGAGTTAAAATTAAGGATCCTGACAGGCTTAGTAATAGGGAGCTTAATTATAACTATAACTAGAGTATATATCGGGGTACGTACCCGCAGCTTAATAAGAGGACTTATTAGTAGGAAGTATAGCTACAGCCTCTACTATAGAGCCGCCTATCCTAAATAGCAACTCTATCCTCCTTATAACTAGGTTAGCGTTATATCTATAATATTGTAGTTAATTACTACAGGCAGATCTAAGCGGGCCTTAGCCCCCCCCCTACTACGGATTAACGTTAATAAAGAGGTAGGAACCGGCAAATTATATCTTATTACTGTCCTCTCTACTACGCTCTATAATATAGTAAGGGCTAATAGTAAGCCGTCGCCATTAGCTCGAGCTGCCCCTATTAAGGTAGCTGCCTTTAGTATTAACGGCAGAACTATATATGATCTATTAAGGTTACCGGTAAATTATCCGTTTAAGAAATTACCTACTACTAGTTTTATACCTCTATAACAAGCTTTTAAAGATATTTACTATCTTATCCTTAATAAGAAATCTATAATTAGGCAAGTATATCTAGCCTAGATTAATTACCGCCTTTATTAGATTTACCCTATGCGTAATAATAACTACTTTAAAGGCTTAAACATCTTACTAGTAGGCGATTTCCATTAGCTTCCCTCTATAGGTTAGGCGGCCTTATACAGCAATCTATCCGCTAGGCCATTAGAGCTCGCTAGCTATAAAAAGGAAGCCTATAAGGCAATTAACTAAACAACTATCCTAGATTAAGTTATGCGGTAGAGCGGTAATAACGCTAAGAGCTTTATATTTAGGACCGCCCTTATAGAGCTACGTAATAATTCTATAAGTAATTCGACCTAGAAGCTTCTTTTAACTAGGTATAAGTAGGGCCTATCTACTAATAAGGTTGCGGGCTTTAATAACGCAATTTAGCTATATAGCACACGCGCTACTATAGGTAAGTATAACGCTATTCGGCTTCGCGACCTTTTATAGCTAATAGTGGCTATTAAGTCAGTTAATACTAGTATAGGTATACGGAAAGTTACTCCTAATTAGTGCGATACTATAAAGAATCTAGCCCTATATATTAGCGCGAAAGTAATTGTTAGTATGCTTTAACAACGTACAGAATACATATATTACAATGATATATACTATACGGTGTTGTAGATGGATATTGTCTTCTAATATAAAGAAGGGTAAGGAACTTAAGGTTCCTTACCACGCTAGTGCCGCGGTAATACGTGACGGCAACTTGCCTTACGTAACGGCAACTTGCCACACATGGCGGCAATTTACCTCCTATTGCAATGCAATATATTCTAGCTATACTAGGAGTACTTTAGAAAATGTGGAGGACTAGTATCCTATAACTGTGCAGTTTAAAAACCTATATATACACTTCTCTTTCTTTTCTTCCTTCCTTCCTTCCTTCCTTCCTTCCTTACCCTATGCCTTTATATCAGTGCTATTGTTAGTAGCACGTTCTACCTATTCTACTGTCTTTAACTCGATTCGGTTTATATCAATAAGTCACTTAAGAGCTAATAATGGTTTGCTTTTAGTCATAGCGTCTATAGGGTTACTGTCTCCATTAATCCACTTAACTTTAGCTATTTCGCGTCTTTTATATGACTAACATAGGCATATAACATTAATTATAAGTCTCTTCTCTTATATAGTTCCTAGTTTAACAAGGCATTTGTAAATTAATTTTAAATCGGTGTAAAGGATAAGCGGTAGGCTAATATTAAGTTATAATTCGACTATGGCCTTAATTGCAGCGCCAATGTCAAAACTATAGGCTATAGCATATAATTCGGAGGCTAGTACGCTTCTAGTAATTCTTTTACACTTAACTAAGGACCAATAGACAATATTTGCCTTGTTTAATAAGTCTGCTAGTACTAGGATATATTTAATCTGTAATAAGAGATCCTTATTATTTATAAATAAGAAATTAGTGAATATAAGTAGTTGTAATGTTTCTATATTAAGTTTAACAAAGTTTAAACCTCTTATTAGGTTCTTAATTTGCTACTAAATCCTCTTATTAAGCAGTTTTGCGTCTTTCTTATTAGGGTTAATTACCTGGGCAGCGTAGGATAAATTAAAAGAAGCTTTAGGCTGGTATACGGACGCAATATAAGCTCCTCTTGCTTATTAGGCGATGTATTGGTCCTTAAGTATAAGTGCTATACGAATAGTGCCTCTAGAACTAGTTGTTATAATAGCTTCCTTAATATTAATAAGGGTTAAGTTTTAGTATTGGCGCTTCTATATAAGCGTAATTATATAATCCTGTTGTTGGATAATGCCTCTATTAAACTTAATTGGGTATTCCGGCGTAAGTTATTTACATTCCTTAGTTAGGAACTTAGCTTTTTTAATCTTCTCCTGTTCTAAAGCTATAAAGACTAAGTTAGCTAGTAGGAGGGTGTTATTAGTCTATAAACTAACTATTCCGAAATTTATAGGGTTGTTAAGGTAGAGTAAGCAGGGGTTATAAGTAGATTGGCTTATGTTTAGTTCTTTAATATAGTAGTTATAGTAAGTCTTAAACCAATAATTTCCTACCTCAGGAATGCCGTATAAAGGTCTAATAACCTTTAGAATTGTGCCTTATAAGACTCTAAGTGCCGTACTAAGTTTAAGAGGTGCCCTAATATAGAAGTCTTAATTTAGTCTTATAGCTGATTATATATAGGCCTGTAAAATATCTCGTAAGTAGAGATATATACCATTGTTCTAAGTTATAGCCGTAATACAGAGAATAAGGCGTTAGCTGACTTGTTGGATTATAGGTGATTGGGTTAATATAAGGTCTTTTTCTAGGTTATTATATGCCTGTATAACTAGTCTTAACTTCTTAAAGGCTTTATTAGAACTAGGGTTCTTAATCTTGTTAACAAATCTAGAATTAAATACTTTGTTGCTTTGTAGTATATCTTTAAGGTTAACTAGTTTAAAAACTCCTTTCTTAAGTAATCCCTTAATTTCCTTTTAGCGTAATACTATAAACTAATTGGACTTTATAAGTTGATTATTGTCCTCATCTTATAGATATATTAAAATGTTCGCGGTATTAGCTTTAATAGGGTACTTACGTGGTCTACCTTTTCTACGCTTAACGGGTTAAGGTCTAGGCTTAGTTTAAGGTAGGGGTTTAGGTTCAGTTTAAGGTGGTTCACTTTTATTGTCTTCTAGTCATATATCCTCTGTAATCTTAGGGTCTACTAAATATAGTTTCACGACCGTACTACGGAAGTTAGTGGGTCTATAGGGAAGTTGTATAGTACAGGTCTTATTTTTAATGCTAAGTAGGTTATACGGACCAGACCAGTAGCTAGGTTGGCCTATAGGTCCTTCTCTCTATACTAATACGGGTAAGTTAAGTGGTAGGTTATAAATTACAGTTGTTTTGGGTCCGTTACGCATATTAAGGGCATCTACTACTTAGCGCTTAGCTCTAAGCTTCTTAACTTCTTCTATAGCCTTTTTAAGAGCTGCTGCTTATTATATAACTGTAAGGTTAAGTGTATTGAATTCTACTATGCGTAGGTAAGCTCTAAATACTAGTAAGGTGGGTATAAAACCGTTAGGGCCTGCGGAATCGTTAATTGCTTTAAAAGCTATTTATAGGGCTATATCCTTACTAATATCTGGCAGTTCTGTAGTAGTGATATAGTATATACGACGGAGGGGGCTATAGTAGCGTTCTACTATTCCAACTAAATTATAGGCTTTGATAGGTACACTTCTTATAACTATTCCAAATATTATAGCGTATTGTTTAAATTCCTTACTTATAAAATTCTTACCTATATTGTATGTAATAATATTAGGAGGTCCTAAGTATATGTTAATCTAGCATATTTGTAATACATCCCATATATGCTTAGCGCTAATATTTTACAGCCATCTACTAGCTTAAAATTATGTTCCTTTATTAATAATATATAAAAGGGGTGCGCTATTAATATATATAATATTAACCACGATTAAATAGTTAAAATTAATATCATTATGTAAGGTAAATCTAAATCTACTAGGCGACTTTCTATATTTTTAATAATGGTAGTAGTAGCGTATAAGATAATCTAAGGTCTTGCTGTTAACATTATACCCTAAGCGTTTAAGTATTTGTATAAAACGCTTAGCTAAAGGGTAGCCAAAACGGCAATGCAGTTACTTTAATTCTACGTTAGTAAGGTAGCAGGGGTTTTATTTAAATAACTTAGTTAAATAAGTATATAGGGATATATTCTAAAGTAGGAAAGGGTAGCTAAAGCAATGTATGACGGGTACTTCGCTCTAAGGGGTAATTAGCATATTTTTTAGGTTATTATAGTATACTTATAGGTGATCCATGTCTACTAAGTAAAGTAAAAATAGGGTATTGACCTTGATAATATAAAACTCGATTATACTAATTAGGGTGATTACTTTAGCTGATCTAATTGATAAGGTTGATCTAATGCCGAACTATACGTTAACCATGTCTTATATGGTGGTATTAAGCTATATATTAGTATTAAGTCTCTAAAATGCCAAGAATTGGCTATATCCTACTATAGATCGTTTGGATGCTCCTATATTAATTATTATACTTATAAACTTATCTGCAGTATAGCGGGACGTAGATATGGTTATATTATAGGTAAAGGGGTCCTAGTCGGTTATAAGAGGTATTATATTATTTATAGTTGTGACCAAATAGCTAAAGACTTTATTAGCTAGGGTGGCAGTTATAGAAATTGCTTTTTACTGTTCTACTTAGCTAAGGGAGGTATAGTAGTAATTAATATTTAGTTATAAGTTCTTGTCAGTTGCCTTATAACTTATATTAATAGTTAGTACTTAAAAAGCTTCCTTAAGCTCTTCTTTTAAGTTAGTATTGTTATCCTCATAATCCATAATATATTGGTTAAGTCGTTTCTTAAATTAGTTATCGAATTTGCCAAACCTGTCTCTATTGGCAGTTCTAAACTTAGCTTTAGACTTTTCTTACTTCTCCTTAGTATGTCTCTATAAGCGATATCCTTCCCTATTACATACAAAGTAACGTGGTTTCTTTTAGTTGCGGTTATACGGAGGGTTATTACAGTTGCTGCGGTTATAGTTGTTATCTCTTTTATAGAACCGTCGGTCTATAAAGAAGGCTTATATCTTCTCCGTATACTCTTTCTCGTATACTATAATAGATAATTAAAGTTTATTAATAAGGGCTCTAAGGTTATCTAATAGGTCAGAGACTGTATATCTGCATACTAGTATTCCCTAGTAAGAAGTAACAATTTTGTTATAAAGGAAGTCTATTATTTATAAGGTAGGTCTAAGGCCATACTATAGTTGACGAAGTCTGTGGATTAACAATTAGAGATATTCGCTTATCGACTTGTCTGTATTTCCTACTATTACTATTATAAGTATAATGGTGTTCTACTTATCTAGGTTCTTGCGTTAAAATCCTAATCCTTTAAAGAAATTCTAAAGGTGCTTGTAAGCTTTAGCAAATAGTAGGCGGGACAGTTGGTTTATATAAAAGTGGTCCAAAGCTAGTCCTTTTAGTATAGTAGGGAATGCCTTAAGGTAGGCTTTTTGGGGTACGTCCGCTTAATTACAGATATCATAGAATATTATTAATTTATAGTTAAGGCTTTCGTTCATGCTACCGTATTTCTGCTCCTCTATATATATCTTAGCTATATTCGCAATTTCCTTACTATAGCCGGTTATAGTAATAGAGTAGTTCTCCTTATTTATAGATTATACGTAGAGTTGCTATGTTATTATTACGGGTTAAGGCGTAGTAGATAGTATAAAAGTGGACGTAGTTATAGATTAAGGTATAATAGATGGTATAAAGGTAGAGGTAGTTAGTGTACCGGTTAGTTAGGTTACGGTAGCTTTAGCTTATTATTGCTCCTCTAAGGTACCCTCTATTATATATACCTTAATTAATCTTAATAACGTTAGTCTATACTTATTATTAGCTAATTTAATCATCTCTCTACTTTATTTAGTTTGGTCTTCTTCTTATGCTATATTATATAAAGACTAAGGGAGTATTTTGTTTTATTTATAATTAATATTAACCTATACTCCTTTAATATTTAGGTAGTTATATAGTTGCTAAAGCTAGTATAAGGGGATTTACGTAAAGATATTAACCGTAAAGTCCTTAAAATCTCCCTAGAACGATTCCTAGAGTGTTAAGTTAAGCTAGTTATATATCTCTGTATATAGGTATATCTTATATTATAGGTAGTTAGTTAGTTTATCTTTAGAGGCTTCTATTAAGTTAATCCCATTTTTCTATTTAGCTACTTCTTCCTCCTAGTCTTTCTCTGTTCCTAATATCTTATTTATTATATATTATTTAGGTAAGTAAGGGTAAAGGTAAGGGTGTTTAAAAGGTAAAGGTAGGGGAATAGTTAAGGAGGCGGTTAAGGAGGCGGTTAAGGAGACGGTTAAGGGGATAGTTTAAGTTAATTAAGTAGGGTAAAGTACTCTGCGTAGTAGTCTTCTAAAATAAATAAAACGAGATATCTAGAAGTCGTTATGGATACCAGATAAGTACTCTTAGGTAGTTTCTTTTCTTCTCTTTAACTGAAATAGGTTAATACGAAAGGTGGATAAGTATAACTATCTTCCAATCTGCTGTAAGGTAGACAGTATAACTGTCTTCTAAGCTATCTACGTGTTTCCTAATCTATGCGCGCTTACTAATTAGTATTAGTATGCTTTAATAATGTGTAGAATATATATATTACAATAATATATACTATGCAGTGTTATAGATGGATGTTGTCTTCCAATACAAAGAAGGGTAAGGAACTTAAGGTTCCTTACCACGCTAGTGCCGCGGTAATACGTGACGGCAACTTGCCTTACGTAACGGCAACTTGCCACATATAGCGGTAATTTGCCTCCTATTACAATGCAATATATTCTAGCTATAGTAATACTAATATAGAATATCTAGGTTGAACTAGGCTTAGTAAACGGTACTACTAGTATAGTTAAAGATATTATATAAAAGGGATACGTGGATATTAAAAAGGATTAGCCTTAGTTACTATTGGAATATATAGACAGAGGTTATATGTCGCTAATTAGTCACCCTTATGGTGACTTATTACCCCCCTACTTAGGCACTGCGATCCTTACGATCCTTTACTTTCTAAAATAATATAGAACAATTATTATACTATCTACGAACCGTAGCTACGTGATATTACCTTGTGTAACCAACACTAATTAGTAGTTAACTTTACTATTATACCACAGAACAGCTAGGTATTCCACTAAGAAGAGACAAGCTACTATACCAGTGCTACTTATGCTAGAGGAAGCTGTCTTTTAAGGTTAGAACTAGTCTTAAACCTTAAATAGAACTCTTCCACAAATCTAAGGATCTAAAGGCTAGAACTGGTCCTGAGCCTTTCTAAGATTACGGATTCTTGCGTCTACTACGCAGAATAACACGCTTTATAAGTTTTCGCGATTTAAGGCTAGAACTGGTCCTAAGCCCTATAATCGCAAATACATATCTAAACGCGTACTAAACGACGAACGCGTACTAAATAATAAATATATATTATAAACGCGTACCAAACAATAATCCCTATACTAATAATACTTCCCTTCCTCCGAAAACATGGCTATTCTAAATAACTAGAGAGACTCCCTACCACTAGGGGTGGCTATATACGCGAAACTTATCAATAAAGATTAGGACGAATTTACCATTAATATAATAACTTATACCGTAAAATAAGTTAACGGTTTTCTCCTATACCGTATTATATTCTACCAAAGTAGACACTACGCCAATATACAGCTGTGGGAATATTTTAGGGAGGACTTCGTAGGATGGACCGCTAACACCTGGGTACTTGGTAATATTAATATTGTTTAGGATTTTTAAGACTTCCTTTAGGAGAAAGGAGTATTTATCCCTATAGATAGGGGTGCTATTAGAGACAACATTTAGAAGCAAGTCCTTAACGCAGAAGAAGAGCACGAATGGACTCCATAAGAGATTAAGATTAAGCACCAAATACGCGCTATAAAGAAGTCTAACTCTCGAGGGAATCCTAATAACGGATAGCTATAAGCAATACCATAGACAACCTTAGGCTATCAAACACCTCAAGTTCCTTAGGCTATTATATCTTAACCCATGCCCTAAGCTCCGCAATAAGCTCCATAGTAAGCTCCGCAAGAATATCCGCAGCAACGTTTGCAGTAATCTCCATAACAACGTCCGCAGTAATGTCCGCAGTAATATCCACAAGAACCTCTGCAGGAACCTCCACAAGCAATACCATAGATAACCTTAGGCTATCAAACACCTTAAGTTCCTTAGCCTTAAGTTCTTTAGGCTGCCGTATCTTAACCCATACCTTAAGCTCTGTCCTACTAGTAACCTCCGTAAGAACCTCCGTAGCAAGATTAGGTACCATACCCTATTCCATTAAGCTCTATATTCCCACTATAGCCTACAATATAATTCCCGCCTCCTTAATCTCTAATGCAATTTTAATGTCGCTTAGCGCCACTTAGAGGTATCTTAAAGTTGCTTATAGAGCTTATAAAGCTCTATTTGGACTAGGAGAAGAAGAAGTTTAGTAAGGAATTAGTTCATATATTTAAGAAGTTAAGGCTAGTCATTTAAGGTTATAATAACGACGTTAAGTGGTATTTATATAGCAACCATAAAAAGAAAAGTTGCTAGTATTGGGAGTAAGACACGTAGTTATTACGTGGTACCGCGACACTATTTACTACCTTCCTTACAGATCTGCTATGTCGAAAATTACGTTAATAGCGCACCCTAAACGCTAACGCGCTCCCTATCCTCTGCCCTCTTAAATCTGCTAGTATTTGCGGTAGCTATAAACCTAATAACTATTGTAACTAATATACCCTATGACCCGATAAGCTCTATGCCTAACCACTATTACTACCGCCGCTGGTATTATACTACTACCTAAATAGACTTTTACTACTTCTATCTGCAGCGCTATAAGTATAAAGAAAGAACTGCCAGTGTCGGAATGTATGGACAGAGGTTATGTGTCGCTGATTAGTCACCCTTATAGTGACTCATTACCCCCCTACTTAGGCACTGCGATCCTTACAATCCTTTGCTTTCTAAAACAATATAGAATAATTATCATACTATCTACGAACCGTAGCTATGTGATATTACCTTATGTAACTAACAGTTACTACTAATTATAGTAGATAGGTATAATAGACCTGCCCTATTTACTTAGCAGGATAGTAAGAAAGTCGTCCCTATATTTTCCGTACTTTATAAGTAGGAGGGTATAAAAGGCTCTTACTTACAGCGTTAATTTCTAATTACTTTAGCTTTTACTCTTACCGTATATAAAAGCTAGGGCCTAATACTTAACCAGGTAGTTCTAGATATTAAGGGAAAAAATAAGACAGCTAGGCTAACCTATATAGCAATCTTACGAGTTAAGAAGCTTTTAGGGCTTATATTTAAACGTAGGTTTAATATAAAACAATTTTAGTTATCTATAAGTAAGACTAAAGAGGTATAATAAGAAGATTTTATACGGAGGCAGTAGCAATTACTTATAAACAACTTTTCCTAATTAGGAAATTATATACTAGCTTAGAGGTAAGCGGAGAATATAGTATTTGTCTTAGTTTTCTAACTTTTAAATAGCTTAACTATAAAATCCAATTTTCTAAATTTTAACCCCTCTATCCGTTCTACCTTTTTACCGCTTTTAGAGCTATTAAATATATATATAATAATATATAGGGAGAATTAGCAGTATTACCGGATTAATATTACTACTATCTATAGCGTTAATTAATTTTTGGAATTTTTGGAATTTTTTTTAAAGGGCGGAAATGTCGCTTATATAAGGAGTTACGTAACCTCTAAGAATATATACTATTTAAGACCGCATATTAGCAGCCACGACTTCTTTACACTATAGTTAAGATTTTATATATACCGCACCTAAAGCTACTTAAAATAACTATTACCTATAGATCTGCCGATTTATAAATTAAAAATTATATATAGTTAGAGCTATTAGTAGGGGTTATTAATTGCGCTTTTTATAACAAAATCTAACTAACGAATAAACTAACGAATTAAATTAAAAGTTTGGAATGTCTAAATAAGGTTTTGCTAAGACGTTAGCTAAACCCTAACCTAGACCCTTCCTAACCTATTAAATTTTAAAAATAATAACCTCTACTAAATTAAAAATTAACTTTATCCTTAATAAGCCATCTAATTAGATTTAATGGTTCTTTATTATTTAAGACATAGCTAAAATTAATAAGGTATAGCAGTATATTAACCTATTTAAGAAGAAAGACGATCTTCTAAAGCTAGAACTACTAAGTTAGCCTATACTAAGGGATATACTACCTATAGCTATATTAATAGTAAAGCTAGACCTAAATTAGCTTACTACCTATAACTAGCTCTACGCCGAATATAAGGACAATTTACGCGTATACTAGAAGCAAAAACAGGCTATAAACGATATTAATAACTACATTATTTGCACTACATCGGTAGCCTACCTTTTACTCATTAATAGCCTTAGTAGTCGGTTATATTAAATATTTAAGGCGTCTTTACTACTATAGTAGCCACTATAGTAACAGAGACACCCTATATTTTAGTAAGTAATTAAGCCCATCTTATATAAGAATCTTATACTTATTAGTACTTACTAAATTATATACTTATAGGGCCTCCTCCTATCTATAAATACTTCCTTCTCTATATTTTCCTCTTTTCTTTTCTTCTTCCTTATAAGAGCTAAAGGTGCTCTAATACTCCTCCCTAATCCCTACTAAGGGATTTATTAGTCAATATAGCGATATAAATAGTATCTAATAAGGAGACGGGTAAGAGAGGAGATAGAAAGGATAAAGGGGCGTCTAGTAGGTATTAGCCGAGCAATATTAATGTCTATATTATAGCTACCTAATCTTCCATTTATAGGCCTCCTCCCATCTATAAATACTCCCTCCTCTATACCTTCCTTTCTTCTTTTCTTCTTCCTTATAAGAGCTAGAGGTGCTTTAATACTCCTCCCTAGTCCCCACTAAGGGATCTATTAGTTAACGTAGCAATATAGATAATATCTAATAAGAAAATAGGTAAGAGAGGAGATAGGAAGGACAGAGGGACGTCTAGTAGGTATTAGTCGAGTAATATTAATATCTATATTATAGCTGCCTAATCTCCCGTTTATAGGCCTCCTCCTATCTATAAATACTCCCTCCTCTATACCTTCTTCTCTTTTTCTTTCTTCTTCCTTATAAGAGCTAGAGGCGCTTTAATACCCCTCCCTAGTCTCTACTAAGGGATCTATTAGTCGATATAGCGATATAGATAGTATTTAACAAGGAAATAGGTAAGAGAGGAGATAGAAAGGATAGAGGGGCGTCTAGTAGGTATTAGTTAAGCAACGTCAATGTTTATATTATGGCTGCCTAATTTCCTATTTATAGGCCTCCTCCCGTTTATAAATACTCCCTCTTCTATACCTTCCTCTCTTCTTCTTTCTTCTTTCTTATAAGAGCTAGAGGTGCTCTAATACTCTTCCCTAGTCCCTATTAAGGGATCTATTAGTTAACATAGCGATATAAACAGTATCTAATAAGGAGATAGATAAGAAAGGAGATAGAAAGGACGAAGGGGCGTTTAGCAGGTATCAGCTAAGCAACGTTAATGTCTATATTATAGCTGCCTAATCTCCTATTTATAGGCCTCCTCCCGTTTATAAATACTCCCTCCTCTATACCTTCCTCTCTTCTTCTTTCTTCTTCCTTATAAGAGCTAGAGGCGCTCTAATACCCCTCCCTAGTCTCTATTAAGGGATCTATTAGTTAATATAGCGATATAGATAGCATCTAACGAGGAGACGGGTAAGAAAGGAGATAGGAAGGACGGAGGAACCTCTAGTAGGTATTAGTCGAGTAACGTTAATGGTAGTTTTCGTCACCTAAAAATTACGTTATATGATAATATTTAGGAACGCAAATATATACCCCATCCCATACTTACACCACTACTAAATATTCTAAATTTTATACTTGGAGCTGCTTATAATAGGTATTCCTAAAAGATCTACCGGTTTAAAGCTCTATAATTAAACGTTGTTAACGTTTTATATAGGGGTCGTTAATTAAGCTCCCGGGATATAATTTTTAAAGTTTAACACCACACCAATATTACGACCTTCTTGCAGTGGCCGAGCCACCCCTAATCTCCTTCCCCTCCTTCCCGGCGCCAAGCTATTACGTTATCGCCAAGCCATTACGTCGTCGTACGTCTAAACTGGGTGGGCAATGACGTAGTTACTTAATTATATTAGACGTCCCTGTCACGGGACACCCCGTAATACCTTGCACACATCTACCTATTTCCACCGACTCAGCAATTAGAGACCAACCGCGAAATGGCAATCTAATGGCAATCTAATGGCAATATAACGGCAATCTACGGCATTCTACTATATTCTGCCAAGTTCTACCAAATTCTGCTAAGTTCTGCCAGGACCACGACCTAAACCCTATTCTGCCTATGTACGTATTAACTAAGCAACTAAGTTAACAATATATGCCCTTTCTTCCCATTTTCCTACCTTTTTTCCTTATATAACGTCTTAACCTCCTTATACAGTTTATATATATAGCTTAATAATATCTACCTTGCTATATATTATCGTCGCTTATACTTACTCCGTGACACTATATTACGTCAACTACCTATATTACCGTCGACATATAGAACAAACCCAAAGCCCCTATAACGGCCGCCAGTATTATATCCGCACTTTAAAAATAATTAGTAGGGATATAGAAATCTTTTATAGACACCCTTAAACAGAACTAAGCCACTTTAAATTAATAATAAGCTAAGCAAGAAACACGGTACTAGTAATTAATTAAAGACCTCTAAGAAGAAGTCCGCGCCCTTAAGACGCCTACGCTAGGACCTTAAGACTAAACGCCATCTCTGGAGATAAATACGCGGAACGCAAGCCCCGAACCCGTAGTAGCTACTTACCCTAAGCTAACCACTACACTAAAACGATCCGAGCGACTACCAGATCCCTTAATATTTACTAGTAAATAATAAAAGCTCTAATTATTTCTAAGCTAGCTTAAAAATAAGCTAACTAGTAATACTAACTATTACCTAACTAAAGCCAACCGATTTTATTACGCCCTAAGTTAACTAGGAGGAGATATAGCTAACCTTATTAAACCTCTTTAGCTAAACTTAGTACGAAGCCTAGTTATACTTCTTAAAGCTATATATAGTAACCTAAACCGCTAAGCTACTACTTAAAGAAAGATAAACTATATAACTTAAGGAACGAAAAGTTTCCTAGTATACTTCTCCAAATTTAACCGTTATATAAAGGAAATAGGCTGGAATAACTCCGCACTAATTAACAGCCTCGTTAAATCCCTAAGCCCTAAACTAAAAACCTCCCTAATAGGCGTAGACCTACTAGGAGCCCTTAATGCCTACGTAAACATTATTAATAAACGATATAATAATATACTACGCCTAACACTAAAGCCCGCTCCTTAATATAATACGGTAACCCCGTAAACGTCTATTAAGTTATTATCTTAACCTAAGCACCCCAACGCTATGGATATTGACACTAGGACCCTAGGGTACGCCCCACTAGGGTCCTCCGAATAAGAATAACGCATTAAGCTAGGCCTCTGCTTTAAATATAGAAGTAGCTCTTACCTCTCTAACTATTACTCTATCCCTATACCTAAATATAAATTATAAACGGCTAATACTAGCAGCTGTTTACCGCATTAATCTTCCGGTTACTGCCCCTAATCTCTACCTAGTTCCAGCCCTATATCTAGTAAGCACTATTTATAAGAACAAAGCTATAGCCGACGTCCTATAAGAACCCTACCCTAATTACCTCTAAAAGGAAGGTCCTGGAGCTAAGTCGCTCTCTAAGACGGCTCTGCTATAGGATCTTATTAAACGTATTTAACGTCACGAACTCCGACTCTTAGGACCGTAGTATAACTATTAACTACTATCTTTAGCAGAATAGTTAATAGGCTAACGTTTAAATCCTAATTAACACAGGAGCTAGCGGCATAGAATTTATTAATAAGATCTTTATATAAGATAATAGTTTTACCCTAACCCCCCTTAACTGGCATATTAATGTATTTAGATTTAATAGTAAACGCACCGTCTTAGGCCGTATTACCTACGTAGTATTCCTAAGACTCTAATACCTAAACTATAAAGAATTAATTAAACTTTTTATTACTACCCTAGGTTACTTGGTGATCCTTAGACAACCCTAGATAAAGCTATATAAGGTAACTATTAATTAGGACAACCTTAAGCTTCTATTTACTACCTCCCGTTATAAGTAGAAGTGCCTTATAACTTGCTGCTTAGACCTAGAACTAAAATCTAAAAAATCCACTAGGATCTACTAGTCTAAAATTTCTATAACTATCCACCCTATACCTAAGGAATCCACCAGATTCTACTAACCTAGGAATTCTACTAAATCCCACTAATATAAGATTTCCACTAATGCCTACTCTATACCTAAGAATTCCACTAATATCCACCAAGGATCCGAAAACTCTACTAAATTCTATAAGTTATTACTAAGCACTACACCGCCCTAAGCTAAGTAAAAGTTTAAGCTCTATATACAAAAATACTAAAAGGACTGGTATTCCACTATAAAAAAGATTCTTAAAGAATCTAAACCTAAATCTAATACTAACTCTGTACCTAATACCGAACCTAAACCTAAATAAGAAACTATAGACAATCTAAGCGAGCTTGGCACCCTAAATATCCGTATAATTAGAGCTACCCCGCTAGCGTAACTTGCTAAGAAACCCAAGTATACGATCTTCGCTATTACGATAGCCGATATTAAGAAGGCTTTAGCACTAAAGAAGCATATTAACCCTACCATAAAGGTACTAATAAAGTATTATCATTACCTAGATGCATTCTTATAAAAGGAAGCCGATAAGCTACCAGAATACTAACTATATAACTATAAGATTATACTTAAAGAAGGAAAGCAGCCTGGATTTAAACCCTTATATAGGATATTCTAAAATAAACTCTAAGTGCTATAAAAGTATTTAGACAAGAACCTAAGCAAAGGATTTATTAGAGTAAGCTTATCGCCTATAGCCGTATTAGTGATCTTTGTTAAGAAACCTAGCGGCGGTCTGCGCTTCTGTGTAGACTATTAAGCTCTTAACGCCGTTACCATTAAGAACTAATATCCGATCCCGTTAATACAAGAAACGCTAAACCGACTAAGTAAGGCTCGTTACTACACGAAGCTTAATATCATCTCTATATTTAACCGTCTCCGTATTATAAAAGGGGATAAATAGCTTACTACATTTCGTACCTAATATGGACTATTTAAGTACTTAGTAATACCCTTTGGCCTTATAAACGCTCCGAGCTCGTTTTAACATTATATAAATAATACCCTGCGCCCCTACCTAGATATCTTCTATACTACTTATATTAATAACATCCTAATATATAGTAATAACCTAACTAAATATTGGAAACACGTTAACTTTATCCTATAAGCCCTACATGGAGCTAGTTTATAATTATATATAGATAAATGCGAGTTCTATAAAACGGAAGTCCTATACCTTAGACTCCTTATTTCTATAAATAGTATATAAATAGACCTAAAGAAAGTTAAAGTAATTGTAAACTAGTAAGAACCCGAGAACGTTAAGGACGTAAGAGCCTTTATAGGATTTACTAATTTCTACTAACGGTTTATTAATAACTTCTCTGCCCTAGTTTCACCCCTTATAGCTCTAACCTAAAAGGAAAAAGTCTTTATCTTTAATAAGGAATGTAAAAAGGCCTTTGCCTATCTAAAAGTTATATTTACTACTGCGCCTATACTCTCATCAGGAAATTTTTTTTTAGGCACGTTGTTGCAAGCGAAAATCGGGTCTGCAAAACCTGCGTAAGTCGCGATTTGCGGCAATTCGCAGCAATTTGCT
>Ga0307515_10002449_pt1 | contig 40414 bp, 40 predicted proteins | sample 17_EM_MG_FD_194513 | JGI IMG/M metagenome (GOLD analysis project Ga0307515, IMG submission 194513) | Populus trichocarpa ectomycorrhiza microbial communities from riparian zone in the Pacific Northwest, United States - 17_EM | ecosystem: Host-associated > Plants > Roots > Unclassified | place... | reverse complement strand
GCCCCTGTCGGCCTCGCTTGCCCCTGTCGGCCTCGCCTGCCCTCATGGCGAGGAGGACGGCTCGGCACTGGTACTCGGCATTGGGCTCCGGCTTTGGCAGTCGGCATTGGGTTTTCCTTCTCTCTCTGTCATATATAAGTCCATAGTTTTCCTTCTCTTTGGATCGACAGACAATTCATCTTCTTCTCCATCTTCTCGTGTCAACAAACACCTTATACCAGTTTTTCTTGAAGTGTATGTGTCAGCATATCGGAACTCATGGTTCTCCCTCCATATTGTAACAATCTAGGTGTAGTTTCACTCAGACAAATATATATTAATCGACTGAACAAGTACGTACTTACACTGTGCACTGCCGTTCACCAGTCATCTCCTCGTTGATAGGATCAGTCCCTTGCCCTTCGCTCGAAGAATCCCCCCCTTTCTTTCCCTTGATTCTATTGTAAACCTTCGAAAGAAGTTGCTGAACCTTGCGATACCAGAATGCAAGAACTAGAGCAATGACAATTACCACAGTACTGATTGAGCCCATATACAATGCCACGGACCTAGCAGATGCATTCTTCTGTTCTCCTGACCACTCCCTCAAGTTCATACCGTATAAAGAGGTAAAGAAGCTAAGTGGTAGGAAAACAATGGTAAAAACAGTAAATATCATCATAGTCCGTCCTTGTTCCACAGATTCTTGCTGCTCCTTCCGACTGGCTTCCGTCAATGCGTGAGTTGCCTGGGCCTCATCCAAGTTTGCCTTTTTCTGTTTCAAATCGAGAAGAAACAGTAATGACTCTCTGGCACTATGAGCGTCTTTTTGGTGCTTCGTCATATCCTCTTCGAACTCATCAATCATAATCAAAGCGTCTCCAGCTGTTTCAGCAGCGCGTGGTGACACCTCCTTAACCTGTGAAATAAAGCTCCTGATCACCTTCCTTTGCTCGTAAAAAAGATGCAAAAGAATTCTCAGTTCATCCACCAGATCAGTCGCCTTCTGAAGCAGTAGCAGTTCTTCATTTATTGTCAAATGCTTATCCGGGTCCCGAACGAAGCTATTAAGTGCCGTGACGGCTCTCTCATTGGTCTCGGTTATTGTCTCTTGAAAGATGTGCTTTACACTGAAGCCATTATCCTTCTGGAATTTGGGCGACAGAAGGACAGTGACGGCATGATAGAGGCACACTGCGGTCATTTCGAGAGCATCTCGGCAAAGATCCTGGCTTTGAGTTGCGCTTTGAAGGTCGTCGTGCACCGAAGACTTCAAGTCTGCAAATGAACGGCGTTCCCGTTTCTGGGGGGCGGGATTTTGAGGAAAGAACGTAAATATCGTATCGAAAGAAGTGACCCAAACCCAGAGCTGATCAACCATTAACACTCGTTCCGGATTCTTGTGAGATACAATCTGATCGCCATCCCGGGTTTTAGTTTCAATACTGCGATAGTAAAACTGATCTAATGTCCGTCGTGGGTGGTGACAAAGATCACCCAAAACGGATATGCTGCGCAGGCGTTTCAACGGATCATGCTTTGTACGCTCGTAGTTTCCGCTCTGACCCATCGAAGAAGAAAATATTTTTTCCAATGCTGTTGAACGGTCTTTGTGTTCTTGGCGGTCAGACCAGTGCAGGTATGGCATATAGAGCGCAAGTTGCATATCCGGCCCCCCGATGAATCGCGTGCAACAGGATGGTTCCATATACCGATGGCAAAATCCTTCACCGTAGGTGTGACAACGTTCTTTATATTTCCAGTAGTCATCAGACATAATCCCCAATGGAATGTTCGGATATCGAAACGCGTGAACTCTGGATATCAAATCCTACACATAGTCAGTCAATATCCCGAAGATCTCAATCCGGCTTCCATTTACGTACCTGAGCCCAGAATCTATCATTCCCTGGAACATGGACCCAAAGGAATCCCCCTTGTAGGGAAATGTGATCCGCTTCAGAGTCTGGTTCACTCATGCTTTCAGGTCTTTTCTCCTTGATAGCAAATGTTTTAGGAGCAAGCTGGTGCAGTGCGTAGTGATTCGGTTCGAAGTCGTGGAAATAAACATCCCGTACTGACCATTTCAGTGTGACTTCTGCTATCTCTGCAGGCAGGTCTTGATCGACTGGGAAGTATTTCTGAACCAGCTCCCCGATCTCTTGTTGCTTTCTCGCTGCTGCCATTGTTTCAGCTGCATCTGCAGTCGTACCACTCGCTGAGGCCGATGAAAAAGTTCTCTGTAGACTCAAATTCCGCTTTGGTATGGCATGTTGACCGATACGATCCCTTGTAATTGACGCAATCCGCTGAATACGAATGGACTTTTGGATGCCTGGTACAACTGAGTTCTCCTGTAGGGTCGCTTCGGGGCTCTGATTGGATCTAGTCATGACACGTTCGACGAATTCTCTAATAGCAGCCTCTAGTAGCAGGTAATTGGGTTCCTTTTGATCATCGTATCTAACGAGATCTTCATGTCTTACCTCCAGCTCTAGGACTGTCTCGTTATATATGTCCATTAGGGCCGACGATTTTCCGACAGTCGTTGTCGTAAACCTAGTGGGCTTCACTGCATAAACTGACAAAATCTCATATCTGCGACAGACTTGCGAGAAATCCCTCGATAATGATTCAAGGAATGTCGACTCTGTTCCGTGACTTTCAGACCATAATCGGCAACGGATAGCCTCTTGGAGTTGCCGTGATACATCATCGAGTTCTGCATAGAGCTTTCCCTCCTGTTGAGAGCCAGGAGTGGACGGAGTTGCTATATATTGAGACGGCTTTGGCGGTTCCGGGATTTTAACTACTTGGTCGATGTTGATTGAGTTGTCAGCCGGGGGTAGCAAAATATCAGTTCCAGTGCTATCATCGAGTGATCTTGGTTTTGTAATGGGCGGTGTGGCATGTGTGTAGTAAGTATGACCGTTTGAATTTCTCCAGCCTCGGTGAGGTGTCCCTGAACTGTTTTTCAGTAATGTTAAGCCATTAGACAATTGTTATCGTACCAATAAAAATGACCCCAGCGATGTGCTTTTGCGAAAACGTCGCGTAACTCGATGGCACAGCTACGGATTGTTGCGATTCTCCAGCCGCGGTTGTCGTTGACGATACGGTAGCCAATTTTTGCGCAGAGATTATGACAGCCTGCAAAGAGTGATTGTTAGAGTGGAGCATAGAGTGTGGAGGCTGAACCTCGGCTAAGCTTACAAGCTTTGATATCAATCCACCAAATCCCTTGCCCACTAGAATGATGGATTCAACATCCTTATATTGTTAGCTAAATACGGCAGCCTTACTAGTTAAATTCATACTAATTCTTTCAGAGTCTCAAAGATACATTTCAACAGACATTTCGCGTGTCCTTTTATAAGTTGATTAAGATCTCGACCAAAGGACTCCTTCAATGCTGCAGTTTCATACTCATATAGATGAAGCCGAGTGGGACCGAGCTTGTTGGGCAGCATGTCGCGGATCCATGTTGTATTGCTTCCCTGTTTTCTCCAGACACGATTTCCGGACTGGCGAAAAGGGTCTCCCTCGAGCCCATGAACAAGTATAATGCTAGCTGTAGTTAGTAGGTTGCTTTATTGAAAAAGCAGTTTGGAAGTTTCAAGGTCATGATTTAATTGGAAACGTACTCAATCTCCTTGTCCCTTGGTGAACCATCCTGTGTGGCCGATGGTTGTATGCGGACTCGCTGCGTGGGAGTGCCTGGGACAGGAATGTTTCTGAGGTTCCCTTCCACTTTGGGTCCTTTGGGAGGCTTGTTATATGCGCTCTTTGTACCCATGCCTCGTTGTTGAGATGCGTGTCGCGCCAGTAGAGTTTGGTTTCTTTTCATTTCCGTCTTTGCCTCCACTTTCTTTCCCTCATCTTCCTTTCCCTCGTCTTCTTCCCCGTCCGCTTCCTTTTTCTCCTCTTTCGGTTCCTCCTCGTCTTTTACCTTCTCTTCCACCACCTCCTCCTGTTCCTCCCTGTCCGCATCGGCGTCATACACGGGTATTTCCGACATCGCGAGGGGTTAACCAAATGTCGCTATAAAGTCCTTGTAATTGTGAAATTACGGCCAGATTATGAAGGGTCTGCACGAAGCCGGTAGTGAATAGTCCTGAAAGAGTTGCATTTCAGAAAGGTCAGCATTGCACAGGAGTTTTTATCTTCAAAAGTATCAGCCTCAATGAGGATCCCTCTCGGAAGTGCTGACGAATGGGTTGCACAACAAAAAGTAAACGAGTGAATATGTAGTGAAACGATAAAAAATATTGGCAACTAAAAGCGGGTACGCGGCAATCCGACGAATCGGGGTGCCCGAGCAATCCTTCTTGCAATAGATCGGGGCGATCCAGAAATCTTACCACCCATCATTTATGAACTGAATTAGCAATCTGAATCATAAGAAAAAATCCTGACCTATGCGCTCGAAAAAAGGTCCCCATTGGGATCCGTTCCCGACATACTTTCTCTAGGCACACATGCCTTATGCCTTCACCGATCAGTTCACGTCAATATAGAAACTTAGTACATCAGTCTCACGATAACGCAGCTCCACGCGAAAAAGAATTAATGGTGCTGATCGCATTGAAGCACCCCCGATTGGATCGTTGCTATCTGGATTGACAATAGTATCTTGATCTTGATCCCGTTATCTATGTTTCGCTTCAGGGCTGCCTTATTGCTTGGTCCGATCTGTCATATTTGCTAGAACTTACAGTAATGATACACTACAAGGCGGCAAGACATGATTGTAAGCAATGCCCCCTAGACGTATCACCACATACCCCCCAAATTATACTTCATTCCAAAAAAGCTGCATCGACGGTTGCAGGCTTTGCTCTGCGGCGTGAAACCGACAACGACTATCAAGGCGTGTCAGTTGCCCCTCGCGCGCAAGTAAGAAGCCATATTTGGTCGCACAGCATGCATGATAACCGAAACCACACCAAATTAACACTCGAAATTCCTCCAGCACCAATTAATGTAGAAAGGTCAAATTCTGTTACAAGTTAGTAGGAGAATAATTTAGATTATGCTCTCAATCTCAAAAGGAGGCAGCATTCAAGCCATTAGTTATTGTAACAGACGAAGACATTTGCCAAGTTATATGTCCTAATTTGGTCGCTTAATTGTTACGCTCTGGAGATTCTTTCTCATTGGGACACCTTGTGCGGACATGTTCCAGCACTTGTTGGACGGCGAATCAACAGGTGCGCAACTTAAGTGGTTAATGGTAATTAGTTGGGCAGCCAGTTGCGACCACATCTTTTCGCCAATTATTACACGTACAGTACTCGCCTACATCGAGTCACTTTCTGCTATCTGACCCGTCCGATCGAACACTCGCTGGTCATGCACTTAGTACTTAGTGAAGGGTGGTCAAGGCTGATGGCAGCGCCTTAGCAGTTCATGCCCGTGCTGGGTTAGGGCTCAGTTGTTACATATCCAGTGGCAAGTGACTCAGAGTGGCAAGTGACTCAGGAGTGGCGAAGCATCAAAGTCTTCTCTCATAATTCTCTGGATATAATCGAGTCTTTCTCCTTCTCTCCACTATATCGTAGAATCAACACACGGTTCTCCCCTAAGTACTATGGTAACATCAGTAAGATACTGATATCCGAGTGATAAATCATGATAATACATCATTGTACTTCGTTCTCTAGCGCTATGGCCAGTCATTCTTTATATTTTTACGCTCGAAAATAGGGGCACATTCTGATATGGCATAAATGGCTATAGAGAAGTCGTTTTAACATTAGGTTTACCATTGTGGAGGTGCTAATGTACAGCTATCATTTATGTACATATAGCAGTGTGCCCCCTGCACGTTCAATCAATAGATGTTGTGCATTAAGTGGCCGATCAACCTGCCTATCTAGCCAAGGCTGTTCTCCTCTTCTCGCTGTAGTGTTACTGCTACTACTGCACCAGCACTTAGTGTTGGCATAGAACGATACCTCGGAGGTCTTAATTCGGAATTAAAGAGATTATTGAGGCAGAGGATGATATGATCAAGCCCATTTTTGACTATGCAGCGAAGTCATTCTCGGAATGCATGAGAGTCATTTTAGTGGGACCTAGAGCTGCTATTGCCTAATGTTGACGCTACCGAGTCTGTTTTGGTCTCTCGTGATAACTGCGGCGTGAAGCTAGTTAAAGCTCACTAAGTGACCACTAGATTGGTCATGCGGTAATCTGAGTTATACCCTGTTGGGTATTGGCCCCATTATTAGTATCTGTGCATCAGCAATCGCACACACAAACGCTGGTACATACTATCAAGGATAGAAACAAATTGTAATTTGACCATACATTCCGCCGCCTCAACTTGCTCTGAGGTACCACCACAAACCCTTGCCTAGACTCGATAACTATTGAATAAAGCACCAATTATCATCGTCATTGTTGTACCGATTTCTCTCCAGCTCCAATTGCTTTCGACGATCCTTAACACGCTTAGCATTTTCCTACCCGAACAAGAACCTGAGAATTTTTTGCCACCACTTGAGCTTCGGGGGTTTCCTCAATCTATCCAGTGCAATATTTACCTGTTCAAGCTGCTTTTCTAAGCGCTCTCTTTCTCTCCTGACCTCTTCTTCGCATCTCTGCCTCCTTCATGTTCTTGTCTTCTCTGCTCCTCTTCTTGCCTTCGGCGTTCCTGTTCATATCTGAACATCTCCTCCCATTTTTGTTTCTCTTCCCCGTGTAATCTCTCTTGCTCTTCCCTCTGTTTCTTCTCTTCTTCTCTTCGTCTCTGATACTCCTCTTCTTGCCTCTTGAAACTCTCCTCTAGCTTCCTCTGCTGTCTCTGCTGTTCTTCAATAGCCTTCTGAAGTTTCTCTCTCTCCGCTCTTCCCTCCGGCATAGCGAGACGTCCCACAGTCGTATTCTCAACTGTATGTGGCGGTTGCAGCATCTCCCCATGAACCAGCAGCAGGGTGGGAGGCTTTTCCAAAAGACTTGTAGCAATGCTCAGTGCGGCCAGCGTGTCATTATATGGTAGTCGTACGGTTCGATAAATATCGCGCCAATAGCTTCTCAAATATTCCGCTTCTCTTTTGACTTCTTTCCTGAATTTTATTGAGCCTTCCGGACTCCAGTGTGGTTCCAACCACAACATGTCCCATCGATTGGCTTCCGCAAAACGCCTCAAGAATCGACCATGTCTTCTGACTCGCGCCCATACGGACTTCACTTGTTGACTAGGGATTTGGCCCGGTGGCTTCCTTAGTCTTCGATGCCGGTGGACTCGGGCATGAGGCCGGTGGCTGGCCGCCCCCATCGGCCTCGCCTGCCCCCACCAGCCTCGCCTGCCCCCACCAGCCTCGCCTACTTCCACCCGCCTCGCCTGCCCCCATGCTGAGGAGGAGGGCTCGGCACTGGTACTCGGCTTTGGGCTCCGGCTTTGGCAGTCGGCATGGAGGTTTCCTTCTCTCTCTTTCGTATATAAGTCTATAGTTTTTCCTCTCTTTGGATCGATAGACAATTGAGTTTCTTCGTTCTTTCTTCTCAACATCACTGATGTCGTGCAGGAAGATGACGCCACGGACATGGATGTGGCTTCGTTGGGGTGCAAAGAAATAAAGGTTTGACACAATCTCGTTGAGTACGGCCAAGTTGTCGACTACCGAGTCGTCGAAACCCGGAGTATCTAGCAGCAGCATGCGCTGCGAGTTGATCTGGGTGGTATAAATTGTGGGGTGTCGGGTACCTGGATATGTGAGACCTACTGGCAGCACCGCTAAAGAAATGTTGGAGATTCCAAGTTACCAACACGATTCAAGTCCTTCACCAACCTGCGGCTCAACTCCATCCTTGTCTTTTCCTCCCAACAACTATATGAAGGTGCTCTTGCCGACGCCAGTCTTGCCCATCAGAATTAGGACTGAAACTGGATTCATTGCGCCGGAAACATCGGCTTCGGGATGGTAGTACTATGATCATATCTATTGGTTAAAGGGTACAGTTCATGTGCATAGACATTCACCTGCATGCTGGGATTGCATGGGCATAGATATATTGCATACGAGATTTCACCAATCGGAGGACAGTGAGGCATAGCGATATGATCGTTTGGTAGGCCGCCTAGATTGGTACATAGTATTGCAAAGACAGTGGCAAGATACGAGACGAGAATAGTGAGTGATGGGATCTTCATGTCAGATGTTGGAATATCAGGTGGGTATTCAACAGTTGATAACCATGATTACCGCAGCTTAGGGGGCGGGATATATACTCTGGTGGCTTCCAAACTTGTAGAGCGGCTCTTACACGTATTCCAACGCACTATGATCGAGATTTGATGGTGTTTTCGCGGAGAACGTATCGGAAAACAATCTTTAAGATGATTAACCTAAACCCTACGTGTCAAGGCTACCAATGGAGAATGGTTTCTGTATTACATGATAGGCCTCTGTCTTCTGTGGCCAGAGATGAGTCTCGTATGGCCGGAGGTGAGCCTCGTATGGCCGGAGATTACTGTCGGCCTGAAGAGTCTATACATAGATGCATACGCACGCATTCACGCTTGTACTCATATATATATATGGCCTTGTGACACTCTTAGATAATATACAATCAAGCTTCTCTAAGTATCACTATTTGAACATTCTGGACAAAAATGCCACGAGTGATCTTCCGATGCACCGGATAAACAGGAATTGTATCGCCAGGCAGCAACGCCAACGACTGCCTGCTGATCTGCGTAGCTCATGGGGTGCCACCTGTTCAACCCATCATTTCACATGCACATGCTGGTGGCGCGCTTCATGGGCAAATGAAAGGCATTTCTGTCTTTGCTGCTTAAAATGCCAAACGGCGTTTAATTAACATCAAGCACTTACTACGGTGGATGTAGAACAACTATACCGGAAGCGAAGAGTTAGATTTACCAAGTGGGTTAGTGTAGCTTCTCTAGCCTGGGCACTAGCGGAGGAACGATTAGTTCCCGCTTCGGACAGGGCTATCTATCGTATCACCGTATCTACGTCTGACCTATCAACGCAGGAGCACTTGTACGTCCTACTGTGTGAGGTTACTGGGGATACCTTTCGTAATACGTTTACCTACGGTTGGTATAACTCTATTCCTCAATGAGGCGGGGTAGTCTTAGCATTTGCGAGGTACGTTCAACCTCCAGTTGCTTCGTAATGAATCTGACGCGTAACAACTGAAAAAAAACAGTAATGAACAACAAAAACAACCGGTTCGTTTGATCGTCGTCAGGAGGGTATGGTGCGGTATGAGGCTGACGCGTAGACTTGTGGCAGGTTCATGAATTATCACACGTTCCTTCACCAACATCATCGCACTTCCTTCGATATCGCATTAATAAACTATAACTTTTTCAGCAATCCAGTATCTGATAACTACAGTTCTTCTCGCTACTCAAGGCCGCATACCTCTCCCACAAGTTTTACAGAAAAACTGCCTATATGTACAGTCAAGCCACAAAATACGCGAACGTGTTGTGAGCGGCTTAAACTGACTCTATAATGAGTCGAGATCGGCGACGCATCAAAAAGTTATTGACTTTACTAATACATTGTCATGGCGGCTAATTTGTTTGGTGCATCGAAGATCACAGCTCAATGAGTAGCTATGATATGTACGCTGTGTATTTTTGTCACATGACTGAATATGCGGGAATGTCATCCTTTCTGCCTTGTTATCTGTGCAACCCCCAACAGATCAATCCGAATCTCAAACTTAACATGAGCCCGCAGTCCTGACGTCGATGTCGAAAAATTTCTCCCTAGTTAAGTTAAGGGGTAAGTATGGTACATTTGGGTGGTTACATTGGGGATTGTGATATTGGGAAGGCTATAGCTTTGAAATTATAAACATGGCAGGTGGAGATTGAATTCCAGGTGCTGGAAAGAGTGTGTGGTGGCGAACTGTAGCTTGTCATGTAAGAAACCGTAAATTTCGGACTTACCGTGCGTATTATCAGTCGCCAGCAAAAGCTGGAAGCTAGAGCATCGCGTCTCAAGTGCAGTCGACTGAAAAGTGATAGGCGGTGAGTCAGCTAGGTTTGACCCGTTTAGGAACATCAAGAGATTAAACATACATTCGAACATTGCCGACAACATAGCTGGGGCAAGTTTCCAATAGTATTTCTTACTCTGTGGATCTGAATTCGATACTCCATCTAAAGGCGTACTACTTTGATTAGCATTCCGCACTTAATCATTCGATCACAATAGGCTAAGAACTTTGTGTATACTGCTCTGGAAGGATGTGGACGACGCAAAATAAGGGTAAATTGAATGAGTGATAGCATATGAACTTTAGTATGTCTTTCTGCATGGTGGATTGTTTAACACGCTTGCTATGACAGAGAACGGCGTCACATTCCTGAGTCGCTTCTATTTTTCCTAACTTTCGATGAGACCAGCTCCCGCCTGATTCATGCTCGATAATCTATAGGTGCGCGCTTTCCAATTTGCCGATTTTCCAACGGAAATTTACTCACCCTCACTTCTGGCGAGCTCCCAAAGTCTATGCATTGAGAAACCCTCCGAAATACGATGTGTAGATGATTTCAAATGATTTCATGCTCTACTTAGGAAGGCGAAGAATATTAACACAACTGAGTAATTGCATGCTACTAAAACTACCGAAAGAGAATTTTAAAAGTACCCCTAAGAAAGAGATAAATTCTGTTATATCTTCTTTACCTAAACGTCTCAAACAGTAGGCTGCAGACAATGTAGGAAATTGTTCCGTTGGTAGTAACATAGCTATCACGAGTACAATGAATATTTGCCAAGAAGTGGATGTCAATACTTTTTGACAGCCTAAGTAAATGTCCATTGTTTCAGCGAACATTAGAAATAGCAATTAGTATAGCAGCAGGCAAAGTAAATATGGTCTCTTCATAGAACTAGTGAGTACGGTTAAAAACCCCTCGGCTTATTCGAGTGACCATTTGAAGATTTAGAGTTTCGGTAACGCCACACACTACCGACCCCGTCCAATGAGATCGCTTCCAGGTGACAAACATCCCGACCGAACCTACTTTGCGAGTAAGTGGCGGAAGCTTTGCCGAGCAGTAAGTTACGCAAACCTGGACCAACGCAAAAATACAGTGTCCAATGTTTTGCCGTTCTTATGCCACACATCAACTTTGTGTGACCACGTGTTCAGCGATCGACGAGTGGGGTGGAGTGACGACACCGGTGCTGTGCTGTTGAACCACCCCTCCGCAGCACACGTATAAATCTTCGATTGGTGTTACCTGCGGTGGTGCTTTAAGACTATGTAAATACAATATTATATTCGACGAATCAGTCTTTAATGTAGGATGTGTGGGATACGTTACCGGCTGAAACGCTGCAGCTATTTGTCGGGTTTCCGAATTTGAGGAATGCCGTACGGCTGAAAGACTTTGTAGACGAATGAAAACCGCTGTTGGAGCGAGGCATGCAGGTAAGCTGCACGAACTAGATATGCGCGAACTTCCAGCAGTGCACAATCGCGATACAGGGTGTGAGGCGCAGTGCATACAGGAAGACCAGCAGCTGCAGGCTGCGCACACTCTTAAACTCCCCGCTTCAGCAGAAATTCGCGCATCGCAAACTTGACTTTCGACTCCATATTCTTGATCTGCGACGCTCCGTCACATTGTAACCGCACCTTACCACTCGAACGCGCCCTCCGCCGAAATAACAATGGATGCCATCTCCGGGGCCGCCAGCATCGCTGGCTTGATTTCTCTCGCAGACTTGGTTGTCAAGTACTCGAAGCTTATCGGCGTTTGGAAGGATGCACCGGAATCCGTTCGTCGGATCAAAACCTTACTAGTTTCTCTTCAACCGACAATCGCCCGGCTAGAAGAACTCCAGGCACTCTCGGAGGAAGCTTTATATACGCATGGTCTCAATATAGTAGCATTTACGGCCGACATACAGGAGCTGCAGGATTTGGTAGACGACATGTTGGATGGGACAGACAGGGTTCGGGCATGGAAGAGGACGCAATGGATGTTCGGAAGAGAGGGGCGAGCAACAGCTCTTGCGGAAAGATTGAAGTCCCATATCACGGTATTTGGACTTGTGATGGACTTGGCCAGTCAGTGAGTGTAACCGATTAATCTAGCCGACGACGTACGTACTGAACTGAAGCCTAGGAAGTCTGCAGCAGATATGAAGCTGTATATGCTCGGTGTTATCAATGCTCAATCCATACTCCAGGCGAATATGCTGGAGTTATTGGATCTTAATCGTGACACACAACGACGGCTACCGCCCGGCGGGGACTTTTTACAGCAGTCATTCACTACTAAACTACAGCCTCCCACATACGAGCTCCAATCACCGTCAACACCTCTTATTGTAAGAACACCGAAGACGGTTTTCGAGGCACTTGCAGGAAAAGCTGTATACCTGAAGGGCCATGTCCCCTCTTGCCCTTTTGCAAATAAGCCGCTGTTCGATAATACGAACTGTGATTGCATCTGGGGCCTTGGCGAATCTCGTTTCAGGAACACCAAGACAAGAACTCCTCACACTGGGCGCCAGAAAGAGAGCACATATCTTTTCGAAACGGAATTCACTACTTGGCAGACAATGTTTGGGAAATTTCGACTGCATCTTTCAGTTAAGGCTCAGAAACAGGCATGGTCGCTTTCATTTCCTACTATCACCCTTTCAAAGCAGAATATTGTACCGGACGACGCACTAGTATTCAAGCTCGCAAAAGAAGGAGATATTGAGGGAATTTTGGGGCTTTTCAGGGAAGGGCTGGCATCCCCAAATGATCGAGAACTTAATGGGACAACCCCTCTCCATGTATGTTCCAAGCCTGCAGACATCCGCTCAGATATGACTTAACTGACTACACATGATTCTAGTATGCGTTGCGTGAGGGTCAATTACAAATGGCTACGATATTAATTGACGAAGGATCTGATATCTTTGCTGAACGTCTGATGAATGATGAAATGGAAGCATTGGAAGTTTTTTTTTCTGCTGGGCGACAAACCTTAACTCCAATTGCTTTGACTACATCTCGTACGGATTTAGGCGCCGTGTTCTCTCGCATGTTGGAAAACGGCGCCGATCTGTATAATGACCCGATATATCCCGAGATACTTTTCTATGGTGCACTTAAGAGTCGGACTTTGGTACATATTCTTGCACATATTGCTGGCACCTTAATTGGTACTGACAATTTCTCCTCCAAAAACTGGCCGCGTGTGTACAATCCATATTATGCATCACTCCACTATGGCAGTCTCGACGGTTTTCAGGTTCTCATCAGCTTTGGATACCAAATAGGCACTCTGTTGGAAGTTGAACCATATTCGAGTATGTTTGAAACTCCTTCGAGTACGAGGACAGAGGGAATTTCGTATAAGACGTCAAGCAACTCCCAGCAGACTGAATGGCCCCATTGTATATTTCAAATACCACGAACGGGCTGGGTGGCGCTGCATGTCATTCTCTCAGGAGACTGGTGTGAAGATACAACGAATTCAGACGCGTCTAGTTTCTGTGAGCTGATAGTATTTCTTATAAACTCCGGAGCCGATCCAAAAGCTCCCGAAAACGGAGTAACGCCAACAGAACTGGTTTGGAATGGTGGAGAGGAAGACTGTGCTACCGTGCAAAGGAGGGTTGTATTGTGGTATCGGGCATTAAGAAGCTGTGGTCTGAACCCACAAGATTACGATTCAGATTATGATTCCCGCTTCGACAAGGTGTCAGAAGGTTGCCACTTTTGTTTGCGAATCAGTGAAACTAACGACACGTCCGAGTTTGTGGCTTGCCCGTGGTGTTTTGGCGATCTCTATAGCCTCCAATCTTATAACGACGAATGGTGCACCGAACACAACCTATCCGAACGCTATCCACCAGCAAGGCACCATGTTGGAAGCACAAGCTCTGGAACGCGCACCGGCCGCTCTATGCATCCGTGCTGTTCGGCTGTTTGCTCAAGACACATTGTCAAGGCCACAAAGAGTGGATTACTCCTTCCTGTAAATAGTGGGGCACAGATGAGGCGTTATCGAGAACAGCTGGACAATGACTTGTATTCAAACTGGTATTATAGTCTGGAATGGATCGAGGACGAGACCCAAGAGAGCAAAGATGGTGAAGGAACAGGTGGGAGCAAAGACGGCGATGATGAAGAAGAAGGCTTTCATGACGCATTGGAGTTGATCTAGGTTTTATTCTCGGAGTGTGTAATTTTTTGCAACAGCATGTGAAGACATTGCAGCAAAGTTCCTATGCACGTGATATAACTGGTCATGTAGTCATTGTATCATCCAAAATGTAAATTGATGTTACAATTTAAGCGCTGTTTATTTAAAACATTAAAAGATGCAGAAATTCGTGAAGTAGGGGATGCCTGTTACGGATGGCAAATAACAATGCAAACATGTGGTGGATGGCAGCGCATCCAAGCAATCAGTGTCTCTCCAGAGTCGGCTTGCATTGGTCCGTGCCCACCTCCGGCTTCCCTACTAAATGGGAACAACACTAACCACCAACGCCGCAGCTATTAGACGATAGGGAGATAGCACTAACGGATTGGCATGAAGTAACGTTTCGCAATGTGATAATCCCGTTTGGCCCCCACGTTAAGCACAACCCCGATTGTGGCGAGTCCTGGGAACAGAATTTGTCGCGGTAAATGGTATCATGCAGGAACTAATCTGTCCAATATTTCCATGTCTCCTCAGCTAGCATAATTCGGAAAGTGGAATTCGGAGATCAGCACTTAGCACCTATAGAATCTGATTGCTTTAACACTACAGCTTAGGTTGCTCTCCTGATTGTCTTTCACTTGCTTACTTAGCTGCAGGGTTGACAAACAACTTCGCATCCTGCGATGGCGCAAAAATTGTCGGCTACGCACTTTCGCGAAAGGATAGGAGGTACAATCCAAAAAATAACCAGTTAGTATGTATTCAATTTGAAATGCAGTCAAATAACCGCTGCCGGTGCTTCCAAAACTCGAGCAGGTTCTCGTTCAGTACAGCGATATGTAAAACTTCCCAAGAAAGATCTTTCCAGAGACCCCGGGTATCAGTTAGATTTTATTCCTACGTGAAGTTTTTACGCATTCTTCAATCGTATAAACGCTCGGAATGCCATATATATGGGGAAATATCTGAGTATCAGAAAATTCCAGCACACTGAAATTTTGAAGACAGATGTGCCATCATCGCTGCAGTGTTTTCTGTCACTTGTTTGGCGTTGAATGAGTCTTACTCGGATGTGAAGATGGAGTGGTTAGCTACAATTTTGCTGCAGAAGTTGTCATCCGCAATGCTGTTGATAATCCGTAACGTGGCGGTGACAGCGACAAGGACGTCATAAGATGCTTGCAACACCTGTGATATAACATAGGTATGAGAGAAGCTACGGTACATATGTTGACGATATTCCATTCTAGGCTCGGTCGTAAGAGATGTAGAAACTGGGTGTCCGTCCACAGTGGAAGGGCCTTAACTATAACTTTCCGAACTGAGAAGTATAAGCCAGTGTTAACGATCTCAATCCTAAAATTTTAGCAGCATGTAGTGTATGCTTTGTTGATTCTTAAATGCAAATATGAATCATTATTGCTATAATATCATGTTCAGGCACTCGGAACTTGCTCCATGTACTCTGTTGCAGCAATAAATCTCAGCCTTTGTATGGCTTACTGGGCTGGTATTCATACGTGCTGATGGCATTCAGCCGTGTCTATACCTAGATAAGTGCGTACGCATTCGTACATGTACTACCGTATATATATAAGCCCTCTGTAGCCTCTTTAGGTAGTGCAATCATTAATTTCAACATACTCTACTCTAGATCTAAGTATTATCGTGAAGCTAGAGTTATTTGGTTATCAATTTAGTCTCCGAGCACTAAAACCGAATTACCACTCAGTCACCACGAGACGTCGGTCAACTGTAGCCTCGAAGTCATGACACTAAGACTGGCCGACTTGGTAAATTACCAGCCCAAAACCAGTGCTAAGTCTTGTCACCGAACAATTCAAAGTCTTCTGTCTCATGTTTCTCGGAGATGTCGGTGATGACGCCGGTGGTCGGGTTTGAAACTATCGGTGGTGGGCCTGAAAATCTGATTAATATGAAATTGCGCAATTGGTACGGCTAGAAGTTTCCTTGGACTTTGTGCCTATAGGGCACTACAGTCTCGAGACTTGCAAATCTCAATGGAAAAAAACGGAGAGAATACCGATATTTTATGCGGTACCCAGGCCTATCACCAGCAACACTGCAAATAAATGTAGCAGATATCTACTTCTAGTAGCTGCCGGTTCCCTATAGGTACCCGCACTAGGCCGTTGGGAAGAAGAAAATCCTCAGACAGACCAAGCTACAGTATGATGCCCGGGACGGGACGGCGATGTCGGATCCGAAAGAATGTAGTCGTCTCGGACCGTTGAGACTTCTGAACCGTATCAATCCGGTATCTGACCTTGATAGAAACTGACGTGTTATTCATCTCCTGTTGAATCCAGACTGTCCGGGGGAATCACGATTGAAGGGCTATATCCGCACGATAAACAACTGTCTGAGTATTTACCAAGTCAGACCTTAATAAGATCGGAATTAAGTGCCACTGATTGTAGTTTTAGTTCGAATGACCCTGCTCACGTTAATGAAGCGTAATCAGCTGTGCAGGATATGAGAGAAAATTAAGAGAAGATGCGGTATTTATTGAGGGTGGTCAAATAGGAGTGGCGGCATAGGAGTTTCGTTTACATTTCACTGGTTCACAAAAAAAACTGGGCAAGGATGGCTCTTAGAAACTTATTTGTATAATATAGAGCAAACGCTGCAGAACGCCGTAACCACCTCCTCCCTTGTGCATTTGTGGACGGTTGAAACACAATCAATATGTTACTCGGATACTGACTATCTAGTAGTCCTCTGCTTAGACTAGTTTATTGTACTTTCAAGCAGCCAGACAGATTTCGGAACGAGTATTTTCTACCTTCGAATTCGGCCCTGAACATTTATTGCTAGGGTTATAAAGCCCTGCAGGTACCCAGTAGTGCGGGTTCCCATCCTCACACGCACGGTACTGTATATTATGGCCGGAGAAAAAATTTTGATTAACCGTAACCGGATATGCCAGTTGCCGTTGTTGTCACTACTTGTCTCTTGTGAATTACCTATTGGCGGGTACCAAGAATACGAATTGTAATACCGACTAATAGTAGCAGGGTTAGTGTTAGCCTTTACATGCGCGGCCGCATTTGTCACTCATTACCAAAACGTCCACCCCAAACCTCTGAACTTTTGCATATTATACGCCTATGCTAAGCGGTAAGGACTTCTGTGACCGGGGTACAAACATACCTCCAACTTTTGAACGTGCTTTTTCCCCGTCTTCTTTCGGTACAATAACTATCTATGAGTGGCGGTAACCACCTGTAGTGAGTATTGAGGCATTGCCTACCTCACTACGTTCAGGGTACTGCATCCTAACCCATCTTGTTTGGCGTGCTGCGTGGTACACCCCCGTGCAATCTTAGTAACTACCGGGAGCCCCGGATTCCAGGTTTCACCATGTTCTAAGTTCCCTTTTCCGCTTGGATTCATTGAGTCTTCCTTACAAGCAAGCATTTGGAAGTTGCCTCTTCCGGATCGAAGTTTATGCGCTTCCACCTCAGCAAACAACAATACGCTGGTATCTGTAACAGAATGGCAGCATTGTGCTTCTCCAGCAAGACTTCCAGAATCGCATGCAAGGATCATTACCAAACCAACCTACCGATATTGATATTACACGCGAAAGAGTGTATACAAACAGGCCAGCTCACGATTTAGCCCCCGGGGGATAAAACAGCAGCTGTTCTATTGTGACGAGATATCCATGGCCCTATTCCCCAGTCTCCGGTGAATTGCGAATGATGTTGGATGATGCGGGAAAGGGCTTTTGATGTAAGAATCATGATGTGCAGCAGTTATCTTATAGGCTCGTCTTTGCCGACTGTTCTTTTCCTCTACCGAAAAACTACAGTTGTTACCTGTCCGAGGTGAAGCATGCTATCTGAGACAGCTAACACCCAAACCTCGGACGACAAACAGTTTTGAGATAAACCCGAGAGCGGAGACTATGAAGTCAGAAAATGCAGTCGTTGATGGGTATATACTGCCTTTTTTCTTAACCGAGGAAGAAAGGCCGGATGTCAGGCTTAAAATTCGCGGGGTGGGGGCAGGAGTTCTCAACCGTTGTCCGGCACGGCTCGGGCCGTGTAGGATAGCGGATTCAGCCGAGCTTCAACTCTATTTCGGTTCCGACACATCAGAGCAAGGATCTTGCGCTATTAACTCTCCTGAACGAAGTCCCGTGAAAGCTGCTTCGGCTGATTTGTGGAACTTCCTTGTTGGCGTCGATTTGCATCCTCGCCACATGACCGACACAAATCACACGAATGCGATAAAGTTGGGACATACCAAGAAGGTCACTTTAAACTTTCGTGAAACTTTAAATTCTTGATTTTGTTACCACACACGGTAACTTTTTAGCCGCCAACCTCTTTGAGAGCTATGTTCTAAGCAAGTGAATACAATATTTCGTAGTAACACAGATAACTAGCGATCAGAGTAAAACTCCAGGACTTGATTCTGAGGCAATATCTGGTGAGGCAAGAGGCCATAAACCGAAAGCAACCGCCGCATTTCCGCCGCACTTCCATCCAAAGAAAATATAACAACGCCGGCTTTCACCCGACACTCCCATACTGGACCCACCACTATTTCACAGCAAGATCGAGTAAGATGTCGGGATATTAAGGTACAACCTAAACTCCGGATCATCTCCAGGCTCCATATTCTTGGCGCAACGCCCTCTCCCCCGATGCACGCCTTCTATTGCAATGGTGTTGTGGTTTACTATATCTGCAATATTCGTTGAGTGAGGACAGTATGGGTTTAATACCACCCTTGGATAAAGGTAGTGATTCTATGGAGTGCGTGGCTTGGCGCAAATGCTCATCCCGCCATATCTGAAAAGCTCCCCAGTACTACACAACCCAACATTGAGTATTGAGATCGAAACCTTGGGACAGTTATCTAGTCACTGACTGAGAGTTCTTATTAAATTTGACTGTTATTTAATGCGTTGGCAGGCACATCCACCGATGCAAAGTGTTGCGACGTTACCGACGTACAACAGAAATACGATGTACCCACTACTCTCCTATTCTGCGGGGGTCACATAGCATGTACGACAACGTTTCGAAAAATATGGTATCTCTTTTTGTTGTTTGATTTGTCGAGCGTTGGGAGTTATTTTAAGCGTCAGCATGACAAAAATCAATTTGTTGACTATATATAACACTTCATGTCCACCTTTCTATAACGAAAAGTGTGGTATGATAAAAGCAAACAAAAACGACAAGCGTGGCGGTGCATCGGCTTAGCAAGACGCCACACGACATATCATCTGTATATCTTCACAACGGTTTCACATCACCCCACCTCCACCGCCATCGCTATCATGTCGGAAAACCCAACTCACTCACCCTCTAGTATTGATGTCGGCACTTTCACGATATTAGAGCCAGCCGCAGACGTCGATGGTTTGATGCAATCCTACAATGATAATATTCCGTTGCTCTCGATTACCGTCGCCGATAGGTCCACCCCACCATACCCCGCAGATATGAAGGATGCTTTAATTCAACCTAATGAGAACAATTCTCCGTCACAACCGCCGCGTACAAAGCACTGGCGCAAGGGCTGGTGGGCCGGAGTCAGAATTTTCGCAATCTTAACGACTTGCATCTTCGCCCTTAACTTGATTATAACAATATACATGCTTGCAAAGTATGGCACAGGCAATGCCGGCTCGGTGGTAGTCTACAAAGGCCAGTGCAAGAAAACACAGACGTACTCGCTGTGGCTCCATTTCGCCATTAACGCCATCTCCACGGGTTTGCTCGCCGCTGGCAACTACACCATGCAGGCCCTGATCTCGCCGACGAGGGACGAGATCAATAAGAGTCATAAGAATAATGACTGGGTGGAAATCGGCGTGATAAGCTTCCGGAATCTACGACGGATCAGTATGGATCGCGTAGTGCTGTGGTGGTTGCTTGCGCTCAGCTCTGTTCCGTTGCATCTGCTGTGAGTGTGCAGCTTCCTTACAATGATCACTATTAATATGGCGTATAGATTCAATTCGGTGGTGTTTACGACAGTCGCGACGAATGCCTATACCGGTGTGGTCGCTCCAGAATCGTTTCTTGTCCAACCATCGTACACAATGCCAGATGATTGCACCTACGGCTGTAACAGCGTCTTCGGGTCCACAATGTTCAATGACCGTGTCAAGTACATCCACACACACGCAAATTCGTTCAAGCGGTTGGAGAAGGTCGACTGCATAAGGGCATATGGCCAGAGCTTCATAACAACACACCACGACCTGGTCCTGGTCACCTCCAACAACAGTCTGACAGTCTCTGGGAATAGCGGTGGAGAGCCGGTGGTGATACCGTTCGAAATTTATTTCCACACCAACGTCAACAACGCCCGCTTCTACTCGTGGATATGCGGCCCGGAGGTTGAGTGGTGCGACATCCGAAACGTGATAGACAAAGTGAAGTCGTCGGAATGGAGAGTCGAAGACCAGCCCATTGAGTACTGTCTCGCCGAATCTGTGCCAGAGCAGTGTACATTGAATTTCAACACCTCCATCATGATCGCCACGCTGATGTGCAACATCATTAAGGCCGTGTGTATGTACTGCGCCTTGTTCCGGTACAAGCGGACGGGGCCTTCAGTACTACTGACCACTCTCGGTGATGCAGCAGAATCTTTCTTGAGATCCCCGGATGAAACTACAACAGGACTTTGCATCGCGGCAAAGAAGACCTTCTGTGGCAAAACGGCTTGGGCGAACCTACCGCGACCTCAGCAGTGGACTGATGAACAATACCGCTGGTTTCATGCTGCGCCGAGAAAGCTCTGGGTGTCAGCCACTGTTGTGTAACATCTCCTTCCCATCCTGCTTCTACATCCACTCATAACTGATTCCCATCCTCACAGTACTCTCCTCGGCATCCTTGTCACCGGTACTTTGCTTGCTCTTGCGCTGGTCCAGCTCTCCGAAGCACTCCACTCTATCCCCGGTTTTGCATACTTAATTCACCTTGGTGTTGGCACTCCCAGCGCCTTCACCCTCGTCGACTCGCGGCTCATACCTAACACCACCATCTCCATAATCATCCTCGCCAACCTACCACAGACGATCTATTCCCTTCTCTACCTCAGCTACAACGCTATCCTCACGCGTATGTTCGCCTCGCTCGAATGGAGCAAATACTCGACCAAGTACGCAGGGCTCCGTACTTCCTGGGCACATGGCCAGCAGCGCAGTACCCTCTTGTTGCAGCTCCCATATCATTATGCAATCCCGTTCATGGTGCTGTCATTGCTTCTGCACTGGATGATCTCTTCAAGTCTGTTTTTTGTCAAAGCTCGCGTGTTTGTGCACGGAGTCGAGCAGGTGTATACAGGGGGTGATAACAGAGGAAACAAGACGTTTGAGACGCTAGGGTACTCGCCAATCGCGATTATTGTAAGTATGTTCTTGGCGGCGGTGATGATGGCGGCAGTGCTGGGACATGCACGTAGGCGGTATAGACCGGGGATGCCGTTTGCCGCAGCGTGCAGTGCGGCAATCAGTGCGGCGTGTCATGCAGATCACGGGGATGCGATTTTCGATAAGATGGTGAAGTGGGGGGACGTAAACGAAACGGGGGATGTTGGGCATTGCACGTTTGGAGTGGCTGATGTCCATGGGTTAGAGAAGGGTAAATTGTATGCCTGAGACGATTGAGTCATAGTAGTATTTACAAGTGGATAAACTGCAGCGGCTTATACATTGCAACCGAAAGTGACTGAAAGTGGCTATTCATTCTTTTTGCACTTAGGATTTCTTAGGTTGGGTAAAGCATAGGTATCAATTCCTGGGATTCGTATTGCTGGGTGACACACGCGACCTACTGCCTCGCGGTAAAACGCTGCTGCGGCGTTTCGTACTTGACAGTTACACCTCCACAGAATACCCAAGACGAACGCTATTACCTCACCTTAACTCAACCTCCTACTTACTCACCAAAATGTCTTACCCACGGCTATAATGCCGTGCCACGTTGTACAACTTTAATCTTTCCTGCAAGGCAGGGCGCTAGGCGCCTAATAATTGAACTTCATCGCCAGTGCCAGTAAAAATTTGCCAAAGTTTGACACTACATAGTACTATCTTCATTTTCAGTTGTACGGAGAAGGGACTATGACGACATCTCTCCTTGGTAGTAGCGCTGTAGCATTTTGAAGCCTATCCGCAGCACTATGATGTGGCTATTGAGTGGGATTTTAAAAGAATATTCCGTGGCATTCTCGGGCTGATTATTGGAGACAGAGTATCCGCAAAATTAGTTCGCACTTGAAGCTTGGTCTGGTATGCCTTTCTAAATCTTGCACACGGTTGCTTAGCCGACCTACAGGCCATGTGGGGTACGCTGAGTTATGGCGCGGCTTACACTATGCAGGTTTGAGCCATTTTAAATAGTTTGCAATCCCAGTGCCATATGCCCTCTGTTATCACCATTGGTATCCGCAATCTATGCCATTAGGATTTGATAAGTGCCTATGTAAGCTATATCTTCTTGGTCTCCGCCACCCAGCACCTCATCAAACCGCTGCAAGTATTATACTAAGTGTCAACAACATATACCTACAGAGTGTACTCGGATAAAAGGTACGCCCCCAGTTGAATATATGGAAAGATTTCGGGTATTAAAAGTCTCACAAACCATATGCATTAAATTACCTGTTTCAGCAGGTAGCTTACTGAATATAGTGCCTCTTACCGGGTATTAACGCACTAGCCCAATCAAGGGCGTTCCTTTTATCCGAGTACCTACAGTAATTCTTTTCTCGTTCACCCACTTTAAAGCTCGCGGGCAGGTTTCGTTCTCAGGCTGGGAGCGGGAAAGCCTACGTAGTTACCGGGAATGATTATCCGTAGGAATATTTCCTGACCTGAAATTTTGAAAAAGAAACTGAAACTCTGCACACACATCTCTATTAAGTTTGACAGACTATTTAACTATCTTTATACAACGCGATGGTGATATAACGACATCTCTTTGAGTCAGACAGTATCTTACTCACTTTATTGACCATTGGGAAGCACATCATATTCTGTGAACGTCTGACGCACTAAATTTACCGCGCTTATAAGCGATTAATAATCAGTAAGATTCCCCAGACGACCTCCTTAGACCTAACGTCGACTGCTGACGGTTGCAACTTCACTTCGCTTCACCCCACCCATCGCTCCCATGTCTGAGGATCCAACTCCCTCGCACTTAGATCCCCATGCCGACACCTCGACGCCGTCAAAGGCACCAGACCCGGAGGATCCTCTGATGCAACGGAAGGGGTCCGTATCCCCGCAGAGAGATCGCACGTCGCACTGGCGCAAGGGCTGGCGAGCGGGTATCCGGCTCTGCGCAATTTTCACGACATGCATCTTTGCTTTCAACATGATCATCTCGATATACGTGCTGGCAAAGCAGGGAAGCGGCAGCGCGGGGAACGGAACAGTGGTTATGTACACCGGCAAGTGCAAGACGACGAAGCGTTTCTCGCTATGGCTGCATTTTGGCATCAACGCTGTATCTACGTGCTTGCTTGGAGCGGGGAACTACACCATGCAAGTCCTAAACTCACCGACTAGGGAGGAAATTAATAAGCGCCACGCGTGCAGCCGTTGGGTGGAAATTGGCGTGCCCAGCTTTCGGAATCTACGGTGGATTAGTAAGAGACGGGTAGTACTGTGGTGGCTTCTTGCGCTTAGCTCCGTTCCGCTGCATCTGTTGTGAGTTCCTGAGTGTCTTGCACACCGTTGTAGTAGCTACTGACGGACTTTCCAGATTCAACTCGGTGGTGTTTACGTCCGTTGGGACAAATCTCTACTCCGGTATTGTGGCACCGAAAGCGTTTCTTGAAAGATCGTCGTACTATATCACATCGTGCATGTACGGTTGCAACTACAGCCAGTCTGACCCCATTCAGAATACCGATTGGAAAGACCGCGTCGAATATATCCGCACCCACGCGAGTTCCTTTGAGCGGTTGGAGAATGCTGCCTGCATACGGAAATACGGCCAGAGCTTCATCTCCGACTACCATGACCTGATCTTGGTCACCTCCAACAACAGCCTCACAGTATCTGGACGTAGCGGTGCGAATCCGGTGGTAATACCTTTCGACATCTACCTGAATACCAACAACGCCCGCTTATACGAGTGGATCTGTGGTTTCGTGGGGAAGTGGTGCGACACCCGACAAGTTGCCGAAAACGTAAAGTCCTCGGGGTGGGAAGTCAATGGTCAGCCCATCGAATACTGCCTGGCGGAACCCTGGCCGGAAGAGTGCACCTTATCATTCAACGCCTCCATCATGCTCATCACTCTAATCTGCAACATCATCAAGGTAGTGTGTATGTACTGCACCTTGCTACAGTTCAAGGAATCGAAGCGTACGCAACTACTGGTTACCCTCGGCGATGCAGCGGAATCATTTTTGAAGTACCCTGATTCAACCACGGCAGGACTCTGCATTGCACCCGGCAAAGCCTTTAAGGACAGCAAAAACTGGGAGAACATACAACGACCTCAAAAGTGGGCTGGACGTGAAACCCGGTGGTTTCAGGCTGCCCCGATATGGCTCTGGGTATGCGTCACTTGTGTGTAAGATCGCCCCTCCTCCGACAGATTCCCGTGGCTAATATGCACGCACACAGAACCCTCCTTGGCATCATTGTCACTGGCCTCCTGCTCATTTTTGTGCGAGCCCAACTTTACGGAGCATTTGACAGTTCTGCACCAACATTGTCTCAATACTGGCGTTTCGGCATTGGCTCCACCGATGTACTCACCCTGGTTGACGTGGGCCATATCCCACGTGGTACGCTTCCTTTAATTATCCTCGCCAATCTTCCGCAAGCAATATATTCTCTCCTATACCTCAGCTACAATGCCGCCCTGACACGCATGTTCGCCTCACGAGAATGGAGCCTCTACGCCTCCAAGCCTAAGGCTGGACTCCGCACCTCCTGGGCAGTTGGCCAGCAGCGCAGTACCTATTTTCTGCAGCTCCCGTTGCGATATGCGATTCCGTTCATGACACTATCACTAGTCCTCCACTGGATGATCTCCCAAAGTCTCTTTTATGTCGCGGTTCGTGTGCTTGTGCATAGTGTCGAGCGGCCATATACTGGTGGTAAGGACAGGGGAAACCAATCGTTTGAAACACTGGGGTATTCGCCGATAGCTATCATTATGAGCATGATCACGGCGGCTGTGATGATGGTGGCGGTGGTAGGACATGCGGGGAGGAAGTACGCGCCGGGAATGCTATTTGCGGCGGCGTCTAGTGCTGCAATCAGCGCGGCTTGTCATTCTGAGGACGGTGCTGAAATTTATGACAAGGCGGTGAAGTGGGGAGTTGTCGGTGTAAGGGAGGGGGTTGGGCATTGTACTTTTGGTAAAGGCGAGGTGGGTGAGCTGGAGAAAGAAGAACAATATGCTTAATGTGATTTAAGTCTCAGTGAAACAAGTTGATAAACCGCACAATTGGTTGGTACGTTGTAGACGAGAGCGACTGGAAACAAATAACTGCTATGCGGGGTGACCCCTGGGGTGGGCTGTATTATGCGGCATAACATTCCGTTCCAAAGTTTATGTGGGATGATCGTTACTCAGAAGCCAAAAAAAACGTGACAAATAGTCGCGAATAAGGCTATCGAATTCCCAGGTGGGGCTCAAGTGGTTGAAACATAATTTGTGGTCGTAGGTGTGTAGTGAGAATAGAATGGGTGGAGTTGCAGCATACCAAAAAAACATGGGTAGTAATCACCTTGAGTTGTTGCGTATTCAATGACAACTCATTAGTTTTATTACTGGAACCAACCACGATCGCTAAAAATCACCACCACATCGAGAATATGGCTAAAAAACCTGCCATCACACTTCAGATACTTAAATATCTAAACTTAGACAGATCAAATTTAGATTTTTAGTGGGGTTACTTTGCTTAATAGAATATCGTTAGTCATACCACATAAATACCAAGAATTCATAGGGTTATGCTACATAAAGCTTTGTGTTAAGGGTTACACTTGTCTCGAGCCCAGACTACAAATATTGATGTGGTGCTACCACTCCGTACCCCATCATTCTTCGTCTGGTAGTAAACAAGGCTAGTAGAACATCAAAATATCAACCTCTTTTAATAGAATAGTGCATAGTATAATTAGGAAGAGTGTAAGCATTACAGATAGTGCCATTTTATTGGAACAGAAAATGGTTTACAGTTGACCTAGAGTGTCAAAATTCAAGGTAGGAGCTCACTCAATCCAGAGATCTGAGGACGCTTCGGTAACAGCAGAGATCAAAAACAGACACAAGGTCTATATGGTGTAGTGCTTAAGTACCATCGGCAAAAGTGCAAATCGACTATCCCTTTGCCGGTAACCGGGTTTGGGCCCATAGATGGACCCACTTTTAAAATACACATTACACAATGATAATCCAACCAAATGCCCCCAGAATAAATAAAAATCCTCCTCAAATGGTGAAATTCATAAAAACAATTTTGTTTGGGTGTGAAACACAAAGCCTCATTGCAGTCCTCACACTTTATGCTGGTTTTCATGCCTTCTCCACTACCACCCTGACTTCTTCTCCACCTGTAAAGGAAACAATCTGCTCTACTCTCCATTCAAAGTGGGGAATGCATTCATAGTACCTTTCAGCAGAGGGGAAGGGTCGTGTGCTTGGTATCAAGCGTGGTTGGCAGTGGGGACAAGGCCGATTGTGTGGTGGGAGCCAACCGAGTGATGTTTTGTAAAGCCAGAATGTGGAGGGAACTTTTCATTGTTGATGGACTTCCAGCATACAGAAGATTGCGCACAATGCAGAGATGGAAGTCAATGTGCACCATACTGCACTCTTGATTTGCTAGAAGATCTTGATAAAATTATAAGGCTAGCAATAGAGCCAGCAAGGCAAGCCTTCAGGAGTTTCAGCTGGTGAATTGTAGGGAGACACATGGAAGAAGCGGTGGATCTCCTGAAAGTAAGTCTTGCTAAGGTATACTGCTGGTGATGATCAATCCTTGGAAAGGTAAACTCCATCCTTCATCAGGCAATGCTCAGGAGAAACTCCAATAAGATTCATATGACTTTGAATTGCCTGTGAGAGATAAAGCTCCTAAGCAGTAACTGGCTGTCAGGAATGCTGCCACTCCTTCTCTGGCCCAAGACGCTGCTGCTGGGCATAGGAATTGGTGTTGGCTACAAGCTGTTCTTAATGGAGTTGGTAAAACAGAGAATGCAGAGTGAAATCAGAGTAATGCCATGCAGCTGAGAGAGCGAGATGGGTGATCAGTTCCATGCTTTCTACGTGGGGACATTTAGTTGTAGAGAGTCGAATGTGGAAAGCTCAGGAAGATTTGTCAAATTTTGAATCGGTTTTTTGGACAGTTTCTGATGCTGCTTGGCCAGGTGATCAGCTGTGATTGATTGGCTGGCTCAGTATATGCTTCATCTAAGGAGCTATAATTATCGTCAAGGGTTGAGAATTGGAGGTGAAGCTTCAGTAGTGGGTGATGACATGTCAGCGATAATCACAGGTCGGTGCAATACCACTGTAGGTGTTGGTTGTGGTTGGGAGGAGGTGTGCATTGAACCAGAGTGATAGTCCATGATGCGATGCTTGGCACTTTGTTTTGTAACATTTGTTGGTGAGGATGGTGGACATGAGAGAATAAGTGGTGGGGGTACATAGTTGACATTAGGATTCCGAAGTCTGATGGCTTCTCTGCTCATTGTTGTTGTGGTGTGGTACATGGAAAGTGGAAAGGTGGTTGCTGCTAGGCTAGAGGATGGTACTCTTATAATCTCCAAAGTACTGATATTTATATGCAACTCAGCACCACAGAACATGTCACACTGCTACAAGAATTCATAAATCAAAGCTTCTACTAGATATCTTTCAGTTCATAATATTCGAGGGGGGGGTGTAAGTGGGTGGCTGTGTTGTTATAAGCGACTAGGCGCAGCACGCGAAAGTGGGCCCATTCGTGGGCCCGCTACCAGCAAAGGGATAGGCTGTGCTACGTTCACCCGTGCACACGCTCAGCTCATAGCAAGCTTCCCATAGAACCCTGCGCAACGCGCAGTCTATAGTCATCTATAGTCGATGCATAGAGATGTGCGCGTGGGCCTATGGAACTATATACGTCTGGCGGCTGGAGATGGACCTATACCTGTCTTTACTGCCTGCAGTCTTCGCTGTTATACCGGTACTGTACACACAATCGCTGAGAGTCCGCTTGAGAGCCCGCTTAAAAGCCTGATTGATAGCCCGCTTGATAGCCTGCTTGAGAGCCGCACTTGAGAGCCGCACTTGAGAGCCGCGCTTGAGAGAGCCGCGCTTCGGGAAGAGTAGAGTTTTCCACGGGAAGCTGTTGGCCGATGGAAAACTCTGAGTTTGTGGAAGCTTTGGCTAATAGAAAGCTCTAAGTCTGTGGAAGCTGTGACGCTGACGTTGACGTAGCCAACCTACTTGCCTAAGTACTTCTGGTACTATGATCACCATCACCAACACCATCATCATTGCCATCGCCATGGCCATCATCACCATCAGCCTCCGACTGAATACGCACACCTACGCCCACAATCGATGGGAAGCAAGCAGCAGATTCCGCTAGAAAATCTGAGTCAGAGATCTACTCTTCCCAAGATCCAATTGTCCACCTTTCCTGCCGAATCTAAGGTTGCAATTGTCAACACCATGATTGTGAGGCATTGTGAGATCTTGTCGCGATGGCCGCGCTAAAGATAAGGCTCAGACTATGATATCAACCGATGTCATGATTTTGGCCACCATACACCGCCCGCCACCCGCCACCTGCCACCTGGCACATGCTACACGCCACACGCCGCCCGCCAAACACTGCCTGCTACATGCCACCTGCCTCACACCTCCCGGTGCCTGGCGCCTGCAACTTAGCAAGTCTCTGGGTCGAGCATGCAGGAGCATACAAGGGAGCATATAGTCAAGTGAGATTGGGAGTGTCTTGCCTCTTATGAGTGTATTTGTGAGCGTAGAGCCAAGTAGGCCGGGAGTGTGCCATCGAGTGCAATTGGGAGCGTACTTGAGAGCGTGTTCGGGAGTGTACTTGAGAGCGTACTTGGGAGGTACTTGAGAGCGACTCGGAGGTGTACTTGGGAGTGTCTTGAGAGCTTACTTGGGAGCGTATAGTCAAGCAGGCTGGGAGTGTGCAATCGAGTGCAATCGGGAGCGTACTTGAGAGCGTACTCGGAGGTGTACTTGGGAGCATACTCGGAGGTACTTGGGAGCGTACTCGGAGGTGCACTTGGGAGCGTCTTGAGAGCTTACTTGGGAGCGTACAGTCAAGCAGGCTGGAAGTGTGCAATCCAGTGCAATCAGGATTATACTTCGGAATGTACTTGGGAGCGTGCAATGAAGTGCATTTGGCAGCTTGGTTTCAAGTTTGTTATATGCAGCGTGATGTATAGTATCAAGCGCGCATAATCGCATGTGTATTATAGTAATCTAGTTAACGTGCAGGTCCATAGGACCTCATAGTGCCACACGTCAAATATGCTACGGATTACCATCCCAGAAACAGCTTCTCTATGAGCTGTGCGTCACGCATAGCCATTTTTCCCGGTGACATCTCTATGCCCTGCTTTGCATGTTCTATTTGAAGCTAAAGAGCCTAACAGCACCTGTTACATATCCTGTGGCAAGTGACTCAGAATGGCGAGTGGCGAAGCATCAAAGTTTTCTCTCATAATTCTCTGTATATAAATCGAGTCTTTTTCTCCTCTCCTTCTCTTCACCATATCATAGAATCAACACACGGTTCTCCCCTAAGTACTTTAGCAACAGCACCATATTCTCCACTCATGAGTGATACTGTATGAACGGCCAAGACTTTATCAAAAGGTCAGCTCTCTGCTGACTACGCAGAACCGCTCTTGCTTCCAGGTACAGGCACCTCGAGAGAGGGAAAAGCAATCCTTAAGTATGATATCCAAGAGCTTGCGTATTATCATAATGATAGTTGTTACTCTGAGTGCTGACTTTATGTGAGGATATATTGTACTGAACAGTGAAATGCAGAGAAGCCAACCATCACCATGGCGCTCTCAACAACCACCTTACTTAATGAGTTGGATCATGTGCACATATAATATTGTACCACAGCTCTATCACATATAGGGTTACGCTGAGAGAATGGAGGAGGATTCCACGCCTCTAGCTCAGGTGGGTATACTTCTAGATGGTAGCTGACGAGAAGATGATGCTTGGCGCTACCGGATGGGCACGAGACAAGGGTTACGCTACATAATGTCATTCTGCATAATAGCTGAACCAAACAAATATATTCTGTTTTCACCCACATGCGTTTCTTCGGATAAAGCATTCATATTAGTTGTACTTGTACTGCTGATTGCTAGGCTGCTCTTCGCTTGTCATCGTGCTGGATCATACTTGACAACTGCAAACTAACTATATTTCTCTTACTGTACCGTCTCATGGTGTGAGATTGATTCACATTCTATCTCCCTTGTATAGAGTGAAGTATTTTATTATACATAAATCCCCGCGTGCGAAACCGATTCTCACTAGGCATCCCAAGTGAATATCGCTGACTGTCTAGGTACTCTTCGCTAGGGGATATGACTTGATGTTGCCTAGCTAAACGTTGGTTTGTGCTTTCCTATCAGAAGATACAAACTGTAGGAATGCCAGAGAATTGTAACCTGTTACGAGTCTCAGTTTGTAGCGCAGGCACAGACCACTGGTTGAACCGCACCTAATTGGCACGCCACTCATCCTTCTTATACATATTCCTACACATCACTATTTGGATAGCAGACACTAACTCCAGAGTTGCTTAGCAGTATTAGTCGAGAAGGGGAAAGCCATTTAATTGGGCGGTATTGGGGCGGGGGCGAGATCATAAGCGGCCGTCAACACCCCCTGCAGGCAAGCACCGTACCCCACACAACTGAGCAGTTTCTGGAGGTGCCCGCCAGCAGCCTGCACCACGGCATTCGTAATATTTTAATTGTAATTAAGTCCATGTGTTTAACTCAGATCGTGACATATTCTATACATGAATTGTTCCTCATTATGCGAACTGTCATCTCTCACTTAGCTTAGTGTCTGAGGGCGAGAACTGGATTTTGAGCAATTTTTGTCGTATTTCTACAACCACTCCATGGATAATCAAGCTATCATAAGTCAGAGTCTTGGAAGTGAAAGTACGGATACTTATGCGCATTTCATGCATAGAACATGGAACATCTTGCGATTGGTGTAAATCTCATGGATTTTAGCTCCGACCAAAATATCGCAAATGTTTGGCTGCGATGTGTATTGCAGGCACGCATCACCGCCTACCCCGCCGCTTCTTGTGTTTTGTATCCTCCCATCTCCCTTCGAATGAAAAGCAGTGGCAATTAAAGTGAGTTGGGTGTTCAAGACCGAAAGTCACTAGGAGCAATGGATCCAAAGACCAAATATTCGCAGATACATCTTGCTATGGGCTTCAATGAATGAATGAAATCCGCCAACTATTTTCAGGGTCGCTTCTCAGACCTGGATGGTGTAGAATGTCCATTGCGAACCACTACTAAACTGCGCAACCTGGAGTTAGTACTTTAGAGGGCGATAGCTAAAAGCACAAGGATCACGCTTTAGTTTCGAAGAATGAATTCCTAATCATAGAAGTAAGCATGGAACAATTGTGCGGTATGTGACTGAGCTTTTTAGCAAGGTTAGGAACAGTGACCATGTCATAGCAAAATTGCTCTAATTGAGCTGCATGACTAGGTAGTTCGATTCAACTCTGTGAAATAGCCGTGCAATTGTTGACTAGGAGTTTGGCCCGATGGCTTCCTTAGTCTTCGGTACTAGTGGACTCGGGGATGAGGCCGGCGCCCCGTTGGCCTCGCCTGCCCCCACCAGTCTCGCCTGCCCCCATGCCGAGGATGGGGGCTCGGCACTGGTACTTGGCTTCGGGCTCCGGCTTTGGCAGTCGGCATGGAGTTTCCTTCCCTCTCTTTCGTATATATGTCTACTGTTTTCCTTCTCTTGTATCGATAGACAATTGAGCTTCTTCGTATTTTCTCTTTTGCTCTCAACAGCAATTGTGAAGTGCGTATTAACGGTTGGGAGATGTTGCAGCAGCGAACGTCAGTGGTTGTTCCCCAAACGCTAAGCACTATGTGCATTCTCCCTGAAACCACTAACCGAGGCAACGGATATCGTACGAGATGGATTTCAGAACTACAAAAGAAATCCTGCGCCTGCATGTTGGTGCCGTCTACTTATAATTCGACTGCCTTAGTTTATGCAGTGTGACGTGTTACCAACTACTCGAAATCTCATGCATGTTAAGGCGAATCCTAGGCATCAGATAGTATCTTATCGCTGCCGGCAGTTGAAAACCGGCGGTTAAAAACGAACGGTTGGAACAAAGGCTGGGCAGGGGGCAAAGGAGATCGAAGTTAATGGAGAACTGGGGCGGTTTTCCTTAGCGCACTATGAATGTGAAAAATATTAACATTCCACTGGGCTCGTACCCCGGCCCTTGATCTCACGTGATTTCACACTAACCGAAATGATAAGTCTGATCCAAATTAAGATTGTGAAAAAGTGAGGTGAAAGGGCCTGGAGACATCACTCCATCAAAATTCAAATTACCTCCAGAGAGCTGCGCTTTTGGAGGGTATTAGTTTACACCTACCTGAATCAATGCCGAGCTTTTTTTAAAGAATTCCACTCACTGCTGCCTTAACCAGAAGCTGATCCGGATCATTGCCAGCTTGACCCGGTCACTCTCGCTCACTTTACACCAAATTTTTTGCCTGACTGGCTCAGTGCCCCATATAAACTGTATTTCCTTTACTCTAAACTCTATTTTCCATGCAAACTCAGCTCAAACCCATGGTGTTGGAATTTTCACTGGGTTGACTTATGAACTTTGTGAGGAGCAATGTCTCCAAGCTCTCTCACAATTTCATTCCCTTGTAACACTATTCCCTTTTTGTCACTTTCATTTTCACCTTAGTTCTATTGAGAGCCTGATTGGAGGCCAACATTCCACTATGATGGCGAAATAGAGCTCGCGGAAACGATCATTTTGGTCATTATAAACTCTCGATATGAGTTAAATTGCGGGGTTGGCCGGGTGGTATAATGACTTCACACAGGGATTGGCAGTTGGTCCATGGATATTAGACATATCAAGACCGTGCTACTATGGCTAGATAGAGTTCAAGAAGAGATAATTTTCTTCTAAATTACCTCGGTGGTTTTAATATAGTTGGGTGGGAAGCCTGGTACTATACATTGCGGGGATAGGTGGGGCAGGTCCATTAATATTAGAGATAACAGAATAACATACACGAAAAAGATGCTCTCTAGCTTCGTATTGAGGTCTTGATTTCTCTCCATTAACTTCGCAAAATATCAGACCCACTAGTCAACTCTTGCATTGGTACACGAATCTGAGAACTTGTAGGGACAAAATGACGCTCTCTGAAAGCTCTATTTGAGTGTTATGCTCCGGTCTCGATATCTCTAATATCCACTGACTGGCCGACGTGGCCCCACTCTCCCATCCCATACCCCTCAGCGAATTTCCCAGTTTTACCCGAATCTAACTAGCTTTACAAATTATGGACAAAAATGATGCTCTCAATGACCTCTATTTAGCTGCGGCGCTCCGGTGTCCGTATCTAATATCTGTGGGCCGACTGGCCAAGAGTTCCGCCGCCAAATAGTAAATTTTGTGCCCAACCATACATTTAGCGTCCCACCCTATAGCTAGTAGTGGTGCTGACGTTTTGCGGAGATAACCGAACTATGTAAGAATCTAAAACTTTATAAAGAAAATCAAACGGTGACAAATGAGTAAATGAAGAAAGGAGCAGTATTCCCAAGCGGCCCGGCCTCTATTTGAAACGCCTACACCGCAAAAAGCCTGACGGCAGGCTGCGATTCTTGGCGGAGGCCGGGCCTGGCTGCTTAGGAACACTCGAAAGGAGTGCAGCGACACTGAGATGTTATAGTAAAAAGCGCTGCCAAGGCAATGTGCATGGGTACTTTGTAGGGAGTAGGTTCAGCTCGACCCCAGCGCGAAATTAGGGCTAGATCACGAGCTTAGGCGCAGGTGCTATATATCCACTATCGCCTTCCAGGGTTTGAATGGCTTGCTCCTTAGCCGAGTCGAATAGTCTGCATTAGCGCCGTACAGTCGCCACGCCCTGTCCGAAGAAGTTCCGTCTCCGAATGAGGCCTGGAGAGAGCTGAGTGGCACTCAACATCGCAACAAGCTTTGGCCTCATTCAAAATCCATTTAGACGAATTCTAGTCCGGTCAGAGTGGTATCATTACGATATAGCCATAACTACCGATCTATCCTATCGGTTACTCATGTAGGGGAAAGATACTTTAAAAAATGCATTGCACGTTGGTCTACTTTCCCCGGTATGAAGTATACCCGTCTTGCTCTAGAATAATTGATGTTACACATTGATATGTTCTGTCCCAACAAGTCTGCTCACTGTTCGGGTTGTAAGGAATCAATAATAATTGTTTCACCATTTCGTATGTGGCTGTTCGGATGCACATGTCCGGTTTGGATAGCCAATGGTGTCGAACATTCACAGTCGAAAAAGCAAAGACAGGTTGAATTCGATAACAGCTGCCGTGAAGGCAGGGCTAACGAAAAGTATACTCGACACAGGGGAAAACTATTGCAATGCAGCCACGTATCTTTTCCCTGTACATGTACTTAGTGTTGATAGATAAGGTTCGTGACTACTCTTTTAGACTTCACACTTTGCTCTTCTCTTTCCCTACGCATCTTGGGCCTTTAGAACTGTACCTAGTCATCGCACGATAGCCAATACACACTTTTCTCCCCTTCATTGTCGCAACACTTAGTGGATATAAGTAGAGCTTTCAGCTTGTTCTTTTGTCATCGTTAGCTATACTTGACATTGACAAAGATGATAGAAATCAGCGTTGGACAAGTTGCAGGTGCGATTAGCTTTGGGATACTAATTAGTAAGTGTATTGGTGGTATTTCGGACTCACTTTCTAACGAGCTATTAGTTCAGCTGTCAATACCACTCCTACTGGTGGTTGTTTTGATTGGTTTTCTACAAGACGAACACAACGCAGTTACTTGGTATGTAGCAATGTCTCTGAGCATCAAGGTTTGTTTATTTACTAACAGTTTAATTATAGGTCAGTCATTGGCGGGATAGTTCACAGTACATTGTGGCCTACCATCGTCAGGGGCGATGCAGCAACAAGTCTACGTCATGGAGTCAGTACTGGCGTGATACTGGTCGCATACCTTGGAACTATAGGGGCAACCTTGACAGCCATTGCAAGTGTTGTAACCCCGCTAGGCCTCAGTGAAGAGATCCGTCCTGGTGCAGTAATCAAGGTCACAACCTTCGACTACGCGCGAGATGAATCGCTATTCGGTCGCAAAACGCAGTCACGGGATGACTATGTATTTTCTAGAACGTGTGGGGTTTATTCGAACAAAACTTGCCCCGGTGGAACGAACGCATTCATCTGGAACAACCATCAGGAGTATAATTGGGCTACAAACAATACGGCTTACTATTCTTTATTTGAGATAGCCTGCAACGAAACTTTTCATTCACGCAACGCTACGGCAATTATTGAATGTCTAAACGATCCGATAATATTTGAGAATGTGACGGCAATAGACACCTCTTCACTCGATACAATCCAGAGTCGCCGCAAGCTATATGACCCCGTAGTTTCTAAAGATGTTCAACGCCAGTTCTCAAGTAGCGCTGATACGGACTGGGATCTACGTGCTCGAGCGTTCGACATAGAGTTCCGCACATACAGAACCGTTCCTGCACGCAATGATAGTTATTTGAACACCACCGGAGACTTTGTTACACTTGAGTCCTTATTATTCGAACAGGGTCCCCAACTACGTGAAGGGCTTATCATCGACCCAATCAACGGGGGGATTGGGTTTCGGAATCACACTGTACCAACCGAACCATCCTTGAGAGCTTATGGCGCCCAATGGAAGGAAGATATTCTTTGGATTGAGCCTGAGACCTTTTGTTCGGACACGCTTCTTACATATCAACAAACATCTGAGAACACCCCAGCCACCACACCATCATATTATTTCCCCGAGTCTAGAATGCTAATTGATCGGGGGGCCTTTTTTCGAACCTTGAATCTCACACAGCCGGTAATCAATCAATCAGATCCATACAGTAGTCCTCAGCTCGAGGCGAGATCTCTATCAGCAGCAATAAGGTTTGCCGCAATGATTATGCAGGACCTCAAAGTAAACATCAACAATTCGACAGTCGGCCAGGGGCACAATCTTGATCAGTCGAAGTTTGGCAACATGCTGCCGAGTCAAGGTCTAGACTATATGTACTATGGACGGTTTCCATTACCCAGCTGGTGCGGCGATTACGAACATAATGAGACTTCAGTATGCACTGAATTCGAGAGTAACATTGTCTGTATGTAGCTTGTATCGTGTAACGGTTTGAATTGTGATATTAACTTACACATAGTGAATGACTGCGGAGAATTGCAACCGGATGACAAGCCAAGCATAAATCGTCCTGCTGTTTTATGTGGTTTTTTGATGCCGCCACCGAAGCTCAAAAAACAACTTGCTGGCGGCCTCTCTATGTCAGAGGCAACGATATATACATGTGCGTCCACATTACGAGCAACAGTTAAAGAAGTCAGTCTTTCGTATATTTCAAGAGCATCGACTGGAACCCCTCCGAGCCTGGCAGACCTATCTGTTATTGACATAAAACCAAAGAGATATTCATCGGAAAAGAGCAAACCGCTGTGGGGAGTCGAAAATCCAGGTACATTGTGGAAAGCGTCCGAAATCCAGTTACTTTGGGGTATTATCTCTGAAGAATTTGAGAATTCGTCAAACCTGCAGACTATACGCAGCGAGCATCTTTACCTCCCAGGATTCTTCCCCGAGAACGATAAGCCTGGCGATTCTGTGGTACGTGGGTCTATTCAAGCACCTTTTCAGTCATATATATAACGGTGTGAAAAGGGTACTAGAGGTCCGATATATGCGTGGCACTTAGCGTTGCCTCAATATTCCGATGCTGGTGTGGTCCCCACGGATTTCATTGGTATAGGCGACGTCCGCTACGATTCCTTGTGGCGAAGACTGTCCTTATCTAGAGAAGGTGCGGCACGCATTCCCGGCTTGGTGTGGACTGATGTGGCCGCGGCTATGTTGGTTGGTACGCGATCAGCAAGCAATTCGTTACCAGCCGGTGGTGTTGAGGTTCAAAGGTTGGAGCGAAAAATACTGTACGACGTACGCTTTGCAATTCCCGCCATTATAGTCCTTATATTTTGGACATGTGCACTAGCGGTCTCGATTTACAGGATAGTGGTATCCGGTGTTTCTCTGACGAAGATAAAGAATGTAATCAACCAGGTGTCTACCGGCAGAGCACTATCTTCGACAACGTCATTAAATGAGACTGAACTGGTATCGTCAACGAGCACATGGGTCGGTACGGTTGGCCAGATTCGTTTCCGGTTGCCACTCAACGGCGAGGAAAAGAACGACGGCGGTAACTCTGTAATAGCGTAACTATCACAAGGAACGTCTGAGTTGGCCAGTTGTTTGGTTCTTAGTCCTTGAAATCGTTAGTATGGTTATGGTAGTAGAGTAGAGGTTAGGCTGCAGTTTCCTGAGGGTTGGACGTAGAATAAAGCGTTATTGTAGAGTACATCAAATTGATCGCCGGACAGTCTCTGCAAGAGATCATTTACTTTCCGAACAAAATGTAAAGAAAGAACTAATCTCGGTATGGCTGACCAAAAATTACAGCGGAAGGTCTCAATGGATGCAAAGATCCAAACCCACAACCCTCGTTTAGTCCAAATTGTCGGTCATTGAATTCAGGCGTCTCAATAGTCCGTGCCGTCTGGGCAAGCATCTGCCCGAGACGGGACTGTAAATTTCAGGGCACAGAATTCTAGACTATTTTTGATCAAGGCAAGATTTCCTTGGACTAGACTCCTGTAGAGCCCGTAGTCTCTGTGACATTTAGATTGAACTATGAGAAGCGGTGCAAATCATGTTATTGATACTATTTTTCGTATTCAGGTTTTTTCCCAGCATCACAAAACATCCACAGCTGCTTGTTTTAAGGCCAACCACTTATAGTTGCAGGGCTTGATAGAGGAATTTCAAGGCTCACCACCGGCACTGGACCCGGAAGCACACGGTTAGTAGCCTCCGGCCCCATATAGGTACCCGTAGGGAGACCTATGGCCGAAGAATTTAGCCCCGGACAAACCAGGACACAGAATTAATCCCCCAGACTAGACCGTGATGTCGGGCCCCGAGTGTGTTGACGGAATACTGGGCTTTCGCCCGAGATCATCGACGGGCATAATGTGACTGATTGGCGGTTACGTGGGTTGCCATTTCTAGTATAGTATTGTAGACATTATGTACTTAAACTTTTCCTTTTCTCTTCTCACTCTTTAGAATCCAAACGATTGACAAGTTCTCCGCACACATTGCAACATCTGCGTGTCAACAGAATGACTAGTCCCCTAAGACAGTTGAGATGCTGATTGAATTACATACAGTATTTCAAGGTTCAGGCCGGGATAGCCAGGCAGAGTTGGAAGTTTTTCGTCCACCCCGATGTTCTATTCCCTATGCGTTCGTTCTCCCCTGATTTGTTACCATTTGATATGTCGACTTTGATTGGTTAATTCTTAGCTTATTGCGGCGAGAGTGGAGGAAGTTGCGCGCCCGGTTGATTGTCTCCCCAAAACAGACATGGGAACAAATTTGAGGTAAGTGAGCGTGTAGGGGATAAAGCCTACTGGTATCGTCCAGAATCCTCCACACCAGGAATCGTATTACGGAGTAGTGAGAGTCTTTGGACCGATGAGACGGAGTATTCCATCCTTGGAGCCAAGGTCTTATTGGCGGAACATAATAGAAACAAAAGAACGAAGTAAAATTGCAAACTAAGATTGAAAGCAACGCCCCCAAGTTTAAACTCAACACTGACAAATAAGGCATATCTCAGCAAGCAACAGACATAAGGTCATCGCCAGTACAGAAACAAAAACCCTTAGTAACCATCCATTCTGACACCAAACCAGAGGTTGTTCAAATGCGTTGTCAGGGGAAGCGCCAAAATTACCCTACACTACGAATTGTTTTTGAGACTGTATGACTGCAGGTGTTGAAATATGGAAGGGAAATGGTGCATATATTAACTTAAATACAGAGAAGAGAGAAGGAAAAAGCCTCGAGTTATATGAGAGAAACGTGTGCCTACCATCAACCCCGCTAGCGATCAGCTCGTCCTAGCCCTATATATACATGCAACAGCAGGTATTGCATAGAGGGTCTTAGCCTTCGGATGGCCGGAGATGAGTCTCGTATGACCAGAGGTTGCTGTCAGCCTGAAGGCATTCAGCCGGATCTATACATAGACGCATACGCATGCATTCACACGTGTACTCACATATATGTATATGGCCTTGTAGCCTCTTAGATAATACACAATCAAGCTTCTCTATATCTCTACTTTGAACAGGTACTAGTCCATTCCGAGTGATGATGAGTGATCCAAATAACGAGTGATGGCTGGGTGATGGTAGTTGAGTTTGGCTGGGAATTGAGCATGAGCAACTTCCATAATGCTACACCCCATAATGCATTAACTGGTCTTGAAGCTAATCTCTCGGAAACTTTCGGAAGTCGCCTGCCTAATCTTAGCAATCGCCACGGCACGGGTCGGGCCGGGCCGGGCCGGAACAATACTAAACATTCTACCGATCTGGGATAGCCAGCCCGCAGACTACGCCGAAACCACTGCTTTTGGATCTTCAACGGATAATATGGACATAGCCACCTTTTGGTTCTCCTGATTGTAGGATTGTCTGGTTTGAACAGTAGAATCTAGACTGATCACCCCGTGAAATTCCATGTATATCCGACTACCACTTACAAATTTTTTTGAAATGAACAACGTATCATTAACGATAGTACGCAGACACTAGTCAAAGGCATAAAACACAGCGACAAACAAGAAAAGCAACTCCCAAAACCCAGCCTTTAAAGTTACCAACTTCCATCCCTTCAAACCTATAGCTTTGTTTTTTTTGTTTGTTTTAATCATACTGTATTCACTCTACTTAGAGTATGACAGTCCCTTAATCCCCCCCGCCTCCGGGCTGGCCGGCTAGATGGCGGAGCTCCACTCCTGCTACCCGTCGTCCCCTTCTG